>Ga0116231_10001381_pt1 | contig 49348 bp, 34 predicted proteins | sample S1TSphgellanicum_2_FD_89695 | JGI IMG/M metagenome (GOLD analysis project Ga0116231, IMG submission 89695) | Host-associated microbial communities from peat moss isolated from Minnesota, USA - S1T2_Fd - Sphagnum magellanicum MG | ecosystem: Host-associated > Plants > Peat moss > Unclassified...
ATTACATATATCATAAATATATATTTGTGTGTATATTAATTATGTGTATGTATGTATATTGTTCATATAATGAATCTAAAAATTAATATTTGAACTCTGAAATTTATTATTCAAATCTGAAAATTAATATTTATGTGAATTTGAGTTTTTTATTTGTATTCTGATTTTTTTGTTTAATTAAAATCATTATTTGAGTTTAAAAATTGTTATTCCAATTCTAAAACATTTTATTTGAATCTAAAACTCAATATTTGAACTTTGAACATTGTTATTCAAATCTGAAAACTGATATTTCAATACTAGAAATTCTTATTTCAATTCTGAAAATTAAATTTGAGCTTGAAATTTTTTATTCCAATTCTGAAACATTTTATTTGAATCTAAAAATCAATATTTGAATTTGAAGCTTTAAATATGAATTCTTAAAATTGTTAGTTTCATTGTTATTGGAATTCCTTTTATATATATAAAATTAAAAAAAATTGAATCTAAATTTTTTAAATTTTAATTTAAAAATTTGTTATCGGAGTTCTTTGCTTGATTATTTGAATTAAAAAAAAAATTATTTGAATTTGAAAATTAATACTTGAATTTTTATTTTTTACATTTAATTTTTTTAAAAAAACATTGATCCTTAAAATTATATTTCAATTATGAAAAATACTATTTCAATTCTTTAAAGAATTAGTTGAATTTCAAATTTGATATTTGAATCTGAAATTTGCTAATTCAATTCCTTAAAAAAATATTTGAATTTGAATTTAAAACAATTAAAAAAGCTTATTTGATCTTAAACTTGATATTTCAATTTTAAATTATTATTTTCGATTCTAACAATTAATATTTCAATTTTGAGTGTTTTAATTTAAATTAAAAAACTTATTTGATTTGAGACTTGAAATTGCAATTCCAAATTATTATTGTGGATTTTCAGAATTAATATTTCAATTCAGAAAAATATTAATCAAGTTTAAAAATGGACATTTCAATTTTGAAATTGAAAATTGACATTTCAATTCTGAATTTTTAAATTTAAATTCAAAGACTTATTTCATCTAAAAAATGATATTTGAATTCTGAATTGTTTTTTTGGAATCTAAAATTAATATTTCAATTCTTAAAATTTTTGATTAAGTTTTAAGGCTTTTTTTTTCTAGTAGTACGAATCACTTGAAAAATAATTATAAATGATTATATTATTAATTATAAGTTACATTAAATAATTATTTTTAAACATAGTTTTTTACATTATATATTTTGTATTCCCACAGTAAAAGAAATTAATTACTGTAATTAATGTTACATTACTTAAAAATCATTATAATTATGTCATATAAGAATTAATTATAATATATGCATAATTATTTTTTAATTGAACATAATTATTCACAATTTGTAATTATAACTTTAAATGTGAATTAAAATTTTGGAAGAATTGTAATGATTGTAATCTTAGGAATCATTATAAGGTAATTTAAGTTTTTAATTAAAAAAATTCTGTAATTACTTATCTATGTTAAATTTTTTTACAATAATTTGTGATTATATAGTAATTAATATAATTATTTAAAGATTAATTAAAAAAATCGCATAGGAATTGTTTTGAATAAGAATTGCTTGTTCATTATTTATAATTTGAAAATTTAATTTAAAAAAAATATTAAAGTAAATAAATTATTCTTACATTAATTATATTATCTATAATTGGATTAGATATAAAAAAGTAATAAAATATTTTAGCTATTTATTTATCTTTGAGTTATGTATTAACAACTAGTGAAAAACTAGATAGCTAGTTAGTTAAATATTTAGAAATTATTATTTATTTAAGGAATTGATAATGAATACTTAATATTTGTAATGTATAGTTTTCGTTTTAAGTATATGTTAAATTTAATCATTATTAATTAAATGGTTATCTTATTATCTAATGAGCGATGTACTTGAATTGTTTATAAATATGAAAACTAATAACAAAAGGCATTAGGAAAGTTTTGGAGTTGCAATTTAGGTTGTGAAAAAGTTGCAATTTCAAAATTTATCCCATATTGTTTGTTTTTTCCATTCCTATTTTGAACACTATATGAACAAGGGTGTGGTCATCAAATTTCACGTTAAGAAATTTGTGCACATGGGATGAGCCAATCGAAAGGCTTAACTCAAAACAAAAAATTATGTACAATTTTAAACTATCAATTTCCCCAACCTATTTATCCACCTAGCTAGGTAGGTACATAGTATGACCTACCCACCTACGTCAACCTATGTACTTACCTACCTAAGTACCTACTTATACGAGTAGGTATTTAGCCTAGGAAAGTAGACCTATCCACCTTTTTACCTAAGTAGGTAGGTAGGTAGATATGTAGCCTAGGTTTGTAAGCATCTATTTATGTACCCACCTAGGCACCTACCAACCTAATATTAATATATTGTATTAAATTCATCTTAAGGTGCCAAGTGGTCATAATATATGATCATCCAAGCATTTGAATTGAATATCCTAGATTATTTCAAAAAAATTATAATAATTATATTTTAAATAATTCAATATTAAAACACGTGGCAACACATCATTTGCTTCAATTATGACCAAAATAATTACATCGTAGTTGCATGTGACAATAAATATACAATGGAGTCAAAAGATGAACTTGTATTTGTTGACTTTTTTTTCATCTAATACCCCTTGTTGTTTGTAACTAATGTCTCATGCGACTTGTCCAAGGTGACTAATGAGATTTTAGTTGTAAACATTGCTTGCGACTAAATTTTAATTATAGAGACCAGTCGAAAATACCTTTTTTTATTTTAATGTCATGTTGTAGTAGAATTTTGAACTTTGCAATAACGTGTGTTTCAATTTTGAAGGTATGTTTTCTTGGAAAAAAAATGCATCCTTTGCTTTTCAAAACTTTGCAACTAGTCTAATTTCTTTGTGAGTGTGGGTCAAGTCGAGGTTTTTGCATTTGTGTCATTTGTGTCATTTTGTAGGACATTAAAGCTTTTGTGTTTCTAGAAGTGTTATCACCTTGATGGGAACACTAAAAACCAACAAAAAAAGGCTAGGCTTACTGAGCTAGGTCGAAGAAGAAGAGCAACAAAGGTTATTTTAAATGAAAACGCTTTGCAAAGAAAAAGAAAGAATCCAATGATGTAGGCAGAAGGCTAGGGATTTGGTTAGGGTTGTAGTTGATTTAGCATCATCCTTTAGTGTCACAACACCAGAAGAAAATATGCTTGGTCTATGGAAAGTGTACTCTTCAATGCACATGATGGAAACTTTCATAAACTCTGAGCTTGGGTCTTTTGCTTTTGAACTTAGTAGACAGGTGGTCATGGAGAAATTGTTGGGTAGTAAAATGATTAGACCCCATCTCCCATATTATTATCTTCTTTTTGTTGAAGTGAAGGTTCAACACACCTTCGTCCAAGGGTTGAAAATTAAACTTGACCTTGTGAAAGGGGTGCAATCCAAGGAAAAATTAGCCCGCAAGGGTGTTTTATTGAATTTTGTGGTCAGAAAAAAAAAAGTTAGAATTAGGGCATTAGGTAAAGTGTTTAATACAAATCCAGTGAACATTTCTGCTAATGTGAAGAGACGAAAACAAGTTGAAGCATTTGGTTAATCACAATGGGCTTTGTTTACAAGAAAACAATGGGCAGATACTATTGATAATGCCATTGTTTCGCATGTGATGGACTGGTGGAGAAGTGAGACAAGGGTTAGTCCTGATAGGTTTGATGTCACAAGGAAGCAAATTGTTGCTAAAGTGTATGAGGAACATGCGGGACATCTACTACTTGAAACCCAAGTAAGACATGTACCCTTTTTGATGAAATTAATCTTTGACATTTGTTACTAGAAGTTTATGATTTTTTTGTAGGGCATAAACATGTGTAATCGCCATGATTTGAATGTGTATAAAGACAAGGGATCTATCATAGGTAGTATCAATAGTGCAAGTCCTTCAATTTTTATAAAGTTTACAATCTTGAAGACTTTTATTTAATCTTTGTCTACATAGTTGTTATGACATAAGTACATTATTTGATAAACCTAGTACCTACAACCATTGTTTTTTAATTTTTCTTTCAAGATTTAAATTTTCTATTTTCATTTTTTGTGGGCTGCTGTGAGGAGTATGAGATCACATTTGATAATGTAATAGGCATGGTGATTTTATTTCACCTATTTCTATTGTGCGTAGTTTGTAAATTTTACATACTGTATATGATTACACTGTTTGATTTGGAAGTAATATGTGTAGTCTATAAATGGGTTTTAAAATTGTTGTTAGAATACTTGCTAGTGAAATGTGCATTTTGTGTATATGATAGGACTGGTGTCATCTCTTATGGATCTTAATGTACTTATTGCAATATCCCCAAATTATTGTTGTAGTCATAAGAGTATAAGGTGATGCACCCCCAAGCTCCTTAATGGATTCAAATGTGAGTCCAAACTAAAAACAATGGAAGAGCAAGGAGTCAGGGCACGTTCCTTGGTTCGTAGCACTTTGAGGGGTAGAGGGGTGTGCTGGAGCTCTTTGATGGGACTAGAAAGAATGACAAGCATCAACTACTCACACGAGCCTACACAAAACCAACACAAGGTGGTTAGTGCATAATTGGAGCACTTTTGGTGTTTGGACGAGCCACAGGCAAACTTGGACTCACAAGACTCACCATGGCCCGGCCTTGGGGGAAGCCACCACCTTCCCCCTTATAGTATACTATGTGCCTCTCCATGAGGCCCACATCCAAATGGCATTTTGTCCTGGGAGTCCCAAAATTGCCAAGGTTGGGGTTCCTACAACTTTGGGGCCCCATAACTTTGTGTGCAGACCTCCAATTGAAATGAGGTCTAAAACAAAGTTGTAGCCCTCATTGATAACTTTCCAACAATATGTAGCATGCCACTTGCATGCAAGGAAATCGGGGTGATTCCTGACTTTTAGTGGTCGGGAGTTAAATTGTCAATTTGACTCCCGGCCATTCTTTTGGCCATAACTTGTGTTTTAGATGTCCAAATGGGTGATGCAAGCCCATTTTAAACATCTACGTTTCAATAGCTTCCAATGATATAAAGAATTCCTCAAGCCATTGGGTTTTGACCTTTGCAATCGCTCTTTGAACATTCGGGAGTCCACCCGGATTCCAACTCCCAACATGGGAGTTCATTTGGGTTCATAACCCAAAAGAACCCTCACACTCTTTTGCACTCCCGAGGCATGAGAATGCGACTCCCGGACTTAGTCTTGGCCCGCACCCTTGCAAGCCCTTTTGCCTTGGTCGCGAGCCTAAGGCTAGGGTCACGATAGTTGTGATAAGCCATTTCTACATTTGTTACAATTTCAAAAATGAAATCGAACACAAAAGAACCCACTTAAATGTCCTCCATTGTTTTAATGCCCCATCCTTTTCCTCATGTAGGCATGAAAACCTAACCAAAATTGGGAACCATTGGTGTCATGATCTTCAAAACTAAAAACAACTTATCTAGTGTTTCCAAAGTATGATAATAACATGTAATTGAATTGCAAATTAGAAAGATCTAAAAAATTTGATAGGTAAAGGGTGAAGTAGGAAACCTGTAGTTTATGGCATATCCCTCTTTGCACAATTCTATTTACATAGTCTTTAGAACAACCACATTTGTTGGAACATTCTCTTAAGAAGCTTGGACATTTGCGAATGTGCCATATGTGATTATTAGTTTCCTAGTTTCTTTGATGGGTTGTGAGAATTATAATGTATGTTACATGTATACAACACACAATTATTCAGAACAATAAACACATTGTACCTTAGAAAGAAATCATGGGTGCAAATTCCCACATTTAAAATAAGCATACTAGCTCCCACTTTTGCATGCACAAATGCAATGCGCAATGGGGTCCATGCATTGTACTTTATCACAATATGTAACAAGATCTTCATCATCAATTGACATTTTGGCTTGCTTTTTGTGTGTATTATAGTGAAAGATGGACTTTGTGATGTACACAAAGTTAAAAGGAAACAAGGCATTTAATTTATCATTAACCCAAGATATGGGTATTGCTTCTTGCCCACCAAAGATGTCTTTGAAAAATTCATGTAGGTCTTCAACTTGTCCAAACTAGTAGATTATTTAAAGAACATTAATTGTGATGTTCTAGTTCAATGACTCATTATTTACAAAACATTTGATTGCAACAAAGAAAAAGAACAAATGAAAGTTTAAAGTGTGGTGTGACCCATAATACTAATAGATAATAGGCTTGGGCATAGCCAAAACTTCATGTGCCCAAACATAAAAGTAGCATAAACCCTATAAAGTTTACACTTTCATATCAAGTTTCAGACCTAAACCAAATGATCACCACTATTTCTTGCCCTTCTTCACAAGCTTTTTTTGTACCTACTTACACATTTTTTCTTTTGGAAATCTTGCTTCATACATTTTGCTTCAAGAGTTTGTGATCTTCATGTGATTCTTGGTTCAAATTTGTGTTTGTGGTCATTGAAATCATCAACCTCAACCGCTTGATGGGTTAAAACCTTAAGTTCGTTAGAATCAGAGGGCACAACTATAGTTTTATGTGGCAAATCAGTGTGCCCTGTGTCCTTACATATGACACCTTTTTTATGGGTTGCAGATTTTGAATTGTGTAAATAAGGGTTTTGGGATTTATTTGGAACTCTTGCCCTTGAACATATCCTACAACTTCCTTTGACTGAACTTCATCTAAGGATGAAACAAGTTTTTTTTTCTTCATGGGGGATCCATGTAGGGTGCCTTTAGTAGAAATTTCAAGGGTTTTCTTTCTTTTTGGTGTCCTTTTAGAAACACACTACTTGTGGATAAAATGAGTTGGGTACTCTATAGGTTTTTCTTTTGATTTTCCTATAGACATGTCTTGAATTCTATTGAATTATTGACCTAAACTATTAGTCTTTCGGCTTGACCCATATAAATCCTCTTCCCAGGTAGGCCTTGGCACATTTAGACATTCTTCATCCCCATTCCCATCTTCCATCAACTTTTTTGTGACAAATGCCTTCTTAGATACATGTTGTTTTTACTCCATCATTTTAAAGGAAGGGTTAGACATGCATGAACTTGTCTTCTTTTCATGAAATGAGTCTTTGGCATGGTTTGTTTCACCCACATTGAGGGTTCCCATGCATGCAAATGTTGGTTCCATAAATGGTTTCATGGAGGATCATGCACAAATGCACAAAATGCAAAATTGTTCCATAAGATATATACCCACCCATAAACAAATGATATTTAAAATATGTATATTGCAAAAACAATGTTAACAAAATAAACTTGGAATATATAAAATACAATAACAATGAAATCAAACCATACTTAAAATATTCAAAGTATGAAAACAATATGAAAAGTACATTGTAGTACAACATACCTTGTCTGGTAAGTATGAACATTTGTAGAAATTACACAAAGAACATCAACTTCATATTTCACATACCAACTTATGAACAACCTTGATACATAAAATATTATTCTTATGCATATCATGCATAAAATGTATCATGATAGTCCCAAAATTGCTACAGTACATTATGTAAAGACATTGCTATCTATTTAAAACTACAAATTGTACATTGATTAATGACCCTAGTACAACTTGTTGTGATGAAGTGCCACACACTACAAACTAAATTCCAGAAAGTAGCACATTCCAAAATAATTTCAACACAACAACATCAAAATGTATACTCCATGTATGTTACTTGTTTGTAAATTAATTCTTTATGTTAATAGTATACCAAACTATTTTCAAGAAAAATAGAACCTAATTTCAAAAAGTGGGATTTGTGAATCTAAGTATCTTCCCCATTCCAGATGAGAACACCAACATTTGACAATGTTAATACAGAAAGTGGAAATATTAAACAATAGTAATCTTAATATTTTCCAATGCCATGAAGACTGCAACCACAACTTACCGACATTTGGATAGTTTGCAAATGTAACTTGTCTCCGCAAATTGAATTGTTGTAGTCGAGATGCTTCACAACCTTTGGATATTTCTTTCTCTAGTAGGTCCTTGTCAAATTCTCTAAAACCAAAGTTCTTAAACCACTCTAAGGACATATTTGTTTTACAATGTGGATTTGCACATTTGCTACTATGTTTGAAGTGCATCAAGGCACACCATGGGTGATAGAGATGCTTACACACAAATGTTATAATATCATTGTGTGGAAATCTAGACAAATAAACAAAGCATGGGACAATTTTTAAGAAACTTGGTGTAATGTTAGATTTCACCTTCGGGTTGTAGTTTGGATGGGGATGCATTAATGATCTAGTACCCTTCTTTATGAAAGCAAGGCGTTACTCTTCCAAAGAATTATATTACAATTCACAAAAGCTCCTCCTCTATTCTAATTCTTGGAGTTCAAGTTCCTTTAGATTTAGTTTTGCCCCCAACTTTTTGAATTGGGCTTCAGCTTGATGGTCAAATTCTTGAAGCATTTTTCTTGCATCCTTTGAGCTATCAATGCATCAGAATCCAATTTTAACTCATCAACTTTTAGCTTGGGTGACGATACCTTTACTAACTAAGGGAGATCATTGAAGACTCAATGAGAGATTTTGTGGGGTTAGGAGGGATTTCAACAATGGCGTTGAACATAGGGGTTGGCTCAAGTTGTCAATGTTTAGCCTCCAGAAGTCGAGTTCTTTCCTTCTCCTTGAATAAAGATGCTTGGATAGATTCCATAAGCGTCCAAATTGTTCATAGTTGGTCCATTTGTTTTTCCTTTTCCTTTTGGGCTTGTTCATAATTACTCTTTGAAGTTTCGAGCTCCATGGACGCAAGTTGTAGTAGTTGGGTAACTCAGTTTGGAGTTTCAAAATCCAAGGTTTAGAAGCCATTGTGGTCACTTGAGTGCATGTTTTGCTGCAACAACTTTTGATTTTGTTTCTTTGGCCATGGACTTTTCTTCAACAAGTAATGGTCGCTTTGGCTGCAAGCATCTTGTTTTCATCAACTCATCCCTTTGCACCTCCATCCTTGCCATTCATTTAAATAACTCGTTCTGTTAATTTGTGTTTGTTTCTTTAACGAATGTAGCCCGATTGACAACTTTATCAAGCTTTGATTCAACAACAATCCCCAAAGCAAATTCTTTTGTAATAATCATGCAATAGGGCATTTTTGCTTTTCCATAACATAAAGGCCATATTTTTTCAACCTTGGCTTTACTGTCTAGGTTTTGACATTCCAAGTAGTGAAACTTTAACCGTAGAGTTGCCTTTTCGAAGGTTTCAACAAGCTTCTCGTGTGCCACATATTGACCCATTTTCATTTGGTGAGGATTTATATATGCCCGTTCCATTCAACCCAATTCGCATCAAATATGCAAAGTCCCTTTCTAGAGGAGGTTTTTTGAGCCTTTCTATTTTAACATCTATTTTTGCAGTGGGGTCCTTGGACTTGCTGATAGAGTCCAATCTCCTAGTGTTGAATGTATCTTCACTTTTGTAGCTTTCTTCACAATCTTCAACATTCTGAAACTTCATATTTCTTGAGCTTCAACCATAAACTCCACACTAACTGCATTGAAACCAAACACAAAACTACACATAAAATTTGTGAAAAGACAAATGTAAGCACAAAGTTCTCGGCTGCAAGAAAGCTCAAAGCACAAAGGTAATTGAAACTAGGTGCAAACGGAAAACAACCACACTCCAGTGGTAGCAAAAGGAGAGAGACGATACATACATTGTGGGGTCTTATGAAATACCTATGCATAAAAACTAAAAAACAAATCAAGGCACTAAAGGCATGATGACTCACATTTTGCGTGCCTAAAACAAAAGGAACCAATAATGTGTTCGCATACTAGTGGGAAGCCATTTTAAACCAGTCTTAGGATTGCCCTTATCATTAGTGGCTCTTACAGCTAAAATAATACACAAATAATTCAACTAGAAGGACAAATGACATCATGAACTTTGGGTGTGTTTTCATGAAGACCCTTAATTTGATTTAAGCAAAATAATAAAGATAGTAAGGGCAATTAACTATCCTTGGATCTTCATCTATGGTTCACAAGTTCTTTGGCCTAAAGTCAAATGTATACAAAAGTTTATGCAAGTTATGTACTTTCAACACTCATTGTTTTCAAAAAAATTGTCTACACCATAGTGTGCAAACATCAAACAACGTTAAATGCAAGTAAAAGACATTGTGTATTAGTGGAAGCCCTTATACCACCACCTTCGACGATTCCACCATTTTTGATAGCTCCATTACCATTAGCATTTTCGCTTTCCATGGCTGCATTACTATTAATATTTTTGCTTTTGCTTACCAAACTAGTAGAATGTTGGAATAACACTTTCCATGCCATGAAAGGTGTAAAAAATTGTGGATTATGTATTTGTTGCATATCACACCAGCTACCAAACTTTTGGATGAAATCATCGAGCTCAATGGTGTTAATTGTTGCTAAATATCGACGGGGCGTTCTGTGGCTCCATAGATGTCATCCATGTCCCACAACAATGGTGTGGTGACCACATTTGGTGGTGAACTATGAATTTGAAGATTCCCCTTAAGATGATGATAAAGGTGGTGTGAGTGGTCTGAACTGCACCCCACGCCTAGTAAAACAACTAATGATAATAACCATGTCTCCTATCCTTAAATCCTATGTCACCTCCATGGTGAACCTTAATTTTTAAAATTTGGGTATCCATTTTGGAAACCATTTAAACCAAAAGTTGTACTTGTAATGGATTATGTTAAACCTAAAGGCATGTTGAATCTATTGTAACTTAACTTACCCTTTAAACTATAAACCCCATAAAATGGACCCATGGATATTGCACTTGAATGGTTGGGGCACAAGTAGGCACAAAACATTTCACAATGCCAACATAACTTGGGCACATTGTGAACATAACAAGAGTAGTCTACCACTCATTAACCTAATCTCACCACCACAAATATAACGTTGGGTGATTGATGATCAAATCCAACACATCCACAATAGTGTCAACCCCATACAACCTAACTTTGATTAAACCTTAATCTATTATGTATGGTCAAAACAAGAGTTAAGTAAGACCTACATAATGGTAAAAATTGGGTGGTAGCTTTATCCCATGCCCAAACATTAACCACACTAGTTACAACCCCAAGGTTCATTACGACAATGAAGGCATGCATGGGAAATACATAACCTTTCACCTTGAGTTTCCCATTATGTAGTATGCACAAGTTTATGAGAAATCAATTTAAGAACTTGTGCTTATTCATTAGATTGTTGACCAATGGCACACAACTCACAAAACCCCTTACCCCTTGAAAATGAATTAACAACCCAACCTACACAATGATAAGAAATAAGTGCACCCAACAAACACAAGGGTAGATGCACAAATCATGCTTGTGATTCCTTTGTGGGAATCACAACAAGAATTCAAAAGTTTCCCTATTTGTTGACGGTATGCAACATTCCACCATGTATAAGGTACAAGATTGGGGCTTATTAACACAAAACTTTATTACAAAAAAACTTGGCAAAATCGACCCTATGCATATTACCTTTCCATGTTCATGGGAAGTACTTTTAGAATTATCTCCAAAAGGGATGAAAACTTGCAAACACATAGACCTCCTTTCTAGAAACTCATTGGTGCAAACAACACTGAAATCCAATTCCGGTTGCAAAATATATGAAAATTTCAAGAATTCATGAAAATTAATTCAAGAAATTAAAAAAAATTGGCTTTGGACCTCCAAAAGTTTTGTTTCCAAAACACCTACCCTTTTGCGCTTGTGTAAATTTCATAAGTAAAAGCCCAACATCACAAACTACATGCCAATAGGACATAGTATGAAAAAGATACTTGCTTTCAAAGTTTGATGTTCATTAATAAAGGTCTAAGTATTTAAGATGTCCCATGTTAAGGGTTGAAATGTTTAATGTCCAATCTTAGGTGGGGCGTTCATCCACTAACCTACTTGTCCATTCATGAACCCATTGTTTGATTATTAGATGAGATGTACATAAGATGGATGAAGTTTCTTCCACATGGATGAAAACTGAAAAAAAGAAAAAAAAGAAAAAATCTATTTTAAATAAACCCCAAGCAAAGATTGAAAAATAAAAATAAAATCCCTTACATGGGAAGTTCAGATTAGACTCGCCAAGCATCCTTATCTGAGACCTCCCCCAAGCCTTGCAAACCTCCCAACTTGCGGAACTTGATAGGTTTGGGGGAGGTTTGAATGAGCTTGGAATTCATGGCAATGGTGTCGTGATGCTCCATGTTCCCGCTACCATTGCCTACCTTTTCCTCCTTTATTTTTTTCCTTCTTCTTTTCCTTTTTTGCCCTCTTCTCCTCCTCCTTTCATTTTCTTTTGTTTTTTTGGTCTTCAAACTATTGCTTGAAAAAACACAATGATTGACACACTCTTTGCCTAGCACCCTCCTTCACCCTCTCCTTTTGTTGCTGCCAAGAAAGAAAGAAAAGGCAGAAAGTTGTGAGAGGGAAAAGTAAAAAGAAAAATAATAAAGGTGCCCCCTATGCCAAAGTATACCAAAAAGCATGAACAAGATTCCGAAAGAAAGAAAGGGAGAAAGTTGTGAGAGGGAGAAAGAAAAATAAAAATAATGAAGGTGCCCCCTATGCCACAAGTAGACCAAAAATCATGAAAATTCATGATTTGCACCCTGAGCATAACTCTTACAAACACAACTTGTAACCCATGCAAAACACAAAACACAAAACAATACTTAACCCCGTAAATCTAGTTGCAACACTAAACAAACTAGACTTACATTTTTGATGATTAAAAAAGAACTGACCTATAACAATGCAAAAATTCAAACCCAAAACATAGAAACAACAACACAAACACCATGTATCATTAAAAATTATATAAACATAAAAAAACTTGTAAAACATGAACACACCATGTTTTGAAATCTCAAATCACCTTTGAAATCACCAAAGTTGATTTAAGATCACAAAACTTGTGACAATACACCCAAATAGCAAAATATTTTGAATTGTGTTCACACTTAAATCAATTCCAAACTGAAACACAATTAACTATGCTATCCGAGCTTATCACTAAACTAAATGTGACTTAACTAGGCACCTAAATTAATAATCCTGACAATGAGCATGAATAATTGTCATATTGTTAGCCTTTTGGTAAAAAGGTATGTACAATGATGTATCTTATCCACATGTGATAGATTTGAAGCCAATTTGGAAATTTTCAAGGTCAAAAACAACCAAGTTATTCTGCTGCTGAACGTTGCCGAAAATGCTGATCGGCACAAAGTTCACAGCTATGGCAAGACATACAATTGGACCTGTGACGTCAGCAAGAATAAAGAGGTTTTCAATCGGCAGAACAACATCTGCATTGGTGAAATGAAACACCATCTCCGGTAAGATGGGATTATTGATCGCGCTTCCAATATCGAAACATAAATCCAGCCCATATGGTATTCCAGAAACAAGAGGGTATATCAAATTTGCCTTCACAGCCTGCACACACAGCAAAAAAAAACAAGATTACCCAAGAGGTCAATCACCCCCAAAGAAAAACACTGTCATTTGATAGTCCTCTGGCATGAGATTAAATGCATCATTTTTCATGATCTAGCTAGAAATCACATAATCAACAACTTTGTCAATTTTAATAGTCTCTTCTTGAAATCAAAATGCATGATTTTCATGATCCAGTTCTAACTCCCTGGATCTGTTTGTGTACAAATTTTCCGTCCTCTAGTCTAGTGTTGCTGACTTCAAAATTGTATTCTGAGTTAGAATTATATTGCAGCTGTACTAGTCCATGAATATCTAAAGAGCAAAGTCCATGAATCCATGACGAACTTTCAACAGATTGTTTCATTCTCTCCATTCATGAAAATGGAGTTTACAGAAGATAAACTTAAGTGAAAAAAATGAATAATTTAAATTAAGATACTTCATATGGCGACGGTGATTTTTTTCAGTACCTCCAAAACTGCGTTGTATGCATCTGTTGCCAAATACGTGATGGTAGTTCCTGAGTCCAGAATTAGTCCTCCATTTCCGGAGCTATCGATTGCAAAAGTTGCAGGTGGTTATTTCAAACGTATGCCTGCAACACTGATACCATCCAACTGCAAGTAGTAAAAGGTTGGGTAGACTGGATTGGCTTGGATTGGGGTATAAGCAACTCCTGGCGGCGCAGAGGTGACTGCGAGATCTCCCAAAAGCAAAGGACTTGAGTTTTGGCTGCTGTAACTCACAAGACAATAAGAGAATCTCTTGCTGATCACTCCTGCATTGCTGAGCTGAGAGATCAGTGAAAGAGGACCTTGTCCTAAACCCACTATTCCATCTAGTCCGGCAAAGCCCGTGTTGTTGTGACCACATCCGAATCCCAAGCTGGGAACGCTAGCATTGCCGAATGTCACTGTATCTGTTGCAAGATTGCCACTTGTGCTTCCTCCACCTCCGTATTCGTACAGATATTGGCATCCAGCAGTAGGACAGCCAGTGATTTCTGGAAGGTCCTGGAAAGAAGAACCGATCATGTTTGTAAATGAGCGAGCAGTAGTAGTGATCCCTCAACTTACCGATGATCATCAGGGTGCAGCAAAACACAAGAAAGATTTTTGAGTTCCCCTCTTACATTCCTCCAAAAAAAACTAGAAATGCCCTCTAAGAAACGAATGAATGCACACATTTCGCCTGTAACATCTTGCTCAATAGGATAATGAACTGGGTCTTTTTTATGTGTGTGCCCATTGTGATTTCCTTGAGAAATGATTGTCAAAACTTCCCCTTTGAAATGTGAGAGGGGAGTTAATAGAATACAATTCTCACTCACATAAAGGAAAGTGTGCTTGATTAGTTGATCAGGACAAACTAAGGTCTTGAATTGGATAGTAGAAAGAGGTTTGAGATTCAATCCTTGATAGCTTCAAAGGCGAAGTCATTTTTTTCTCTCTCTAACAAATCCCGGGTGGTCCCACCTTCCTCTCCGACCACCTGATTCATCGGTGAAGCAATTTATAGAGCACATCCCCTCCCTAAAGATATGGGATTTGCCACCATCTCCTAGCGGGGGAGCTTGTAAATCTTTGTTGTGAAAGAAACAGTTATCTGAGATCATCGTGATCACACATATATGTCGAAGGTTTTTGCAGATTCATACCTCGCACAAGTTGTGAAGGCCGCATTTGATGGGTTTGTAAGTGGAGGATTTGGCGGGGTTGAACTCAGGTCCTGTTTGTGGAAAGCATGACTCGCAAGGCAAGCATTGGGTCCACACCAAATCGCTTCCTGTGTCTACAATCGCAGTGAAGCTCTGTTTAGGTGTCCCCAGTGCACTCTGAGTCAGGAACGCTCCTTCGGCACCGTCTTCCGAGACTGGAATGCTCAGGGATGGCTTGGCCCTCTTGTTAGGCGCTAATTCTGCATCGACGGCCCCCTTTGCAGATGATCGGCCGTGGGCGGCTAATTGCATGGACCTGGCAATAGCATCTCTGCGCGCATGACTCCTCTTCACTATCTCGAGAAATCTTTCGGCCGAGCTTTTGGGTGGCGCAGTAGTACTGGTCGAGTTCGCCAAGCTGGGATAAATGTCCCTGCGAAGAAGCTCTAATCTTAGCACCTGCAGCGCATGATCATGCAGCAGCAGGATGTTACATAAAATATAGAATTGATCAACAGCTGTTTTGATTCGAGATTGACACAAGTTCTTGGAAGCATTAAAGCTGCAGGAAGAATTTGTGTAAAGGGAATTTATGCCATAGCAAAAACATGAATGAATCTAGGTACTAGTCTAGTCATGTGCAATGGATATTCATTGTTTAATTCTTTCGGAATCTCTAATTGCAGTAGCAGAAAAGATCCTGCATCGATTCAACATATAGCAGTTATATGGTCTTGCCTGAGATTCTCCAGTTGGAACTACTTGCTCCATTGCAGCTCGCCGTAGTAAAGCGAATCCTCCATCAAATTGAACTTCTGACAGACTGATTTTGTGCGGCGCTGCATCACAACCAGAGCCACAACCGACGACAAGTAGCGTTACTAGCTGCAATACGAGGAGCTGCAATTTTGCTGCAACTCCGCTGTATTCCAGCTTTCTACCTCCATGAGCTGCTGATATTCTGTTTACGAACGCATGTAGATTCCGGGCCATCGATTCTCCTAAATTTAATTTTCGGCCCGTCTAGAGCGACTTCTGCTGCAAGTTCAAATTCCTCCTACGATCCTGCAGATCAACTCTTCAAATTTCTTCTAGCTAGCGAGCTGGCTCAATTATTCTTCCGCTTACTAATTCGAGTGTTCCGCTAGTTGATGAAATCCCAGAATTTTGTGTGGGAGTGAGACTAGAGATGTGTGTGTGCTGCAATTCTGAATTCTGGATTCTTGGAATTCTGAAGAGCTTAGAGCAGCTGGTAATGATCAGATTGTCAAAGAACTAGGTTGCATGGCCTTATATTGAGCTCTAGAACTAGAGATGATGACCGACAGAGCTCCACAATCAACTTTGCTGATCGATCAATCTTCAGATTCCATTAGATACTGATGAACTAGTTTTCTGAACTCCACGAACCTGCTCATTCAGACTCCAAAACTATTAATTTCCAACCGTAATTTATTTGAAGCTGCAGATCTAGATCACGCGGATAGACCATCTTGCAAACTAGATTTTAATTTCCAAAACTGAAATTATTTTGAAGCTAGACTAGTGTAGATCATCAATCTTCCAAACAATTAATTTCCAAAACTGAAAAAGTTGAAGCTGCTGATCAATCTTCCAAACTCTGAATTTTCAGAACTGAAAATTCACTATGTTAAAACATGTTTTTTAGGATGTGTCTTATTCGATTACAATGACATAAGCCATAAAAAAATGACATAAACAACATAAAAAAAGATCAAAAAAACAACTATGGTTGAATAGGATCCATTGTAAAAGACATGTTTTGATGATTAAAAAATAACATAAATGACATAAAAAAAGACTAAAAAAAACAACTATGGTCGAATAGGATTCGTTGTAAAAGACATGTTTTGACATAGTGATTTGAAGTTGTAAATATCGTACCTATTACTGCTGTTTGGCACAAAATAATTCACAAAAGGCTTATCCAAAAAATTAAAAATTCTTGTTAATAAATTTATCAAAATTGTTAAAAATCAAACTCCATTGGATTACAAATACAGAATTCAAGGTGTAGTTTGCATACCTATTCCTCAATTGTTGAAATTTTAAAAAATTAAATTTGAAACTGCTGAATCTTGATTTCTAAAATAAATAAATATTCAACAAAGAAGTGTCTATTATTAGTTGGAGGTATGCCATTCAATCTTCCAAACTATTAATTAATTTTCAAAACTGAAAAATTGGGGTGAGTCAAATAGTTCGAGGGTTTTAGTTCTTGTTTGCAAAGATTTGAGAGGTCACATGTTCAAATTTGTGAATATCTTCCAAACAATTTACTGAGTGTAGGGCTCCTTAATTCAGATATTATGGTTTAACGTCCTTATTCTTGACCAGGGACAATCCTGGTACACAACCCTATGGCTTCACCTTCCATGGGGAGGCTTACCTTTTATTCTTTACATTTGTGAATGATTGTTGCCCTGGCTCTTTCATGTTTTTCAAAATAATGTGGAACGATCTTTTTGAAATTATTTCTCCAGGTCCCACACAATTATTTGTACTTATCACAATTGTGAACTCATGCCAATGTGGTCTTTTCAATTTTCTTGTGTAGCATCAATTGTGAGCACCCCAAGGGACCCAAGAGAGATTTGGTGGAAACAATTAAGAAGTATCTTAGACCCTGTCCAAAAAGTGAAAGTTTGCTTTAGAAAATGTCCTCAAACTAAAATCCAAGTTGAAATGTGATGAGAAATTGTGGAGAATTGTTTTTGTCCCTCCAAAGTTTGACGAATATTTCTCAAGAAACAAGGAATATGTGACCAAAATTTTGATTTTTCAGTGTTGAATTCTGCAGAAAAAGAGCTGACATGCATAAACCAAATTCAAGTTAAAATTGGAGCTGCAGTTGCAGACAGCGTTTTTTTTTTTTTTTTGCGAAACTTCTCCAAAATTTGAAAAATAAAAATTTAAAAAGAACATTCTGTTGCAGATTTCTTGAAATGTTGAAAAAAGATTGAAAAAAAAAAGGAAAAGTTTTTGAGCTAGTTTTGCCAGATTTAGAAGCCCTCCTCTTGTGGGTCGCCAAATAAAAGCAGGAATACAAAAAAATTCTCCTGCCTTGCCTGTCCTGTCACCATTTAAAGCTAAATCCTGCTTGGGATGCTAGCCAATGGTGCTACATGAGAAAATTGAGAAAAGAAATCACTGGTTGCAGATGTGCAGCCAAATGAAAAGGTGACAATCTAAAGGATTGAATGTTTAATCACTCAAGAATCTGTTGGGACAAAACAAGGAAGGGTACCAGTGAAGGTTGGGTGTTCAGATCAAAGAAATTCCCAGACAATAAGGGTCTTGTCTAGTCTGTTTAGACCAGATACCAGATACATAGGGTTTCTTCCTGTGTAATTATCAAACAATCCCAGACATGGCAGTTTGATAACCTACCCTTGGACCCCTGCAAATAACCAACTATTGTCTCAATAGTTGAACAACATTGGTATATGTGGTATACACTGGGTATGTGAGCAAGTACATGTATGGGTATCACAGAAACTTACCCATCAGGTATGTCCTGAAACTCATACCCAGGTTGTTTGTAGTGCTTAGGGTTTTTGAGCAGACCTATCCAATCTTGAAACATATCGCTATATTCTTTCATAAGTTTCATATTTTATTGAGACCAGTATTGAGGATGAAAAGTTTAGGTTGTGCAGGGTAAGTGTACTGGCATTAGGGTGTTGTTTTCAACTTGAAGGAGCAATATGGAGTTTGTAGTTGCAACATTAATTATGGGAAGCAAGAGAGATTTTGAGGATCAACTGGGGGGCAGGGGGTGAACAATACCTTGTCGTTGCACCACAAGCTCATTGGGTAAGTCTCATCTTTTCTCATATTTATTGTTTTATATTTCAAGGCTATTGATTGAATTTCTTCTCTTCACTAAAGCAAGGATGCCAATTTTTTGTGCTGGCACTTTTTTTATTTTTGTGTCAATGAACTCTTTTTAGTTTTGTGTTGATGTTTTTCTTGCAATTTTTTTTGTTTACATTTCAAAGTATGAGTTTTTTTCTCCATATTTTTAGAGTCAATTGCAAGGTTACAAAGTGGATACATGTTTTATCCTATTTGTGAGGTCACTTTGTTCTTTTTTATTCTTGACAAATACTTTGCAAGTGTGAGAATTTGAATCTCTCACCTTCACATTAAAAGTCCAAGCCCTTAATCATTACATCATTTCAACATTGAATCATTATGAACATTCTTACTTATCCTACCTATGTGGCCTAGCCTACTTACCTTAATTACATAGCTACCTTATATTACCTTGAGTTATTTTAGGTTATTTTAAGATATTAATTTTTTTAATATAATCCATTATAAGCTAAGCTAAACTTTTATATCATATCTTATTCCAATCTATTTAACCCTAGGTTAGTTTTCAATATTTTAGGTTATTCCATCTTAAGCTGTTTTCGTTTATTATAAGTTATTAAAAAACTATTATAACCTAAGTTATATTACCTTTAGTTATCCTTGATTATTTTTGGTTATTTTTTAAATTTTTATTTTAAATTATGTTAAGTTAGTTGATTTTAAGCAATTCTACTCTATGTTATTTTTGGTTATTTTACATTAAACTATTTAAAATTATGTTAGGTGATTTTATTTTAGAATATTATAGTTTATTTTATCCTATGTTATTTTTACTTATTCTACCTGAAACTATTCTTGCTTATTTTAGGTTATTTTAAATTATTTTAGGTTATTTTAGAGTATTCAAAATTACTTTATCCTAAGTTATCTTAAGCTATTACATTTTTCAAAAACACTTTAACATATTAATAGCCTAAGATAACATATTATAACCTAAAGTAAATAGTGTACTATGATAATAGCCCATGCTTTACATAAATAGCTTAAACTTGACAAGTAGGTTAGCTAGCCAAATTAATATGATTGATTTGACTAAATGTTGAATTGATATGGTCACTTACAACCAAAAAACATTGTTGTAGAATAATTTTAAGGTGAAAATATTTAAATGTGTATAACCAAAGACAAATTTTTATTTATTTTATTATAGTCTTTTTCTTCCTATATTTTGATCCCCATCAAAATTAATGAATTAAAAAGTGTCAATTATTTCATAAGTATCATATTTTAGACCACTACAATTTTAGTTTTCATCATAATCATTCATAAATGTGTCTTTACATGGTAAAAAAAGACTAGGTAAAAAATATAGAAAGAAATGATAGTGCATCATGATTTTGGTACACCTTAAAAAATTTGAACCCCTTTCACATGGCAACACATCTTGGAAAAACCACTTATAGAATAAACACAATAAAAAATCCAATGTAAGTACAAAGCAATAGCAAAGGCTAAAGATGGAAGAGTTGTAAAGCATTAACAATCCAAAAACCAAGGTGTTCCACCTTCATCAATCACTAATTGTTTTGGTGGTGGCACAAATTATTCCAAAAATAATCTTGTTCAAAAAAAGTTCATTGACAATTTGGTGTTGCATGCTTGCAAGGGGTACAAAAGCATTTCAATTGATAAGTCTTCTTGGTTTAGGAGGTTGGTAATGAAAAGAGATACAAAGGTTAAATTATTTATACACCACCAACTTGTTTCAAAAAACATTCTTAACATTGTAATAGAAACAATGGATACAAATGTTTTGCCTTTGTTGGTCAAATGTGCAACTACAAGTGTCACATTTGATCTTGGGATATCCAAAACTAAGTTTGATAACAAGGTTTATGAGTAAAGTTGTTGTTTTTTGTTAAAGAGACTCTGAGATTTGCAAATACCATCAATATTATAATAGGAAGAGCCTTCAATTGCAATCCAGGGTACTGTGTGAAAAGACATAAGCAATGGCTAGAGTTGTGACTAAAACATCTAATCCAATAGTGAAACAATGTTTAATGAATCAAATTCAAAGATTTTGGCTTTTCCTAAATGTTTTGCAAATTGATGTTGACAAATTAGCAATGCAATCCCTATTGCAATGTGGAAATTATGATTCAAAATTGGAGATTTGTATTATTGAATGGTTGTAGATGTGATGAAAGTTTGGGGTCCATTTCTATCCTTTGTTCAAAGTTTTTAGATCGATAAAACACATTACATGGTGGCCTTCATGCTTGATTTGAAGTACAAGGGCTTCGCTTGTGTTTCTGAGTTTGTGGGTTGAAAACAAGCAAAGGATATTGAATCTTAAGGAGTTCACTGCTTGTATATTTTAGGAACCACTTGAAATAAAAGTACTTTTTTTAGTTTGCTATAAAATAATGGAATAGTTTGAGTTTATTTTAGACAAATTTGAGATATATTCTAAATATGTTTTCATAATGAATTATAGGCAATGTATTTATATTTAAGTAAAATAAAAATTTTAGTTTTTTCCATATGTTGCACCTATATTTTTTGCATGCCATTTAGAATAAAATGGAAGTGACCTCAAAGATTATTCATGAACATGACCAGAAATGTTTGATACTTATGCTCATCAAAGTGAACAACTTTTTGAGTCTATTTAAACTACAAACCTTCCATTTACTACAACACACACAACTGATGTGGATGATTTGTTGATTGATGGTCCGTCATGCCATGTTAAACCTTTAGAAAGGCTTTTAATTGTTGAACTTAGGATATTTTGTTGATATATTTTTTTTGGGAAAATATGTGCATCTTTATTATGGTGAAAACAAATTGTCACAAGTGGTCAAATGTGGCATGGTTACCGAAACATATCTTACCTGGATGGCTAGGATTGCAAATAAGAGAGAATGGATGGGACTTCAAATAATAGAGAATGGACACCATTTTGTGTGCACTATACCTTAATACCAAAATTTGGTATCCTACTTGAAGTTTCCTGTATCAAAAGCTCTCTTTCCTTTTACCATAGGTACTGTTAGCTTCAGTCATAGGTTCAATATACTTTGGTGACCAAGCCTCTTGGTTTGTCACCGAGGTGTTCTAGTGGTTTTTATAGCTTTCCCCGATGTGCTAAATTTCAGATTTCATTTAGGAAGTGATACACCTTGGTTTAGCTGTAAAAATATTCATTCCTCATATCTTGATATATTGTTTTCCCTCTCACATCAAGAAAAAAAAAATGCCAAAAAAATTAATCATACATCTTGAAGGTTTTCTTGTGGCATGAGGAAAGCCATTCACTATTATTGCATTGAGCTCCGTATGTTGCCACTCTTGCACCTCACAATTATAAAATGTTCTAATTTTTTGGCATCAGTATGAGTTGATATTTTGCAGCATTGGTCACACTAGGAGCATCTACAGAATTGGATGGTGCTCAGGTGTCATCCTGTTTGTGGTTGAAAACTCATTCCTTGGACAATGGAATTGTCAAAGTTCCCGTGCTTGACAATCCTGACTTGGCTGTCAAACTAGTCAATTTGAGTTATGAAACATTTTCAACTTAATTTTTGAAGAACTAACCTCAAAAGTGAATGCTCTTAGCGTCAAAGTGGGGTTGGGCTTGTCAATATGAAATGCATCGCCATGGTCATGCAAAAGATTTTGACTGCCAGAAAGCCACAACTAGCTTTTGATAGAATAGTCCAGACCCAGCACACAACCCTAAGTTTTATGCATGGAATTAAAGCATCCCTGTTGGTATACTGAAATTTGACCTCTTCTTTTTTTCCAGTTTGTAAAACTCCATAGCGTAATAAAGAAATTCGTAAAGTCATCTCACTCCTGGGCCCTTCTTTCATCCCCTAACCCCTCTTTTAACCCTTGCGCATTGTTATCCGTAAAATAATCAAATTTTCTTAAGTTAAGGCATCAAATGTTAAAACTCAGCATTAAATGCACGTGGTTTGAGAGTAATTGTATCAATTAATTCAAAATCTAACTTGAAGCTGCCATGTGGCATCATATAATTCGATCAAATAATTCAATATTTTGCTTTAAGTTGCCATGTGGTGGTTTGTAATTAAGGAACAAAATTTGAATTAAGTTTATATTGATAGGTGGAAGCATAGAATTTGTCAAAAGAATAGTTATTTATATTTTCAAAATTGCAATCATAGAAGACACAATTATGATTTGATGGTTAGGATTACAATCACATTTGTGATTAATGGCAAATATAACCTGGTTTTTTTAACTACATAATCAAGCAGTCCTGACTAATCATAAATGGCATATACGACTACAATTTACTAGTCAAAACATTGCATTTTGGCGTTGTGTAAAGGGGTCCAACAGTGGAACAAAATTGGTAACAAAGCATGCCATTTTGACAGTGGTAGTGAGCTCAAATTCAAATTCTTCTCACAAACAAAAGGCTATTTTGATAAATTTGCACCCTTGGAATTTGTCCATGGTTGTCAAGTGTCGAGGGTTTATGACTTTGTCTAGACAATTTCTTTGGACTCTATCCGTAAGGACAGTGAAGACAGATCTCCTCTCTCCTGCAAGGCGACAATCTTGTCATGGTGGTGTTTTCAAACACACTATGAATCCAAATCATAGGGAGGTGGTTAAAAAGCACCATGTGTACGACACAAGACTTGCACAATATTTGTTGGAAATATAGGCAAGTATATTATTTCTTTTTTGAATATTTTAGCTCCACATTTCCTCAAGATCAATTCACTTCAATTAGGTTTGCCACCCTAATTTAGAATTTTTTGCCACTTGAATTTCTTTAAATAGTCATTCCTTAAGTTCAATTAACTTCAAATATGTCTCAAACACTTAGAATTTTGTTTTATTTCAAATGCAAACATTAGGATGTAGGTGTGTTTAATGTAAAAGATGTTAACTCTTTATTTTCTTTGTTCATTTCTTTTGTTTATGAATAAACATCATTGGAAAGTAATTGCAACATTAAAAATAAGGTAACGATAGTGGATGGGGTGAAAATCCTTTAAGGTGTACCAACTAAGACAAAATAAGGCCTAGTACTTTTTTACCCTACATTTTGATCCCCATAAAAAATAATGAGTCAAAAATTGTCAAAATTTTCAGAAGGACTATATTTTAAACCATTATAATTCTGGATTCCATCATAATCATCCATAAATATGTTTTTACATAATAAAAAAGGATTAGGTAAAAAAGACAAAAAAGGGTGACACTATGACAAGATTTTAGTACACGTTAAAAAATTTGAACCTGATGATAATTATAATAATAAACAAAAGGGCAACAAAGATGGAAAGCAATGATAGGAAGGTTAGTAATTTTTTGGGTTAGTTTACTACAAAATTACAAGGGCAAGTTAAAAGGTAGTTACCGTCTTATTTTCATTAGACTTGTTGGAAATTCCTATTTACTTGTTTTTAATTTTTTCCTTAACAATTTATTTGGAAATCATGATTACCTTCCCCTTGGTAGCCATTTAGAACTTTGGTTCTTTTATATTTCTATTTTTTAAAAAAAAATTCCTTCTCTTAAAATGGATTTGGGATTGTTCAATTTGCATTTTATAGTTGCTCATAGGATGTTTGGTCAATCATCAATAATTATGGTTATATTTATGGATAAATTTCATGTGGAAACCTAGAACCATTCTTTTAAAAAAATAACCATAATTCCAAAATTTTAAATTTAAACCACTATGGATGGAATAGAAAATTGATTTTTTAAAAGTTTAAAAATATTTAAAAATAATTATGATGATTTGAAAAAATACTTCAATTTATTTTGACTTGTACTTGTAATTTATTTAATAAAACTAGTTGGAATTTGATTAATTTGCAAAGAAACAAATACAACAAAAATATGGACAATGAATATAACCTTCCAATGTTTCTTTAATAACATGCCACAAAAGGGTGTGGGTGTGAATTGTGTGTTTGCACATTTGAGCCCAAGTATAGTGTTATTATAAGGTAAACACATAGGTGATACCATTAAGAATATCACACCCCAAAAATTTGAAATCCATCTAATTTTAGGACAACATAGGACTCCCTTAAGGAAAGCCTTCATTTCAAATTTTATATCAAAAAAAAATCAAGTCATGTACAATTTGAAACTTTAATTAGATTTACAAAAAAATAATGGTGAAGGAATTTTTTTTAAGAAAGTAACATTTGGGGTTCCTTTCATTATGAAGAATCTTGTCAATTCCAACCCATTTGTTTATGACTTATGTCCAAATCAACCACTTTTGTGACTATTGATGCAACTATGACTTGCGACCAATATTCATTTGGACGAAAATGAAAAATACATTTATATCATCCATTTTTAATGATTGGGCAAAAATAAATAAGAATGTAATTTTTTTTGCGACTAATGATATGGTTCATGGGACATTAGACACCGTGTGACATTTTATTCAACTTGAATTGTGTCTATAAATCCTAATTGCAAATATACATGTAATTAAAATGTGAAAAAAATATGAATTAGTAAATGAATTGCAAGATTTAATTTTTTTTCCTTATTGGTTTTAAATGAATTAAATGTTAAATGTGTAATAGGTTTGATAGGTTTGTGAAAATTTCATAAGACCAATCAAAATGGTAGAATTGGACTATTATTTCCAAGCACAATAGGGTATTGTGTAAGTGTGAACATTTTTATTTCTAAACATTAAATGGGATTATTGGATTGGTGATTTGATTTTGTTTTTAATTATTTTGAGTGATTTTTTAAAAATGATTGTAATTGCCATTTAAATTGGATGAGGTTTTTACACATTACTTGAAAGTGCATTTTGTTTCAAATTGGTAATTTTTTGTTGGAACCAAAACACCATTGAACCACAAAAAGATTTAACCAAATTTGGTTAATTAGGAGACATAATTAAAGTAGATTTTAATAAAATTCTAGTGAATATCTCCAAAAAATATGACAACAACACTTTTAAATTATAATTTAACTAAGGGTGATGTATATAAAGTTAGAAAAAAAATGATTGGGTCCATTCACAATTGAGGTACCAAAAAAGAGTGTCTAAGTTTTTAAGGACTACAAAGGACAACTTTCATTTTTGTTTATATTACATTATTCTAGTTGTAATGGATTGTTGTATGCCAATAGATAAAATGATGTCTTGTTAAATTAATAAAAATATTTAAAAATAATTTGGATACTATGTAAATGTCATTTTGAATTTTATAAACTAACTATATCAAGTGTCCAAATTGCACATTTTTTAAAGGAATCAAAATAATTGTAGAAAGTCATATGACTGATTTCTAACTTTTTGTACAATAAAAACATGCCCCCTTCTATGAAAATACATTCTCATTTTATGAACTTGATGAAAAGTCAAATCATACAAAAATGTCAAAATTTTGAAAATTTGAAAGAAATGGTTGCAAGGCGAAGGACTCATTTTTTTTAACCATTTGACAAAAAAACTATGTTTAATGGGTTCAAAATGTGTAGCTTTAGGTGGTCACATGTGGAGGAAATAATCTTGCCAAAAAACATGATTGGTTGTCCATTAAAATTCATTTTGGGATTTTTTAGGACTTCTATGTTTTTGGCAACTATAAACCAAAATATTTATACACAATTAATATGTATGAATACATGAAAACTCACCATTGTAACATGAATTATTTTAAATTGGACTAATTAATTTTGCTCATTTAAATTTATTTCAAGTAAATGTTATTTGCAAAAAGTAGCCCTACAAAAGTCCTAGAGTTCTTTTTCTTTTTTTTGGTACCCTAATCATGAATGGACCTGGTTGGTTTTAATGCTGCTTATTTAGGATATCAAACTACTACAAATTTCACACACAAAAAAAATCACTAGTCTAATGCATTTGGCCATGTAATTAATTTATTAAATAAACTAAGTAATAGGTTGTATGTAGTAGCAAGATAGGTAATAGATATAAAATAGGTAGGTAGGTTAAATGAAAGACATTTTTGAATTAATTATACATGTTAAGTACATTTAATTAACTTATTAAATAAACTAAGTAGTAGGTATAAGTAAGTAGGTTAAATAATAGGTATTTTATTATGTGAATATGTGACAATGTTTTTACACATGAAACAAAGAAGGTGATATGATAGAACAACCCAACACTACACAACCTTACACACAACACTTTCCAATATTTTCCTCATTTTTTAACTGAATTGAAAACTTTATATGTTATCAAAAGAACAAATTAGAGGATTGCAAATGACGCACTTTCAACTCTTTGAAAGACTCAAATGTGAGTCCAAGTAGAAGACAGTGGAAGAGGGAGGAGTCGGGGCACGCTCTTTAGCTCACAACACTTTGCAGGGTAGAGGGGCGTGTTGGAGTTCCAGGATGGGACTAGGAAGAGTTTACAAGCTTCACTCACTCACACGAGCCTATATGTAATCCACACAAAGTGGTTAGTGCATAGTTGGAGCACCCTTGGTGCTAAGACGAGCCACGGGCAACACAGATACATTAGACTCACCACGGCCCGGACTTGGGGGAGGCCACCACCTTCCCCTTTATAGTATACTCTGTGGCTGGCCACGGAGCCTACATCCAAATGACTTTTCTTTTCCGAGACTCCCAAATGGGAATCCCGAAATCGCACCAAATGGGACTCCCGCGACTTTGGAACCCCATAACTTTGCGAGCAAACCTCAGATTGAAATGCGGTTTGAAGCAAAGTTGTAGCTATTGTTGAGAGCTTTCCAACGATATGTTGCACACCCTCTACAGCCAAGTAAATCGAGTCGATTCTTGACTTTGTTTGGTCGGGAGTCAATTGGCAGTTTGACTCCCGGCCTTTTTGGGGGCCATAACTTGTGTTTCAGATGTCCAAATGAGCAATGCGAGCCCATTTTAGACATCTACATTCCAAGAGCTTTCCAATGATATAAAGAATGCCACAAGCCATTGAGTTTTGACCCTTGAAATTGCTCCCTGAAGTTTTGGAAGTCCACTGGGACTCCATATCCCAAAGTGGGAGTTGCCTTGGGAGTGTGAGGGTTCACTCCCTCATACTCTCTCACACTTTCTTACACTCCCGGGAGTGTGTGATGTGACTCTTGAGCTTTTTCTTGGCCCACACCCTTGCGACTTCTTTGCCTTGACTCCCGAGCTTCCTCTTGGCCCGCAACCTTGTAACCCCTTTGCCTTGGTCGCAAGCCCAAAGCTAGGGTTGCGACAACAAATGTTTTTTGAACACCAAAAGCAATGGCATAAAGAAGAAAACACAAGAAGAGAAGGAAGAGGACTATGATAGTTTTTTGTCTCAAAGTTTTTGAAGAAAAAGGCTCTTTAGACCTTCATTAGTTTCAAACTCCATTTCTTCCTCATCCTTTAACCAATTTGAATAATTTTTATGTCATTAGAAGCTCAAATTGGAAGAATACAAATATGCTCAAAACACCAAAAACAAAGGAGCAAGGAAGAAAATGCAAGAAGAGAAGGAAGAGGATTGTGATATTTTGTTTCAAATTTTTGAAAAAAAACTCTAGACTTCTACTTTCAAACCCCATATTTTCCTCATATTTAGTCTATTTTGAGTGATATAAAAACCTATGGGTGTGCCAATTAGGAATCTAAAAAACTTATATGTATTCCAAATTAAAGGCAATGGAACAATGACCAAAGAATTCAACCTCAAAATCCAAAATAATTTTAATAGCCCTACCATAGAACATTAACTTTTTTACACAAAATAACTCATATTGTCCTCATTCCTTAACCAAATTGAGCATTTTTTATGGCATTGGAATTGTTAGGTGGAAGGTTGCAAATGTTTTTTGAGCATTAAAAGCAAAGTGACTACAAGTAATAAACTCAAAAAAACTACAATGGTGCAAGGTTGATGTGCATGGATAGGTGGACCAATTTGCCACACATGATTACCTTTAAAAAAGCCCAAGATTGGGTCATTTTTCTTTTCTTAGTATAAGATTGTAAGTAAGGAAATGTTCAATGGGGTATTCCTAGGCTTAAATGTGACACACACATAAGATGCTAATGATGCTCCAAGAGCTGTAGAACCCAAAGAGGCTCAATTGGGTACTTGTAGGTTCATAGGTGCCAAACTTCTCCAACACCCTCTGTAAGGGGTTCAAATACTTGCTTGAAGATTTTTCACTGAAGGATTATTTGAAGTAGCAAATGTGGCAATCACCCATAGGAACATGTAAAAAAAAAATGGCTATCTTCCAAGGAAGACATATAGCCAAATTTGGCTATAGAACATATTTAAAATAGAGATGTTTAATCATCATTTCTATAACAAATTTTGAAGTGTGATGAAATTATGCTTTTCTTCCTCCTCTATGGACAGTTCTTCTTCATGGACATCTAAGCAATGTTCTTCTTTTATCCCATCTTCATCTCTAATATGTACTTGGTTTGCATTGTCAACATAATGCGTACTTGACATGATGATTAAACACCTAACATTTAATGTGTTGGTAACTTGAGGCAACTTGCCACTTTGATGCAAGGACACGCTTGAACATTGACCTTCTTATGTGTACAATTATGGGCTTACATTTCTTCAACAAAGGACTTCCTTAAGTTGCACAATCATTAGGTTAAGGTTCATTTTTTCAAGCCCTAAACCCTTGTTTTCAAGCTAGGGCTTTTGGAGCATCTCTATAGAGCAAAATATAATACACCACCAAGGAACAAAAAACAATGAAGCTTCAACAACTTGGTAGCTTGGTGTTCACAAGGAAGCAAATACAATATGATTATTGCATAAGGGCACTTGGACTCCAAGAAGATGACTCCTAATGCACAAGGAGGCAAACACTCCTAGCTCCAAGGTAAACATCTCATTGTTTTTGCTTGACTATAAAACCTTTTTTTTTTTTTCTTTTTTTTGTTGCTTTTGGAACAACATATATGGTTTCTATGTAGATGCATTTGAGCTTGTATGTGGTCCATGGCACCTTTCTAGGCTCTACAGCTCTTGGAACATCATTAATGGCCTATGTGTGTTGTGAATGAACTAAAAATATGTGGGCCCATCCATAATTGCTAGATGTACCTAGTGAGAATGGATGATGAAGGTCCTCAAGGGATATGTTCATAACATGTCACATCGTGAAGGATCAATGGTTGAAGGATATATATTAGATGATATTATGGGGTTTGTCATTAAGTATCTGCAAGAATTTCAATTTGTATTTAGAAAAAATTGGGATGTAGAAGAGGAGGGAGTGGCTAGAGAGGTACTAAAAGGTGTTACAAAAAAAGTTGTGCTCACCCCAAGTTTGCAAGATCTTGCACATAGCTATGTGTTCACAAATACAAAAATCATGTCACCATGGATATAGTGAATTATCTTCCTATTCTAATTACTTCAATGTTGCACTAAACCTTAAACCCTAATCTTGTTTGAACATGTGCATGCCATCTAAATCTCCATGTGGTTTGTGTTTTTTGCTTGTGGTACCATGGAGTCCATTTCATTCTTTCAAGTCAAATAGGCTACCACACATAGTTAATTACTTATATACATGAGTTTGGTGTTTGCATTAGGAAATACAAGCATGAGAAGGTAGGGATTGAAGGTGAAAGAGCTGATTTTGAATGCCAAGAGACATAGGTTAAAAAACAAACCTAGGCCATGTATTTAGGATTAAAAATAACTAAGTGTGATGAGGTTGCTAGAAACCCTAGTTGTAATGAGATTGTAAGTGAGTGGACTTGAACCTTTCACCTCCACTTGGGGGTTCAAGTCGTCAACCATTGCACTACAACATCTCTTATTATTACAATTAGTTGTCATAAAATTATATACATGAAATGTTTTCAACCTAAAGTGACCTAGTCTAACCTAGCCCACCCAAGAGTCCAACCTAGGCTAACCTAGACTTAACCTAGGCTTCAATAGGCTAGTAGACCTACATTTATTAAGCTAAAATAAATTTAAATAAGCTAACATTGGTTAAATTAGAATATTTAACCTAAATTTGGCTAAACTAACATATATTGGGCTAAATTAAATCATTTACACTAGCTTTGGTTAAATTTCATTAAAATTGAATAAACTAACATATATTTGGCTAAACTAGGTCATTTAGGCTAACTTTGGTTAACTTTCACTAAACTTAACTAAACTAACATATATTTGGTTAAACTAGGTCATTAAAGCTAAATTTGGTCAAATTTCATGAAACTTTGCTAACCTATCATATATTTGTTTAAACTATGCCATTAAGGTTAAATTTGGTCAAACTTCAATAAATTTGGCTAAAGTTGCCTACATTAATATAAATTAAATTAAAATTGGCCATTTAGGCTAAATTAAGTTAAACTTCACAAAAGTTGGCTAAACTTAACTAGCTTAAAATAGATTACATGTTAAACAAAAATATTAGGTTAAATTTGGTTAAATTTCACATAAATTTGCTAAACTTGGCTAAACTAAAATAAATTACATTAAACTAAGCCATTTAGCTTAAATTTGGCTAACATCAATAAAATTGACTAAAATTAGCTAAATGGGTGAAATCACACTAAGGGGGGGGGTTGCTTCAAGCAAGAAAATGTATTTTTTTGGGGGCAAGTTTTCATTTAGCATTTTGACAAACATATAAAATGGATTTTGATACAAATTCCTCCAACATAATTCTTGTTATTTTTCAAGTGAATATAAATTTTCTTTTTCCACACATTTATGTTCATGTTAATGAAAATCTTGTCTAAATGACTTTTGTGAAATCACATGAGTCAAATTTTACAATTATAATTGAAATGGTACAATGAATTTGTATTCAATATATAACAAAGTACTTCATCAAGTTTTGTAATTATTTGAATCATTTTAAAATTACATTTGCATTTTGCAATATATTTTGACAATATCTATTTTCTCACAAATATATTATTTAATCATTTATTATTAATCATAAAATGTAGTTTCCTTTGAAAATTGCATTATTTGGCAATTGAACTACCTTATTTTGAGTATAATTTATGAAAACCTCTTTTAATATTGGCTTGGTGGAAGTTGAAAGTTGAACAATTCAGAAAAACAATATTGGTGATAACATTTTGCTCATCCTAGTGTGCTTTCACCCAAACTTACATGTATAAATTAAGGTTAATTAAAATATTAATTAAAATTTGACATTCACTAAATATAGTTAAACTTGGCAAAACTTGACTAAACTAACATAAATTAAACCATTCAACCTAAATTTGGCTAAATTTCAATAAAATTGGCTAAATTTCATTAAACTTGACTAAATTTGATTAAAATAACATCAATTAACTCAAACAAAACAATTTGGCCTAAATTTGGTTAAATTTTATTAAACTTGGCTAAAATTGGTCAAATTAATATAAATTAGGCTAAATTAAGATATTAGGCTAAATTAAGTTAAATTTCACTAAACTTGGGTTAATTTTTTCTAAATCAACTTACATTAAGTGAAATTAAGCCATTTAGCTTAAATTTTGTTAAAATTCACTAAACTTGGTGAATTTTGGCTAAATCAACTTACATAAATTGAATTAAATTGATCCATTTAGCCTAAACTTTGTTAAAATTCACTAAACTTGGTTAATTATGGCTAAATCAAGTTACATTAATTAAACTAAATTAGGCCATTTAGCCTAAAATTCACTAAAATTGGTTGAACTTGGCTAAACAAACATAAATTTGTCTACATCTGGCTAAGTTAGGTTGAACATGATTAAACAATGTTAAATTTTAGTAAAATAAGCTAAACTACATTAACCTTTCATAAAATTTTTAAATTTTAATGAAAATATGTTAAACTTGGTTAATCTTGGTTAAATTAATATAAATTAGGCTAAATTAAGGTAATTAAATGAAGCTAGGTTAAATTTGACCAAATTTGATTAAATTTGTGTAAATTAAACTAAGTATGGCTAAACTTGGTTAACTTAAGCCAAATTCAACTACAAGGGTTAAGTTTTGCCAAAATAAATTAAAATATGTTAAAATAAAATCATTTAACCTAAATTATGATACTTAGGGCAAACTAGTTAATCTAGGTTAAGCTAAGATTGAATTGAATTAAATTAAATTAAACTAAATTAAACTTGATTAAATTTAGGTAAATAAGGTTTTAAATTTTTTAATTAGGCTATAATAGCAATTTTAAAAAATTCAATTAAAATAGAAAAAATTACTTTAAATTAAATTAAACTAAGATTTTTAGGTTAAATTAAACTAAATTAAACTACTTAAGTTAAATTAGGCTACACTAAGTTACATTAGGCACATGTTGCATGTTAGAAAATTTTAATAAATGTTGGTGGGATGTGTTAGAATATGTGCAAATCCCATTCCACTTACATATTTTTATTCCTTGACCCATTTTTCAATAAATCCATCTTATTAAATAAGCATAGACTATCCATTTATTTAGGGTTGTCATAACTTGTTCAAAAAAATAAAACAACATAAGTTTGACCACGTTCACATCAATTAAGCCCAATATTTGTAGGTGTAATTATAGTTGTAGTTGTAATCATAATCAATTAAAGTCATATTTGTAATCATATTTATAATCACATAGTCATATTTAAATGACAACAATTAGATATCATATTTCATTATATGACTACATTTGGATGTTAGTTGCAAATTTTCCTAATCATAAATGCCATGTTTTGGTGTTGTGGTACCTTAGTCAAAGACTAAATTAACCTTGAGAGAAGTTTTTGTCTAGTAGTAGCTTGTTTTGAAAACTTGAATTTCTTAGAAGTAGTAAAAGAAACAATTGGATTTGAAAGCATTATTTCCATGATTGCTTCTTTAGCAAGGAAAAATCTAGTTGTGTTGAAATAATTGTACAAATGTTATTTTTAGCCTTTTTAATCTTTTTCACACAACACATTTTAGACCACTTTCTACAATCTTATTTTTTTACAATAATGCATTTCTTGCTTTTTTTTTTGCCATTCATGATACTAATGCTACCACATTGTAGTCTTCAAGTTTTTTCATTCCATGATCTCCACATCCGTTGTTCTTTCCTTTGGACAAGGGCAGCTATGTCACTTTTTACTATATCCCATTACCACATTTGAATGCCCATAACATTAAAGCAACAACGTTGGATATTATCCTTGCAAAATTGAAACAGTGCAGAGAGATTCATTTCAAGAAACATGTGTCAAACAAAAGAAAACAATCATGTCAAGAAGGGGTATATTGTAGTCACATGAATCTTGGTAATGGGTTTCAATGCATGCCAAACCCTAACTCTTGTAATTTCATGAAATTTGTTCTTGATGTCATTTTATGTGATGAAGTCATCCAAATTTTATGAATCTCATCGATTTAAAAAGTCCCTCACCTAAAACATTCTTTCACATACATTTTAAACTTAAAAAAACAAAAATCCAACAAAAAAAGCTTCATTATGGACTTTTGAAAAAATGGTTCAAATATGTTGACTTAAAAGTTCATAACTAATTGTTGGGTAAGGCTTTTTTCACAAGGTTTTTTGAAATGTCATAACTGTCCATTTGCAATTATTTCAAAAGTCATTTTTGTATATTTTTGGTGTACCTTTGTGACATAAATTTATTATGGAAATATTTAGTATCAAGTTGACAATCTAAAACCATTTGAAAAAGTGCCATATTAACGATTTCACAAAATGCTCATTGCATTTTTATAAATTACAACATGTAAAAAACTACAATGCAACACAAAAAGTGATCCACCTTAGCTTGTGTCCAACACCTTTTTTGTGGATCCTACCACAAAATTTTAAGAAAACACATTCAAAGACTACCATTTCCTTATAATATTATATTCATGAATCCATCCCCTTGTAATGGCAACAAATGCTTGAACAAATTTTTGGAACATTTTATTTTTAATCTTAATGGTATTTAGGTTTTTTACTAGTATAATGACAAAACAAGGGACCAAAAATTGTTGCAAAGGAGGTCAAGGACAATGGTGCAAATGGTGTGGAAACAACTATCTCAGGTTGTTTTTTGATTTTTTTTCTCTTTGGCATTTTTGTTGTTTTGCAACTTGTGGGTTGCAACTTGTTGTTCATATATGTGGGGTGGATTAATGTGTAGAAATTGTTGAATCACTATTGTTTGAATGGGACACTAGGTTTTTGTTTCATGAAGTTTTTGATGCATTTGGCATCATTTACTCATAATATTGACTTTAAAAGGAAGGTGACACATCTTTTCTGAAGCACCTTGAAATTATGAAGCAACATTATTTAGGTTTTGGCATGGCTCTTGCAAGCGAACTAGGTGGTTTGCAACTCTTCATCCTTGAAATCCTCTTTTAATTAGCCCTTACATGTAGCAAAACTTTTTCAAAGTAACATTGAAAAGTCAATACAAGGTTGCCATGAGACTTCCCCTTGACTTGAACCCCCTCATTATGCTATGGTGCACCATTTCAAGTTCTAGATTGTTGTGTCACAACTTGCTAGAATATTTATTGAGATAGGTAATGTCCTTGTGTCAGTGATAATTTTTACAACTAAGAAACAACCAATTAATCTATCAATGCCATATATTGCCATTGGGTTCTTGTTTTATTCAATTAGTGTGGATACCATGCATCTAACTAACTAAGACATATTTCAACGATATATCTAACAACATATAGAAAAATAACGAGGAAAACCAAGAACACTACCTTGAATTCATCTTCATTGTTTTTCATGATTCTATAATTTTTCCAGCCATACAATCCTCTACTCCTTCCTAATATTCTCTCAAAGTCCTTTCACAACTACTTAGATAAAAAAAAAACCTTTAGACACCATCCCATGCTCAACAAAATAACCTTTTTACTTTCTTGATTTTGCTTTACATAGTACATAAGCAGTTATAATTGTCTAATCGTCTTTACAAATCGACTTTGTACAATAAATCAACTTGTTGCATAAATCATCTTGTATATTTTATCGAGTCAACTTGTAACAATATTTCTGTTGATTTGCTTAATTAATCGACTTATCCTGTTTTTCTTTTTTGCTATCATTTCTTCTAACTAATTGGTATGCCAAAATCTTTTCATTACACCTTGTTTTGAGTAGTGTGAAGAATGAATATTGTTTTCAAACTTGAAATTCTTGAAAATCTAGCCTTTGTAATAGATTCGGTCTCCATCTCCCCATCATTGTGAGGATGTATTGACAATGGTTCTTCACATATCTTAGTTCCCTTAGAAGGTAAGGGTTGAATCTTGGAAAAATTAGAACAAGTGTTACGATGATGTTTAGCTTTTGTATCCTTGAAAGATTTTGTTCCTTGAATCCTTAAGTTTTAATGATGTTAAAACTTGTTTTGTGATTTAATTAGAAATTTAACCCTATAACATATGGTTGTCATCATGTTGTTGATGAGCTCCATGGATAGTGGCAACTTGCCATATGTATTGTGAATGATGATCATGGCATTAGGATTCAGATTTTTGCTTTAGGGCCCATTGCACAGTGCGCATAGTCCAGACTCTAGACTTGTACAGATCTATATGGCATCAGAGTCCAAACTTTTGATTGAGAACCCATTATCAAGGCTTAAAATTCCAAACTTGAACATTCATCATTCAACTCCAGTCACCAGTGTCCACAATTCTAAACCCATTAGTTTGAACCCTGTGCCTAATGCACAAGTGTGTGTGTGTATTTTACGGTACATATTACAAAATTACAACTACAAATTACATTTCCAAAATCTTTCTATGTGCCACATTCCACATGTATTCATCGAGACCCTGGCCACTGAAAATCTTGATGATTGCACTGCTTGTGACCCATGAAATAACAACATATAGCTGACCATGGTAAAAGACCAGAGATGGCAAATATACCCCAACGTTGTTCAATGTCTGACCTTGACTCTTGTTGATTGTCATCGCAAATGCCACTCAAACAGGAAATTGATGACGACGTAAAACAAATGGCTAATCAGTCCTAGAGGGGGACATGATGATGTGGGGTATGAACACACGTTTGCCAACATTGTTCCCTGTGATGATTTCCGCTTCAAGGACACGCTGACCCAATCTTTTGACAATCAACCTCATACCATTGCACAATCATATTGATTGATTGAGATTGTGCAACAAAAGGATTGGCACGCCCACATTGAGTTTTAGCTTATGATTTGTGATACTACTGAATTACAAAGTGTTCAAAAATTCCACCGGATATAATGAATCCATTGAAACTCTTGTAGCAGCACTTGCAAAGAATTTGCGCTCAGGTACATGTGTAATTCTTCAGATAACGATTCAAGAATTGCATTGTTGACTTCATCAATATAAATATTTTTGGGGGCCAAAATGTTATGTTGCATAAGATACATGGCATTTCCAGAGTGGCATTGGTGATCTAGATAGATGGTTTAGATTAATCCTTTTAAGCTACAATCTTCTACTAGCAACCTCATATGGGATGGAACCTTCTTCCTCTACAATGGCAGGAAGATTACCATCTCCAACATTCAACACCCATTTGGCAAACTCTCGTTGCTCTTCAGAATTGGTTGCCATGACTCAAATGTTGATATGAAGACAAAGAATCGTAACATGCTGCCAAAGATGCGATCGAGGCAATGAAGCACTAACAATGTCTTCTAGTCCTCCTTTGGGAACAACATGCAGGATCTGTCAAAAATCCCCACCAAGGACCACGGTTTTCCCACCAAAGATGTTTTCAGTTGCCTATGCATCATCCAATTGCATCAAATCACGCAGGGTTTGATCAACAACTTCGAAAGCTCAACGATGCATCATTGGTGCTTCATCCCAAATGATCAAATTAACTTTACGCACCAACTCGGCCACTTTCATCTGTTGTGTGATGTTGTAAGTCAATTCATCGTGCAGATCAATTGGAATCTTGAATCTTGAATGGGCAGTTCTGCCGCCTAAAAACAACAAAGATGCAATTCTTGATGAGGCAACTATAAGCACGATTTTGCCCTCGTAGATAGGACAGAAGCATTGTTTAAACAAATGTTTTGCCAGTTCCACCATTGCCATACACAAAGAACAGTTTGCCCTTTTTGTTTGTCACGATAGTTAAAATAGTTTCGTATGCACTGCGCTGATCATCATTGAGCCTATCTTCTACATTGTTTACATTTGTGGTCAATGAATGCTGATCATAAGCTAACTCTTCTTGGACCAATCGGTTTCTTCCATGATTAGGAGGGACGTAATTAGACTTGGGAAACATTGGAAAATCTTCCAGGTAGTGTCCGTTGCGGATGAGAACCCGATCGATTTCATACAATGCACAATCCTTTAGCGCATCCTCAGAAAGGGTAATGGTTGGATCATCACATTCGCGGCGTGTCATTGCCTCAATGTCATTGTTCAAAGACTCCCAATGTGCATCCCATAGTTGTCTGGGATTTGTCACCTCACAAAACATCAGCATGGAAGCCAACATGTCACGTAACTATTGTCCTGAGGCCCAAAGACCGGCTTCTTCCAAGGCTTGATGCCATTCATTGTCGTCTACAAGTAAACCCATAATAATGCATGCATCTTTAAATGTGTCATGTTCTGTGCCATCCATTGTTTGCAAATGTTCGTAAAATATGGCACCTTTGACGTAGTTTGACAACATCCGCAAATAATAACGTTCACCCGATGTCGGGTGTGCATAATACATGCGACCAATGGCAAAGCCTCTTTTGTGCATTGTCCATCGCTTCAACTTCTGATTCCACACCCATTGTTGAGGGAATTGATCGAACGTAAGGCTTTATGTAGTTTCCGATTCTTGGTTTGTTTTGAACCATTTCGTTAGCATCATTTTGGAAATGGCTGACCGTGCTACCACTTCTTGCACATCATCGTCATCATCGAACAACACCATTTGTTGATTGGGCAAATGGTATTACAAACGCTTAACAGTAGGAAACCGCTCATGCATATCAAACTTGAAGATGCACCATGTTGTTGTTGATGTAGATACATAACAATAGTCAAAATATTTTTTAATTTCATTAGCTTTGATCACATTCCCTTCGGTGGCATTGTCGCCCTAGCGTGAGATCTCAACACTTGCACGATCATGTCCTTTGTAAACATACTTGAATAGATACTTGACTACACGAATGTTGTTGCAAACCTCAATGTTGATGTGCACATCGTATTTGGTCGACAAATAGACATTGTGCGGTACCACCCAACGATTGTCCAATTCAACGCCATGAACCAAAATTGTGCGCCCCGTATCTCTGCGTCGATAAATAGGATATCCATTCACATCCGTCACTGTCTCGAATTGGAACTTGTGTGGATATTGTTTTTTTCATTTGCCATCTTCCATGCATGGGGCATTTGGAAACGCAGTTCCACATGGACCATGCATCGTGCATATGGCAACCATTTCATGGGCCAACTTGTTTATCTTTGGATTCGGAAGTTCAGCATTGATCATGCGGTATACATTTACGACCATGTGTGGCTTGTAGTTTTTGACAAAAAAAATGAGAATGTGTGCATGCGGCAACCCATGCTTTTGACACTTAATGACATAGATTCTCGCAATCGTGCGTCCCATAATATGCTTCTTATGAATGTCAATAATAAATTCCTTCAGCTTGATTTTAAACACTCGGGTTACCAAATCCGGTCGATCTTGAGGTTGCTATTCGGGCAGCAACGCTCTCTTGATTTCAAGTCATTGGGGATTGTAAGTGAATGTAACAAATGCATTTGGGTAGCGGGCCCATCTATAGATTGTCATGGCATCTTGATAATTCTGAACCATGTGACATGGACCTCCTGTGAAAGAAGATGGCAGAATGATCTTCTGTCCAATGGTAGCAACGTTATTCACCTACAATGATGGCGTCTTGAAGGCCTTGATAAAAATTTGCACAAAGCTTTTTTTGATTTAGGCGTAGATACCTCAAGCGGTTTTGTTCGACAGTCGCATAAACATCCACAATGTATTGCTGCTTCAATCGGCCACCCTAAAGTAACGCAATGCCATTAGTGTTTTGATGTTGAAGTTGATAACCATAAAATTTGGCCATTGTCACATTGTGATGCTTCTTTTGATGCTCAGATTCTTTTGCATGGTTTTCATCCAAATCCGCATCAGCATTTTACACAACAACACCATTGAACGAAATATTTGGACAGCATCCATCCTCACCTCAAGGAAATAATAATAGATAATGTAGAGCCATGTATCCCACATGTAGCTCGGAAATGCGCTAAAATGGGCCAGCTTGTTGAATAACGACGATGTCACGCCTATCTACAGCCTCAGAACCATCTCCTACCATCAATGTAACGACTTCATCGGCTGTTGGCACATTATATCGACGAGCATCTTTTGTTCAAGAGGCAATGAGACGCAATTTTAGATTTGTGGGAACACCTTTTGTTGCCATCATATCCCTTGCCATTTTGAACATTTTGACATAGGGATTGATATTATACATCATGGTCAACAATTGATCCAACGTTGTTGGATCAAGCGATGGCATAGCAACATGGTGATTTTAATGTTCGCTCTTCGTATCATGAATGTATAGATGTGCAAACTGTGGATGCTTTAGTAGGACACAAGGATCCGATTTTGCGATAAAGCTCACCTTGAATGCGAAAGGAATACGGTCCAGTGCCTCTTGTTACCAACTCATCAACTTTGGCACCGAACGAAGTGAATGCCAACACTAAATTATACATGTGAATCTAATCTCGAAATTTGATGGCACTTTTCTCTTTGTTGGTTAAAAGAATTTCCAGCTCTTGCGGTGTTGTAGGAAGACTCGGCAATAAAACTTTGCCATTCTCGCAACATAGAGAAAATTGTGGGTTGTTGTTGCTCGATTTTGTCAATCATTCTTTAATCCACATTCTCGCGTTACAGAATCCACAGATTGTGTCCATTTCTCCACAATCCCATCGTGTTAGGGTTGATGCGTCTTCGTTTCCAAACAATTGTAATGCGTCATTGTTAAAAAAAGGTTGTGCACATATTGCTACTTATTGTACGGTTCGTTGTTTTCGATGTAGACGATTATTTTGCTCTTGTGGCATTTCAGATGGCTTGACCGACTTTGTAAATTGCTTGGCATATTGTTATCTTTGCAAGCGATTGCGACGTTCACATGCAAATTCTGACGTGTTTTAATTAACTTTTGTTGGAGCATTAATATGTGGAACATGATTTTCTAAAGAGCAAAAGATTTCAGCACACCCACACCACTTAGGCAACATAGAACAAATGATCATGTTCCATCATCTTAATATTACCTTTCCACATTCCAACACCACCATGTAGCTTAAATTGGACACTAACCATAGATGTAGTCCATTTGTAGTTGGTAGGAGACCTAGCTCTATTTTTTCTATCATGTTTAACTCAAAGCATCTTTGTTTCTTAATTCCATATGATGAAGACACCACAAAGCTACTTGCAAAAATCCACCCCAACATAAACAGAGCTTGGATCCATAATCAAAGTAGAGGAGTCAGGTAATCTTCAAAGCTTGCAAACTGTATCTATGAGGGTACTCACCCATAAACCCTAAACCCTAAAAAGATCATAGAGAGATGGAGGGATTTCTTTGCCATTGCCATCATCACAACTATCCCGATAATAAAGATTGTACATGTGGGTGTAATGACTTGCTTTTCAGTGAAGGGCAAATGACTACAGCCATGTTCCACCACCTGCAAATATATATCATTGCAATGTCATCATCATAACTCTTTCAACTTTTAGTGGATTCAAGCTAATCCATCAACATTGCCAATCTTTAATAGGTTAGAATAAATTATCATTAAACCTTAAACCCTAAACCCTGATAACACACATGAAGCAATGCCAACATAAGATGCATTTGAACATTGCATGAAAATTAATGTGAATTATTGTCGTAACGCTAGCCTTGGGCTCGCAACCAAGGCAAAGGGCTTGCAAGGGTATGGGCCAAGATTAAGCTTGGAAGTCGCATTCTCATGCCCCCGAGAGTGCAAAAGAGTGTGAGGGAAAGAACCCTCACACTCCCAAGTGAACTCCCATGTTGGGAGTTGGAGTCTCGGTGGACTCATGAATGTTCAGAGAATGATTGCAAAGGCCAAAACCCAATGGTTCAAGGAGTTCTTCCTTGAAACGTAGATGTCTAAACTAGGTTTGCATCACCTATTTGGACATTTGAAACACAAGTTATGGCCAAAAAAAGGGCCGAGAGTCAAATTGGCAATTTGACTCTCGACCACTAAAAGTCAAAAATCACCCTGATTTCCTTGCGTGTAGGTGGTGTGCAACATACCATTGGAAAGCTCTCGACGAGGGCTACAATTTTGTTTTAGACCTCATCTCAATCAAAGGTCTGCACACAAAGTTATGGGGCCCCAAAATCGCGGGAGTCCGAGTCCCGGGACAAAAAGCCATTTGGATGTGGGCTTCGTGGAGAGGCACATAGTATACTATAAGGGGGAAGGTGGTGGCTTCCCCCAAGTCCAGGTCGTGGTGAGTCTTGTGAGTCCAAGTTTGCCTGTGACTCATCATAGCACCAAAAGTGCTCCAATTATGCACTAACCACCTTGTGTTGGTTTTGTGCAGGTCCGTGTGAATAGTTGATGCTTGTCACTCTTCCTAGTCCCATCCCGGAGCTCTAGCATGCCCCTCTACCTTTCAAAGTGCTATGAGCCAGGGAGCGTGCCTCGACTTTGCTATTTTTAGTTTGGATTCACATTTGAGTCCATTAAGGAACTTGGGGTGCGTCAATTACATACTAAGCATATGAGACGGTCAGAGTAGAATATAAAATCATGTGTTGTAGTTTCTTGATTTCAAATGAGAGTATGCATTCCTCGGATCTGCAGATGCACTCAAAGACATGCTAAGAAGGACTTCCCAATCACAATAGCTGAGCTAGCACTCTACAATATGTAATTGTAGTGTAGATGAGACAACAAAATATCTAGCTTGTAGTGGCCATTTTTCCATAGAGGCTACCCAAAAAAGCTTTGTTAGTTTGTAGTTTGGGTTCACATTGTTGTTACACTTAGTGTAAACAAAGTATGAACAAACCTGGAAGGTGGATTGGATCACATAAACGTTTGGATAGATTTTGCGGAGATCATGCGGCCTAAACTTTGTACGGATGTGCTGGACTATGAGATCAATTGCCACATGATTGTTTCTTCCATGCCATGGATGGATGGATGGATGGAAAGCTTCACGAAAAATGACCACAACGTCCTTTATTATACCCCGTTTGAACCTTGTGCTTAATGCACAAGTGTGTGTGTATTTGACGATACATTACAAATGTGCCAAAAAAGTATATTACGTAGTGACAGTCAAGTGTCACAGGTAACATGTTGCAGCTTATCGGACAACACAAAATGCTTTCCCATATTTTTGGTCGAACAAATCACAAAATTTGTTTTTAAAAAATCACTAAATGCGAATATGCCAAAAAAGTCACGTAGCACTAATTTTTCTAATGTTTGGAAAAAAATATTTGAACTATAGAAAATTGGCAAAAAATTTTAAAAACTGTCCCAAACACTAAAATTTGTGTCCAAATGTGACAAAGTATTTTTTCCTACCAAAAAGAAGATGCATTTCTCAAAAAAATTGCAATTTTTTTCTTTGAGAAAAGGGAATTTGTGAAGAAAAATCCTCTTTTATTTTTTTGAGAGTTCTAACTCATAATTTTGAGAGAATTCACCATGAAACAAATTGGTCAGATTTTGGGTTGGGTGGATAATTTTATTTTATTTTATTTCTAATTTGATGACATCTGCTAAAAATATTATTGATTTTTAATTTACTATATATATATGTGTGTTCCACTCTTTCTCCGCCTCGTCGGAGTAAATAGACCATGACGAGACGGATGGATGACCAAATACAGAGTGGAATACAGATGCGACGTGGCGGAGAAAGCAATTGGAAGAGATGGCACACATGCCAAAGCCCGCAATGAGGGGACAGATGGATGAAATGATGCTTCACGATGTCCTTTATTATCTGTAATAATACCCCTATGAGTGAAAAAGAATGACTGGATTCAACACTAGACTGCTGGCTTGTGCAATGGCCTGTGCAATGTGGATAACAATCACAACATCACTTGACACGCATTACTTGTCGCCCTTGTAACTTTATTGCAGGAGATAAATACTGATGAATTTGCAACCTGCCACTTTTCGCACTCTCCACCATATAGTGTCAGAACTTCAGATTACGTAGAGTAAAACGTGATCTCAAAGTGAATCACACCCTAAGGAATTTGTTTTGCATGATCAAATGCTTTCCCAAACTTGAGAAAAACTTGGTTGGTACTCAACGCCTTTTTTCTTGGTGCCAAATTTCGCTCAAATGTCAAGAAAAAAAGGTTTCATATGCCTGTTTTCTTAGGAAAAGGATCACCAAATTTCAGGAAATTTTTTCTTAAATTGGTTGTTACAAGTTGATTTGGATTTTATTTTGGGAGCATTCTTTTAGGCAGTTTTTTTATATTTTGGCTATGTTGTAGAAACCTATCACCTAAATAATGTTAAATTCTTCTTGAGATGCTTTTAATTAATGCAACATCAGAAAATTGAAAAAAAGAAAAACACTGGTACTCAAACAACTCTCATAATCCATAATAGTTTAAATCTTTTTGCATTGATGTTTGTTTTTTGGGTACTCTTTGACACATTTAGTCCCTCTTATTGCTTTCATAGGTAAGTCCATGCCTAGTCTAGGAAAAGGTACTAATCAAAACTACCTGTAAGCAAAAAAACAAAAAGGGTCCAATTGTCCAATTGTTCAAATTTCCTGGTTTAGTTCTATACAAAGGAAACCTGGGGTGAAAGGAAGGCAGCACACAAAAGCCTAAATTCAGGCTGAAGTTTTTGCACCGTACACTTAGTACAGGAAGGTTCTGAAAATGGGGTCCCCACTCAAGTGAGCAGAATGCATGTGATCTGACTTCTTCACCATGTTTGCAAGACGCGTTTTCTCCAAAGACCCAAGAGTTTTACTCATATTCCTTACAACCACATTGGGTCCTTTCTCCAAAAGTTTTCATTATATTCCCCACAATCACATAGGGTCTTAACCCCTCTCCCCAAGTTTGTACATGTTCTTTGTTAGGCATAAAGTAACTGAGCTAGGCTTGTGTGCTTGTTGTAACTAGTATTTAACTTTTTTCTAGCCTGTTTCGTGCCCGGCGTCTAGTCTGACAAATTGACCTACATCCCCACATTTCCATAGTTGCAAGTAGTGCCCTGCCCAACGACTTTATACTCACACCAAGCTTCTCAGGATCAGACTAAAAAGGAGGCTTTTAAAACTGTATGAAAGGTTTCAAGGAAAGTCCTAAATTGGACTGTTTCCTCAACAAATGTTTATAGCACCATTAGGTGGTTAAATTTCATAACTACCATAGTAACTTAGCAGGTTCACCACCAAATCATTATGAGAAAAAAGAATTCAGGACATTTGAGAAATTGATCATCTACAGATCTTTAATTGTAGACATCAAATTGAACCCCAAATTCCATCAGACCATGTCATCAAAAGCCAAAACCATGAACAGGGGAGCATCGCTTACACATTAAAAAAAAAAACACTGGATCAAATTAAGGTGTATGTGTGTGTGTTTTTTTGAGGGGCCTTTGGAGCTAAATTTTACAAATAAGGCACCTAAATATTAGAAAATAAATTAGATGCCCGAAAACTCTTGCAAATATTTCATAACATGAAAAAATCATTTAAAAAGTATAACTAACAATGTATTTTCATTTAGAAATGAATTTAAATATATAAATGACCAAAGTTACCATATTTACAAATAAACAAGGATAACTATTAGCATTCATCCTCTTCACATTTGGGTATCAAAATAATACCCTCGGACCCCAAGAGGTACCAATGCAAGAAAATACAGAAGAGTAAGCCCCACGGAGACCATGCACACCCAAAATTCCATGAGTCCAAAAGCAAACCCTTAAAAAAACATATTCACAAGTTGGAAGGTACTTCTGGGAAAACAATTTGTAATTTCATTCTCATTTCATTCTATAATATTTTAATATCAATGCTGCTACTGTGCAGGTGGTTGACTGAAGACGCGTGTTCAAAGATTGTCAGATTGACCAACTTCATGATTCTCCACCATGCCGAAACTCTAGGGTTTAGATTTTTAGTTCAGATCTAAACTCTTGGTTTAGCTCTCTAAACATCTTAGCTCTCTTGCAAGCATTTCAATGTATAATTAAGCCACTTAAACTCTGTGTTAGAGCTAATTTACTGTGCTCTTCCTCTGTGTGTATTCTCCACCATTCCAGAAACTCTTGGGCTTAGATCTTGGTCCAGCATATGAAGTTAAATTGGTAGGGAATCGAACCCATACCCTCTGCTTGGAAGGCAGATAATATACCTTCAATTCCGCCTAAATTTTTTAAAAATCTTTTTTAGTTTCTTTTCCCGAGCTCAGATACAACCTCTTGCCTTAGCTCTCCAAACAACCTGCTAATCCTGCTTTTCAGTGTGTAATTAAGCCACTTAATCTCTGTGTTATAGCTAATTTACTGAGCTCTTCCTCTGTGTGTATTCTCCACCATTCCAGAAACTCTTGGGTTTAGATCTTGGTTCAGATATAACCTATTGTTTTAGCTCTCCAAACAACCTGCTAATCCTGCATTGTAGTGTGTGACTAAGCCACTTAATCTCTGTTTTAAAGCTAATTAATGAACTCTTTCTCTGTGCCCTAATCATTAGGGGTTAGACTTGACCACCCAGCTTGACCCAGCTTGTGCGGGATCGACCTCCTCTTCGCCCCTCTCCTCGCACGGATCATTGTGGGATGCTTTATATACCGGTGCAGCTCTTCAGATTTGTCTACGATCGAAATTCTTAATTTTGCTTGCCGAAAATCAATTGGTCAAGATCTAGTGCACTAGAATCTTTGTACACACAACTGGCTCTCCTGCAAGCATAATTTGCACGACTGAACGATCTGTGATCAAAGTCTCAGTGGTGCAGGTTCTCAGTTTTGTCAAGACCTGAGGTTTTTCCGGATTTTGTGGAACTTGTGGGAAGTTTGGTTTTGTACATGAATATCGCATTCTTGCTGTTGTGTAGATCTTGCGTATAATTTTGTTTTGTCACAGTTGGTTTTTAAGAGGTTTTGGAAATGGGTTTTCATGTCTGAGCAATTAGCTGTTCAGAGGATTTTGAGAAAAACCAGCTACTCTTGCAAGGCGCAGGTGTTTGATCCAATTCTGTGTTTCTTTTGTTTTTTCCCTCTCTTCTGATTCATTGCTTGGGAGAAGATTAAATACTAGGGGCGCGAGTTCTCCGAATTCTTCAAACAACGAGTTTGCAAACGGTCTAGTACTGTGACGAATTGGAGATTGCAGCCCGGAAAACTCATACAGTTGAACTAGGAGAGAACCCACAACTGAAGGCGGGAAAAGTGTAGGAACTGCAGACCCTGGCGTCGACAGAGGCGAAAGATCGAAGCTCAAATGATAGGGAAGCTAGGGAGAGGACCAATAAGCTCTAGACTGCCGTCGCCAACGAGTGTGTTGCAAGAGGAAGCTGGGATGGCCAGCTCGGAGGGTCAGTCAGAACCCGGCGCTCGTCACCAAGTACGCCATGGATCACCATCGCGGGGCAATGGCAGCTGGTCGACACGTGAGTCCGTGGAAGCTGGAATTATCTTCGGACTCGCAGACAGCAAGCTTCTAAAAGAATCCCTAGAACTAGAACTGCGCTTCAGGGAGGTGCCAAGCTCGTCAGCGGCACCGATCATGATCACCTCCGCCGCGGATGATCAGGCGCGGCCAGCTGGTAATTCCGCCGGCGGCATGAATCTATACCCGGATGATCCACACTGCACGTCCTCATATGCAAACATATTGGCGCAGGATCAGCAGCCCGGCCTTGCGGTGAATGGCAGGAGCAAAGCGATTTCCAAGCGTCGTCCGCGTGCTTCACGACGGGTGCCAACCACGGTGCTGGAAGCAAGCTGTACAGACTTCCGCGGTATGGTGCAGAAGCTTACGGGAATCGCTGTAGCACCAGCTTCGGCGCTTCAGAAAGCTGCTGGCGCGCCTGATCTGCTCGCGGATGCTCACGTCGTGCGACCGTTGCCAAAGCGCGCCAACGTAGAAACAGTTACGTCGTCTTCAGATCAGACTAGCGACCAGTCCGGCTTAGTTGTGCAGCAAGCTCCAACTCAGAGTACTCTTCAGATGAGTCAACAGGCTCAAGCTCCACGAGTTCCGGATCTGTCGAATTTCGCCCGCCAAAGCTGCAACCAGCTCGCAGGGAACGACAGTACCCGTACTACTGCGACTGGGAATAATTTATTGGGGTACAACAACAACGGGGTCGATATCATGGCAAATCTCTACGGAGCTTGGGCGCGCTCAACTGGTAACATCAGATCCCCAACAGCTGCAGCTGGAGAATTACCCATGAAAACCTCCTCGCCCGCTGCAAGCGTGTCCGCGTTTACGGATTCGGCAGCGGCAGCTGATCATCCCGCTCGTAAAGACTTCTGCACCATGCCATTTCTGGCGGAACTGGGAAGTCTAGCTAATAATAATTCTCACTCAAACGTAACTAGATCAGTCCCCAAGTTGGACAGCGATCCTGCTGACCTGCTTGCAAGCTTCGATTCTGCAGCTTCCAGATATAATTCAAGCACAACCAATCTGTTTTCCGAAAGCAAGCGAGGCGTCGAGTTCACGACTAGCTCTACTAGCCGGGACAGTAATAATTACCCCGGCACAGCTAAGATTACAAATGCGGAATATGCATTAGCTCGGCTTAAAGGAACTACTAATCCTGCAGCTCAAGAACAACAGCCTCGGCAGCAGCAGAACCAGCAGGTGATCTCGAAGTCGTTAAGCCAGTCTCTGCAGAATATGAACTTTTGGTTCCAATCTGATCCGGTTACAGGTATGCGCGTTGTGTGATTCGTAACGACCAGCTTCCTGAATCCTGATGAAGTTTTACAAATTGGCGCCTTAGATTCTAATCACCAGGTTAATCTAGCAGCTTAACCCTCAGCTGCTACAGAGCCTAGGACTTCATGATTCTTGCCAAGATCAGAACATTCCCCAACCTGATTCCAGATCAACAAGCTGTTGATCCAATGCTAAATACCCAATACCCACCAGCAATTTTTTGTACAGATCTTCTGCATACCAAGTGTTGGTCTGGTATCACTTTTGGACATACCTTCCAGCCTGATGCTCCTAGTTTGGGGGTGGTTATCCCCCCCCCCCCCCCCCCCC
>Ga0116231_10001384_pt1 | contig 49305 bp, 51 predicted proteins | sample S1TSphgellanicum_2_FD_89695 | JGI IMG/M metagenome (GOLD analysis project Ga0116231, IMG submission 89695) | Host-associated microbial communities from peat moss isolated from Minnesota, USA - S1T2_Fd - Sphagnum magellanicum MG | ecosystem: Host-associated > Plants > Peat moss > Unclassified...
AAAAAAGACAGCAAAGCACATTCTATTTTTTAAAAAAAACAAAAAAGAGAAACAAAAAAACTCCCGTTAAAAATCTTATACAAAAAAAAAAAAAAAAAAAAAAAAAAAGAGGGAGTGGGAGGGGGGGGGGGAAGGGAGAACCCAAAAAAAAAGGAAAAAAAAACAGCAAGCAAAAAAATATCAGGAAAAAAAGCGACACCCAACGGCCACTCGGTGCGTGTCGTAACACAACGGGTTTCAATACTTTCTGTTGGTTTTCCGTTCGTACCGCTGGTAATAAACACAATCACATAGTTACCGACCGGAAGACCGTGGTCGGGATATACCGCTGGGTATTTGAATGGCGGACGGATGAAAAAGAGGAGATATCCGATGAAAGTGATTTTTCTCATCACTGGTACGGCGTACTTGTATCCAATGGTAGAAGTGTTTATTCGTTGGTTTGTTTTCACAAAGGATGGATAATCTGTTGAACGAAGACATAAACCAGTGGTAGTTATTACGGACTGATGAGCGGCACTGTTTCTTCTCTCTCTTGCACCCCCTTCCTTCGTGCGTGCATCTGCGCTTGTGTGTGTGTGTGTGTGTGTGTGTGTGGGGGTGTGATTGTGTGGTCTGTGCCTTTGTCGCTGAGGTTGCGAGAAGGAAGGTGTTTAGCGTTCCTGTTTTCGCGTCTGCACTTCGGGGATTTTTACTCCTGTGTTCCGCGATCTTCCCGAAATTTTCCGAAGAGGATTCATTTGAGTGTTTTGGAGCGAAAAACGGTGTCCTGTTGCGCCGGTTTCGGTGACCTTGAAGATCGGGTTGCATCGCAGGAAGCGAAAGGAAGCAGGTAGATCACAGCCCCTCTCCAGCGTGTTTTTCCTTGTCTGCATTTATGTTTTCTGGTTTTCTTTTGGTTGATCTGGAGTGATAACATCTCTGGCTTTGCTGTTTGTTCTAAGTTTCTTATTTCTGTTTGGTTTTGTGAAAGAGAAGTGCTTCTATTGCGAACTGCTCTTTTGTTGGATCGGTCGATTATTAGCCTTTGTGATGATGTTTGTTTCTTGGAGCCAGGAACAGTAGTGTTAAGCTCTCGTGCGAGGCAGGAGGGAGAGCGGTAGCAGCAGGCATGATGATGTTGCGCAGTGTGAATGGAGTGGCAGCTACACAGCAAGCGCGCTGCTGCACTTTGTGCCATACTACCAGCAGTCCCTCGACGTCTCTCCATAACGTCCAGTATGGATCGTCGTCTCGCACAGGAGCTTCGGGCGTGAAGTCCCTACAAGCTGTTAAAGGTAACAGATTGCTGAAACCTGTTGCATTGAAGAATTTGTCGAGCACTCCTTTCCTGACTGGCCAGTCCTTCTTGAGGTTTGCGCCTTTGAAGAGCGCCGGTTCGTTTGAGAAGGCATCATCGAGATTGAAAGTCGAGGCGAATGCCATCGATGCCGGGAAAGCGGCAGCGGATGGGTTCCCTGAGGAAAGCGTTATTCCTGGAGAAGACCAAGAGGTCACTACCGCCAAGGCCGCAGCACAGAGACTGAAGATCGGGAGCTACTTTGTGTTGTGGTGGAGTCTGAATGTGGTGTTCAACATCTACAATAAGAAAGTGCTCAACGTCTTTCCTTACCCCTGGTTGACCTCCACGCTGTCTCTTGCCGCTGGCTCTACCATCATGCTTCTTTCTTGGGCCACACGACTTGCTGCTGCACCAGAGCTTGATGTGGAGTTCTGGAAAAATCTTGCACCGGTCAGACATCTGATCTCCTCTCCACCTCTCAACTACTTGGATTAGCAGGTCCAAAGTTCTGTATCACCTCCTATAGGTTTCCTATTATCTTTGTCTGAGCTTTGCATGCCATTGTCATGCACAAGTTTTTTTTGCATTTAAGATAGTTTTGCACTTTGAAAATCTTCAATGTCCTTGGGTGTTAGAGCGTCTCCACCAGTGCTCAATATGTGACCTTGCACTGGAAATCTTGGATGAGGTACAGCAGGAAAATCCAGTGGATTCACTGGAAGACTGCTGTGACCCTGAAAAAATGTGTAGCTTTCAGAGACCTAGAGGAGTCCTGGAACAGTCTGATAAACACAGTCAAATTGTATTTTTTGACTGCTCCCTGTTTCTGATTGGCTAGATAGTTTGATTTGTACAGGTGCTTTGTTATTAGTAGTCTCCCACCTATTTGCAGTCCCAGATTCAGTTTTATGGGTAGGGTTGGAAAAAAAGTAACTAAAACTTAGATGTTAGAAATATTTTTGCAAGGTCGTATAATTAGCACCACTGGAGATGCTCTTAGTGCTGTGTCTAGAGGACTCTGCTTACAAATAGCTGAAGACTCTGGATTTGTTGGCTCTACTAGTTCAGAGGGATGTTCTATAACTGGTGTTCACATCAAAGGAACTATGTGGCAAAGCTTGTGCACCTCTCTAGCTTTTAGGTACTACTGCTCTGTTTGGCCATGTACCACTAGTGTTCAAATGAGCAGGATGCAGATCTCAGATTGGTCTTCCTGGAATGCAGGTGGCACTGGCCCATACTATTGGTCATGTGGCTGCTACTGTGAGCATGTCAAAGGTTGCTGTTTCATTTACCCACATTATCAAGAGTTCTGAACCTGCTTTCAGTGTTTTAATTTCACGGTTCCTCCTGGGGGAGAGCTTCCCCTTACCTGTCTATCTGTCTCTTATACCCATCATTGGTGGTTGTGCCTTGACTGCTGCCACAGAGCTGAACTTCAATGTTACAGGTTTGGTGTTTATTCCCTGACTTTGTTCTGTATCAGTTAAATAGTGGTTTTCTGCCCTGATCCTTGGACCTTGTGTGTTGCAAATATGGTGTGAAGATTGCAGGAGTGTGTCAATAATCAGGATAATCTAAAATTGTGCATAATTGACTGTGACAGGATTTACTGGAGCCATGATCTCTAACATTGCATTTGTGTTCCGCAACATCTTCTCCAAGCGAGGGATGGTGAAGAGTAACAAAGTGGGTGGCATGAATTACTATGCATGTTTGAGTATGTTATCATTGGTGTTTCTGACCCCATTTGCATTTGCCGTTGAAGGCCCTAAGTTGTGGGCTTCAGGGTGGCAACAGGCCACTGAGACTATTGGTCAACAATTCTTCTGGTAAGTGTTCTTGATTTTATCAGCAGCTTGTATTACTACAATGGATTTAGTATCAGTTGGATGCACTTTGAACTCATAATCTCTCCATCAGTCTTGCTGCATTTTACATCTTTCTGCAGGATGCATGGTGGTCTCAGTAATGTAGTTTTTCTGAGTGGACTGGCTGTGATATTGTCTTTGGGAATACATCAGGTGAATCCATCTCATGGAATGTCATAATATGTGTTTCAAACAGGTGGGTGCTGGCACAGAGTGTATTCTACCATTTGTATAACCAGGTTTCTTACATGTCTCTAAATGAGATATCACCACTCACATTCAGTATTGGTAACACCATGAAGCGTGTGACGGTGATTGTATCTTCAATTATTGTGTTCCACACACCAGTTTTGCCTGTGAATGCTGTTGGTGCTGCCATTGCAATTTTGGGAACCTTCCTTTACTCGCAGGTGAGTGGGCATCTTAAATCAGGATAAACATACCGAATAGGATGTCATGAGTCATGATTTCACCTAGAACTGTGTCAGTGGAGCTGGTATCCGGTTTACATGAATGAAACTGATGAAACCTGTTATAGATAGGTTCCATCTATCTTCTAGGAATCCATCACTGATCACAACTGGATATACTAATTATACACATACAATAGTGGTGCACTGCAGTCATGTTATAGTAAAGCCCACGGAAATCTCCAAATAAATGCGTTATCTGTAGACAAGTACTAAGAATGCAAATAGGAAAAGCAGGATCTCGTTGTGATTTAGCCAGAATGCTTGTTCCTCATTGCTTACAGGGCAGTCAGAAATCTGCCTTCTCATGGTTAGGAATGTGCAATAATGTTTTTATAATTCATTGTGCTGATGTATCCTTGTCATGTGTTTATGATGGTCCAGGCCAAGCAATAGGGAGCTACAGATGGTACTTTTTGCAACCAAGGGCTATGAATGTCATTATGGCATGCATCGGTGTTCAACTTTTGAACACTTAAACATTATCCTTGTAAGAGATGTGATTATTTGGGGAGTTGGGGATGGGATTATTGTTTTGTAACATCCCAGGATCGCTGGTATGTTTCATGATGAATACAGCAGGTTGAGAACTTTTTTGATAGAGCTGTGCACACCCGGGTTGAGGAGAGAGGGAGTGTGAAAAAATTCTGCCTGTTTAACACATGGAAGTTAATATTTTGTAATGCACTCTTTGGTCTTGAGGTTATTTTTTGTTAGCCACTGACCTTGGACCTGCCTGTCAATCAGCACCCAAATCATTGCAGCACCCAAAGGGTGCATGCTGGACCATGACCAGTCACTTGTTCTTGATTTCCACAGCTTGCCTAACAGGTAAGTGGGTGCTCAATATCAACCTCAGATGGTGATGATGAAGTTGAATATGCACTACCAGTTTTCCTTCACCTGCATGAAGATGCTGAAGTGCATCTTGATCATGCCCCATGTGTTCTACAAGTTGAGGTGTGATGATGTGTTGATGTGAAGGTGAAATTCTGCATTATGCAAGTAGACTTGATTTTTCACCACTGCAGATTGTGGCATATGATGTAATTGGACATTGTATGTATCTCTTCCAGATTATAGCAAAGAGTCAGGAAGTGGACAACAAACACAGACACACTAGTATCTCATTTAGATAGTTTACTCTCTTTATCTATTTGTCTCTTCTTCATGCACAATAAACACCATGAGCATTTATGAGTGTAGAAGCAAAACCTATAACATCTGACTGCAGACCAAACATAGTTATGCTCTGAGAATTGCTTTGATGATCAAAGACTACAATTGAAAGATCAGCTGTGAGAGGTAAAGTTGTGCAAGACGGAGAAACAAACCTTAAATACTTCTGCTGGAGAAGTGAACCCTTCTTTTTTGTTCAGTTGACATTAAAATGCTCCTTTCTGTATATGCTTTTCTAATATTTACAATCTATGGTTAGCGGAGGGGCAGACATGAGCACTAAATCTGGATGTGGTGAATATTGATACTGCCTTAAATGATGCATTGCAAGAGTTGTTTTCTCAGAGCATGCTAGGCAAAGACAAAAAGATAATCTTTTCAGTCTATTTTAGATGAAAATCTTGTATCTGCTTTGGGCTGGTAAATATGGCTTGCAAGAAGGTCAAAAAAAAGAAAATGATTGTTCCTGATTGGCCAACTATAATATGATTGGCTCTGGTGGTAAAATTTATCACTTTATTCAATTCCCTTTTTCAAGTATATAGAGGGGAGGATGTGAGGAAAATAAACACTGCAGCTTGGATGCGCCAAATACTGATACAGGCTCAAATGGTGTACTAGGCATGCTTGAAGAGCAAGTCCACCTACAGCAATATAATGGGCTGTAAAGAGTGTAGAACAAGCCCATAAGGCTTTTTAGCATGGAACTCAACTTGGATCTGTAAATAGGGGAATAATACTGCCCATTTGCAAAAGGCCAGTAAAAAAGTATGATCAGCTTTGATTGGGTATCTGTCCACGTTGTAGAATTGGCAATTTACCCAATCTTCACTCTACATTGTTCAAGATTTCATTTTCATGGTTGGGAATGGGTACACATCTTGTACACTATATGGATGCCGTAGACAAAGGTAGAGGCCCACATTTGGAAGAAGTTCAATAAGCAAAGGGTCCTTATAAGCAAAGGCTTTACAGGTACTGCCGCCTTCTTTTTTCCCTGGCTGCCCATTTTCCTGTCCAAGATGTGTCTGGAGATGCCCAGACACATATTGGTGCTGCCCATTATAGACTTTGGACCCTCCTATTATGCACATTTTGAGCCTGTAATGGGACACCTAGTATCTATTACAGGGCCAGAATGTGCATAACAGTCTACAGTGGGCAGCACTAAATCGTGTTTGGGTACCATCCATCATTTTTGAGAAAAAAGATGGATCAGGCCAAGGGGTACGCCATAAGGACCCTTCACTTATTCAACTATCTTCCCCCACATTCTAGGTGTGTAGGTCTTGACTCATTGATTAATGCCTCTTCCCTTTTATGGCAGGTCCAAACAAAATCACAAGAGATGATGGAACCCATTTGACATGTTTAGTAAAGTGAATACAAAATCACTTTTGTTTATGACCTATCCTGAAAGCCTCACATGTTCTTAGTGTGTATCATTTAGACATTTTGTAGTAACTACATGTGACGAACTCGGTTAATTTCATATATTGTTGTACTTTGATGAAATCAAAGTTTAGTTGTGTTGATAGAAATAACTCAAAATAATTAGGTTGTGTCTAGAGCATGCCTATTCACAACATTCACATTGTCACCACAAAACTTGTGTGCAGACAATGTTATCAAAAACTGAATAAAAAGCCACACAATACCAGGGGGGGCAATGAACCACTCCTGTTTCTCTATCACAGATCTGTTACACAAGTACACTCTCAGTTCACTGACTTTGATTCCCATACCTAATCTTTGTCACTTAATCTGGGACAAAAAAATTGGATTTAAACAAATGATGCTTATGTTCTGTTGTGTGTTATCATGGAAAGAACTGGAAATAATTTCATTTTGTACAATTAATGTGATCCTTATCAATGGTTGCAGTTTAAACCACTGCATCTAATCTGCCACATAACCAGCTACTGTATGTATACAGATGACTCTGGGTGCATTGTCTCTCACCTTTTGCCACCCATCTCATCCATTAGGCCATCATCATCCTTGTACCACTTCTTCACCTTTATCCTCCCACTTCCAAGAGCAGTGGCAGTTTGAGTGTTCTTTTGTTGTTGCTGCTGCTTTTGATGACCAGTCAATAGACACATTTCTCTTGCCAACAATCCACTGAAGCTGCTGCTATCCAGTGTGGATGTTGACTCTGTGTCTGCAGACTCCCTAGTTGCAACTGTGGGCATCATGCCCATCTCCAGTTGATGGCTTTGTGTGCTACCCGGACTGAAGTGATGAACTCTAGAAGCATCATCAACTTTATTGCTGCTGCCTAATGATTTTTGAGTGCCTGTGATTGACTGTTGTTTTGGAGTAGGTGGGGATGCTGCTGGTGAGGAGAATGATCCTTTCATCAACATGTCATTTATGTACCCAGAAGTAGTAAGCAGGGCTGACAAAGAGGTATTGATCTTCTCTGATTCTGCCATTTGGATGGCACGTGCAGCTTCAGCCAAAAGGCGTCTTGTCTTGTTTAAAGTGGCCAATGCTGCCTTGTCAGTTCGAGCTGCTGATTCCAAGGCAAGTGCTGCTCTCTCTGCTTCCACCATCAGTAGCCTGTACTCCCAGTGATGCCACCCCCACCAACACACGACACATTCAAATCCCTATTCCATTTTCTCTTCTACATGAAGTAGTGATTTGGAGCTGTTGTCAGCTGGATGAAACAAATATTCACTCAACTTGGAGTTAAGCAGCAGACAGAGATGTTCATTTTGCTTGTCTAAGTATGATTGAGCTCTTCAAGTAATCTGATGAGTTCCTACACTAATCCTTGACAGAATCCCATGGCACACTGCCTGAACACAATTCAATAACCCAGGTACAAGATTTTGGGTTTGGGCTCATATGTATTTCTCACCTTGCTCGATCAGAAGCCTCCCTTCGTTGTGACTCCATCTGAAGCCGAGATTCTCGAAGCTGCTTGATCTTCTCGAGTTTCTGACTAGCCAGTGGATCAATGTAGGAAGCACAGGCAGGAGAGTCTATGCTGGGTTTATCAGACTCCTGAGATGTATGACTTCCAAGGCTGTTACTTGCAACCTCTGAAACTCTAACCTTTGGGTAGTTGAGGTCAGTGTGAGATGCTTCGGCTCTCCTCTTAAAGTCCCTTTCCCCTTCTGAAGAAAATATAGTCTTGCTCTGGTGTGGTGCTCTTGGCAGGGTGACATGAGGAGGTGTTTTCAACTGGCCAGCTGCAGATGCTCTTTGCAGGTTTTGGTCATCCTCATCTGCCAAAACCTCTGCAATGAAACTTTCATCTGCAGTGAGCCTATCACCATGCTCTTTGGGTGGAGTCAACTTCACCCTGGCAGCTCCATAATGTCCTGTCCGCTTATGCATGCTTGCCAATGTCTTTCTTCGATATTCCTGCAACCTCAAGTCATGAACAAATGAAATCACATTCCTGAGATCACACTTGTGCTCTAATATGCACAACTTAGATGCAACTGTCAGTTCACCCTAGAAGCATTGAAAAGGTTTGACAATACTCACTGGATCTTCCCACTTGGCTCTGATAGCTTCTGATATCTTCATCCGATGCTCCATGGTATAACCAGGCCCTCTCATAGCCTTTTTCAATGCCCTCATTTCTTGTTTCAATTGGAGGCGGTCTTGTTTTGCAGCAGCAAGTTGTTGCAGCCGGATTTGGTGTTTGAGGTTTTTATATGTATCCCACTCAAGTTCATCATCATCCAGTCCTCCTACTCTTGCAGCCTCTGCTATTGCCTCTCGCCATTCTCCAATGCACATCTTTTCTATGAACATATTCATTCGTTTTCTGTTCCATACATTCTTCAACTTACATCGTATCTTTTCCTTTGATTCAAAGCTGTGCACATGAGAACATCCCATGAGAAGAGGCAAGAATCTGATGTCCACAATTGCAATCGATGGAACAATTATGACTCCATAATATGTAAGACCTCTTTGAATCTTGTGCTATCTATGATCTGGACACATAAGGCAAGTATCTAAGTAACCCTACCTTTGAGGTCTTCCATTCTGTCGCAGCTTTTCACGGACCTGAAACCAGCGACAGAACACCAACAATGCACACACAAAACTAAGAAGAATATCATACCATGTCTGTTGACAAACATGAAGCAGAATCTCTCCAATCCTTTGCCCAATTGCCTACTTATTGGAGGTGGACAACTATCTGGATGCAGTGGCTCAGTTGTCTGGATTTTCCCTGCAGAAAAAAGAGGGAAGAGCAAAAGGCACAGAGGAAAAGAGTACCTGGGGCTTGTTCATTGCTTCTCGTGTCTTTTCTCGAATTCTGGCAATTGTTTCTGCAATGCAACACCACCAAAACCCATGTGTGTCATTTGTTCAAACCTCTTCTGCTTCACCATTCTGAACTCATAGCCACCACCAGGAAGGAAAAAAAACATTGCAAAGAGCGACAACCTCTTTATCATGCTCAATGGAAAAGAAAAAACCACCACAACAAACCTGTAGAGTGGTGTCTGCCTTTGTTCCATGGTACCCTTCCCTTGTTGGATTGCGCTATTCTCTGGCGTCTTAATATCTCTTTTTCTGGAGTAGTGTCAACAGTACTCAAAAGGAGGTCCACAGCTCGGGAAGCAATGCTTGCTTCTTCAATCTGTTCTCTGTTGGAGGGCTGGTCCTCCTCCTCTATCTGCTGCATGAGCTGGAAGCACAACAGGGTCCCAGGAGTTTCAACCTCAGAAGCAATGGAGGTTATAGCCATCAAAACAAATCCATGCTTCGAGCCATGCCTTGAAGATTGTAGTTTCTTCACAAGGCACACAGCCCTTGGACATGGGTGCTTTGGGACTATGGCACTGGAGCACACACAATAATGATTCAAGGAAGAGGGTATGCTCTGAGAACTCCAGGTGATGGAAGGAGAGCCATGTGACACCAGAGACCTGCAACAAAAAACCCAAAAAATATTGAGGCCAAAAAAAAAATTTAAATACAACACCTATCATGTGTTTTCAAGCTGATGCATCAGGTTTTCAGTTGTGCATCATACACCCAGATGATCCAGAACTTTTGCCCCATTTACAGCTTCAGATTATCAGCTCCAGGAATGGCAAGAAGGAAGTGTGAACATACACAGAATGGGATAAGCAAGATTCACAACTTCCTCGAGGGAAGGAAGAGGAGGGGATTAGCGAATTAGGGTACAGAGCTAAACCCTAAACCCTAAAATCAACACCCATCAGGTGTTTTCAAGCTGATGCATCAGGTTTAAAGCCATGCATCATAAACCCAGACGATCCAGAGCTTTTGCACCATCTCCAGCTTCAGATTATCAGCTCCAGGAATGTCAAGAAGGAAGTGAGAACACACACAGAATGGGATAAGCAAGAATCAAAACGTTCTCAAGGGGAGGAAGGGGAGGGGATTAGCAAATTGGGGCACACAGAGAGCTAAACTACTGTGCACACTAGTTTGCAACTTTTCTCCTTCCGAGAAAAAGACAAGCTCTTCTGAGCATTTTAGCCAATATTGCAACAAAAACAAAAACAAAAAAATAGCTCAGCATCCAGTACTCAGATTCAACCCAAGAAAAAAGAGTAACGAGAACGAGGAGAGAGAGAGAGAGTCATCACCTCTGAAATACAACAGGACACCCCAAGCATGGAACATGGCCGACTCCCATCACCTGCTGCAGCACCACCACTCGCAGACACAAAATCCACAGAAGAGGAGAGAAACAAAATTGAGATCAGAGAGAAAAAAGCTCGCACAGAAATCGCCGAAATCGTCCCAGAAACAGAGGACCTAAGTCTTCACGTTTGAACAGCCAGTACATGAGAAACTCCGAGACGAAAAAAACCCAAATGAAGAAATCCGAGAGAGAGAGAGAGAGCGAGAGAGAGAGAGAGACGAAAGCACAGGAGAGAGACGAGAAAATAGACTCGAAAGTGGGGATAAAACCCTAATCATGGCTGAAGTGTTTAGGGTTTTTCGCGAAACGCTAAAGCCTAAGCCCTTCTGCTTCGTCTTCTTCGTCTTGTGGACGTACTGTGAGTGCTTTGCGTCAGCAAAATACGTAGAAGCGAAGAAGATTGCACATAATTTTCTCTTGTCCTCTTTCGTCAACAAGGACATTGATCGATTGTGTGAGGGAAGAAGAAGAAGAAAGGGCAGCAACCGGATCCCCTGCTCCTGCCTGCTTCTGATCTAGAAATGGAGAAAGATACCCTAAATGGAGAAATCTCCAGTCTGAATCTGCAGTGTGAGAATCAATCACTACAGAGTAGCTTGGACCAGAACCCATGCTCGAGAGTAGAGAGAAATCTCCAGCATACAAAAAGGGAAAGGGATCAGCATCGGAGCAAGGCTTGCTTCCGGCGTAATGCTGACAGAGGCACCTAGAAAAGGGGAACTTTGGACAGTTCTTGTAGTAAGGCAGTATTTTGATTTTCTTCTTGAGGGGGAGGGTCAAGGTGAGGGGAGCGGTTCTGAAGAAGGTACTCTGCGGGAACCTTGAACAGTTCAATCTTGAGTCATAATTGTCATCTGTACATATCTTCATGGACTTTCAGAGCTGATTTGATGGTCTTGGACGATGGTTCTTCATCCTTGCAGATTTACGGATTGGAAATAGAACAGAAGAAATTGGAAGAGGACACAGTGGTGTGCCTAATGAGTGGTGAAATCGTGCGAATGACAATGCAAATGAACTTGATTTTTTGAGGTACAACATCTGACCAAGACATACTTCATCCAATCTCATATCATTTGCACATGGGATCTTCCAAGTGGAGATTAGTAAACGCTATGGCATACTTGAGTGGCAAGAGGACCTCAAGATGACACACGCTTGGTAGACAGATTAGGAGGTTCACAGCACTATGACCTTGTGAATGCTATACTGATAGTCAGATGGGTTCTTGGAGGCTCATCAGCAGAATACCTTCAATAGTGCTAATGCTAACTTGACTCACTAATGACACAATAAACTAGCTTGAGCCTTGGAACAAGTGGTTCTGAAGAAAGCAGGAGCAGAAAATACACCAACTATGTTTGTTTTCAGTGACACACAGATGAAGCTGCAACAATTTTTGGATGATATAAACAACAATATTGAAAACTGGGGAGGTAAGAATCAATATTTTGTATTATCCGCATTGTAGTTAGCTCACTTTTAGCACCAACATATTATGATGTGGGTGTAACATATATGAACCACTGAGCTTCTTGTAGAAATATAACTGCCAGAATTGTAGCATGTTGATGAAACAACATGCACATGTCCCTAACTGGCTCTTGAAGACTCTTGTCAATATCAATCTACAAATACCACACAATTCACAAGCTCCATTGTATTGGTTATTAAACCTGCAGAAAGAGCTTGCAAGTTATGGAGCCAAATGCAAACAAAATAGATGCATGTTGATAATATTAGAGCTTATTGACTAGTGAAATATTGTTTTCGTGCTTGGGTGTATAGTCACATCAATGGATGTTGTTGTTCAACATCAGTAGCTAATATTGTTATGGTAAAATATCTCTCCTTATCCCAGCTAATTTTTAGATCAAGCCAATAGCCACAATTCTCAAATTTACAAAACTCTTTTAATTTCTAAGTAAAATATGTACACTAAAAAAGTAACGTCAACCCAAAAAGTAGATGTTCATCTTTTTTATTTCCTTTCTCTAATCCAATAGAGTAGATCAAAAGGACATCCCTCGAAAAAGATTATATCCGGTTTTTGTATCAAATTTCAAAACACATATTAATTCTTTTTCTTTTCTATCAATTAAATACCTTTGTGAAATATTGTACTTCACTTCTAGATCAAAATGCATATTAAATGACTAATATTCCATAACATCATTCCTCATTCTATTTGGAGTGCATGTTGTTTATATTTTCTGTAGGGGTTTGATGATTGTCATGCGTAAACATGTCCTTTATCTCTATATAAACACCACAATGATGTTAATACCTTGAACATCATGTGAACTTCAAATCAATTGATTTAACAAATTTTGTACTTACCTACAAGTGATAGTATATATACATCAAATTCTATTTACAGACGTGGTTTGTTGTTTTTTCTTGTCCAACAAATGCTAAAAAAGTCGTTGTAGAAGAGGTGCTTGGTATTCTAACTTTCTCCTTCTTTATTTATTTTTTTGTTCATGTTTTCTACCAAACTAGCTACTTGGTCAAATGACAAATCTAACCACATATTGATGTCGAAAATACCAAAATTAGAGTAGAACTTATGCATTTAGAAAGGCATTATGTCTCCTATGACCATCTCCTTCAACATTTTTTTCCCTTTCCAATTGGTCAAACTATCTTCAATTTTCTTGTACTCTAATCCAAAAACATCCAACATAATCATGACATATATGAAACATTTATCCTTATGTAACAATTGTTAAATTTAACATGTAAGGCCACTTGTCACAACTGTGAGCAATTCATGACCAAAACCTGAACTTGTACAACATCTTTTTCATCTGGACATTCTTAGTAATCATGTTTAGGTCATTCATGGGAGTTTTGTTGTCATGTTTCCTTCTCTACTATTTGTCTTGTAATCAAGATATGTGACCATACGTCTAGCTTTGCATGTTTAATTCTCTTTATAGACTAAAAATCTTTTGTCTATAGTTTTTGTTTACCAATGAAAATGAAAAAAAAAGGATTGGTGAGCGAAATCAAAACTAGATGCTTTTGTTGCCTTTGGTGTGATAAATTGTTCACTATTAAATATTTTGTGATGCATTTTGTATGGATTATGTATGCATGTTGTGAATTTGTGTTTATATCAAGCCTGAAATGTTCTCTTGTCAATTTCAATTTGTAATCATGTTTGGAATTTCTAAGCAATTGCAACATATTGTAAACCTTAATCTCTATTATAATTGTTGTAAATGACACTAGTTATATTTTTATAGTAATCATTTCTCTTTGCTAATGAAATTTTTTAAAGTTTCACCTAAGCATTCAAATTTTAAATGTTTTTTGGTTTTGCAAAATTGGGTTGGATAATCTATGTTACCATCAGGTCTTATCACTATTGGTAAGGTTTTTGACTGATTTTGTTTATCCCACATTTCTTCAATTGCTAGAATTCATTATCTAGCAAATTATTATTTCATAGTTTGCAATAACAATCATTAAACTCTTCATAACTTCACAATTTGAAAAAAAAATTGTACTTGCCTTTAAGAATTCCATCATGCTTTCTAGTTCCATTAAGCTTTGTTGAACTTTATCTTTTTAAATAATGTTAATTGTTTTGTAAGTGTATAATGACAAAGTCCTTTGATTTCATGAAGAGGAGGAGAAAATGTACCAACATATGCTTAAGGTCTTGAACATAATTATTTTTGTTATAGATCTAATGGGCAAATAAGGACTAAACAAACTAAAATTGGGATTGGGGGAAAGAAAACTAGTGAGCCATCATTAAAGAAATTTGTTGTTTTGGCAATAGCTCATATCCTAACATGTGTTTTGGGAAGCAACCAATAGCAAATGAGTGTCAACAAGGTACAGTAGGCAAAAATAATAATTTCCCCAAAATCAAATTAAAAAATGAAATAGTTTTTGATATGGACATAAAAAAGTAGATTCAAAATATTTTGAAGTAAAAATACAAAACCGTGGAGCCCTACATTTAATTTATGGGAAGTTGAATAGAAAGTTTAAACAATTTTGATATCATAAAATAGGTTGAAAATACGTTTAAAATTAACTAGGTCAAAATGGTGTTCAAACCTATTTCATATTAAAATTTTGATATATTATGATTATAACATCCATAATTTGATAATACATAAGTATTTTTCAAGGTTCCACTAAGTTGAAATTTTTTAAAAATCAATATTTCATATACATGTAGCCCATTTTGTAAAAAAGACATTTTGTGCAAGTAAAAATATTTTTAAAAATTCTACTTAATTCTATTTTCAAAATAGGGTTTTTCAACATTTTAAATATAAAATGAAAGATTATCATCACGTTAATTATTGTATTAAAAAAATTACTTTCAATACGTTAAAACTTTTTCATGGCTACATGTAATTAGTTTTTACGAACAATAAACCATCTTTACCTTGCTTGCACCTAGATGTAATTTTTGTTTTTAAATTACTACCTTTTTTTAAGTGTGAAGCATAGAATTTGTGTATTTTAGAAGTGTTAAATGATTATTGTCTATCAAGTTGGTAAGAAATGAATTTGCTCATAAATGTTGACCTCATGTCCTATAAATTCATGATCTTTTTTTGTGATTTTTATGGGATATGTTATATTTCATCATAGAATATGTATGGTGCACTTTAGGAAGGAATAAATGAATGCCCATTTTTTGGTATGATTTTATCATTCTAAGGACCAAAATCACAATCAAGGATTTTAAATTTTAATTATTTTGGTCTTAGTTTTCATTTTTGATGGTAATGTTGACAAGATTTTATAACCTTTCATTTTTTAAGTATATCATTTGCAATGTTTGGTGAACTATTTGATTATGGATTTATAATTATAATTATATTTAAAATATTGATAGGGATTTTGTTATAAATGTTAATATTATGGGATTCATTCATTTGAATGTTCATTCATGACTTGTAAATAAACTTGTACCTAATTTTTAATTTAATTTTAATTCATTTTAAATTATTTTTTAGTTAAATTTAAATTTATTTTAAATTCACTTCTAATTAACTCTCAATTAATTTTTAATTCACTTTTACTTCATTCAGAATTCATTTTTAGTTAACTTGTAATTCATTTTCATTTCATTTCTAATTAATCTTTAGTTCACATTCAATTCATTCCAATTCACTTACAATTCACTTCTAGTTAATTATTAATTAACTTTTAGTCCACTTTTAGTTAAATTTAAGTTCATTATTATTAAATTTTAATTCACTCTCAATTGAATTTTAATTCACTCATAATTCACACATGGGTGAACATGGGCGCACATGGGTGAATATGAGTCACATATAAATTAAAAGTTTTTTAAAAACTTTTTTGACTTAAGTGTTTAATGGATATAAATAAAAATAGAATTTATCATTAAAAATCACCTTCTCAACACATTAAGATCATCCCCTTCATGTCCATCTTCAACTTGGCCCTATCTCCTCTCCAAAGGATTAATCCCCATGCCCATTTTCATCTCCATGCCCATTTTCATCTCCATGCCCATTTTCATCCCCAAGTCACATCCTTTCCTCAGCCTAATCTTTTTTTCAAGGACACATCTTTGTACCGGGCCATCTTTTCCTTGGGGAATGTCTTTTCCCTAAGCTCCGCATTTCCCCGAATGGACATTCTCCTTTGCCACTATCCATCCCAAAAAAATCTTCTCCCCAGGGAATGTCATTTTGTTAAGCCCACCTTTTTTTCGGCCATTACCTATCCTTGGGTACACATCTTTTTCCTAGGGAACGTCTTTTCCTCAGGCCCACATTTCCTAGGCCATTGTCCATCCCAAAAGGACACATTTTCTTCCCCTAGAACATCTTTTCCATAAATCCAGCAAAGAAAAGGATATTGAACTACCACTGGTAGGATCAATCACTTTATTTCAAGGGGTTACTTGTGCCAAGGCCAGAAGATCGCATGGGACTTGTAGTCCGAATGCATAAAGACCTAGGGCATTCTGGTGAAGAAAGGACTATGGTTGAGATATGTAGGAGGTACTTTTGGCATAATCGGACTAAGGATGTGAAGATTGTTATAAAGGTGTGCCAACAGTGTCAAATGGTGAGAAGGATGGGGAGTATACGCTCTGAAGATGAAGAGTTGAAGAATATACCTATTTGTGATATGTTTCATAGAGTGGCTATGGACATCGCAGGACCATTGCCTGAGACCAAGTCAAGAAACAAGTACATATTGGTGGCCATCGACCACTATTCTAAATGGTGCGATGCAAAGGCAGTCGTTGATCATGGTGCTAAGACTACGGCCAGGTTTCTGGAAAATGACATAATCTGCAAGTATGGAGTCCCCAAGTTCGTGCTCACTAATAATGGTGGGGAATGGGCTGCAAAATTCGATGTTATGTGCAAGGACTATGGTATCCAGCATCAGCACACTGCACCCCAATGGCCTTAGTGTAATGGGATGGCAGAGCGCATGATTAAAACGATCAAGCATGGCATCACCGTCCTGCCTATAGCTCCAGAAAACGTGGAGTGTTGGGACGAGCATCTGGCCAAAGTCATGTTTGGATACAAATGTGGCATCCAGAAAGTGAAGCTTACAGCGAGCATCCACAAAAGTGTTTTATTCAATGTGGAACAAGCGCAACAGAAACAAAGGAAGACCTATGCTACCAGGAAAGGTAAACAAGTTTTTGAAGGTCTGATTACTGAGGAGACTATGGTAAGGATGAAGAAACCAGGGAAGAAGAGAGCTTTGACTACAAGCTGGGAGGGTCCATACCAGTTCATTGGGTATGCTGATGGAAAGGAAAACCTTGATTTTGAGGAGGGCAATCGAGTGTGCATCATCCAAGATGCTAATGGACGCCAATGGAAAAGGTCTCGTAAGGATCTTTAGATCTATCTATCCCCATGGACACATCTTCTTCCCATTAGTTTTGGGTATGTTTCTTGTTATAACCTTGTTATGTTTTTATTTATTCTTTGTAATAAAATCTTGTTGAATTTTTGTTTCGTACATGTCATATTTTTGTTTTTGTTTGTTTTGTTTCATGATCTAGATTTAGAACTAGGCTTACTTTATTTTCATTTGGGTTAGAAAATCTTTTAGTCTTGATTATTTTCATGCATGTGACAAGTTTCACCAAAAAGTAAGGTTCAATTTCCATGTGACCATTGGCCCACCCATCCATTATTTTTTGGAATATAATAGTTAGGTGGGGCTTTCATGTGCATAATTGCATGCATCTAACCACTGTTTATTAATGGACCTTGGGTGGGTTGGTTAGTACCCCCCACCCACCAAATTTGAAATGTGTCCATTATGTTTTACTTTAATTTAAGGGGGTTGTTAATGATGACTCATTCTTATGTTGTCATATGTTCATAATAAATAAAAGTCAAAAGGTTGTTGATATAATGATGGTGGCAAAATAATGGGTATGACATGCACCACTAAATTATTTTTATTGATTTTTTAGTGGGTATATAAAAGACTATGGGTGGGTGAAACAAATGAAAACCAATGTTAAATATTTTGTATTGTTTATGTATGAAAAAAGAACATGTTTTCACACTCATTGAGAAATCCCAATCAATTATCTATATCCACCCATATTATAATTATCAACTTTTTCAATCCTTGAAAATGTTTCATCCAAAGATTTTCAATGGGACTATATCTTTAGGTTCACCTTTCCTATTAGCTCACAACCCTCTAGTTTCTAATTTACATCATCCATATTCACATCCAAATCATTTCCGACCTTTAAAAGTTCATGGTGGTTTGGTTTCATCACCTTTTCCCATCCCTCAATATGAAAATTAAATCCAAATTCTTGAAAATATGTCATTGCATGACATGTTGCAAAGCAATTCCCATCCATTTTGGAACCATCCACAACAAGGAAAAATTTGGGAACCCCATAATACATCAAATGTACTAAATAAGAAACAATCAAAGGTGAATTTGCATAAACATAGTTTTGTTTTGGGGTAATGATTTGTTGTTAGAATTTTTAAAAGATATACCATGAAACAAATGGCAAACTATATATGATCCATGTATTTTACATGATTATGGGCAATGATTATCCATTATAAATTATTTTGTGTCATAGGGATATATTTCACATTGGTTTCATTAACAAACATTATGATTATTTTGTGAATTCTAGGGGAAAAAGTGTGGGGTCCATGATGAGTACAACATGTGGAATGGATATAGACAATTATCCAAGCAAATTTTGCAATGATTATTATAGCATATATTGTGAAAAAACATTGTTAAGAAATGTGAAACATATATATGACCAAAACAAAGGCAAATCACATATTAGATTTATTAAGTTATTAAAGAACACATGAACATTGAAATGTATGTCTATTGGTATGTCTAAAGTTTTTTGAATCATTCAATTTCCAATTGTACACCATATTGTTATTAATTTCCATAAGTTTTGATATGCATTTGTGATCTAACATATGTGATATGTCAATGTAAAGTGGGGTGAAAAAGGCCATTACATGATATGCAAAATGTACAATACAAATGTCCCGACTTGTTTCAAAAGAATAATGAATTACATTGTTGGTCCACAACATCATAAAAAACATCAAAATCAATAATTGAAAGTTGTTCTTCAAAAAATAAGTAAATCAATTATTTTTCAATAACATATAACAATGTAAGATATATAATGTGAAAGTCTTTTAACTATGTTCTTTGTTCATTACAAGAATTGAATATTGGGGGAAAGTTAATATTTTATTGAGTACATGAGGTATCTTCCACATGATGTTCAATATCTACACATATTCAAAGACAAAAAACCAAAAGATCATTATATCAAAAACTATGATTCGAAAGATGAAGTATTACATTTCCAAAATGTGGAAATGTTAACTATGTTGGTGGACAAAGAAGATAATTATGCTATTATAGCAATTTTAATGTATGATGTCATTCCCCATGAAGATCTAATGAAAGAAGTAAAATGGTTGGAATCAAATGCAAATGAATGTTAATAAGGACCCACAAAAGGCAACTCAGAAATGTGCATGGCTAGAAAAAAAAAAATTACAAGAATGGAGATGGTGCATATGGCAAGTATGCATTTCATTAACAATGTTATATAATAAATTATTTCTTTGTAGGAAAATTGAAGTGTAATAACTATCAAATGTCATTTGTAGATATGTCCATCATTACTTAGAAGTGGATGAAAAGGTAGGAAGTTTTGAAAGACATGTGAATAGTTATTTAATCCAACATTTTCCAAAGGTTTTGGAAGGGTTTGACGACAAAGGAAAACAATTTCAAATTAATGATACTAGTGGTCATGTGATAGAAGGATCACCATTCACAACATTTTCATTGAAAAAAATTTATGAAATTAGAATACATAAAGACAAAGACGATGACGATGTCTATTTCATTTTGTGGATGCAAAAAAGTTTTTTTTTTTCCAATTTCATTTCATTTTGGTAATTCAATTCAAAGGGCTAATGAAATTGTTGTACATGACATAGAAAATGGTCAAGTGGACATTTTGTTTTTTGGAGTATCCAATTAAGTTCAAAACACATAATGGTCTTATTTTCATGTTTAAGACTAACAAACATGTATATTGTACTATCAAAAACCAAATGGGTGATCAATATGGTCTAGCATTCTTTCAAAAAACTTCTATTATGAATTTTTTGAAGGCATCAAAATGACATTGTAATTACATATTCATAATATCATGCTTGCAAGTTTTTCAAATTAAAAGTGAAATTCATGTTTTGTATATACAAGAATGATCATATGAAGTTGATTTCATTAAATTGTGACAAATTGCAACCATTGAAAATATTAATCAATTTGAACCCAAATTGAAACAATATTTTGTATATAATAAAATAAGTGTCTATTGAGTTTTTAGTAAAATCAAGAATATTGATCAAGTTTAATGGAAATTTGAAACATTATTCTTATCTTATCATTTAATAAATGTTCAAGTTGAAAGCAAATCTAAGAATATTAATCAAGTTTGATTTTAACTTGAAACAATATTTTTAGGAGTTTTGGTATATATATAAATAAGTAAGTTCTTTAATGGTTTAAATATTGTTTCACATGCTTTCACATGGGATCATTGATATTTTACATAGTGAAAATGAACTAGAAAATATATTGGTTTTTGCTTAATTTTGGTTTAATACTAACTTTTGAAGGGGGAAGGGAAGGCAAATGGAATTAGATAACATATATTTTTTGTAGAGTGTTAGTTTGAAACTAAGTTTTTTGGGGTGGGGGAGCAAATGGAATTGGAGATTATATTGGTTTTTGCAAAATGTTGGTTTGGTACCAAGTTTGGAAAGTTAGGGGGGATGGAAATGGTAAATATATTGGTTTTTGTAGAATGTTGGTTTGGTACCAACTTTTGTGGGGTGGGGAGGGGAATGGAAGATTCCACTAGAAAAGAAAACAATACACAACCAAAAAAACTAAAGGAAATCCAACCCTTCAAAAGTTTATAACTACCATTTTGTTAAGGTTTCATAAAAAAAGATTTCACATTTAACTTTGAGATTTCATTTGTCAACCCAATGTGCTTAATCACTATAAATAATTTGGAGTAGAATGCAATATGAATATTGAATTTTTGAATAATATAGTCAACTAATTAGTCCATATATTTGACTTCAAAAGTCCACTATTCATAATGAATGCATTATTTTCAAAAAAATTAACTATGCAAATGTCTTCATAATCAAGTTGTTATTATAAAATGAATCATTATTTAATTTATTTAAAACTAAATTATTCACCATAAGCTTTTAAACACAAAGCACCTTACAAAAATTACTACTGTGACTCCAAAAGTGAACCACCATACCTTGCATGCACTTTCCATTCCTTTGATGTCTTTCAGTCATTTTTTTGAATTAATCCTATCTATCAATTCATTGATCTTGTGATGTCTTTCAATCCTACTTGTTTTCATATTTTAATCACACATAAAGTAAATGTAGCATGAACTTCCATCTTACTTGCACAATCCCATTCAAATTTCTTTGAAATGCCAAGTGATTATGGGATGTCAAGTTCATTAACAACAAACTCAATCTAGTTTTTTTATAGTATTGGTTTGGAATGGTAAATGACCCTAACATCCCAATATTGATTTTGTTTCTTAACAATATGAAATGGTGAATTCCATATTTGATTTAGACCATATATATTAAGTAGTTTGTACATCTTTGTCTTGTTAGTTAAAATGTGTCTTAAATTGTTTAATAGAAGGTATTTTCAAACCCACTCATGTTTTTTCTCGTGCATTGTTATTTTAATCTTCTAGCAATAGGCACTAATAGTTATGCTGTAATTATGATTATAGATCATTGAATCCCATTAATAGCATTGTTCATTTACTTAATGATTGTTTTGTAGATCAATAATCACAATTTGGAACATCCATAATAACAAAAGAGATTTTTGCAAATTGGTTGATAATTACGCCAAATCGTGACTTTCATGACTATGACACTAAACAACTATGTCCTTTGTAGTCATTTTTACTATGAATGTGGACAAGGTTAATCATGAATACAACTATATGACCATGAATAGTAAGTATAACCATTTGTAATCATTTGCATGATTACAAGACTAAAATTATGATTTCATGACTTCCTAAAAATAACACATCACAACAACTTTGTTGAGATAAGTCTTGCATTATTTACAAACAACAAACCTTCCTACCTCACTTAACATGCTCTCATGAATTTGTTACGACAATGGACAATCTGAGGAAACAAACAACAATAGAAAGCCTTTTCATCGTTGTTGTGCAAAAAGTTCACAAAACCAACAAAAAACTTAAAAACTTCTAGCGCTCACACTAAAAGCATATATGTTTCCTAATGCCACCTCATCTTTGTTCACACCTTCTCTAATGAAATCAATAATACACACTACAATCAATATCACTTAGTAATGTTTTGACTTCAAATTAACATGAAAAAACAAGTTGCAAAACTGATTTTACAAATTTAGCTAAAAATGAATTATTTCTTCATATGTTATCCCTTCACCAAAAAATAGCCGCTCTGAAATAGGCCTTCTCCTCCCACCAACAGAGGGTCCTTAGACCAAAGCTTTCATTGTGCAAGATGCAAGCACCATGGAATACAAATATGAATTGTGCAACATTTCCCCTGCTCCCTCATTCCATGTCACATGAAGCATTCATAGTTTTCCTTGAATGGTTTTTGCAATTTCTGTTTCTCCCACAAAAGATCAAATATATTGTGGCAATATATTGTGAACAAAATTCATGTCAACTCTTCCATAGAGAAGGTTTTCATTGTGGGAAAAACCACTCCTCATGTCATCAACATGCAGTTGTCAAGTCCAAAAAGTGAGCTGAAACAATAGTTGTTTTATGTTCTTTCATAGTAGAGCTCACAGGTTTTTTAAGTCCATGGATATACTCTTTCAAACTATTTGCAAATGAATTTCCAAAAAGCTTAGAGAACTCAAAAGTCAATTAGATTGTCTTGTTAGCTTTAAATGTTAACTTTCAAACTCTTGATGATGGGACTGACAATCTTGATGACAAATGCTTTGCAACTTCATTACAAGATGCATTCCATGTGTGGTCTATGAAATGGGAGAAAGCATAATACCCCTAAAAAACAAGTTGCTTCTTTTCGTGTAGCTTCAGTATATGCTCCTCAATTGTGTTTTCAATGACAAACCTTGTCACCCTGCCCAACGCACAAATCACAAACTTTGTGTTAAGTAGGTCACGAGTTCAGGATACTCAAGTTCCTATTCCTGGGGAACCACTGTGAACCTTCAAAGAGTAGACTCAAATGAGATATCTTTGCCAAAAATGATGCCTCTGTCATACCCAGCAATCTTATTACTGCATACCTACAATGTCCTCCCATCCAAGTCCACAGAAACCTCCGTCTACCAAACATGATCTTCAAGTAATGTAACCAAACCAATTTCTGGAAGAATGTTTGTTCAAGAAGCTCATCAAACCACTCCTCTACTCTCAATATATTCTTACTTAACTCATGTTCAAAAATACCTTACCACTGAATGCACAACAAGAAAGAAAGAGGAGCCCTTAAGAACTTACTTGTCAAGTCCATATCATGGGGTAGAGCAGTGTATACCTTGCAATCACAGTCATTTGTGAATCTCTCAATCATCACATCATGGGAATGCATACTCATGCTTCCATCCAGCTTCACACATTTGATTCTTGACTGTTCAAATTTTACCAAACCCAATAATAGCACCACATCAGAAAATGAACATAGAAGAGAAAAGCTACTGATCAAGATCAATGTGGCTCAAAATGCTAGTACACTTGTAGCCCAGATCTTTTGCATTCTTCTCCTTTGCTTCTGCACTTTTAGTGCTAGTAAAGTCTACGGTTAATGGCTTCTAATAGGTTGAACATTGTGGCGCAGGTTCTCCTGCTGCCATAACATACTCTTGTGAACTTTAGCTTTTGGTCATGGCAACAGTGCCAATGCTTTTGTTGACCTCAGTATCAGACACAAATCATACCAAAATATAAGATAAGAAATGTGTTTTCTGGAACTAATTGGGGTTTTAGAAATGCACAAGCATAACAAAAGAAATCTGTTTCCTTGAACTAATTAGGGTTTCAGAAATGCAAAAGCGTAAGACAAGAAATCTATTCTTGATTATCAACAACACAGATGAAAACTGCAAGCACGTTCTCTCTGACTTATGGAAATGTCAAGAACACAAACCTGTACTTTGGGATCTTGAAGCTTGAGTTTGATTCCAAGTAACAACACACCTGTTTGCTGAGATCTTAAAGGTGAAGATGAAGAGCTATGATAATCTCTTCCCAGGTTTTATTCTTTTCCAAGTAGGTTAGTGCATCTGTGGCCAAATCCTGGCATACTGTACAAGCCTTCTTATTGCCTAATGCAGCTTCCACAGCAGTAGCAGTGCAAAACACTGTTGGCACATTTTCAACCATATTCTCACACTGCAAAAACCAGAGGCATACAAAATAATCCACATCCTCTTCTCCCTTTTCAGATAGGGATAACAAAAAAGAGACAAGTGTTGACTTGGGTCTGCAGGTCTGGTTGAAGGAACCTGCATCGATGGTCCTCTAGCAAGTTGATTGCATCTCTGTGATGTGGGTTGCAGCAACTAGTTTTCTCCAACATATCAATACCTGCTGCTAACATTGGTACAAGAGGAGCATTGTCAAAAGTATATGGAATGGATTCTGGTCAGGGTCCCTACATTGTACCAGAAGGTAGGCAGGCTATGAGGCCAATACTTACAACTGCCGAGCCTGGGAACTTGCTCACTAGGTTCTTTAGGACGTTCTTGTCTGAAAGCGCCAAAATCTTCAAAACGTATGTGGCAACCAGTGATAGCTAATGATCAGATCTTAAGATCTCATTTGAGATCTAAAATGAGGACAGAGCAACATGGCCTCACAAGCATCCAGCATCTCTGGAAGGTGCGTAAGGCCTTCTCCTCAAAAATTGTGGTGTGAATGAGAGGATCTGTACAGAAAACATGGATGAAGCTTGTGATCCAGAAATGCATTTCTTTCTGGGGCCTCATTCTGTGTGGAGAAATCTGTAGGCAAACATGTGCACAGGAGGGCAGCAGCAACAGCAGCATGAAGAAAGCTGTTGTTGCTCCTCCTCTTGTTGAGCAAACTGGGAAGGTGATACCATCTCCCTTTGCACACAATAAACAATAGTGCAAGAAGCAAAATCCTCCCCTCTATTAGGGGGGGAAAAAAAAATTCAACAAAGTATTGATCACATTTCTGTCTGTTAAACAAAAGATGACAATTTACAGTAACATTCATGTATGGATAAGTTTGAAAAGATTTGAGAGTCTGCAATTCATACGGGTGCAAGATAAAACAAACTCTTCTGCTACATGTGCCATGGGACTTTATTAGTGTATCTGAGAAAACTGCCTGTACAAGAGAAGGTGAGTCTTGATTTGTTGTTGCAATTAGGTAGTCTTTGTTTACGCAACTTTTATCTTTGTGTGATCTCTCAAAGAGGGAGTAAGAGGACAGGACACGGAACAAATTCTGCCAGTAGATTGCTGTCTACATGCTTTGAGTGTATGGATTCCATGCTGAGAACTACAAGATCCAAGCCCATATCATCAGCCACCTCCCCTATCACGGCTGCTGGGCGCTTTCCCTCTCCCAGCCTCTCCACCAATGTGAAGTCCTTAAATCCTCCTGCAAAAAATGGAAGGAAACTCTGGTCAGAAGCTGAAACAACATATCTTCCTTGTGTATATAGCATTTCCTCAGATGCAAAAATGCAGTACTTGTTGCATCAACAGCATCATCTTATCTTGTCCATGATGAAAAGAAATCAGAGAGCTACAGTCAATCCTAAAACCAAAGGAACCTGACAGAAACTCTAAGAAATTCTGCAAGTCATGTAGTTGCTGAGCAACCGCATCATAGTTTGGGGAGACAAAACATCAAAACAATAATGCAAAAATACCTTCAGCAAGATGCCACCGTATATTCTTCATACGCACTTCATGATCCTCTGTTGTCTCTAACTCATTTTCATCAATCACTGCAGAACAGAAAAAAAAGAAAACAAGGAAGCCACTGCTGCACAGAAATGCATTTCAAGCAGATGGAGATTGGAAAGCATGGGAAAAAAAAGATAGACAACATGAGGTGGAGTATTCCAGAAATGCACTATGGAAATGGAGAGAAACAAAGAACCATGCCACCACCTGATGTGCAGAGGAATACCTACCAACAACTGTGATGTTGGCACCATACATATTGGCAAGAGATGTCGTGGTGGCTGCAGCCTAGAAACAAGAATGCCAGAAGTTCTGATTAGGCTACTTGCTTCTCTGTTGCCATGGCCTCTCACCATGGAAAGCACCAGATGCACAGAGAAAGAGATAGAGACGGAGAAAGAGAAAAAAAACAGAAGATTGTTGTGCACGCAATTTGCAACTGCTACATGAAAACCAAGCAGCTGAGCAATGATTTACATAGTTTGAACCTGCCGTGTGGCTGCCGAAAGATAAGGATTCTTGTCCATGATGGGTAGCATCAGATGCTTGAAAGTAGTAGTGGTAGTGACAATTGTAGATGCAACTGCTGCTGCTGTGTCGTCACCACTACTGGCAGCTTGTGAAGACTCTGACGCCCTCACTAGGTATCCACCATTGCCACAATAATGAATGACCCCTGATCAGTTTTTTTCCTCCAACAACAGTCAAACTCCTCCACTGGCAGCATGAAAAAAGATCACAATAGAAAACTATAGACTTTGATGGATTAGGTCTTGGATTTAGGGTTTAGAGAGCTCTACTGGCAACTTGTGAAGAGGGCAATTGCAACAATAACAAATGACCCCTGATCAACTTTTCCCCTCGAACAACTTTCAAATCCCTCTGCCAGCAGCATGAAAAAAGGTCACAATAGAAGACTACAGACTTTGGTGGATTGGTTTATGGCTCAGGGTTTAAAGAGCTTCTCTACTGGCAGCTTGTGAAGAGGGTCATTGCCACAATAACAAATGACCCGTAAATAACTTTTACCCCCAACAATAATCAAACCCCTCTGCCGGCAGCATAAAAAAAGGTCACAATAGAAAACTATAGACTTTGGAGGATTGGATTAGGGTTTAGGGTTTAAAGAGAACTTCTCTACTGGCAGCTTGTGAAGACTGTGTTCTCTTCGCCAGGTATCTTCCATTGCCACAATAATGAATGACCCCCGATCAGCTTTCTTCCTCCAACAATTATGGAATCCCTCCAGCAGCAGGAGAAAAGATCACAATAGAAAACTATCGACTTTGATGGATTGGGTTTAGGATTTAGGGTTTAGAGAGCTTCTCCTCCGACAAGCAAGGTTGTTACCTGATAATCCCTTTGCAATCGCCCGCAAGCTCATGTGTGTAGGAAGCCCACATGAGCGTGAATACCAGCAACAGGGAATGGGAGTAGCTCTCCCGCGTCCAACGCTGGGGATTATGGCAAAAGATGCAGAAGGGAAAGAGGAAGTGCGTGTGCGACATACAGGTAGTGCCATCGCTCTAACTGGAACAGACAATAATGCTCCCGCCATATACTCCATCTTCATCGCCATCACGCTCTCGGTTTGTACGTCTTCTCTCTCTCTCTCTCTCTCTCTTCCTAACAAAACCTCACTAGGGTTTAGGGTAAAGGGTTTTAGGGTTTTTATGACACGAAGAAACCCAGCCTCCCCCCCTCCTTTGTCTCCTTCTACACGTCCAAAGCGCAATCGACAAAGGAATAAATTACAAATTCCAAGCAAGCCCCGAAGAACAACACATTCCCTTCCACAGACAGAATGTCAGCAGTTGTTAGCCTACGAGCCATCAGCACAGGTGGAGAACAACTTAGGTTTGAGAACAATGCTGCTCCTTGCTTACTCTTTTGGCATCCAAGTCTCTGTTGCCTTTCTTGGTGAGTATCAGTTCTGGAAATAAGAAAGCTAGGAAAGATTTTTGCTTTGTGGGTTTCTGGATTTTCCATTGCTGTGTGTTTGGTTCTGCATTCTGAGATCTTGGGTTTCATTATAGTGAACTTGGGTCCACTCCCTGACATTTCTTATGGGGTGCATGATTGGTGTTGTCTACTGAACATGGTGTGCAATCAATCATGCTTGCTTATGCTGTGATAAATTAAAGGTATGGTATTTTTGTTTTTGTCTATTGGCCCCCTCATCCACTAGCTTTTTTTCTGTGTCTGTATGGTGCTTTTCTTTTGTCTGTTGTCCCCCTTCACCCACTAGCTTTTCCTGTGTCTGTATGGTATGTTTCTTTTTGTCTTTTGCCCCCCTCACCCACTAGCTTTTTTTTTCTGTGTCTTTGATTGGACATGCCAGCCTGAATCAAAGGTTATGTGGATATGTTTTGTTCCCAACAACAAACCAGCAGTACTTAGTTTCATTGTGCATTTTGCTGTGTAAGCACCTCATCTGTTTCCTTCTGTCTGAGGTGGACTGTTTTCCTGATTTGCTGAACTCTTTGAAAACAAGGGCATGTTACAACTACCAATTTTACTCGTGAGAAGTCCAACTGCCAACTTTCAATTGGTTTGTTTGCACTGAAGACAACTTGCTAGCATCTACATGGTATGTACGTATAAAATCACAATGCTCATCATCTTTGATGCCCTGGCAACATGTCTTGTGCACTAATGTTTCAAATGCACTTCCTGTCTGCAGCATAAAGTGCCACTTGAATTGTTTACATGCAGATGCAATCAACTGAACTCTACCTATACAGTTGAGTATTTTATGTCTTCAACTTGGAGGAAAGTCAGGAAGAAGATTGGTTTCAGCAAATGTCAACTCAAATTTCAACAGACTTTCAACACCATCAGCAGACTGTTGCTGCAACACTCTCTCTCTCAGGTAAGCTTGGGGCATGTTTGCTATAAGAGTGGGTCATTCACACATTTGCACAACTTGGAAGCCACTGCATGTCTCTACGTGTGCACACTCTTGGTCTAGTGGCGCATGTAGTGCCCTGAAGGCCTAACTAAAACCCAAAGTTGAGGGGGAACTTTGATACTTGCTACCTGCGCTTGCCCACACACAACACAAAATGAACAAAGGACTTGTTTTACATTTAGGAAAATTCTCAAATTTTCAACAATTGATACCTATTTGCAACACCCACGATGGCTAGTTTGAAAAAACATGTGAAATTTTGAATGAACGTGAATTAGAAGAGCATGTCCATCAAAGAGAATAAAATGGCATTTATGTCAAATTTTGGATGAAGTGAAAATGACCTTAGTTTCTATAAATGCAAGATACAATGCTTTTGTAAGGACCTAGTAAAGAAATGTAATTGGCTAGTCACGATGGTTGGTGTCTATGATGACACTTAAAATTAGTATTCGATACTCAATTTGCATTATCCAAGATTTCATGTTTATGGGTGCGAATGGGGACTTAACTTCAATACTATTTTGGATGTGATAGACAAAGTGAAGACCGACATACCATGGTTCACAAGATCCACCTCAAGTCATACGCATTTTTAAATGTGCAAGAGCAAAAAGAAAAGTTGCATTGTTTTTCATCTAAATTGGGTCATTTCATGCATAAAAAAGTCATCTCACTTTATTTGGACATATTTTATCTCTTCCACCAATGGTATCAAATATCCATAATGATCACATTCATCCATTGAATTGTCTTTCATTTTATCATTTTCATCCATTTAAAGTTTATTTGTGTTATTTCATCCACATTAGTTCACCCCATGCATGGGATCAAATTCATCAACATCCATCAAGATTTATTCCATGCATGAAAGTTCATCCAAATGGTTAAATGTATTCATCAAAATCCATTTCATTCATTTATTCAAATTTATTTTGCCCATGGACATTCAATCACTCATTTCAAAGTATCCATTCATCAAAATTCATTTTTCCAATTATGATAATTTCATTCATTGTTTTAAACGAAATTGATCCATTGACATTGAATTCGTTCAATGGATCATATCACCCATGTAGATTGTGAAATTCACACTCACTTACTTCAACATTACAAGTCTTTTGAGAATAATTTTAAAAAGGAAACTGTTTTACATCCTCCTTGTAGTTGAAACTTGCAATAATGATTGCTTAAATCACTAGGAAAAAACCCCCCCCCTTGCAACCATAACCTTAGTTGAAAATGATGCTTCAACTACAATTTTAATCAAAATTATTTTTTTTACATTTTCTAATTTCAAATTTTAAAAATCAACAATAACAAGTTGAAAGCAACACACAATTGAACATGATAACTAGGTGGCAAAATATGGTCATGATCTTATTAATTTATTTGAAAACTAGCTTTGAATGTAAATTGTTAAGTGAATAAACCTCATTTGCTAACAAGGTGCAATCACACAAACAAGAGCCACATCAAATGTAATATCTACTTAATTTTTCACATTTAGAAATAGCAATTTAATTTGATGTTGAAAGTACAAGATTTTTTTATATTGCAAGGTTCCTAATATATCATTGAAACATGTGAATTAATTTGAAAAATATCCTATGAATAAAAAGTTTTCAAAAGCAATCATGAAGCATTATAATGGTGGCTTTTAAACACAAAAATGACTTGTAAATGGGTTTCAAAACTTTTGAAAATGATTTTTTTATTTTTTTTATAATAAACCTTGACATAACAATATTTTTAACAATTCAAGATTTTTTTAATTTGAGAAATTTTGTGAAAATATTTTTAGGAATATTCTCTCAAAAGCCATCCACTAAGTAGGTGGGTGTGGATTGTGTTATCATGTTGGCACCCAACATGCCATTTCATTTATCCTAATGAATTTGAGGATCCAATTTTTGTTTTCAACTATTTTGAGATAATGAACATCCTAGATGTCAAAACATAGCACATTGCAAAATATTCTATTGTAGTGTGGCACATCACCATTTTCATTTGTCATGGTCATGAGGTTAGCAATTTAAATTATGTTTTGACTATTAAGGATCCATTCAATATGTCCAAAAATTCCATTCCATTGAAAATTAAACCAACCCACACATGCCACATGTATGGTTGCAAGTAAATATATAATATTTAAATTATTCAAATGCATGACAAATTGTTTGTTGCCACATGGTGTTGAAGGATTTGATTACATGTAATGTATGTGTCCACATTTTGCATGTGTATTGGTGAACATAACAAAAAGATGAATTAAAAAATATAATCAAAATGAATTGAAACAAAGTTCAAATAAATGTCAAATATTATCATTTACTAGAACAATTGGAAAACAATAGAAACAAAGTGCAACAATTACACATTGAAGGCAATTTGTAGTTACAAAATTGTTACAAGTCCATTTTAAAAAAAATCAATATATACTCAAAAAAATCCACATAATTTGTAAACAAAGTAAAATTTGGGTATCCAACATAATTTGAACACATTTCAATTATTTGAACACACAAACAAACATATCTAAACTACAAAGCTTAAATGTAAGAACAATATAACAATCGCATAATGTTGTGATGTGTATCATATTTTAAAGACACCCTAATTAAGGTGCATCATCTACATCGATAACTTTAATGTTATTTAAAACATCTTCAACCCCAATTGAATAATAGATCTTTAGATTTATTGGTATGCTATGGGAATGATCAATAATTGAAAATTAACCTATGATGCTCATGTTCATAATGTAATTGAAATTTTTTGCAATATAATTGGATTAAAAGGTGTAGTCACAAAAACACGACCCATTGTTGTTGTAATTCATCCTAAAAATTTGTGTAAATATGAACAAATTATGTGGAAATTTATTGTGAAATGGAATCTTTTCATGTATTATCATTTAATATGTATTGATAAAACTTGTTGTGAAGTTTGAAACTTTTACATGCCCAAAAGGATTTTCTTAACAATGTAATTAATCCTAGTAGTCTTTTTGTAACATCAACTAACACAAGTTTTTGAGATTTTTGAAGCTAAATTTTTATGCTTTCAGTGAATTATTATTTATCATCAATTTTGGGGTTTTAATACCATTTTCCTGTAAATATAGCCATAATTCCAAATTTTAATCTTATATCACTGTGGATGGAGTAGAATTTTATTATTTTATTATTTTAAAATATTTTAAATAATGATGACAACTTGGAAAATTAACTTAAACTTATTTTACTTGTAGTTTTAATTCATTTAATAAAGTTAGTTGGAATTTGATTAATGTAGTAATGGAGTAATTATAACAAAAATATGGACAATGAACAAAGCCTTCCAATGTTTCCTTAATAACCACATCACAAAAGGGTGTGTGTGTGCGGATTGTGTTTAGAATTATTGTTCAAATGGATAAAAAGTTGAAGTAAATTTAATTCTCAATTGCAAACATTGTTAATGTAGGTCATGACTAGAAAAGTAGATAGGAAAGTAAAGTTGAAACATATTGCACAAGGGATGGAAGACATGTCATGAAGCTCTTGGGTAGTTTGTGGGGACATGTTTCAAGTCAACTTTGTGCCAAAAGCCATTCGGGTGGAATTGGGTTTGCATTGTGTCATCCAATATTGGGCAAATTTCTTCAAACATATTTGTTTTGGTTTATATGTATTAAACTTTTATCTTGGTAACAAAGGACTTGGATATTGAAACATAAATATGGTGTTCTCCATTGTTAATCATCTCAAAGACTTGGGAAAAATCATATTTAATGTTTTGTTAAAAAAATTTATTAGACACTAAAATTTGTTTTTCTTTCTTTTATTATTCAATTTATAAACAAAATTCATAGTTCAATTTGCAAAATCATTCATACATTAAAAAAAAAGGTTTGGCAAACTTGGCAAAAATGTTAAGAGTTTGAAAGCTTAAAAGCTTGACAGTTTAAATGTTTTTTTGTAGTTTTTTTCCTTTCTTATTCAATTTTGTGCATTTGAGGCATGATGGGGGGGGAAGAGATGCTTTGGGAAATCTTAATGCAAAAATGAAGCATCATCAAGTTTGTGTTTGGCAGGGTTCACACAAGTGGAATTTTTTGAATTTTAAAAAATTTACATATAAAAATAATTTCAAATTTCTTCACATGATCACCATCATGCAATAATCATCAATTGTTGCAACTCCTTCATTGTGCACTAAAATGTTTTCTTTCTCATATTTAAGTGTTGAAACATGTAGATTTCTTTAATGAAAACTTTATTTAATAAGGTAGTTTTAATGTCCATCTAATGTATTTCAAGATCTTAAGTGCCGATAATTATGAAGTATTTAATACAAAATCCAACAATCAAAATAAATCTTTTTTAATAAAAAACCATAATTGTATTCAAAAAATAATTATAAAAAATTTCATGCAAAAGAGATGATCAAAGATCAAGAATTTTATCTCCTATTAGATCCACATGTTATCTTACATGTAAAAAGGTGCCATCACATGGAATAGATTAAAAAAATATGATGTCCAAAATTCAAAAATGGTTTTTGACATAAATGAAAAAAAGTAAATTAAACACCTTAATAAGTAAAAATTATAAAACCATTCACTCCTCCATTGAGTTTATGGTAAACTAAACACAAAATTTGAAAAACTTTAATATAACAAAATATGCTACAAGTAGATTTGAAATCAACTAATCAATATTGTGTTCAAAATTATTTTTACATTAGAAGTTTGATCTATTATGATTATAGTATACTGAATTTAAATTTAAATAAATATCTTCTAAGCTTTCATTAACTTGAAAGTAAAAAATAATTAATATTTCATTCACTTATAGCCCATTTTGTAAAACTGAAAATATCATGCAAGTAATTTTATTTTAAAATAATATATTTAAATTACTTGAAGATGTGATTTTTCAATATTATAATAATAAAATGAAAGATTATCCTCAATATAATCATTGGATAATTATTATTTTTACTTTCAATACATGAAATTTTTTTTATAAGTACTTGTAATTTCTTGTGACAGGGACAAGAGATTGTTTATTTTACCATGTTTTCACCCACATTAGGTTTATTTAACAAATATAAAATGTGCAACCAATTAACATTTACATAATTATGAAAGGTGTGATTGGTTGATATTAATGTTGGGCATGTATCATGAACATGGTTAAATACCCAACTAATTCAACCAATTTTCAATCTAGTTATATCATTGAAAACCATTAGGTATCACCTTAATCATGTGATAGTCAAATCACTAATTGACCATTGAAAACCATATGCATTCAAAAAGAAATTTAAAGTTTTTGATCAAATGGGTTTGAAGGACCTACCTAGGTCTAGTTCTTAAACTAGGGGGTCTATGTAGCTAGGGTTGTCTAACAATGTTGAAACCATTTTCCAAATTATTTGCTATCATGATTTCAACACAACCTTTAAAACCCTATAATATTTTATTATTATATAGAACAATGTTGGGTTGTCAACAAGTATGCCTTAATGCCATCATCACACATTTTGGCTTTCATCCTTACTAGAATTATTGTATACATATGAAAAAATTACATTCAAGGAGAACTCAAAAAAAAACAAAAGACACCCATACAAACTTTTTTAGTTGATTGAAATCAATTTGGAAAGGTTGGCATACTAAAAAAAGAATAAAAATAAATATTTTTAGAAGTTCATTTTAATAGAAATTAATTATTGAATAAATTTCTTGTTAATTGCTAAATTTGTTCAAACAAATGTTTTTTCATTTTTCAAGAAAAACTTTGATTGGGATGAATGGGATATCAAATTAATTTTGATAATCAAGTTGTGAATTTATTGCTTTAGATAATTTATTTTCCTCAAATAAATGAGAATTAAAAACCTTTCAGAATTTTCTTTGTGAAAAAAAATCAAAAACTTGAAACCCAATCAGTTTTCTACATTTCTTGAGGAGTATCCATTTACAAGAGATGAGAGTTCTACATGGCAACAAATCTATGAATTATGAAATGTTGTTTCTAATAAGTGATGATATTTGACATCTAAAGCTTCTTGCCACTTATGAGATTCCAAGCTAAACATGGGTTTGGTCAAAGATATAATGTTGTTGATTTCAGAAGCAAGAACTTGAACAAAAAAATTTAGAACTTGGTCATGGCTTTGCCTTTATTTGGTCATTTAAATTGCCTTTGAAGGGTTGTGGTTGAGTTTCTTTTTTATGAACATGTTAATGAGATGTAGAACTAGGTTAGTCAATGACATACTTGATGGAGGTTGAATTAAAAAAATGTCAAACCCAAAAGTCTTTTTTATCTACACTAATGATTTTGGTGCCAATGTTTTTAATAGATCTAAGTCTAATGGGTTTAATACCATGAGTTGAAAAATAGTTATTGGTGGGATTTGCTCATTCAATGAACTTTTATACTTTGATGATAAGTACTTTTAGCATTGACCAAATTATCATCAATGAAATCTATATTATTTTAAATATAAAATCTTCATCAAAGATGACATTTCATTGAAAGAGAAAATTAATAGCATTATGAATACAACAATCATACAATTTATGTCTTTTTACTTTTTCTTGTTTTCCATATCCAATGAAAACACTTTTGATTGCTTAAATATACCATTTATTTTATTTTTTGATGGGATTGTGGATGTAACATGTACACCCAACTATTCATACTTATGATTAATTTTGGGTTTACGTTGTGTCCACAATTCATAGGATGTTTTTGAATTTGTTGAAATATGAACCTATTTCTATATGTAAGATGTGAAAGTGGACTCAATCCAAAAAGTTGTAGGTAATGGAACATGTATCATATTTTGAATCACTTCAATAATAATGTATTTTCTCTCTCCACAACCTTTTTTTGCTTGGGGTGTAAGGTATGGTAAATTGATGAAATATATACCATGAGTTTGACTAAAGGTCTTGAATTCAAGTGAAGAATATTCAACTTATTGTCCTTGCGTAATATTTTGATCAATTTTCCTATTTGCTTTTCCACCAAGGTTTTATATTCTTGAAAATTTAAAGATGCATTGAACTTATATTTCAAGTGATAGACATAAAAATATCATGTGATTTCGTCGATGAAATGTGTGAAGTATTTGACATTGTTAAAGGAAGGGATTTGCAAGCATAAGGTCACATACATTTGAATGTACTAGCTCTATAATATCAGTATAATTGATTTTATTAAATTTGGGAAAAGGTATTTATGTTGTTTACACATGAAGGTGAATGTATATGAAATTAAGTGCATCATGCTTGTCCACCATTTTTGTTGTTGTGAGATTCTTCATTGAATTGAGATTTAGATGGTAATGTCAATAACATGCAATCGTAAAGTTTTTTGAATAAGTGGATGTTGTAAGGTAATGGCCATGCTTGAGATTATATTTATTAAACTTTACTTTGTTATTTACAAAGAAGGTTGTTCAATATTCTTTTATTTGGATGTTCGTATGGTTTAAATATCTTTTTGAAAAAACCTACTAACAAAGATGGGAAAAGTTAAGGTTGTATCATGGCTATTGATTGATATAAAAGGCCAAAAGGAGGTAAGTAATGTTGCCAACAAAATAAAATAAAATAAGATGTTACTAATTGTAAGTCTTGATGTTGTGATTTCATCAAGGGCTTTTTGGAATTATTTAGTAAATTCAATGATTGATTTTCCTTCTTCAATCTTATTGTCATCAACTTCTTTTGAATACCAAGTTTCATACGCTATTCGATTAGAATGCACATACATGATTTCAATTTGTCCAAGCCTTTTTGAAAATTTTGAATCAATGTACCATTTATATTTGAATATTTGTTCATGTATTTAAGTTTTTTTTTAATTATCAAGATTTTATTCATTTTGTTGCATAACATGAATTCATTAAATTTTTGATTTTTTTCCTTGAAATTTTCTTCAAGGAATGTTTAACACATGGTGTATTATTATGACACCATGAAAGTTTGAAAAAAATCACTATGAGAAAAATGGGTGTTTTGCAACTAGCTTTGGATGACACACCTCATTACGACAAAATGTGGGTGTAGTTCACTGGTCCCCGTTCATTCGACCTGTGAATTCACTGCTTCTTCATTGTTTTTTCATTAATCCCTGTTCATTATAACTAGTGAAATCACTCAAAATCTAGTGAAATCACTTGGCGTACAGGGACACCTTTTGTTGTAGTGCCCCCAAACTCCTTGAAAAACTCAAATGTGAATCACAAAGTGAAAACAATAGAAGAAGAAGGAATTGGGGTACGCTCCTTTATTCATAACACTTTGGGGGTAAGAAAGGCATGCTACAATTCCGGGATAAAGATTGGGATGAATGACAAGCAGTTCAATTATTCATATTGATCTACACAAACCAAACAATAAGTTGGTTAATGCATAGTTGAAGCACTTTTGGTGCATAAACGAGTCACATGCATACACGGACTTATAAAATTCACCACAATCCAAACTTGGGGGAAGCCACCACCTTCCCCCTTATAGTATTTTTTGTGATTGGTCATGGGGGTTACACCCAAATGTCATTTTTCCCAAAACTCCGAATTTCAAAATTTTCGAAATTGGGACTCCCACCACTTTGGAAACTCATAACTTCTTGTGTAAACCTTCGATTGAAACAAGGTCTTAAACAAAGTTGTAGACCTCATTGAAAGCTTTTCAACGATATGTGGCATGCCACCTGCACACACGTAATTCAAGGCGATTCTTGAGTTTAGTGGTTGGGAATCAAATTGACACTTTGATTCTTAGCTTTTACTTTGGCCAAAACTTGTGTTCTAACTACTCAAATGGATAATGCAACCCCATTTTAGACATATATGTCTTAAGAACTTTCTAATTGTATAAGGAAGTTATTAATTCAATGAGTTTTGACCCCTTCAAATCACTCTCTGAAAATTTGGGGATCCATTGGGATTTCAATTCCCACTTCGGAGTGTGTGAACTCATTCCTTCACACTATCCCACACTCCGGGAGTGTAAATGTGACCCTTGGGTTACACTCTTGGCTTACACTTTCCCATGCCTTTGCTTTGGTCGTAAGCCCAAGGCTAAGGTCGTGACATTACAACTCAATTTTTGGGTTACAATGACCATTTGCAACTCACCGTATTTCTACGTTGTGAACAATATCAAACAAATTGCATGAGTTACAAAGTTGCAACTCATCATATGTATAGTGCAACTCATCGCAATTCAATTGTAACTATGTTAAAACCATTCATTTTCAACTATTATGCAACTCCATTACAATTACAAGCATAACATCATGTTGACGTTAATAATTTTCATCCATCCATTAAAACTTGACACGTGGCACTATGAATTTTTTTGGGTTTAACTTTTTTTTTGAAATATTGATCTCCATTGTCTACTATGATTGTTGATGGTCTAATATTATGACACATGGCCTAATAAAAAATTGTCACATGGCATATTAATTAAAATTTGGAAAATAAAATAAATAAATAATGTGTAGGTAGGTAGGTTGGTAGGTCTTATGACAGACATAACTACTTACTTACATAAGTAGACAAGTAGGTAGGAAAATACAAAATTAGATGAATTAAAGAATAATGTTATATATATAATGTTTTATTTTGCCTTTGGGGGTAATTTTTTTTGAATTCATCCCAAAATCACATGTGTATTTTAATGTGAAAACATAAGAGAGGTCACCTTCTTTATATAATTTGTGACATGGGATTCAAAAACAAGGCATATGGGTTAAATCGTTTAGTTGTTTTTTAGTTGCAAATTGAATTGTAGCAACACAATGTAAATTAGTTGGTGATTCAACACTTAAACGTTCATGGCAAGCAAAATCCAAGGGGAGGGATATATTGTTTTTGGTGTCCCAACAAAACTTGAAACCCTCCTATTGCCACATATGGAACACTAAAAATCGTCAGAAATGAAATAAAATTGAAAAAGTTATGGCCTTCCAAAATAGAGGGGGTCAAGAATTCAAAAAAACAAACCACTAAATGCTATAAAAGGTTGGTTCTTGAACACCCAAAATTTTTTGTTGTATGTTATTTTATTGTTATTCGAGTTCAAAGATGATTTGTAAAATTTTAGGTGGCGTTTCTATAACACTTTAAATTTGTTTAAATGAATAAGAAATTAAAAAAGTTATGAAATTTGAAAGTAAGAGGGGTCAAAATGAAAAAAACACATTTTGCAATTTGAAAAAAATGTATTATCTTTACAACTATTTTTTGGCCGGTCCCTTGACTTTGCATTTCAAATATGATTTGTAGAATTCTAGGTGGCATTTTTATAACACTTTAAATTGTTCAAAATGAATAAGAAACAAAAAATTTATAAGGTTTGAAAGTAGAAGGGGTCAAAATGAAAAAAATGAAGAAAAACATATTTTGCAATTTGTAAAAACTTTTTTTTTACAACTATTTTTTGGCTGGTCCCTTGGCTTTACATTTCAAAAATGATTGTAGGTGCTTCTATAACATTTTACACATTCAATATGGAAGACAATTAGTTGCAACATAGTTGTTACATGAGTTGCACATTTACAATAATTCTAAAATAGTTGTCACATGCAACTATAGTGCAATTCCTTCAAAAATCAAACATGGTTGACTACAAATGTATATACGTTATGTACAAATTATCATATAGAAGACTCATTTTCAACTCATTTACAATTATAATACAAGTAACTGATTTTCTGATGTGATAATCTATTTATTAATTTCTCTTATTTCCAAAGGGATAATTGCATATTAGTTGCAATACCTAAAGGGTAGTTGCACAATAGTTGTATATGAGTTTTTTTTTAGTTGTAGTTGTAAAGTAGTGTAGTTTCAGCAAACACAACTTCTCATAATGAATGCACACAAGAAAGAAAAAAAAGAATGATAATGTATTATTTTTAAAAAGGTTTGTACAAAGAAAAAAAAATACCATAATGGAGTTTTTTAGATGTCACAAAATTAAAAGTAGAAGTTTCAAGGTTAGACACATACTATTATATGAAACCCATATGCAAGTTGGAAATTCCAACAAAATGGATTAAAATAAATGAAATTAACTTCTTCGTCATATTTATTTTCAAATAATTACACCAAAAACATTAATTTTCAATGAAATATGGACTTTACAATGTAGGCAATTTTGGGGTCAGGGTCCACAAAAAAATGTGTTATGGATTCAATACTCATAATTATATCAAAGAACTTTCCACAATTTTGGGACATGTTATAGTCTCAAGGGTTATGGCGCTTAGGAGTAAAAACTTTGGAAAATTTGAAGGATGTGATGGATTTTATAATTCATGATTGTGTGTAATATTTTTTTTAAAAAAAAAATCAAAGTCCATCACATATCCAAAAGGATGTTTTTCATGACCATAACTAAATAAAGGTGTTCAAAAAGCTTGAAAGTAGGGCACCATTAACTTGGACATGGAAAAAAATCAACTTTAACATCATTTCAAGGTTTTTGTGTTTTTGTTCAATTTTTTTTGTTTTCAAATACATTAGAAAAACTCCCAAAACAGACTTTGCAATGGTTGTTTTTGGTACACCTTAATGTGCTTTCACCCTATGTTTATCCTCTTGAAGAATCTAAGAGAAAAATTAATAATCATTAATCCAAAGGTCATAGTCTAAAAACATAGCTACATATAGTTTATTTCTTAATTCTATGTCACAACCTAACTACTAGGATCATTTAGCATAATAACCTTCTATGGGCATTGGAACACCTTAACCCATTAAAACCCATTTATAAGCTCTAAATTGTGTGCATATAATCAAATTGTATTCGTGATTTTTTGAACGGAGAAAGAAAATAAATGAGTAATTGCCATAAATTTATAAGGTGGTCGAAATATCCATGAATTAAAAACACTTTTTAAACCACACATTTCAATTGTTGCACCACACAAAGTTGATGTTCATTAATCCATGTTACCATTTAAGATTTTTTCCATTGTCTAGCCTATTTTGACACATCTTATTTCATGTGTTTATGGGATATATGTTATTGTATGTTGAAGTTCAATTGACATGTAACATTGATTTGCAATTATTAACAAAACATATGCAATTATTTTGTTAATTAAAGATGGATACATAATTGTAACTATGTACTCAAATGTTGATTTCAATCCCTTGTTTCCTAAGGATTCAAATTATTTGCCAGCAAAACTAAAATGCAATTTACAAATAATATAAAAAATTCAAAATTACAAATGGCATTTCAAACAATGATCATCATGAATGTCCCCTCTATGATGCACTTAACAATTGGTGGCATCAAAATGAAAATGTGATGAAACATGTTATTGCTTTTAGAAATGGAAATGATGAAGTTGTAAATAGTTTAAAATTACAAGTAAAATATTTGATTGTTTAAAGGATAATGGTAACAAATTGTGAATGGATAGATAATCCAATGGATAGATGAAGTTAAAAAACCAAATTAAAAAAAAAATCTATGGACATGAAAATTTTTCAACCATGATTGAAAATAATTCATCAAAGTTACAACAATTTGCATAAACTAAATCTTTTTTGCTTGCTACAAAAAAAAGATTTGTTTTTTGTTGCGCTCTCTTGGTACTCGCAAAGCTAACCTTTATTCTATTGACTACCAACATGATTTATTTATGCCTATTAAAGAACCTTTAGATGCTAATTCACGAAAAACTATGCGAAAAACACAAAATAACTTATATATGGAGCGAGGGTGCCTCTCATTCTCCCAATTGTTGGATATTTCCCTTTTATTGGATAGGGAGCAGTAGGATTTGTCAAAGAATAAATATACCACTAATAATGAATTGGAGCAATAGCATCCGCAGCTGAGTGGTTAAAGCACCCAACTCATAATTAGAGAATTCACAAGTTCAACTGTTGTTGGATGCATGGGAAAGAATGAATCAAATTTTTGGTATTGGGTGGCACTTATCCATAATTCATTAATTAAATCCGGTGGAATCTCAAGCGGACTAATAATAATAGTAATTACCATAATTAATTTGATTGGGCGTAATATTAATTTTTAAAAATGGATTCCCATTGTCAAGTTATAGATATCATAACATTTGAATTTTGAGTCATTCATAAAATTTTAACTCAAAAAGGTACATTCACAATAAAAACAACCAAGGAGGTCATTGACAATGCTTAAAACTACACTTACATTATTTTGAAAACTCATCATTAATTTGTAATTGTGTTTTGGTGCTCATGAAATTGGATTCCTAAGAAATTTGGAGTCATTTCACTATATTATTAGAGTCCCTTTGTCATACACAAAACATTTGTTGACAAGGTCCTTTTAAGGACTTCAAAATTTAAACATGTTTTTTGTTATTCAAACCTTCATCAAATGTTTTCAAATTTATTATGGGCTTTAATATAGTTCATAAGAAGGGCCACATGTGCTTATATTTTTAAATGCACATGTATTGGATCGTTTTAATGAATGTTGTTGGTTTTGATTTTGAACGTCCTTAATGGTCAAAAAAGTTCAAAATTTGTCACCATGGTTAAAGACAAAATCATACATTTGACTATAATCTAGGTCCTCCTCATGCATAAATATATAGTTTTTATTATAATATGAATCATGTTTGGTCTCAATATTAATATCTAGTCCCATAAATTACATTTAAAATACAATTTTGATATTTAATAGACCAATACATGTAAGACATGTGTAAAATGTAGTCCTTGGTAAGGACTTCGACCTTGGTCATCATGGTTGCTTTTACTATGTTTTTACCCAAAACCATATGTCTTTTAGAAAAATACATCACAATTTCTTTTCAAATTAACTTCAAAGAAGTTATTTGTTACATGTTGATGAATTATAATATTTTTTTCAACATCTTCTTGGTTTTTTCTTGTTTTTCTTTCTTTTTATGATTTTTCAATGATTATCAACACATATTCATCTCCACCTTGATAGTTTATGTTTTCCATGTAAATTTTCTCATCTTTCATTATCTTTAGATTTGCACCCTTTTGTATGTTTAATTTTGTTTCAACCATTTAAAAAATATTAGTTCATAAATTGTGTTGCTCAATGTTGTATTTGTGTCTAATTATGTTTATATCTATTACCTGCAACATGTAGTGTCACAACCTTAACTTTGGATTTACAAGCTTGGAGCAAGATAAGGAAACATGTTGAAAAATGAGGCCAAGACATGGCATGGTTCAAAGACATTCCTAAAATGTGTAAGAAGAAATCTCATGATGTCCATGAAGTCCCAAAGACTTTTGGGACATGGTTTGGGGGATCAAATTATATTTTAAATCAAATAATTTTAAAAATTTAGCAAAATTTTCAATGCAACCTATAATGTGATGCCTTAACATTGCCAAAAATAAACTTACTAAAAATTAAGGTCATTTAAAATTTCAATGGTGTGGAAAAAATCAACTATTGATCACTCATACATCATTTCGAGGTTCAAATGATGTTTTATGGAATTGGAAATCATTTTTAATTAGATCTATTTTAAGGAAATTACGAGATCCCAAAATTTGGACACTAAGAATGTAAGATCGTGGAACCAACATCCTAATTGTCATGATGAAGAAAGTGATGTTGGGTAAAAACCAAATAAAAATGATGAAATAACATTTTTGAAAATACATTTCCTTGACAAAATTAGAACTGGAAATGGAAGGTTGGAAGGTAACTACCTTTTAGTCTTTGGACAATACCTTTGTTGTAGAAAACAAATCACAAACTTGTTGCCTTCATCTTTTGTAGTTGTTGCTTTCCTTTAGCTACCTTCTTATTGCAACTATTTTGTTGTAGTTACCATCTAGTGATTAATTTCTAACAAATATTTTTGGGAATGAAAGATGAAGAGAAAACTTAACTAAACTAAGAGTTACTTAATCTACATCAAATTAATATTAAATATTTTATTTTGTAACGAAGAAATCAAAGCAAAGTACCCAAAAAAAATGTCATTTGACTTTCAATTAAAATTCATTATATTTCTTCTTCATACAAGTACAATCTTCTTCTCTCACTTCATGCACCAATCTTCCTAGAATCACACATTAAATGATGAATTGAAAAGGAATGAAATAATGAAGGAATGAGCCCAAGAAATAATAAGGAATCAAAAGTGGTTCCTCACCACACATGAGTTTGTCTTATCCTTTTAAATTTCCTCACCTTATCCTAATCTCCTTCACATATCCTAATTAATGAAATATTTATAAACCTTAATAAATTACTAAACCTACCTTTTAACATTCCAAGTTCTTTGCATTGACAATAATGTAATTTGTGCCATTGGCCCAAGTGTGAATTGGTTATCCAACTAAATTTTCCTTCCAAAACCATTTTTGTAATATAATTGAATTTTCAATGACAAAAACTATTCAAAATTCAATATCACACCTTAGGTCTAAGTTTTTTCAAATCATCTTCATTATTAAATCCTACTCAATAAGGGTTTAAGATAGATTCATATACTTAATTGAATAAAATTTCAATGTGCTTTGTATTTTAATAATTCATCTTTTTCACCTTTCAAAAAGAGTGACCACATTGGTTAAGTGACATTTCCTTTCAACGTGGAAAATAAAAGTTTGTCCACCAATCACACAGTTTCCTAAATCTATTCAAACATAGCCCAATCACGAATGCTAGGTGCCCATCTTTAATCACAATCCCAAAAACTACACTTTGCATCTATAACTACTTGAATAAATGTGGAGGAAAACGTTTGCAACGGTAATATGATTTTAAGGCTATATGAGATGCAATACTTTAAACATCACAACTAGATACAAAATCTAGGATGTTAAGAGCATCTCCAGCAGCAATGCAGCAAAAACCAAGCGGTTTTCTTCAAGAGGCTTGCCTGTCAAGGATTTGTATCTATCTACGTTTCATCAGCATCATCTAAGAGCCCATGAGCTCTAACTTCAACATTAGATTTTACAAAGGAAGATCTTTCACTGAGAGCAAACATTGGCTGAAAATTCTTCACAAATCATCATCTCCTAGAAGCAGGCTGGCAGATGCTGATCTCTACCCAATCTACCAAAGTTGGAACTTATACAGGACCAATGCCTCACTTGCCATTCTTCCTGTAGAAATGATTTGGATCATGACAGTTTTGTACTCTGCTCTGAAGGTTGCATGTACTGAACATTGTAAACAAGTGCTATGGTGGTACGACTACGTTGGTACACTGCAGATAAGACTATTCAAGAACTAGGAAGATGTGCTTGTTGCTGTGTGTCCCACTTGTTTGGTCAAAAGGTAGATTTAAGAATGGGGCAAAAGATTGTACCAGCTTTCATGAATGGGCAAAAGATACCAGCTTTCAAGAATGGCTTCTGCATGCAATTTTTCTAGGGCAATGTACTTCTGTGATCTTTTCCTCTTCACAGAACAGATCAAGTGGCAGCAGGATGCTGAAGGAGGCAAGAAATTAGGTCAATTGTTACATCATTTTAAGCAAAGTCATTACATCTGCTGCTGCTTGAGTTGTCTGTCATTCAACACATTGTTGGTGGACAATGCTGCCACCTGTTGCACTCCTCCTTGAAGCCTGTCCCTTCCAAGTGCAGATCAACCCATCGTAACATTTAGCCTTTTCTGTCACTATGTCAGCAAAAACAGAAATTGCAAATTTGGGCACTTCCCCTTTGTGTTTGCTGTTCAAGCCCTTGATGTACCCAAATGGAGAATCTTAGATAGAAAAAGGACAGCACCCATGGGCACTTAGGTTTTTCTATTTCTCACCTTGTAAGTTATCAGGCTGAAAAGATGGTGTCCTGGTGAAAGCCCCTAAATCACGTTGGATGTCAGCTTCTGGCTGCTCCAAAAGCACAGCAGTTGCAGCTCCTGGCTGGCAAACATTTCCATTCCATGGATCAAGCCCTGTCTGAGCTCTGCCATCAGAACTCCTCCCAGCATCAGGGTGGTCCCCAATACCTCCAGAGTCACCCCCCTGTCTTGGGTCTGGCTCTGATCTGAACTGCTTAACCTGTGAAGACTCTGCATCTGTGTCCACTTCCGATCCATCATCTTTTGGTAGCAACTGCAATTATTGCAGCACATCAGTAATCAACCCCTACAATGTGCATAGCACTTCTCTACAGATGTGGTGAAAAAACAGTTGCACTTTATTGGCAGACACAAAGCAAAATTCTACTTCTACCCAAATGCTTGAAAGTTGTAAAAACTTTCTCAAAGAAGGTGGGTGGTGGATTCCTTGCAGCACCTGTTGCTTTCTCTTAGCACGAGCCTTGCGGTTTTGGAACCAGTTGTATATGTTGGTTTCACCAACATGGCCATGCTGCATTAGCTCTGTGGTGATCTCTTTGATGCGCTGTTTGCTTGGGGTTGCATTTCCCTGCTCAAATAACCTCTCAAGGATCTGGAGCTGGTTTTGGCTCGGTGTCCACCGCTGCCGCACTGTGGCCCGATGCATGGGTGTCATAGTTACTTGGTCCATGACAGAAGATGGCTGCACCCCTTTTGCCATAATGCCTGTCCCATTGACAGTGTAGTAAGGTTGCACCAATTCTGCCATCAGAGTAGACCTTAAAAAGAGAGAGAATCCCACCATAAAACCTAACTGCTTGCACTGAACTCCAGTTCTGACAAAAGTCCTATCCTGAAAAAAAATCACACAAAAATCTCAACAATTTCAGTCACAAGATGTGCAAGTGAAAAAAGGAGGGCCCTTGTTCAGATGGTACTGACCAGGGGCAGAAATTTCCTTAGAAAGACTAGCTTTGTGCATTTCCACCAGCTGCTGGCAGATGGTTGCGTACACCGAGATTTGCCTTCGCAATGCCTCAAGCTGCTCCTCTGTCATCACCACCTGCTATACAAAAAATCAGCTAATGTGATTATTATGTGCACTCTCGGTCCATCTGACCATCCATCGTCATTTGAAAAAAACCAAACAAACGATGCATGAGTTTCTTCACCAAAGATGCATGCATTAGTGTCTTCACCATGTAACATGAATCTTGAGGTCAATTGTCAAAAACCCACTGAGTTGTTCTGCAAGCTTCACTGGATGATGACATTATTCAAGAACTCAGGTTCAGAAGGTTTTTAGAGAGTTGTTCTGCAGCAAAAAAGCTTCAATGTATGTATGACATTATTGAAGAAGAAGCTTCAGAAACAGGAGACCATATAAGTACTGTTCACAAAGCTCTCTAGATCTGTGACAAATTTTTTTTGCTTGCAAGGCTTTCATAATTTAGGTCTATTGTTATTTCTTTTGTGTGTGTGTGTGTGTGCTGATCAGAAACTTTTTTGCTGATGGGGAGATTTGTTTTACAGTCAAGAACCACAAAGAAGCTTCTGGGAAAAAAATGGGTTGCAAACTGATGATCAGAAATGATGTTCTGCAAGGACATGTGGGTTTTGTAGTTGGAGGAGGGAGGAAAAAGGGGATGGGGGACTTGTTTACCTGTCCAGATCTCCTTGTGCACAGTTGTTGTTGAGAGAAACTGGTTGGATCCAAAGCTTCTCCCAAACTACTGGTGTTGTCCCCCATAGTTTCTCCTACCGAAGGAGCAGATGGAAGGAGCTGCTGCTGCTGCCGCAGTCCTAACCCCACCGAACCCATCTTCCCAACAAATTCTTCACATATGCAATCTTTGCAAAAACCTTCAACCCCCTAAAAAAAGAAGGAAAAAAAAACCTCAAACTTTATCACAGCATTCTCTTCCCCCCTGTGTCTCTTCTCTCTATCAACGAACCATTTCCCCAAAATCCATTTTCTCTCTCATCTGCTACTCCTGCAAAAAATTGCCTTCCTCAACCTGATGAAACAAGGTGCTTGAATGAACGCAAACACCATCTCTTGCTCTCTGAGTGTGTGTGTGTGTGTGTGTGTGTGCAGACGTCTCTGTCTCTGTCTCAATCTTTTTCTGTCTCTTTCTCAAAATCTCTCCCTCTTTCGGCAAAAAATTGCCAGTGGGCTGATTGTAGGAGAGGCTAAAAGCGGCGACATTTTACGACGGATTGGGCTAGTGAAACTTAGAGCTCCAATGGGGAAGAAGGGAAAGGTCTGCTCTTTATGAAATGGGAACCAGCAGCTTCTTCTGATGAGAGATTCCAAGACAAAAAAACTCAATCCTGGGGGAAGATTTTCTTTTTTGTCCCCCAACCCCAGCCCCCCAAAAAACAGACTAGGCTAGCCAGCCTACAATGAAGAATCTGCCATGATCTCTCTCTATCTGCCAAGGTTTATAGCAAGTAGGAACACACCCATGTTCTCTCTCAGAATCTCACTCAATCAACAAGACCCACGGCCCATGTTCTCCTCTCTTTTCTCTCCAACATCCCCATGTTTTCTCGAACACCCATGTTCTCTCTCTCTCTCTCTCTGTCTCTCTGCTGCTGCAGAAAATGTGGTCTCTGACAGTCAGAAGGGGTTTCAGGTGGGGTTGGTTTCTGTCTGTTCCCAATGTGTTCCCATCAAGTTCTCAAAGTGTTCCCAATATGTTCCCCAAGTTCTCAATTGTGTTCTGGTCAAGTTCTCAATTCTGTTCCCATCAAGTTCTCAAAGTGTTCCCAGTATGTTCCCCAAGTTCTCAATTGTGTTCTGGTCAAGTTCTCAATTATGTTCCCATCAAGTTCTCAAAGTGTTCCCTGTATGTTCCCTGAGTTCTCAATTGTGTTTTGGTCAAGTTCTCAATTCTGTTCCCATAAAGTTCTCAAAGTGTTCCCATTATGTTCCCCAAGTTCTCAATTGTGTTTTGATCAAGTTCTCAATGTGTTCCCAGCAGGTTCCCCAAATTCTCAATTGTGTTCTGATCAAGTTTCCAAAGTGTTCCCATCATGTTCCCCAAGTTCCCAATGTGTTCCTTATGACATTTCCAATAGCAACTTTTATCCCTTACAAGTGTAGTGTAGCCTGTGCCGTGTTGGCCCAAGTGTGAACACATCGAGGGCACAACTAAATTTTTCCTTCCAAACCCAATTTTTGAAATTTGGGTTTGGAACAAAAGTCCACTCAAAAATTCAATATCTTCCACACCTTAGCTCTGAAAATTGTGAAATAAACTTCATTAAATCCCACTCACCAAGGGCTTTCCAACAAAACCAAGAACAACAATACCCCCCCCCCCCCTTTTTTCCAACCAATTTTACATTTCCATTTTATTTATTTTTTTATGAAAAAACCGAAATTGCTGTGTATTCGAATTGCATATTGAAATTTTTAAAAATAGATTTATATTTTTAAATAAAATAAATATTTGAAAGAATTTTTTGTCTTTTTCATTTTTTTTATTTATTTAATTATTTATTTATTTATTTATCTAACATTTATAAAACGAATTGATAATTAACG
>Ga0116231_10001385_pt1 | contig 49291 bp, 35 predicted proteins | sample S1TSphgellanicum_2_FD_89695 | JGI IMG/M metagenome (GOLD analysis project Ga0116231, IMG submission 89695) | Host-associated microbial communities from peat moss isolated from Minnesota, USA - S1T2_Fd - Sphagnum magellanicum MG | ecosystem: Host-associated > Plants > Peat moss > Unclassified...
CCCCCCTTCCCACCCCTAAGTTGGCCCCACATGTCCCCAAATTGTACGGCCTTCCGGACCAACGTGTTGGCCCTGCATGTTGCAACTCTATGGCCGGCTAGGACTTGTTGTTGTTGACCCCCCACCATAAGAAACGGTTCTGAAAACTTTCGGATGTATGTGAGTTTGAGTTTGAACCGATGACATCACTCAGGTTGAAAGCATGTTGAGAGTCGAAGTTTTATTATGATCACAACTCATTTAAACAATACTTGGGTATATGCATTCTTTTGTTTTTTATTTTTTTTTGGGGGAGGGGGGTGTTTTATAGTAAATAAAATTATTTTCTTAGAGTTAAATCTTTAGAAACCTCAATGTTGAAAAGGAAAATTTCATGAACATGAACAAAATCAAGTTTGGTCTTGACAAAACAAAGGTGGTTGTGTCTAGGCATAATCTTAATTGAAAGGGCATTTCTTATCGATATTTTTTAAAGCATTTGGGCTTTTCACGTTACGGTTGAACTTAATGTTGTGGTTTTGCTTAGTGAATTGGAGTTCTTCTTTCTTATAGGTGAAAAGGGGTCTTACCATCTTCACATTTTGTGGTACTATTGTTTGATGTTGTTTGATGTAAATTGAAGGGGTTATATAACCTTTTAATTATGTTTTGAGTATAAAATCTAGTTTTTGTTTTGTTTAGTCCAAACAAATGTAGCATGTTTAGCAAGCTCAACATGGATCTAAGAAGTTAATCTGAATTGTTTATGGTTCAAGGTCCTTTTCGTAAATTGCCATTACTTGTTATTGAGCCTAAATCTTCCAGATCAATTCAATTAACATATGCTAGTTGTTATGATACCAACTACAAGAAGTGCAAGAAGGCAAAAGATCTAAGTGGCAAATCGGCATGAGTGTAAACAAAACTTTCATTAAACCTAAAACCCTAGACATGAAATCAATAAACATTCGCTTACAATCAATTGGAGAAACTCCAAAAACTCCTAACAAGATTTTCACTTTGAGAATACAAAAGAAAAATGACATAAAGTTTGCCGACTAAAGTTTTATGATTTATTGGGTTTTTCACCTTGTATCAATCATTACCACAAGTCCTCCTTGCCAAGACATACATTTTCAAATTGTTGCAAACGGGCAAATATGATTGCCCAATCTCTCTCTTAAGACTTTCACAATTTTGGATGGAAAAATGTCTCATTTATCCTTGATATAAATCATTTGGTTATTATGGATAATGTTCCAAATTGATATATAAATGAGGCAAAAACCTACAATCACTATAATTGTGTCAATTAAAATTACATGTAAATCACATGAAATGACAAATGAATGATTTAAAAAAAGAAACAATTAAAAAAAAAATCTTTAACACATTACACATTGGAAAGCTGACATCTTGTGCTTGATATCAAGTTAAATGCATACCATGATGATAACATCTCATCAAATGTTGGCTATAGTCCATTTGCCATATGAAGGCATGCACGCTTGTAGTCTCCATATGGATATACTAGGGTGCACAACTATCAAAACTTATTGTGACATAGTTTTAAGTTGACGACCTAAATTGTCAAACCTAGTGCCAAAATGAACTTGGTTTAAGTGCTCAAAAGACATTTGGAAATTGGTGCGATTGGTCGTTGGAGTAAAGGTCCATCATGCACAAGGTAGTTCCACAATTCCCGGGGTTGGTTGCCAAAGGGATTGGCTTGCACTTGCCATGAGTATATGGACCTTAGGTCTTAGTATCATGCAAGAAGAACAACAAAAATACAAAACTCAATGCAATAAAAAAATGTGCCTTTTGCCTTTTTGACATGCAACAATATGAACCTTATCTTAGTATATAAGATGTGCACAAGAAGCCTAGGGTAATGTGAAATATGTATTAGAGGAAAAAATTCTTTGAGTGTCTTGTCTCATCTCATTTTGTTTTGTTGTAAGGAGGATTTTTTAGATAAGAAACCCCACAATGTGAACAAGTGTTCAAATTTCTCACGAGGTTCAACGTGTTAAACAATATTTTCATTCAATTGCAATTGCAAATCCCTAGGGTTAATAATAGGCATACACAATTTGCATAGAAATTTTATGGTATTGATTAGTGTGTGTGTTTTTTTTTTCTTGATAAAGAAAATTAAGCAAAAAATTGTGACAAAATTTGGAAAATTTATATGTTTCCATACAAATTTAACTTGTTTTTTTGGGGGGGTGGGGGGAATTGTCAAAAAAATTTGACATAAAAAAATTGAAAAAAGAAATCCTTGCTATCAATCCTCTATACATTATTAAGCTCAAGATGGTATACAAAAAGAAAATTGTTGAATATATTTGCACATAAAAGGAAACACCCATAGGTTTTCACCTGTGATATAATAAATAAATAAATAAATAAATAAATCTATTTATTTGTGCAATTGTTGAATGACAATAGTAATTATAATAAAGGTAAGAATTACTTAGGGTTTTATGGTTTAGCCTTCAAGGTTTAAAAGTACGGGTGACCATGGAACTAAAACATAAATTCAAAAAATCAAAAAATTGCTAGGGCCAAGTATTTTGGGTATGTATGTATGTATGTATGTATGTATGTATTCATGTACCCAAAATTATTCGGGTCCAGGTAGTTTATACCCACGCTTCTACCCGGGAAAGAGGCGGGAAGGAAGGGGGGGGGGAGAGATATATATACACGGGTAAATGATTTACCCGCGCGAACACAGGTTTGGTCTCTAGGCCCTGTCCGTTTCACACAACACAGCGACGTTTTGATCGCTGGAACCCGTTTTACACAACACGGGCCGGTTTTGACATCGGGGTGTGGTTTCACACAACACAGCCGAGTTCTGATCTTGAGGTCTTTTTTGATATGACATGGCCGGTTTGCATATCTAAGTTCGTTTCACACAGCACAGCCCAAGTTTTGATCTCTGGTCTCCGTTTCACGGCTGGTTTGCACTTTGCACATCTGGGTCCGTTTCACACAATACGGCGGGTTTTGACATTGGGATCCCGTTTCACACGTCAAGGCCGGGTTCGATATTTGGGTCTGATTCACACCACAAGGATGTGGCACCATCGTCTCTCTCTCTCTCTCTCTCTCTCTCTGTGCGCGCGGTCTCTCTGTCTGTGTCCGTGTGCCGCTGGTGCGCACGCGAGAGAACAAATTGCGCTGCGGCTTTCTCGCAATTTTGCACGCATCTCTTTGGTACCTTGTGGGGGCTGGGGCTCCATGGATTGCTCTTGATATGCTGCTATGCATTCCGTTTTGAATCTCTGAGAAGCTTGGGTGCTTGCCAAATTCCTGAAAACAACACCAGGTTTTCATCAATTTGTTGCAGCACAGAAGAAGTAAGAGCAGCACTAGCAGCAGCAAAGGCTTTTTCCTTTGTCTCCGGCCAGCGAGAGAGAGAAAAGGCAGCACTGAAAGACTCCAGTTTTTGCTGCATCTTTTCTCCCATTTTGGAAGGTTGGCTGAGGAGGGACGTAGCGGGACAAAAAAGAGAAAAAAAAGTTCAGAGACCATCCCGGAAGAGAATGGCGGATGCAACAGCAGCGGCTTCAAGTAGTAGAGGAGGAGGAGAAACTACTCGGCGTGTCTTATTCGTCTCTGCGGGTGCAAGCCACACCGTTGCACTTCTCTGTAAGCACTTTGCTTGTTTTTTCCTTCTCTCGCTTCCTTCCTTTCTTCACTAGACTCGCTGCTTTTCTCTCTCAAGCTTACTGACTCGGAGCTCTTGTAGCGGGAATCTGGATATGGGTCAGGATCGATTTTGCTGGTTTTCCGGAATTGGGTCACAGAATGTTGAGCTTGAATGGTGCATTGTAGTCACGGAACTTGGCTCTCTCTTTCTCTTCATGTTTTTCCTTAGTGTTGCTGCCATCGCTCTTACCCTAAAAAATCTCGGCTCACAAGAATAAGAATTGCATTAGAGTTGTGCAGACAGAAGAAGAAGAAGAAGCAACCCCACCCATGTGCTCAGGATGCTAAACTTTTTTTTTTCGCTAAGGTTTCATGGAGACCAGGTCTACCTCCTCCTTTTGTGACCTGCACTCAAGAGCTTAGAACCTCATGGCATGGCAAGAACTCCTGAAGCTCCTGAAACATCTGGCAGAGATAGAATGGTGCATGCACAGACATACGTCCAAATGATTCCCTAGCTCTCTCTCTATCTCTCTCTCTCAAGAACATACATACAGAGTCCAGACAATGGAAGAAATTGCACTATCCATTGTACCAACACTTCCACTGTAGGAAATCTTCAACAAGAAATGACGAAATCTCTTGTTGAGGATGATGAAGATCTGTTGTGGTTTCTAGTTGGTGAAGGAGATGCACCAGGCAGCAGCAGCAATGGCAACACCAGTAGCTTGCTGCCTCTTGTTTTTCTGATTGGGAGCTGACTGTGTTTTTGCTTCTTCTTCTGGTGGTGGGCAGCTGGAGATTTGGTTTGCTCATGGGGACGAGGGGAAGATGGACAGCTTGGTCATGGAGATGCAGAAGAGCGTCATCTTCCAACGATTGTCAATGCACACAAAAATAATGACATCTCTTCCATTACGTGTGGTGCTGATCATACCACTGCCTACTCCAACTCCACCAAAACTGTTTACAGTTGGGGCTGGTAAATAAAAACACACATTGTCGCCACTCCTTCTCCTTGCCTGGCCCTCAAAACAAAAGAAAGGTTTCCATCTTTCACATTGGATGATTGAGGGTGTTTTCACATTGTTGTCTTTTGATCAATATGAAACTTGCAATTTTCCTTCTTCTTGCTTCTTGTTTTTACTTCATGTTTCTCTCTACTCCCAGAATCAATGCTTGGAGACATAAATGTGAACTTTGATTTTAATGTCCTCTTTCTGCAATTGGGGTGCTTCTTCTGCCTTTGGAATCTTACAAAAGGATCATTTCAAAAGGGGTTGTAAAGTGTGGAGAGCTTTTTCTGATCTAGTTTTTCCCCTCTTAAAGATTGTGCTCTCAAAGTTCTCTATCTTGCTGCTCTTCTCTTTCTCTTCTTTCTTTCTTGTCCAGTATTTTGCCTTTTCTCACCTTTCTCGTGTTTCCTCACTTCTTTTTCTTTACATTTCTTCTCGTTCTTCTCTTGGGTTTTCTGGCTTTCTCATTCTCTTTTATGTTTTGTGGAGTGAACCAGCAGCATGATTGAGTAGTTTTCCTGTTGCTGCTGTCAGTCTTCTGACTGAAGGCTGATTATGTCAGTCTTCTACTACCAGGAATTTCGATGCTCTTAAATCTTGGTTGCACTCATGGGTCCTTTATAATGTTCAGGGGTGACTTTGGAAGACTGGGACATGGGAACTCAACTGATCTGTTTATACCGCAGCCAATAAGGGTGCTGAAAGGGCTTGAGATTCGGCAGATTGCCTGTGGTGATAGTCACTGTCTTGCTATAACGGGTGATGGTGACGTTTTTAGGTATCCTCACTTCCCGAAATAGGTAGTTCTCAACATTTTTACCTCATGTTTGTGTGATCCAGTGCTCTATGGTCCTCTTTGCACGTGATGATCTCCCTTCTCTGACTGTAGTGTAATTTTGTAACTGTGGGGTTGGATTATGAATGAAGCTGGGGTCGAAACCAAAATGGGCAACTCGGTCTTGGTCATACTGATGACTGCAATATCCCTCAAAAAGTCCTAGCGTTTCAAGGCATTGGTGTGTCAATGTTGGCAGCTGGAGCTGAACACACAGCGGCTGTGACAGAGAGTGGCAAGCTTTATGGGTGGGGTTGGGGTCGATATGGGAACCTGGGTCTAGGTGATCGCAGTGATCGTTTGGTTCCTGGTGAAGTTGCTGCAATAGCTGTGCGCAATTCTGCCCATTCCCAATAGCTGTGTGCAATCTTCAAGCCATAATCTAGAATTTTGAAGATATGGAAATTGCACTATTTCACTGGCCTTCTTCTGATCTAGTTGTTGCTGACTTGGGAGTGTGGGTGGCAGGGGGAGAGAATGACACAGGTGGCTTGTGGATGGCGTCACACAATTTCAGTTTCGGAGTCTGGCAAGCTTTTTACTTTTGGGTGGAGCAAGTATGGCCAGTTAGGTCATGGTGATTTCCAAGATCATCTTATTCCACACCAAGTTGAAGCTCTGGAAAAAACTAAAGTTCAATCTGTAAGCATATTTCCTGATGTTTTTCCCTATCTTTCACCAGAGTCACAAAGTGTCCAAGTCTTTTTTTGTGCAAAGAAGTTCTAAATCATAGTGGGTTCTTCTGCTCTCATCACATCTTTCAGTAGTATTATTTTGGGAGTGTGCACAGCTGTGAAAGCAATATATATCTTAACTGTGAAAGCATACATGCTCTCTGATTTGGATCACATCTGCACAGATATCCGGGGGCTGGCGCCATACTATGGCTTTGGACAATGAGGGCCAGCTCTATGGATGGGGTTGGAACAAGGTTAGTTTCATACACCTTTGCCTTAGAACTTTGGAATGTAAACAATGGATGTGTTGCAATGTGACACATTTTTTTTCCATTGTTTGCAGTTTGGACAAGTGGGATGTGGAAATACGGAAGATCAAACCAGTCCTCAACTTGTGAAGACTTTAGTAGACCAGGTATATTTGTGGGCCCAGAAATATATCTCCATCAGGAGTTTTGTTGATCTGCATAGTATTTAGTAGCACTGCTGTAATCATGGAACTGTTAAAAAAGCTGAAAAAGGTGTTGGGTAATAATCATTGCTGCAGAAAATTACACTCGTAGTTTGTGGGTGGAGACACACAGTGGCAATTACTGAAAGAGGGAACGTTTATAGCTGGGGCCGTGGCACTAGTGGCCAATTGGGTCATGGAGATGCTGTTGATTGGTAATGTGTACATGCTGCTATTTTAGTGTGAATTTTTTGTGTACCATGGTGACAGCTTCTTTGTGATACCTCTGAGTGCACCTTAGGGCACTTGGATTTTGCAGTGAGTGAGTTTCTTGTACTGCGGATATCTTCATGTGCTTCACAGATCAAAAGTTCAGTATCTTCTAGTTTTTGGTCGGTACATCTTTTTGGAGAAAATCTCATATCTTTTGTAAATGGTTGCTTCTGCAGCCACACACCGAAAAGAATAGAAATATTGAGTGTGGATGGGCAAGCCTGTCGACATCTGGAAGGTTCCCAATCGGCCAACCCTGCATGTATGTTTTATATCTACCTACCTACCTTCCCCCCATGTTCGTTGTATATCTACCTATCTACCTGCCTGTCTTTCTCTGTTGTTTTCATTGTTGTATAGAACATTGTTTTTAGTTTTTTGGAAAATTTCTGCCTTTGTTTTCTGGATGAGAGTGAGCAAGGAACCTGAAGATTTTAACGTGGGTCTGTTTCCAAATGGTATTGTAGCATCCAAGTGGATATCACCAGCAGAGAGGTATGCAGTGGTACCGGATGAGACACTGGGATCAATTGCTCCACAACTGCACCAGGTCACCCATGTAGATGTTACTCAACTTTCAATCTCCTTTCTTCTCCCTCCAACTCCCAACAATACATTGCCTTTTTATCAATCTTTTGTTTTTATTTCTTTGAAAGGTTTTTTCGAGTAAACAACCCACTCCAACGTTTTGTAACTTCGCCCTCTAGAATGTGTTACCTACCTACCACAGCCTGGGGTTTCTCACCTGCCTCTCTGGTGAGGCACCAAACACAGGCAAACAAGTAGAAACTAACTGAGGTCATCGTTGTTGCATTAGAAAATTTACATGGACCTCTTCTGAGGTTTTACTGTTATAGGTGTTTTTCTTTTTTCTGTGTGCAGAACGTGAAAAAAGTTTAAAGTTTAGGGTTTGATGAGAAAGGTCTAGGCTTTAGGGTTTAGGTTCTCATTTCAATTTCAATTTAGGATAGAACCCTGTTACAGAGCAGAAGAATAAGGTAACTGTGTATTGTCCTTGTTGACCATCTGAAACCAAACTAGTAAACTTGCTATTTCTTCTAGTGTAAACTAGTACACCAAACTGGAAGATGGTGCTTTGGTCACACCCTAATTTGCAAGCAGAAGGATAATCAGGCATCAACTAGAATACAAGGCTAACTGGAAGAAGATGGTTTGTTCGCAACCTAAGTTGGAAGCAGAAGGATAAAATGTACATCAATTAGTGTACAAGGCTAACTGGGGAAGATTGGGTGGTTTTAGGTGGAACAGGAAGCTCCTGGTAACCCGCAGAGAGCAGAGGAACAGTCTGCTGAGGATGCAAGTGTGCCTGATACTGATATGAAGCGGATGCGCATGGGCCCTTAGAATTGGTTTTGAAAATTCTGTGCTGATACCAATGAAAAGAGCCCAGCAGGAAATCGACTATGGTTATGGTTCATCAGGAAGTAGAGGATTGTAGTCAAGTATGATGGTAGTAGTTTTACACAGACAGTCCAGCAATGGTGTGGAGCTTTGGCAGATTTTTAAAGTTATTGAGTTGTTAAAACATTCCTGTCTATGTGTGCATGACTGAGCCCTTGATAATGGAATGAGCGTATGAGTGGGTGAAAACATCTTATAGTATTCCTGTTTTAAGTATGGTTAATTTCGCATTTGATTCACCTGAATTGTTTATTCTTCTTATGATCTTGCTACTTGTCGATCATTTTACTTCCTAATTCTAGGTCATTGGAAATGCAGCAAAAGTCTTAGGATACAGATTTTTGTGCTAGTTGTTGTGTTTAATGTATGTGTTTAGCTGATTATTATGAAACTTATTTAGATACACCATCAGGTTTCTCCGTAGAGTAAAAGCAGCTGGTTACTGCTATCTGTCACTAAGGTGATGTCTCAGGAGTGGAATGAAAGCAGATGAACACCAACATGCACAATGAGTTGAGTAGTTTGTGAGTGACAATTGGAAGGTTACAACCAGTGTTGTATTGACATATTGGATGGACCCTCAGTATGTCCATGAGTATGTCAGAACCTACCCATTGGGTAGGTGCATAAGCTCATTCCCAAACTGTTTGTCAAATTTTGGGCTTCGGGCATAGACCTAACCAGTTCAGAAACACACCAGTGGTTTCTTTCCTCAACCTCATACTTGCTAAAATCAATATCTCTTAACCAGCAATTTGAGGTTAAAAGGTGGTTTCAACATTTCATGGGCAAATTATTAATGTTGGCATGTTTTTTAATGTTGCCAACATTTTGTGAGCACTGAATGCAGATTGAATGTGCAAAAATTGTATTATCCAGAGTACCACTATGTAAAATTTCTCCATCTTTTCAATACTACAAGTTGGACAACACCATATTCTTGCATATATTTCCCCCTATGTACATAGGAGTACTCATACCAGGCTGAAACATTAAAATGCAAGGATTTCAGTACGAAGGACACTACCAGATTGATCAATTAGCAAGTATCATGGCTCACAGAAAGGAAATCAAGTTCACATCTCTCATCCATCAAGAAATCTACCACCAAGGAAGATACTGAATAGATCATACACAAAGGATTTAAATGGACAAGACTTTAAAGCTGAGAGTTAGTGATGCCAACTTATCAAATATTTGATTGTGAAATGCAATCTTCCATAAAATAGCTTCAACTTCATGAGCTTGCAACTAGCTTTCTCTTCCTGCATAATCATAAGGCATTATCAAAGAATCTGTTACTCAATCAACTAACTCCTGTGTAGTAAAGAGAAAAGATCCCCATGTGCAGGACAAGGGCATTTTACTTTGTTCTCCACATTACAACATTACCGTGCCAGGGAAGCAATCCAACCCCATTGCAAGTCAATTAACCTGATAGAATATCCAAAACACTAATAGCAATAACATTAATCCATTGCTACAAGTTTGTGTGCAGATAAAAACATCGCAAGAATTGGAAAACTCAGCAATTCGTATCTTTACTGGAAATGAATGGGACACAAGAAAAAGACTTCAAAAGCGCAGCTTTGTGAAAAACCAGCGGTTCTTGCCTGTCTTGAACCTCTCCTCCAAAACTGTCTTGACTCCCTGTCCAACAAATAACAAGATGTTATTCTCAAGATGGAAAACAAAATATCTGATGGATTGAACTGAAACAGCAGGTCTCTACATAGCAAGAAATACAAGTGTGGGAAAATTGCAGACAGACAAAGGAATGGAAACATCCTCCACTATCCGATCAAACAATCCTTCCAGTTTCCAGGCAACTTAGATGAAAGTGAATAATTTTCAAGATCACAATTGTACGATATATTGATAGCACTTACCTTTCTGGCTTCAACTCGGCTTGCTGTAGCCTCCAGCTTCTCAGCTGTCACCACTGTCTTCAAATCCACATCCAATGTATACCTGCCAATAACATAAACATGAGAGAAAGAAACTATGTACCAAAAAAACAGATTGCTAAGATAGCTTCTTTCCATATATCACCAATCTGAATGACCGCTCCAGCACAAGAACTCACAATCAAAGCGACCTGAACTTGCAGAGTGAACTACAGCAATGCTGTCAGAAATGCAAAGTTCCAGAAAAGGATGCTCGAAGGCAATAATTAAAATATACCTGGTTGGCATGATGTGATTGTAGTTCACAACTTTGGTAAATGCCTTCAGGCGCGACCGCTTTGCGATTTTCTTCTGTGACGACTTTTTAGTGACCTGCCATAAACACATCCAGTAACCTCAGACCCGATTAGTGTATGCTATAGACCTCCCACTGTATGCCATAGACTTCTCTTTGTATGCCATAGACTTCTCTCTGTATGCCATAGACATCTCTCTGCATGCCACAGACTTCTCTGTTTCTGACCATCTTCCTTCACTCACCTAGTTTAGGGTAGTACCATTCAACCTGTCACAGAGACTAAAGCTTGCAGAATTGAAGGTGCTTCGTAAGGTAGAGATGGACATTTTCGGAGGAACATTGTAAGCTCTAACAGTCTTCATGAAAGTGGCATGTCACGTTTTACCTCAATCCCCCGACCGTGGCAGGTCAATCAACAACCTCAAAGAAGGGAGTGGCAGAACAGTTTGAGACTCTGAGTAGAGTGAAAAATATTGGGAAGTTTGAGGATGGATTGATTGCAAGAGGAGGTTGTGGAAACCTACTTCTGCAAATCTTAGCTGTACTAATGTTGGTGAAGGAAGAGGCAACACGGATAACTGAGCAGCATCTAAAACCCTAAAAAACCGGGACAAATAGTTCACAGAGCGGTCAGACTGTCCGCCAGAAAAGATTGGAACCCTCAAAGGCTGCCAGACGGCGCGCATCGAAGAAAGGAGAGAAAGAGAAAGAGAACTAAGAAGACACAACGACAAACCTTGCGAGGGTACTTGGCAATGCCAGCTACAATGGCGTGACCGTAGGGACGCTCCTTGGTACCGTCATCGAAGTTCTTCACGATCACTGCTTTGCGACCTGCATAGCGGCCTTGCAACAGCACAACCACCTTGTTCTGCTTCAGAAACTTCACCATTTTGAGCGCTCCAGAAACAGAGTAACCCTGCCTCCACGACACGACGGAGCGCTAGTAGTGCAAAGACGCGCACACACCAGAGCGGAAGCGATAAGAAAGACAATCGATGGGGAGCGCCGCCGAGCTTGTAGCAAAGGAACTCAGGCGCACAGAACAGAAACCCTAATTAGGGTTTGCAAATCTATCGCCATCCGGACTCCGGAGGTACAAAATATGACCTAAATGGATGAAAAATCTCCACCAATAGATTGAAGAATGATACTAATATGACCTACATGGATGAATAAATCTCCACAATATATTGAACAGTGCGATTCATGATATGGCCTTCATGAATGAGAAATTCTTCATGGATGAATGTGGGGACATATTAATAGGTAAAAAATAAAATAAAATGAATATTGTGACGACGGCGCTGTTGTTGGTCTTGAATCCAGAGCAACCGTCCGATGTGGAATCTTGCGGTTAATTCGTAGTGTAGAGTTACTCAATTCGGGAGATCTAGCTAGCTAGGGGTAAGTTGATTTTCGGGTCACCCTATGCTTCAGTGGGAAGGTTTCCTTGTACTCCAATTAATGGCCCAGATTTGACCGGGTGGCCCGAGGAGGGTCCACTTGTGGGGCGGTTTTCTCACCACTTTTGGGGCTTTTTAATAACTAGCCATTTTTCTGCTCATTTCTCTCATCGGTGGATGAGGTAGGACTTAAGACATCTCATTTGTTTATAGGTTAAGGTAGTTTGGGGGCTAAATCAGGTGATAAACGAGATCCTGAATCAGTGCAGGTATATCGTTTCAGGATCTCGGTTAGTAGAAAGATAAGTAGCCTCTCTCTGTGTGCCTCACGATCGAGATCCCGTAACAAGGTCCTGAAGATTTGAGAACCTCAAAATTGGGACCCGAACTGCAGTGGGATCGCCGTCCTTTGGCGTCGTATTCCTCTTCCTCGTCGTGTCGAGGTCGGTCCTCTGTTCCAATTTTCTTTGTAGCAATCGCTCTCCGTGCGCGAGCGTTGTTGTTGTTATTGTTGTTCTTGCTCAAATTCTCTGTGCAAACGGCTTCAAGAAGAATGAGCTCTTGGAAAATTTCGCTTCCGTTTGCCTTTCTTTGGTACTTTCTTTTGATGTTTTGATTTCTCCACAGCGGAAAAGACCAAAGAGGGACAGAAACTGACTGGTTTCACGGCAATAGGTGGCAAAACTTGCAGGCTGATTGGAGCTTTTGAAGCTTTAGGATTGAAACTCCAACAGACAGACCTTTTGCCGTTTCAATTTTGTGAGATCTCGCTGCAGTTTTGTTTTTCTTTCTTTCCTTCGGACTGAACTTTGAAGTTCACAATCTGCTTGTTTCTTTCTGCACATCTGCTTAAGAAGTAAGTGCACACTCGTGTTGGTTCTTTTCTGGAACAAAAGGGTGCAACAGCCGTAGTTAGGGTTTTTCCATCGGCACTCAAGAAGCTAGGGCCCCGAAACACACCGGGCCGGTTTTCCGTGAACGGCGGGCAACGTGTGTGCGTCGAGACTTACTTCGTTGGGAACAACATGGAGTATCAACTGGACATGAAGTTGGAGTATCCACTGTCGGATTACCAAGTAAACGGCTACGGTGACGAGAGCAAGAAGAGGAAGTTAAGTAAGGAGGAGAGCAATGGAAGCATCCTGAAGCTGTCCAAAGACGAGTTGAAAAAGTTACTGGAGCCTCTCACTAAAGAACAGCTGGTCGCACTTCTTGTTGATGCGTAAGTTGCACATATATTCCTTAAGGCTCGCTCCTCTGAGCCTCTTTCCTTCTCTTTTTTTTTACTGGTTTTTTTATAATGAAGGCTCAAAAAACGTAACTCATGAACTGCACCGGTTTGCAGTCTATGAGTGAAAACCCTAGGTCATTTTCTTGCAGAAAATACTGGTTTCTGGGAAAGAAGAGTACTGATAGTTGTGAAGAGTCCTGTGGATACATGATTGCTGATGAGTTCACGATGACCATGACCATGTAGGAATGTAGTTCAATTTTTTTTTCTTTTTTTCTTTTTCATTTCTGTTGCCTCTCTCAGGAGGACCATGAGTTTACCCTTGCAACTTTGTGTCAAATCATGTCAGGTCTCAGTAGGTGACAATTGTGTGACAGAGTATTCAGCATACACTTTTAATGTTTAGAGCTGGGCCATTTGATCTGCTTTGTTCATACACTCAAAACACACTTGTGAACAAACAAACTCTCAGGTGTGAGTGGATTTACAGCAGTAGTCAGTCATACTTTGGACAGGTTGAGCAACTAACAATCATGCTGTTGTCTTTCATAGACAAAAACTCAATTTACAGCAATGATGCCAGCATTGGTATATGAAATGTAAGCTGATGATGGTTCATGGAGATGGGAGCTTGGGCAAGAGTGCAGTTTAGGGGTTACATGCAGAGCTCCCCTAAGGAAGCTCCAGGTCATGCCAAGAACACCCTCTTTCCTGGCAAAACAACAGGGATCTCGACCTGAAGCTTCCTGGTGGTGCTCTGTATGTACCAACTAAACTACGCTTTTGCCAAGAGCTTGTATAGCCTACATATCTATTCTATCACCTCAGCAATTTGGGTCTTTATTGCTTCTGTCAGAAGTGGTGTGAGAAGCTTGAAATCTGTACCATGACACATGCCAATTCTCTGATTTTGTGTGAAATATTAGATCCCTTTTACCTCCACCTGTATGTGAGCTATAATTCTACCATATTGAAGGCAATGTCATTCTCTGCCAGCTGGTGGGGTAGGAAATAGCTGTTTTGGATATCCTGAGTAAGTGTGTGGAACTGGGTCATGCCTCTGAACACGTCTTATTGTTCTTATGCTGGTGGATGTCAAAGTTTTTCTACAGCAATACAATGGACTCGCAATCAATGGTTTGTCTTTGACTTACATGTGTTTAGATTAGGTTGTAGTGATTTAGCCTTTCTAAGGCATTTGGTTCTGTATCTTTCATCTGTTATTCAGATGAGTCCTACAAGTAACAAGTTTATATGGCTGCCAGAATTTGTCTTGTTTGGTAGGCATGAGCACTGGGTCTAGTGAGTCACTTGCAGGTAGAGAAGTTTCATATTTACAGTTGATGTCCGACATCCTGTTCATTATGAAGCAAGGATTCAGTAGTAGATTCAATGGGAATTACTTGAAGTCTCTTTTCGTCTATTTTGAACAATTATGAATGCTCATGAACATTGGCTCCTGGTATTGTGAGAGGAATCAACATACACAGTTCACTCTGCAGGGTTGAGTCATAGGAATTTTTTATTTTTAAAAGGGCACATGGACCGATTCTTAAATGTGCACATTGGGTTTTCTGAAGAGTTTGTGGTTGGATGTGGCAGATCCATACGTACCCCTTACTGGCTTTCTGGTGTGTGTTGGGTGAACAAAGAGAGAAAGTGAGGCAGCAGCTGGCATGTTGGTTTGGCTTTCTGTGAAGTTGTGGAATGACTAGATTGACTTGGAATGTGTGTGTGTGTGTGGCTGGTTTGGCTGGAATGGTTGATTGCTTGCAGAGGGTTTCAATTCGCTTCTGTTGCAGATGATATTAGAGATCTTGCCAGCAAGGACCCTGCCCACCGGAAGCTGTTTGTGCGTGGTCTGGCTTGGGAGACCTCTTCACAGGCTCTGCGTGATGTGAGTGCATGTTTGATCGCTTGCATGTTGCCTTGTCTCATCTTGTGGTCCTCTTCAGTAATGTTGCTGACAAGGGCAAGATTGGAGCTTTCCTTAACTCTCTCTTCAGAAGATCATGGTTCTGATACCTACTAACCAGAGATGGATACTGACTGAGTCAAGTGAGGCAGTTCCGTTTGGGACAATTCTAACAAGAGTGGTATACAGATCCAGTGAAAACATGTGAGAGAATGAATGCCTTGTCACTCTGTATGTATCACCTCAAAATGTGGTGAAGCAGACTACTCAGAAAATTATTGGGTGAGGATTGCAGAATACTGCTGTTGCTATGTATTCAGGGAAGAATTAAGGTGGGTTACCAGTGAGGTTCCTTCATCCACTTGCGGCTGAGCACTTCACATGTTGGTCTGAACTTGGCCAAATGACTTGATGGTTTGAGTTGACAGTATGACCTTCAGACTGGTACTTGTCGACAGTTGCCTAAGAATGTGTGCTGTGAGTGTGCTGCTATAGTGCAGAGCAGGCTGATACATTCAATCTGAGCACCTGTGTGCATGAGTGGTGTATCCCTGGCCAGTGGCCTTTTTGTAAAATTCTCTGCTTCACTTGAGCTTGTAGGGTGGTCTTACATGAGACTGACTTCTCTGTCTGACCCATCAGAAAACAGTTTTCATGTGTGTGCTCCTTGACCTTTTCAATCATCTCATTTAATTTTGACTCTGAACAGGCCTTTGAACAATTTGGTGAAATCGAGGAGGGAGCTGTCATCACTGACAAAGGAACTGGGAAGTCCCGGGGTTTTGGGTTTATCACATTCAAACACATGGATTCTGCACAGCGTGCCTTGAGGGAACCAAGCAAGAATATTGATGTGAGTTTCACTGTCAATGCTGAATTTTCTCTTCTTTAGATATGGAAAATTAGTCAATGTGAACCATTTCCTTTTCTGTTTTCTCTTCAATAATGTAACCCTTTTTAAATTTTAGTATGTAACAAATTATGTTTGGGATTGGCTTGGTTTTTGTCTGAAGGGTCGAATTACAGTCTGCAATCTGGCATCTTCTGGCAGCTCAAGTGGAACAAGTGTGATTGACCAATCACAGAGGAAGCTATACATTGGGGGGCTGTCATATGACACCTCCAGTGATACTTTGTTAAACATCTTCTCACAGTATGGAGAGATTGAGGAAGGTGCTGTTGCATATGACAAGAACACAAACAAGTCCAGGTAATTGCTGTAATGGACATGTTTCTGGTTTGTTTCAGCACATGGTTTGTCCTAAAATGAGATCAGTCCACTAGGGCTTGTCTCTTCTCTTATGCAATAACATGCATCCTTGGATTTAAAGTATGGGATGCAGATCCACCTGAACTTTCTATGTTGTTATGATATCTGTGGTTGCAACAGAGGTTTTGCATTTGTGACATTCAAGACTATTGAAGGAGCTAAGAGGGCAATGGAAGACTCCAACAAGAGTATTGAAGTAAGTATGTCAGGTTTGCGAATTTGTGATATTAGGGCCCTTTTTGCCTAGCTCTTCTGTCTCTGATAGAAACTGTTGCAAATGAGAGTTGTTCCAGATGCTTATGGTTCTTCTGACTGACAATGTCAATGACACTGCTCATTAATTCAAGTTTGTGGACTGGGTTTTCTCTTTTCTTTAGGGCGGGCTTTCCTCTTTTCCGTGGTTGCTATTGGTTTCTGGTTTTTTGGTCAGACCTGAAATATCCAGTTTCTAATTTCCAATTTCTTTTCAGGTTGCCGTCAGTTGTAAGTATTGAGATATTCTCAATACTTATGAAGATATGGTTTTACCTTCTCCAATAGGAAGGGTGATGTCCATGCCTAATTACAGACTGAAGCCCCTGCACCTCTAATTGCTGCACTCCATGTCAAAAATACTCTTGTATGCATATGAACCATTTAGTAGATGAAAGAATGTGTAACTGTCTGATGGCTGTTCTGATTGTATCATGTCTTGACACTATTCTGCCTGGGTTTGTATAGGGAAGGCACGTGATTGTCAAGCTAGCAGCAGAGGGGCAGAGGGAGCGTGCACCAGCACAGGTTGCAGCCTTGCAAGTGCAGTCAGTACCCCAGGTGCAATCAGGCTACAGTGCAGTGAACCCCAACATTTCAAATTACGCAAGGCCTCAGGTTGCAGCTCCAACAGCACCTACTCTAGCATTTTCAGCGTATGCTCCTCTTACATATATGACTCAACCCACCTATGCGGGCCTGACTACGTCTCAATTTGGACCCATGGCAACTGCTACTCCCCAGTACAATCCCTCACAGTATTCCCAGTATGCAGCAGCATTTGCAACTCCACAATCCACTCAGACAGGTCTCCCAACAGGAGCAACAGTCATGACTGGGTCATTGCCATCATACTACACAGGTGCTACCTAAGATTTCAAAAGCATAGGGAAGTTTTTGTCCTTTTTATTTCTTCCCTGGTGCAAGATAATCAATCGTTTATCATTCTTGTTTGCAATTTGTATGGTGTCACCTAGCTGTGTTTTCTTCAAGATGTGTAGTTGGATGTGGAATCTCTACAAACTTATCGTACAGTCACTCTCAATTCTATTCAGGTTGACGTAGTCCTAAGTATGGAGAAGGTCTCAATACTTTTAAAGACACTTTGTTTCTGAAGACATGGGACATTTGAAGCTGCAGAGAGAGCAAGCAGCACGAGGAAGTTTTGACAAGAGGTGCTCTGATCCCAAATAGGTCTGGTGTAAGATTCAAGGATACCCACAAATACAAAGCGTTTTATCTTTTATGGGACCCTGTAGGACTAGGACATCAGCGAATATCTCGGCAATTATGATGAGATAATATAGTAAGGCTTCAGCTTGATGGTCTCTCTTGGAAGTGAAAATTGGTGATTCACAGCCTATTTTTTTGGTGGATCAGAAGTTAAGCTTTGCTACTTAATAGATCAGCTGATGCACAAGTCATGATCTGGTGGCAGGTCTGCAGAATGTGTGATTACTGATCGCCTGACAGCCAGTTGCTGTGTACAACCAAGTTTGCTGGCAAAAAACTTCAGGGATCTGAATGAATTCTGTTCAAACATTTACTAAAGTTTTGAATCTAAAAGTTCAGGAAGTGTGTTTAGTTATTCCTGTTGCTAGTTATGTTTTTGTACATTGCATTGGTCATGTATGATTGATTGTGTAAGGTGATCAAGCAAGAGTTGGGGATGTAGCCTCAATAAATGCCAGAAACAATAGCAGGAGGAGACTCCACTTCCCCACCTTCCAAGTTTGTTCTCATCACCTGAAAATCTGTCATTCATTACTGTTTTCTCTTGTACCCAAGGAGATAGTGACATTAAAGTGCATTTCTTGAGAAGGTGATAATAACCTTTGTGATGCACAAGTGATGCGCAAAGAAACTCTGTATTACTATTGAGCTTTCCATAGACAAGATCATCAATGAGTTGGGTTTGGGTCTGCTTGTAATGCTTAGAGCTCAAATGAATCATGTAAATACACTATGAGTCGAGAGTGATCTTTCAGTTTGAAGGATTTGGGCGACACTAGAAGTTGAAGCGGACACATTGCTCCTAAAATCAATTAGAGATACCTGCACAATAAAACGTTGAAAATATTCTAGGTCACAGTTAAGTGCTGTTTCTTGCCTTGCCACCTTCTCTGTTGTTGCCGGAAGAGCGAAAGCAAGTGACAAAGCAGAGGAAAAATATTGCAGCTTGAGTTTGCTGACTAAGGATTTTCATAAGTGAACAGGAGGCACACATGTGTTGTAGAACAAGTGAGGTCTGCCAGATTTGAGGGAAAAGTCTCTCAAAGATGTCACTAAGTGAGGAATATTCAGATGAGTTTTTGAATCAATCTTGCGGAGTAGTTTTTCTTATGTATTGTTTCTCACAGGTTAGATTGTTTTATGGGTGTTTCAATTACAAATGCTTATGATAGCAAACTGCATGTGAAGTAGCTACTTGCAGTTATAAGAAATGTTGTTACATGAAAATTTAACGTGAGCCTTGTTGTTCAAGTTGTGGATTTTTGTGGTGTTTTAAGGTTGAATCTAAGTTCATTGTGTTTGTGGAATGATTTGTTGTTTGTATTGTAGCAACTTTCTGTATTCTATATTGTAGTAAGAACTTTGTATTCCCAAATTGAATGACACAAGAGGTTGATTATCAATTGCTGTTGGCAGTTGTTTTTTGTGAATTCCAGAATTGTCCCCCATTTGAAATTGTCTCCTGTGCTTCCTTATGCTTTAGCTTGGCTTTTTCTTCATGTATGACAAAATCATGTGTAAGTCAGGCTAGGAATTCAAATTTGGTTTATTAATGTCAAATTTTCGAGGCAATATACAAATCTCAGTACTCAAGCAAATCTGTTTAGTAGATATTCGGATATTTCAAGGAGTTATGCCAAATCTGAACTTGTCAATGCAAGTAAGGATTGTCCTAGCATCAACTGACTGCGAATGTGAGCTTTCCTTGTGCCTGTAGCTCTAGGCACACTAAAGCTCTTTGATCAGTTGCTATCACAAAAGAATTGTTTTTCACTTTATTTGATCAAAATCTTGTGAAAGTGTTCTTTGAAACTCTTTGGTGTTTTGATGAAGTGTCATGAACAAGTTTTTGAAACTCCTAAGGTCTCATTCCAATTGTAGGGAACAAAGGTGACAAATGTTGTGAAAAATGTGAGAGATAATTTTGTGCACCTTGGTATGTTTCAACCAGAAAATGTGTTGTACGTTCATAGCATGCTAGAATAGGAAACCTCATAAGGAAAAAGTATGCACCATATTTTGCAACAATCAAACACAAGTGATCCTTCTGGTGGAGGAAGGACATCATTTTTTTCCCTCATTAGGTATGGCATTTGTACTTAATAAAAAGTTCAAATCATGATATATCACTAAATCGACTATTGCAAAGTATCATATAATAATTATCAAGTTCATGTATGTTCCAACAAGCAGATTGAAAGTGGTCATCAAGAAATTGTAAACACCACTTGTAGAATAGCCAGTTTCAACCAAATTCAAGGTCTATCCTACTTTGAACCTAACACAATTGAGCTCAAGTAAATTAAATTTCAAAGACTACAATCTCACTAGCTCCACCCTAAAATATTACATCATAACATATCTTAAACCCCAAACATCTTGAATGTTTTGAAATCCAAACTTGACAAGGTGTTTCATAATATATATCAATTGTGAGAATTTGAGGAGTCTCATGGATGTTTCCATTTCTCAAAGACACAATGTTTGACATTGTTCATGATATGCATCAAAGGAAAGATTGTGACAAGTTTGAAGACAAAGTACTAGAGCAAATGAAGTGTTGGATGTTCATGAACAAATGTGTTTTATGCACACCCATGTTCAAACATTCTAGGGTTTATTTTGTTTTTTTATTTTTCGTTTGGTGTGACACCATATGGTGTTTGGGTTTTAATTTTTCAGTTTTTTTGGTGATTGGCGATTCTTTGGCTCTTGTGTGTAGAAATTTAAATGATGTAATTTCCAATTTGGTGGCATAGGGATTGTTCAAGAAATTGGAAGGAAACTTTTTTGGTTGGAGGTTAGATTTGAGGGGATGTAATGGGTTTATTAATTGGTGCAACAAATGGATTCTGTATAGTTGGTGCATTTTAGAGTTGACAACTAAACTATCCAACTCATGTGTTTATTATTATTATAATTGTTTTCCTTTCACACACACATTCTAGGTTTTGTTTTGTTTTGGTGTTTTCCATTTGTTGTTTTACCTTCACACACATTTTTTGTGCATGCATGGAAGAGAAGTGGAAAAGTTGACAATTGAAAAAATTTGGGGTTGCCCCACTCACATTGTCTGTCGCAACCCTAGCTTTGGGCTTGCAAAGGTGCGAAATAAGAGTGAAGCCTAAAAGTCACATTTCATGCTCCTAGGAGTGTAGGAGAATATGAGGGAATGAACCCACACACTTCCAAGTGGGTTCCCACTTTGGGAACTGGAGTCCCGACGGATTTCTGAATTTTCAGAGGTAACTGCAGGGGTCAAAATTCATTGGATTAAAAAGTTACTTATTACATTGGAAAGTTCTTGGAACGTAGATGTCTAAAATGGGCTCGCATGACCCATTTGGGTATTTAAAACATAAGTTATGGCCAAAAGAAGGGTCAGGAGTCAAATTGTCAATTTGGTTCCCGATCACTAAAAGTTCGGAATCGCCTTGATTTACTTGCATGTAGGTGTCGTGCCACATACCGTTGGAAAAAATTCAATGAGGCTATAACTTTACTTTAGACCTCACCTCAATCAGAGGTTTGCATAAGAAGTTATGGGTTTCGAAAATTGTGGGAGTCCCAATTTCAGGAATTTCGGGATTCCCAACTTGGTTGTCCTAGGACAAAATGACATTTGGATGTAGGCCCTATGGCCAGGCATAGAGAATATTATGAGGGGGAAGGTGATGGCTTCCCCTAAGTCCGGGTTGTGGTGAGTTTTGTGAATATGTGTTTGCTCATGGTTCTTTCGTGCATCAAAACTGCTCCAATTACACATTAACCAATTTGTTATTTAGTTTGTGCAAGTCTGTGTGAATAATTGACCCGCTTGTCATTTGTCCTATTCCTTAGCCCGGAGCTCCAACATGCCTTTCTACCTCCGAAGTGCTGTGAGCCAAGGAGCGTACTTCAATTCCTTATCTTTCCGCTATTTTCACCTTTGGCGTCATAGTTGAATTTATCAAGGAATTTGGGGGTGCATCATTGTCTCTTCCTAATAAACAATGTCATGACCCAAAAAACAGTAATAATCATCATTGTTCGAGTGTAACTAAGGACAATTTCAATTACAAGGAAATCTTTCATTTTTCAACTATTAGGCATTGGAAAATGTTTCAAAAGATAATACCAAAAAGTTTGGAATGCCAAAAGAATTAATACAAAATTTTGATGTACAAAATTTGTGAAGAAAAAATTGAAAGTACAAAATTCATGACCATCCTCATAGATCTCGTAGATGGTCAATATGTGAAATTGGTATGTGTTGAATATGTTCACCTAAACTCATTTGTTGATGTCAAAATCCCTTATGTAAACATTAATAATTAAGGGATTGTAGATGTGAATATAAAAGATTAATCTAGAATTAGAACAATTCATCTAAAGTACATCAACTAAAGATGTTAAAGAAACAACCACAAAATGGTTGATTTAGAAGAGGAATAGTAGATATTTAGTGTTGAAGAGGCACTCATTGATAATTTATTTGTATCTTGGTGTATGTACTTGATCAAAGTCAATAAAATTTCATAAATTTTACATGGTATTAGAGGACAAATTTTGATCATAGAAGTATTGTAGTTAGTGAGTTTTTCACTAACAAAAACTTTCTCAATATTGTGTTTTGAAAGTGTTATTATTATTCATAGAACCATGAAAGTTTTATGTGTAAAAAATGATGTGTTAAGTATTTAGAGTTATGAATGTTGTATTAGTTTTGTGATTCCTCCTTGATAGAAACACCAGCTTTTGATTTTTTCTAGGTTAGAAGTTTGTTTTGGGCATTTGACAAGATGGTTGGCATAACATTTCAATTGAAGAGACAAATGAATTTGAGAGTAGTCTCAATTGTGGGGCTTGGAAAATCAAAATTAAAACAATCTATAGAGAGAAAATCTCTAGGTCCAAATTGTCTCTACAAGGATCATCTACTACTTTCATTGTCATAGTTAATTGGGTGTAGATTATTGAGAATCGGTTAAAAATAATGAAGAATTAGGTCTCTTTCCATTCTTGTCATATTAGTAAAGAATGACTTGCTTGATATTGGAACACAATCCAATGAACCATACATGATGGTTGGGAATCTCTGAGGATAATAATTGAAGCAAAACATCTTACTATATAACTTCACTACTTCATTTCTCAAACAAATTTCATAACATTAAGATGGAAGAGGGTTGATGCATGACCAAATTCTTGAACTCTATCAAAGAAATAAAAGCATAATTTTTCAATGGTGGGAATTTCTGTTGATCTAGATCATGTTAAATGTAGTACCACCAATCTATGAAGGCTTCATTGAAATCATCATTGCTCAAATGTGACATTGAGTTTTGAAAAATTAATTACCTTATGAAGAGCATAAGAGAGGCTTACAAGTAAAACATATTTGGTAGTGAAAAGGTTTTGCTATTGTGATCACATTGCAACTTTGGAACACACACACAATTTGTTTTTAAAGATTAATACTACACAAGTGTGGAAGCATATGAAATGAAAACATAGTACAATGGATTTCTTTGGAAGTCATAGTTTTAATTTTTCTAGGTTAGTCAAGTCTTGTTTTATATAACTCAAACGCATTTGAGAAGTATAGCAAAAATGAGATGAGAAACTGAAAATTATATTGTAATCTTCCCAACTTTGAAAAATTACACAAAAACATCAATATTCAATCAAAGGTGGACATTGCAATGTTTGATATATTCAATGCCATCGTCCAAGATATTATGTTTATGGACTTTTTGCTATTAATGGAATTAGAGAAGATCATTACAACATTTTACTATCACACATTGAAGTATCATAACATTTAAGATGAGAAAATCAAGTAAGAAATTTTTTTTCATTATTTTTAAGATTCAAAATGAAGACTTCAAATCATAAAGTCCATTTAAATATTTAAATAATTTTTTTTAAGGCCCATATTTTTAGAGATGTTAAAAAGTGGTTTAAATTAAGGTGATACAAACTTCAACATGGAAAAAAATGTGAACTTCAACATCATTTAGATGTTTTTATTGAAAAATACATTGAATTTGAACTCTAAAAATGGTGCCCATTGTGGACCACCCTAGTGAAAGCTTTCACCTTTAAGAAAATTGTTTTGTTTGTGAAAAACTGATAAACAATGGACATTAGGCTTGAGATTATTAAAATAGGAAATTGAAAGTGAAGAAAGTGCTTAGAGGGAAGCTTAGAGTGAATTTCTTATATGTAGATGAATAAAAGGTTGCCAATGTTCATGGAAAGTCATTTATCGAAGAATTTGAAGTTGTAATGGATTTAGTGAATAATAACTTTTGTGACAAAAAATGATATTTAGATGTTGGTGCTAGTCAACATGTACTTGAAAAAAAGAGTTGTTAGATTTGATGAACTAAAGTCTAGATCCTAGACATGTTAAGTCCATAAATGTAAAGATGCATGAGATTAAAAGGAAAGGCAATGTAATGCTATAACTACCTTTTGAGCAAAATAAAGTGTGTTAGGGTGAAAACATACTAGAGTGAGCCATTTTAAGCAAAAAGTGGTGATGTATAACAAATATGATAGTGTAGAATGAATTTTTTCTTGGTGGTAATCTTTTGACAATCCTAAATTCAAGTAAATGTTTTTTGGAAAGTGGATGACAACTTATGTAATTCAAAATTCATTTTAAATCAAAATTCAATAGTTTGATTAAAAGGATTGGGTACATTAAATGTACACATAGTATATAACATGTGGTTTTTTTACCACCATAGGGTCCCCATATTGGGTGACATGTTCCACTAACAAGGGGGAAAAACGGAAAAAAATTTAGGCCCACTTCAACGATCTTACTCTCTTTCATTTGACATGCTTCTTTCATTAAAACATTTCATATTAAAGTTTTTATGGCTCACCGCCATTGAACTAGTTGGTTCCTTTTGGGACTTGAAGTGGAAGTAGGCCTAGCGCCCAATATTATGACAAGTATTAGTATTTTTCCCATTTCAATTGTTGGGTTCATTTTTTTTCTTTTTTCTAACAAGTAAATTGGCTGTGCAATGCATGGTCATGGTCAAGAAGCAACAAACACAATTTTGTTTCAAAGCCTTTTTAAATTGACATTCAATAAATATATTAAACAATGCTTTTCATTTAGTGGGTGAAGGGCATTTCAATTCATATTTTTATAAAAAATTGAAATCCTATAAGGTGTGTTTATATATTGTGGTTGGGTTTGGAAATTGAAACACCAAAATCCAACTAGCACTGATTGGAATTTGGAACCACATTCATGTGGTGGCTATTATTAATTTTATTAATTAGATGTGGGTAAATCTCATATATATTTTTAAAAATCTAAACTTTGAAACAATCATTCAAATAAAAGTTCAAATGAACTACAAAAATATCTATATATATGAAGGAAGGTAATTTGTTTGTTTTGTTCCAATGGTTCATGAAACCAAGGTCATAATGACACAAGGAAAAAATTGAAAATTGAAAATTGTATTGTTAGAAAAATAAAATTAACAAATAGTTGTAGAAGGCCACACGTTGTCAATGTGAAAGGCATGTAGTTAGAATACATGATAGAATGTGCATAATATTATCTAACTTGGATGCCAATTTTGTGAAAAAAATCCATACTAAATGTTAACATATTATATTGCCTATGTATCAATTATTGAAATTTTTTACCCAATTACAAATATGTCTTAACAATAAATGTAATTAACACTCAATATTTATGAACATTTCATATGTTAAAGATGTAAACTAAAAATGTACATATAACATTATATATATATCTCTGTGTATTGCATTAGTATTGCACATAGTGCATACTAGATTACACTGATACATGTGTTAGTATCTCAATTTACAACAATGTTCACATTTTCTAAAAACATGTATTTTTAGGGGTTCAAGATTGTTAACAATTTTCAAAAAATTTCAACTTGTCACTTTAAAGATAACATTACATACGAATATGTATCATCATTTTGGATGATATCATTGCACCTTGGGATTTTTGCCCTATAATTATATATACCTTAACATTAGAGGAAATGATGGTTTGTAAAAATATCTTTAAGAATCCAAAGTGATGGTACAACTTGACTAAATGATCCTTTTTGACCCCTAAACATATCCATTTTGATGGAATTTCAAATTTTAAATGACACGTGTAGTTTTTGATTAAGCAATTTGACCAAGATGACCTATTCAACCAAGTGTCAAATTGAACATTTAGTCAAAATGTATTTAAAAATGAATATCCCAATCAAAATGACATTTGACTTAGTCAAAAGTGACAAGAGGTACCTAAACTACTTAGGTACCCTATGGATTTCGTTGGTCAAAATGACATTTGGCTTAGTCAAAAGTGACAAGGGAAACCTATATTATATAAATACCCTAGGGGTTTCATTGATCAAAATGGCAATTGGCTTGCTCAAAAAGATAAATATTATTTATGTCAACTAAGTGCCCTAAGTCTTGTGTTGGGTAAGTTAAACATATACAATATTAATATTGTATGACATTTCATAATTTTGGTTTAATACCAAATACGATTCGAAAAAATATATTTAACATTTATTTTGGTACATATTAAAACATCTTTAATATTTTTTTGATATTATTAAAATTAAAATTTCTATCTTGAACTTTTAAAATTAATTATTAGTTAATATTTTAAGTCTCTCATTTGTAAAATTATTTATTATAACCTTTAGTATGTCAATTAGTAACAATATGATATATTACATTATTATGTAAACCAAAGTTTATTTAATCAATTTGTTGTTTACATTTTTTATTTGGACAAATGTTATAAATATCATTTTCCAAAATCTTCAATTGATGTGATGTTAAGGTTTTTAAAATTTGAATTGATGATTTTAATTAATTGTAATCATGGTTATTTATTAATTGACGCTTTTTGAAAGTATTAGTTGCAATTTTTTTTTTATGTACTTAATTACATAAGTTTACAAAGTTTATTTCATCATAGTAATTTTCTGAAATTATTTTACAATATTTTATAATAATGTTTTGTAGTTATTAAATAATAATAATAATGATTTGATAAGTTTTTTGGATTTTCGAAAATTATTTAATCACAAAAACTTACTGTAATTATTTGATTATTTTCTGAAATAATGTAATCACCATAATGTGTTGTAATTCAATTACAGTAATTTAATGTAATTATTTAGTTATATTAATTTTTTGAAATTATGTAATTATATTATTTTTATGATTATTTGACTTTCTACTATATGTATTTTGAAATTTTAACTATTTAATTATTGAAAATTGTGATATATTTACATTTTCGTTTTAGAAATTCTTGATTTGATGTGTAAAATATTTTTTATTATTGTTATCAATTTCACATCCTTATTATACATGTTTGAAACAACCAAAATTCATCCCAAAAGTATACTTATAATTTACATCAAATATTAATTTAGTATATTAAGGTTTATGTCTATTTCTTGCATTCATTCCTTGTCATTCAATATTCTAGTATATATTTTTTGATTTATGAAACTTTGAAATTTAATTATCTAATTGTTTAAAATTGTGATATATTTGCATTTTAATTCTATACATTCTTGGATTTGATATGTAAAATGCTTTTAAAATAACAATTTTTTTCTTATTATTATCAATTTCACATCTTTACTATACATGTTTGAAATAATCAAAAGATATTTTGTATTCAAATATGCATAAGTACAATGTTGATAAAGTGGAAAACCATTACATTAATATTTTGATAGTACCTTTAATATAGGTTGTAATAACCTTAAAGGAAAACCTACATCATACAAAAAGTATTGGTATTTGATAAGGAACAATATCATATGGAAATGTTGAAGTCATCTAAATAAAGCAATGGAACAAAATCCATGAGCCAAAATTGTGAATGTAATGGTGAGGGATGAAAAATGCCCATACCTCTTAAGTTTGTATATATAGCTATTTATGCACATCTCCATGTAGAATCCAAATAAATAACAAGTTATAACTCTATGTTCTAGAGCAAGTTAGATTGTAAATTGATTTTTCTACGAATCCCAAATCCTATGTGGAAAATATGGATATGAAGTAATTTAAAAAATTGATCTATGTTTCTTGTTCTTCTTTCTAGAAATCATCACATATGGAGGAGTTGCAAGAATGGTTGGTACCTTTCTATCTGGCCATAAAGTTGACTAGTTTACATTTTTTTAGCATCGCCAAAATTAAGATCTACATTCCTTATGAAGATCATTGGTTCCTTCTGCAACTTTGCTTTTACTACTTGCATGTGTTCACATGCCCAAAGCAAGTTGTTGAGAAACCTAAAACATTGCAAAACTTTGAAGAACCCACAAAACAATCCACACAAGAGTCGATTTATAGTTTGTGAAACATTCTATTTTAGAAAGTGTGGAACATGTAGACATCTTTATGAGTCAAAGAACATACCTTAAACATGGACTCCAACATAAGATTGTCCATATCTATCCTAGGAGGCAAAAATTGCAAAAACTTTCTTGCACAAGTTGAAGGTAAAAATACAACAAGCACTGTAGTCATAACCTTATGAGAGTCTCTCACAATGTGTTAGACCATCAACACAAATAGGAGTGATCTCAATTGCCATGACATTCTATGGATTTCATTAGTTCCTTATGATGGTAGATTTCGATAAATACACAATAATCACCAAAACACAAAGAAGGTTCCTTTGACAATGCACGCAAACCAAAGCATGTTGAATCTACCCATGATGGACTACTACTGCATCTAGGCCCAAACCACCTTATTGTTCTTTCTTTAAAAAGTAAATCATTACCTTGAATGCTTCTTAGCAAAGAAAACCCACTTCTAGTCTTCCTTATACGTGTCTTTCATGACTTATTACAATTTTAGATACATCAGATTCTTTGCATTGGGCACAAAGATAAGGTTGATGTTGTGCTTTGGGTAGAGAGGTTGGACCACCTTAAAGTAATCAAGTTGATTGCAATCTGTAGCCAAAACACATAGTTGTTATAGGAAGTAATATCCAACACCTAATTTTAATTGACGATATGTAAGAAAATCATATCCTGAGTGTGTTAATTATTCGGTTCTAACTCAATAATGAAATCTAGATGCAAGACAACTTACCATGGTTCGAGAACGCAAGCTAATAATAATAATAATAATAATAATAGTTGTTTTGCTTGCTAAGCCTAGAAGCAGCTACATGTCTCCAACATCAACATCAAAGTGCATGAGACCAAGTTGCAGCTATAGATGTAGTTCACTATGACAATGATAGCTTCAATCATCGTTGTTAAATATAAATTTTGGACATAATATCAAGAAAAAAAATCCATTTATAATGTTGAAGCCAGTTTTGAAAATAAAATAATTATTTGACATTTGAGTGTAAGAAAACTGTTAAGATGAAATAGGTTGTCATTGTTGCAGTATCAATGTTGTTATTGTTCTTATACAAGAGCCTTTTAAAAACTTTGAACTCCAAATGTTATTTGCTAGTTATGTTATTTTCTAATTCATATTCAACTTGTTTGCAGTATTTAGAAGTTTACTTTGTCGCCGTCATTGTTATAAACTAGCTTCATCAAGATAAACTTATTATTAGTTTAACTTGCCCCTATATAAGCAAGCATCGAAGTCTAAGGCATAGAGATGCCTACACACAAAATAATGAAATAGTTTAAAACAAAAATGGAGCATTACTGTGATAGGTTAATGCCCCTTAATAACCCTAGAAGCCTAAATTTCATTTTTCTAATTTCACTCCCTTTGAATACAAAACTACAATGTTGACTACATAGACCTAAACAAGCTCATGTAGTAACAGATGGAAACCATGCTAACAATACCTGGTTGTTTCATCCCCAACACAAGCACATACCAAGATGAACCATCAAAAGGATGCGTGAGCTCACACTCCTTAAATTTGGTACTTGTTGAACTTGAACCATTTCAAACACATACATGGAGGGTGAACCCATCCTTGGGTGGTACCATTAGGAGCCACCTCAAAGAATGGTTAAGAAAAACAACCAAATCATTTTCTTCAGTCCCTTAAATTTTTTTTTTTCATAATTATAAATTATTATTATTTCATGTTTATCCATTGCATGGGAATAAAAATATTATAAAATTTAAATTTTATATTCTTAATTAAAATGGCCCTTTAAAAAATCGACATCATCAACTTTGGAAATTCATAACTAAATTATATTTAATCAATTAATTTCCAAATAAAAACCCAAAAATAAAATGACTTCCAAATTACCTTAAGAAAAAACTTCACAATAAAATTCTCAAATCATATTTCAAATCAATGTTCATGACCAAAAAATTCAAGGAGAAAATTAGTGTTACATTTTTAAAACTTTTTCTAAATGCAATGATTAGGAAAATCAAAATACACAATATTCTTGATATTATTAATATTTAAAAATATATGGAACCTAATAAATGTATTCATAATTTTTTATTATGAAAATGTTTATTTAAGTGTTTCCTATGATTTTTCAAAGTTTGATGGGTCTAGAAAAATCAAGGTGTGACATTCTTAGTGGTATCACCCAAAGATGGGCTTGCTTTGGAGTCCACCAATGTTATCTTGGTATTCTCGTTCCACACATCCATGAATTATATGCTATAGTACCAGCTGCAATAGCCAATGTAACCTATAGAATTCGCTTATGATTTGTGGAAAGATGGTATCATCATGGAAAAAGAATTGTTAATGGAGGGAAGAAGAAGCCCCATGTCCCAGTAAAGCAAGTGTTAAAGTTGTTGGATTATTTTTACTACCAATGTAACTAAAGGCCATCGATGTATTTATGGCAACAAGAGAAAAGGGACAACTATTGGATTATTTTTATTGCCGATGTAATTAAGGATTGTCCATATAATTATGGTGTAGAATAGTTCAAGTGTTGTGAAAGGAAGGTAGCAAGAAAAAAAATCTTTACTTTTAAGAATTGACAATAGCAAATTCCAAACTTCTCAAATTGCCCCAAAGTTCACAATATTGTCATTAACTTTAATGTACACATCTTGTCATTTTTTGAAATGTAAAAAAATATTCTATGACAATAATTTTACTTTAAATAGAGGCCATTGCAAATTGAACTTATTTCATAGTGTAACTTGGTCAAAAGAAATGAATTGGATTGTTTAGTCAAACAATCTTCAATTAGTGATAGGCATTAATGTAAGATCTGAAAATAATGGTTTGTATTGGCTAGAAACCATAATTTCATCTGTAGTTGTTATGTGAAGAAAAACGGGTTGATTTATGGCATAAGCACATGGCTCATTTGAAACACCAAAATTATATGTCAAAACAAAAAAAGGTTGGTGGAATGCCCAAGTTTCATTATCACATTGGTCCATGGGAAAGATATTTAGCCAAAAGCAACATACAAAACATTTTCCAAAGAATAAAAGGATAGATAAAAGGAACCCCTTGGACTTTGATGAAAATTTTGCTCATGCTGTGAAGTGGGCTATAATTTGCACGAGTGCATCCACAACATCCACAATAATAGGAGGCAACCTTGCCATTCAAGTGAGTGCTTATTTGAAATATTCCTATGGATATTCCATTTGTAAGTTGAAAAAATCATTATTAAATTTTTATGACCTAAAACAATGTTCATCATGAAATAGCACGAAATTGGATCTTGATTCTTCTTAAAGCGTTTTGTTTAATAATCATTAAATGTGTTTCTTTCTTTTTTGTTTTAAAAACAATTCATGATCATCCAAAAAAAAATGATATTGTAAAGCAAAAAGGCTCAAAGGGCACAACAAAAATATATAGAGTTTTTTTTTTTGTTTGCACGTATATGTTTAAAGAATCACCCCAAAATATGCCATGTTAAAAAAATCTCCCCAAAACTAGGAGTCTTTGCAATGCTTAAAATCATGAACTATAATGTTTAATGAATGTTTGTGAATAATCTATCCTTGTTGAGTTTCAAATCATAAGACATGTTTTCATAAAGTATCAAAAACATTGTAATGTAAACCTATTAAAAACATGCAAAATTAGTACAAAATTTGACACTAAAACATGAAAATCCAAGCACCTTGGTTGCACTTGCTATGGCTTCTATTAGTGTGGCTATAACTACATAGTAAGCACTTGTGGCACACCCAACTTGTGGAAGATGAAACGTTTAAATGTCCAAACTATTTTTTTTAATGGAGGACTAGAGGAGTATGTCTACATGGACCAACATGAAGGTTTTGTAATAGAGCCCATAGTGAACAAAAGGTGTGCAAACTTCAATGTGCTTTATATGGTTTTAAATAAGCCCCATAATGTGGTACAATTGTGTCAACATCTACCTTTTCAATTAAGGATTAAACAAAAACAAAGAGGATTTCAACTTATAATATCTCATGAAGGATGGGAGGTATGTCATTCTACTATTTATGTTGATGACTTGCTCATTATTTGTGATGATGGAGTGTAGATAAATCAAGTGGAGATGCAATATGCAATTGAAGCAAACATGTGAAATGATTGACTTGGGAGACATGAAGCTTTACTTAGGTGCTCAAATCACATATTGGAAAGAAAAGATCTTTATTTGTCAATGAACATGTATTTCCATCTTATTATTTAAAGCTTCAAGATGATAGATTATCATATTACACTACAAAAAATCTTGTGCATTTTGACCTCATGTTTGCAACTAATGTCCAAATCAATTAATTAAACAATTGCAATTGTTGTAGTGTATGTGTCCCAAGTTGCAAGAATGTTGAGTCATAAGTGCAATTCAAATTTGGCATGGCCAAGTTGTAGTTGTAGATATGATTATTTGTTGTGATTGCTATGCATTTTGAATGAAAAAGTGGATGAGGGGAGTTCATGTCAACTATAATTCATCACATCCAAAGACAAATGGCCAAAAAGTTGATTTTGCAATTGTTGTATGTACTATTGAGTTTATTTGTTAATTTTTGGTTGTAGGTGTGACCATCTATTGTGACTAAGTTGTACAATTGGATGAATATATGTATGAAAATGTGAAAGGGTTTGATAATTAATAGGTAGGTGGGTAGGTTATACATAAGTAGATGATATAGGTAGATTTGGGGTTAGTAATTATAGGTAGATAGGTACGCTAAATTTGTACCTAGGTTAGGTAGGTGGGCTAGGTAGCTAGGTATGTAGCTAATTTAAGTAGACTAGGCTATGTAAATAGTGAAGGTAGGTTGGTTGGTTGTAGGTAAGCTTAATTAGGTAGCTCTTGGTGTAGGCTAAGTACGTAGGTACTTAATCCAAGTGGGTAATTGGGCTAGGCTAGTGTATGTAATTAGGTAGTTAGATTAAAAAGGTAGCTATTAGGTAGGTTGTTAAGCTAGGTAGGTTAGAACTTAGGTTAGGGTTGTAGGCTAGGTATGGTAATTAAGCTAGGCTACCTAGATAAGTTAGAAAAAAATGGTCACAATAATAAAATAACACAAAGTATTATTTGTTGAAGATGTGGTGTAATGGTTAATTGGACTTAAGCCCCCAACATGAAGGTGAAAGGTTGAAGTCCTCAACCTTCCAACCTATTTAGATGCCAAGGCTAGGTTTAGGTTGTTAGCTATAGGTTATTTAACTTAGCAATAGGCTTAAACCTAGGTGTTAGCAATACGCTACTTACTTTAAGCTAGGCATACATTGCTAGCTAGGCTCCTTTGCGTGTGCTAGCATTTGCATGTGGTATGTATGACTTTAACTAGTCATAAATCCAATCATTAATACATGTGAATTTTTTATAAATTTGTTATTAAAATGACTAGAATGAAAGTATGAAATTGTTAGATGAATGGATGAATGAGGGGACCAATTTTGGTGCATGTGAATGTTCACACAATCCATTTTATAATATTAAATTGATAATCAATTTTAATGTTGAGTGTTAAATGAAAATTATGCAATAAATATGAACCAATAAAATCCATATAAATGAGGTCATTTGTAAAGATCTCCAAAACATGTGCTTTGAAAAAAAATTGAATCTCAAGAGGACTTTTAAAATAGGGTCATATTTTGACCATTTAAAGTCCATAACATAAGCTTTCATAAGAATTCTACCAAAGGACTTCAATTTTAAGTCTTTTATGACTTTTGACAAGCCATAGTAAGGCCCTTTAAATCATTTCCAAACAAAATTCCCCCTGATAAAAGTAGATGTAAAAACATTGTTATTTAACTAAGCCATGTGTTACATCTTCAAAAGTCCACCCACTTAGCTTAAATTTAAAAAAAAAGAAAAAATGATTACATGTCTATCTTCATATTCAAGTTGACAATTTAAAATAAAAATATATTGAAAAAATATTTATTTTGATCATCTCAAAAGGGTTAAATGAACAACATGCCCTTACCAAAAAAATAACTACCTTATGATGTCCAAATTGGTACATTCATTCATACGTTCACCTGGCTATAACCAATGATTTGGAATACATCTAATTGATAGGGAGTTTGCTTTATCTCACACACTCTTGCCCATATATTAATCATATTGTTGTATGTGTAAATAAGTTCATGATTTAATATTGTAGCTACACTTTTATACATTATATTTCAAACATTTTAGGTTTATTAGCATGGACTATACACCAATAGGTGTAATTCAACAATTTTGAAACATTTATAATTTAATTTAAAAAAAATTCACAACAAAAACTCTACACAATTTTTACACTTACTATCAACAAATATCTAAAATGTTTAAATATTTTTCTCAACATGAATTTTTCAAGGGGACAAATAAGATTAATGGTGTTAGTTGTCATCAATTTCACGATGATCACCTTTAATACAACACACATAATCTTTATGAATATAAAATACATAAATATATGTCCTTCAAAATTATACAAATATCACAAAGAAAAACATGGAAAATCATGCTTGAGCAAATTTTAATTTTCCATGGCAAATGATGTTCGATATTGAAAAAAATCTTTCTATGTATTGGGAAGCCACATTGAATGAATCAAATAATAAAATCATATAAAAAAAATAACAAAAATGGTAATAAAAATGTTGAAATTCTACATGAATGGAAATAATCTAGAAATGTAGACAAGTTATTATTAGTTTCAATCCAAGGTGACTTTAAGGGAAGTTATAAAAATGAAAATTGAATAAGAAATCCTATTTATTACAAGGAGTTTGAAAACAAGATAACACCACACAATACAAACAAAAGTTTGAAAAACTCAAAATACGATATGTGTTATGTACCATGAGGACTAATGCATATGTTGAAGTAAAAAAGACAACAAAAAAATCTCAGGTGGAATAATCGAATGTACGAGAAGAATTGATAGTTAGTTGCATGCTAGTCAAGTGATTTGCCCAAAAAGCTGATTCAAATTCTAGAGAAAGGGAAAGTAATTGTTCAAAAAATTGTATCTCCAAGATAAATTTACCCCTCTACCTGCCTGAATGGTTTTTCAAGTTGGCAGCTCATAATGGCTTGACAGAAAATTTCTCCTCGACATGGGAATGGCCAAAGGCTCCTACCATACAATTCAAGAATTTCTTCTAATCGTAGTTTGAATGGAAATATTACGTGCAATTCAGCAAGTGCCAAAGGTCTACAATGTACTCCATTGTTGCCATGGCCAAAGTAAATTATTTGGCCGTCATCAAGTGGAGGCAAAATGAGTATGCTTCACTTTGTTGATAGGCAATTTTTAAAAAAAGAAAGAAAAAAGGGTAGAATTGATGCGAGATGGAGTGGAGATTAATAAATTGTCAATAGGAATGAACAGTGTATGTGTTGTCAAAACAAGTGTCCAGGCGTATTGTTTACAATTTTCTTTAAAAATTCCATAATTGGAAAAATAGGAAACTCCCACAAGCACATGTGACTTAACAATGTCCCCAAGGAATATAATTTTATAACAAGGGGTGTGTCACATTGTGACCTTGCCACTTACATTAAAAAGTATTTTAAGGCAAAAGAAGAATTATGGAAACTCAAATTTTTAACCATGCAAAAATATAATCTTCAAAAACATGCTCTAAAAGAACCAAAATCCTTCAAGATATTATAACTCTATAACTAATCTCAAGTTCCAACACAAGGCAAAATATCATATTTAAATAATCCTCATATAAAATTAGACCTATTACCTAGGGCCCAAAATCCATTAAGCTATTATACTCTATAATGAATCTAAACACAAAATCCTTGCCTTGGTAGGCAAGGCCAACGAAGTTTCATGTTTTGGACAAATCTTGTCTCTTGTGAAGATTTGAAAGTTTTAAGCATCTAAGACCATCAAAATAATGAGTTTGGCAAGAACGACTTTTGTTCTTGTGTTGCACTTAATTTTTTTGCCAAATATAAGAGGATTTTGGTCTTACATTGTCAAACCACCTGAATGCACCTACTCATCCAAGACTTTTCAATAATACTAAAAGCATGGCATGGGGGACTATGGTTTGGAAGATTTCAACACGAGAAACAAAGCACACAAACAACAAACTATTTTCCTTAATAAATAGATAGATACTAAATGAGAAAAGGAAAAAATGATGTCATGTGAGGGGAAGATTGAAAATAAGAATGATATCATACAAAGTGGAGATTGAAAAGGAAGCATGATGTCATATGAAGTGGAGATTGATAGCTTGCTAACAGGAATTAATGTAGGAATAGTTGTTGGCTCATGTGTGAATTTGTTACCCAACTAAGTTTTCCTTCCAAAATCATATTTTGTAATTTAATTGAATTTTCAGGGACAAAACTACTCAAAATTCAATATCTCATGCACTTTTGGTCTAAATATTTCTCAATCAGGTTCATAAAATCCTATTCATTCATGTGGCTTTCCAACAATACCAAGAGCACATCCAAGTCCCCTACGGTTTTTTGGTTCTTATTTAATGAATTTTCAGTTTCAAAAGTTTGATATTCAATGACTTTTGCAGTGCAGGTCAAAACTTAGGAAACCAACTAGGTGCGCCCCTACTCACGGAGAGATTTCCAATGGTACCAAGAGCCTGGTATAGACAATTGACCTTTTAAAGTTCTACTGCATGTGCACTTAAAGAGAAAATTGTTCCTTACATGACATTAATCTGTGACATTAATCTGTCATATGAAAGGCACTCAGCTCTTTCGGTTTTGCCACTACTACATGAATCCATTATAAGACAATGCACTCGATTATTCCAGTTATGCCAAGTGGTGATATGAGACCAACTATAGGCCTCGGTTTAAGTACAATATTATATTGGGTGCTTGACCATATTATTATGGGAGTAGAAGGCAAGTGATCTTGGGGTTTTGGAATTCGGACTATAAGTCATGTCTAGATGACTTTTGGGCCATTGAAAACCTTAAGTTTGTTTAGCATGAAAGTCTAAAGTGTTGAGCACATAAATTACATGACGTCCTTGATTTTTTCCGTTTACCAATGGTTAGCTTTTATGTTGGTACATTGACAAAGAAAACTTTAATTTATTTTAAAGTTTCCAAATGACACCAACGTGTCATCATGGCACCCGTCACACTTTAGTTAGATTCAATTAAAAAAAGGTCATTGGCAAGCGGGTTCTTTGCCCAAGCTCTTGTTCAATTCAACTATTTACCACAGTTTGCGCCCCGGCCAAAATGGTGACAAAACACTTTTGGAAATTAAAAAATTGTGTAGTCAATGAGAAGGTTCGGCATGTACTAGTGAGGAATTCATTTTTGGCTCTTTTCCCCTTGTTCCCAATGTGTTCACATCATCTTTTCATGAGGTTTTTTAAGTTCTCGAGTTGTTCCCCCAAGATGTTCCCAATAGCACCTCAGTTTTATTGCACATGGTTTGTCGAAAGTCCAAGTCTCATGTATATAAACTGAAATGGTGGGCCGTTGGGGAGTACATTTGATTCTATTTGGGTGGTCCAAAGAGGCACCCTTCTATTGGGGAGTGCCTGATGTTCCAAGAAAATTGGTGATGGGCCCAATCAATATGATCCATTACCAAAAAAAAAAGGAAAAAAGCATGAGGTCACCCATGAACTAATTAATATGAATCACACTAAGTACCGTATATCCCACTCTTGACACCTGCAGGCCAAAATGAAAAAAATCTCTTGGTCCCTTGCCATAACAAACCATTCAGATTTCCAGAGTGTAGTGTTAGGTCGGTTTTCAGCCGCAATTTCGGGTGGGACCTTTCCGAATTGAGTACTATCCCAATCAACATCGAGTCAATGCATAAAGTGGAACTAACAAGTCTTTTAAGGCACTTCTTTTTCAGATCTGTCTTTATGTGTATGGTAAAGCCTTAGGATACCGGTGTACTAGGGTAAGGCCCACCGAAGTTGAGACCAGATCTTGATTTCGCTCATGGATTCCTTGTCTGTCCGAGGGCTTTTACCCATCAAAAAGCACATGGCGAAATGAAGAATTAAAAAATCCCATGAAATTGGGATGACTAAAGTGTGACAACCTCGTGAACAAATGTAAATTCTCGCACATGGTGCAAAATTTCATGTACAAATTGTATTTTTTTGTGGGTGGGAAATTATTCCGTGTAAAAGCCCACCATTGTAAGTGTAAGTTTTAAGTGCCATGGAAACTGGTTGTTCCAAGGTTCTGGTCATATGCTTTAGCTCCCATGTAGTGTCGCCCTCCTTTGGTTTTTGCATGTGTGCCCCAAAATATCCGAAGCTTGTGGAACATGCCCATTTGAAAAACTTTGGTTTTAAGAAAAGTGAAAATATATAGGGATGCATTTGCAAAACATTCAATATTTTATTCAAATAGGTACATAGCAATTTATACATGATTATCATGCTTTATATCACATTGTCATGATACTAAGTTGTCGGACATCCCTCCTATGGCTTGGAACACTAGACTGAGATGAAGATGATTTTCATGCACAAACACATGTATGAAAAGATTCCAATTCAAAATGCAGGCCAAAAATTAAAATATCTTGTGCATAAATCCTACAACTTCTCATTCCAAAGCCTATTTTCAATGTGTTGATAAGATTATGCAAATATGATTAATGCCTCTATCCAGGCCCTTCCTTTTCTTATCGCATTGGCTACTACATATTGTACCTAGTCTTGAAATTATTCATCACAAGTACAATAATCAAAGACTCTAGTGAAAGTCCTTCAAAGTCATGGTGATTATTATTATCTATAACACACTAGGTTCCCGTCTACTTCGTAAATTGTGCATTTTATAACTTTTGCCTCTTGTGTTGCTCAATGATATGAAACCCTGCCAATAGTATATAAACCAAAGCACCCAAAAAGGGAGCCAATACCAAGAACAAAATCGTAGGGACCAACACGACAAAAGAACCACCTAAGAGGGTGAACCACAAAGGGAGCATAAGTTCTTGAACCTTCTCTTGTCACAAGAAGTGAGGGAAAACCTCTTGAAAGGACACTTAGTCTAGAAGAACCTTCACCTATTCTAATAGCACGTCTCAAATAGAGATCATCTATGTGTGTTTTAACATCATTGACATGCTTTGTCTATAAAATGTACACAAAATTTAGAAAGGAAGGCTTTTAGTGCCTTTCATTTTACATGCCATGTTGACACAACAATGAAAAAACCCATTTGCTTATTAGTGAAGACATTTGGAAACCTCTATAGCTAGAGGGAGAAACATGGCCATTGGGAATTGATTGTGATTGAAAAATCATCCTTTGCTTGAGTCATGATTGTCATCACAATCCCATGAGAAAAAGTAAACTATGAAACCAAATTAATTTGAGTGGGGTCAGTGATGATAACATCTGACAATGTGTGGACACCATTGATCAATAACACAATGTCGATTCAATAATGCGAAGATTGTAGGATAGGGGGCAGAAGGACATGGGTTTGTTTCCTGAGACATGAAATTTCGCATTTTTTATAGTGTTTAGGAAAACATTTTGCACAACATCATGTGAGGCCATCCTTTCCCCACCATGCACGTAGCGAAGAAGGTGGATTTTCATAAGATCCAAAGGTTAGTTACAAAAGTAGTGTGACATTTCAAGGATTAACCTAGTAGGTAATGCGATGCGAAAAACATTTAAAGGTAGGTAGAAAAAACACCCAACCTTGCACATGACTTCAAATGCGCTCAATGTGAATTGGAAAATAAATCAGAAAAAAATGTTAGTAGAAAAATGATTGTGCATTCTTTTTCAAATACTTTTTTTAAAGACGATTTGCATTTCTTTTGGCCAACTATTCAAAAGGGGGACACATGTTGCAACCTTCAAAGGAAAAAGTTCTCACATTGATCTTAAATGCACATGAAAAGAAAGGGACCCCGAACTACTTGCATCTGTCACCTCCAACAAAAGCAAACATAAACCCAACAATTTCATTATGTTGTCTTGGTCATAATCATCCATAAGTACATTAGTCAAATATGGCAATAATCAAAATATGAAAATATAAAATTTTAAAGGATATACCTTTTTTTATTGTAAACAATTGTAACAATGTTTTAAATAAATTTTTTGTATGTTTGGTGATTTAAAAAAAAAGGATAAGCATTTTTTGAGTAAATTTTTCCTTTGCAAAATGGAAAAAATTCACCATGAAAAAAATTCATTCCTTTTCACTCGTGTTGGATTTTTTAAATTTAGAAATCAAAGAACCTTTAGTTGCCGGGTTTTTGTATTCATTTAGAATATCAAAACCCAAGTTTTAGTTCTTCCATATTTTTAGAAGCAAAATAACTTGTGATTTTAGGTATTTGAAATGTTTTAATGGAATTACCTGTATCAATTTGTATTTTAAAAAAATGCTCTAGGTTATCAATTTCTGGGAATTTTACTTTTGAAAATACTTGTTTGTTATGCAAAAGGGTTGGTTTTTGGAATATTTGGCTTGAGAACCTCAAAACATGCATTATGTAAAAAGGTTAATTTTTCTTACTACCCTAGCTTGGCCTCACCTAATATGATCTCGAGTTCCATTGTAAGTGATGAATTAATTTGTTGTGACCATTTTTGTGGCCTGACTCATCATTCAAATGTTCCAAGTCTTGTATGGTCATTCCCAATACGATACATTATTTATATGCTACATGAATATAATCAAATGGAAAACATAAATCTCAACACAATAGAAACACCATATTTATTTATGAAGGAAGGTAGTTTGTTTGTTTTGTTTGTCACATTGAAATCTTGCAAATCACAGCGCCTCTTGCTGTGCTCTTGTATCATTGAAAAGCCTTCAATGAGTCCTTGTTGCATCAAGAATATTCAGCAAATTTTTATTGAAAATTCACCTAAACCAAAACTAAATAATATAGGAAAATTTGGCACACTCTTGGTAATGTTAGAAAGCCCTCAATGTGAAATTTAATGAAATGATTTCTAAAATTTGTAAACCTACAATGCAAGAGATATCGAATCTTGAGTAGTTTTTGTCATTGGAAATTCAATTAAATTTTTAAAAATGGTTTTGAAATAAAATATTAGTTTAGTAACCAGTTCAGACTTGGGCACAAGGTACACTAGTTGCTATTCAAGATGTACAAGTCAAAATGCAACATGCTTGATTTTTATGCTCAAAATGAAACATCTTCAAAAAGATATTCATTGAAACTTAAAGTGTGAACTGCCTAGTGAAATCAACATGTATTACTTAACTTGGGTATAACAATTTCCTTGGTTTAGGGTGGCACAAGTCGTATCTTGACATGTTACACTGCCCTGCATTTCACATACTAAACCCTAAATCTTATTCCCTCTTTCATTTGAAGGCCCCTTAACTACTATACATCCAACCACAACAAATCTGGGACATTCTCTACACAATTTAAACCTAAAACCATGGTATGAATTGGCATCAGCTTCTATGTCAAGTAATATCTTGTTGCCATCAGGGCATGTCCCTTACATGGTTGCTTAAAATCACATATGAGCTTCTGCAATATGAATAGTGTATGAAATCTTTGCCTACAAAGAATCTTGTGAAGAATAAAGCACCCACTGAAATTCATGGGCAAAAAGCTCATGTCATTTTGACCCGTATGGCAAAAAGAGGATACTTATGAATTAGGGAAGCCAATGTGAAAACCCTTGGGGCTGATGTTGCAACAATAAAATAATAGTTATTCCATGAAATTTACCGTACTATGACAAAATAAAACCTTGCATGACTTTGGTTTCATATCTCCATTTTTGGTCCTTTCTTTAAGATTTTGTTTCTCTATTTGTGACTTTTATGACATACAGTTTATGGCATACCTAAAGAAAACAAAGGCCTACGAAAGATTGCACAGTGTTTGTTTCACCCTCTTAAGCTCAATGGCTTTGTAATGTAACTACTTGAGCTTCCAAAAATAACTATTTGATTCAGAACTTGAGAGGAAACAGCAGTCCAAAGGCCCTCGATATTTCCCACTACATATTGACAAAGTTTTGTTGGCCTCAGCACCTGGTCTAAAAGTGGATCTTGGGTCTCCATGGCAGACTCAAGAATTATTTTTTAAAATCTATGTTCAACACACATTGTGTCATACTAGTCACTATGACGAGTGTATGATCCTCATTGGAAGTTTATGTTAAATAGGCCGGTCAAAGAAATGACAGAATATGCAACCTTAGACCTTAACGAATGAAAAAAAAAAAGAGAAAAAAAGAATTTTCTATTGGAAGCGACGTCTCTTGTTCTCATGTATTCGATCAAAAGCTAATTTTTGGTCACCTGAATTCTAGTATCCATGATAAATTGGAGCTTCTTTGGGGAGCATCTTGCAGTTCCATGAGTGATCTGCCTTTAGAATGATAATTTAAAGAGTTGATTCCATGTTATATCATCACTTTTGTATTGTTACGTGTGAAAATTTAACGTTTTTGGTCTTTGAAAGTAATATAAACATATATTTGAATTCAAATTTACATGACATCACAATGAATATAAAAAACAATTCTACAAAAAAAACTCTTTGAAATTACTAAAATTTCATGAGTTTCTTGGAATATAATTGTTACATTATTTTATTTTATTTTTCAATAGCTGAAAAATAAATTTCATGGGATAAAATTATTATAAAAAAATATTTCATGAAAAACCTATATGATCATGGAATTTTGTTCTGAAAATGACTTTAAAATAATTATATATATATATATATATATATATATATATATTTCGATGATTTTATCGGAGCTGGTTTAGGTGGGATGGGCTATAGTTGTAGGTTGTACAAAAAGACCATTCCAAGCTGCAAGTTTATTAGGGGTCAATTTTAAACCAGAATTTTTTTAAAAACAAACATTTTACAAGTTGTAATGTTTCAAAATGTTATTTTGATAATTAAAATATCAAAAGAAAAAAAATCTTTTTATTTTTTTCAATGTCTTTTGAAATTTTTGTGTCTTTTCAAAAAAAAATTTGAATCTTTGCGTTTTTCCAATTTCATACACATGTTTACATGTAATTTCATACAAATGTAAATATGTGTTTTTTCATTTGAATATGTTGAAATTATTTCAAGAGATTAACATGTTTTTTTTCCTTTGAGATTAAACTAGTTTCAATAATTTAAAAAAAAAAAAAACCTAATTCAAGAATTTAATCTTCACTTAGCTGATTTAATGATTATTCACCCTAATTGCTTCCAAAATTTCAATGAATTAAAAATAAAGATAACGGATTAAATCTCTCCTTAGATGATAATTGAACGATATGTTATACAATTTGAATCCTATATATATATCTGAAAATAATAAAGTTTTAAAATGTAAACCCTTATTTCTTTTGTGTCATTTCATTGTCACTTGTAGCTGTGTAGCAGCGCTGAGCCCAAATATATATTAATATCATAAGCTTATGTCATTTTGATTGTCACGGATAATGCAGAACTAGCACAGAGCCCAATTTAATATTTTAAAAAAATAGTTAATTTCAAACAAACGAGAAAAAGCAACACCCTGCCCCCACACCCCCACCCGCCCGCACACCCAAATCCAAGGGTCAAACATTTGCACAGCACAGGTAACTTTAGAAAAATGGTTTGAACCTACACCCTAACGGTCAAACAGACGTACAGCACACTTACTAAGGGGGGGGGGGGGGGGATGCTTCTCAGTAGCTTCTAGCAATTAGGGTTAGGTCATGATAGTAATATTGGTGCTTCCATGAAACAAAGAAGAATAATTGTTCACCTTCTTTTTTTCTTCATGTGTGATGAATGGGGGCTTGAGGGGGTGTGAGGAAAAAGGAGTGATGATGATGGTTGTAAGGATGGAGAGGGGATCTTGGCACATCATGAGAGGGCAAGGTAGGTGAAAGGGTGATAAGGCTACAACATCATGAAGGAGCAAGCTTCTCAAGGGTAATCAAATCAATAGTCACCTTGGCAAATGAAGGCAAGATCATCAAATAAGGGCATTGGTGGTTGTTCAAATGGGGGAACATAATGAACATGGTGATTATAAGCGAATGGGGAAAAGTTAAGAAGAGGTACCTAACCTGGTTGATGCAGGAAAAGAAGAATAGAAGGAGGAGAAAGTGGAGAATGTTGGTTGTGGGACCTAAGGAGCAAAGGTAAAGGTTTGCCCTCTTATGTAGCAAGAGAAAGAAGAATTAGAGCTTAGGTTATTTAATAGAGGTAGAGTGGGAAAAAGACTATTTTGGGGTGTGGTAGAGAGTTCCAAAGATATAGGTAGTTGGGAGGTAAGATTGTAGTGGAGGAAATAGTGTAGAGATGGTGTTAGGGTTTAGTAAGGAAAAAGGAGTGGAAGACTTAGGTATTGAACCAAAACTGCATTGAAACCCTTTCTTGGAGGTGTGCACATTTTTTTTAATAAATACTTGTTGTAATTACTGTCTGATGATGCTTGCATAAAATTAACCTAGTCTAAGGTTGTAGTTAGTTAAATGTAAGGAGAAAGGAGTGGTAGAGAAAGGTAGGATAACTATCTACAACAAACAGGGGAAAATGATATAACCCAAAAAGTAAGGAAAAAAAGTTGTTAGAAGGAGAGGTAGGATAGTTGTCTGCAACAAACAAGGGAAAAGGATATAACCAAAAAAGCAAGGAAAGAAAGTTGTTAAAAGGAGAGGTAGAATAACTATCTATAGTAGATAGGGGAAAAGGATATAACCAAGAAAGTAAGGAAGAAAGTTGTTAGAAGGAGAGGTAGGATAGTTGTCTATAACAAACAAGAGAAAATGATATAACCAAAAAAGTAAGGAAAGAAAGTTGTTAGAAGGAGTTCGATAGATAGCTATGTGTCAAATAGGGGAAAATGATATGTATAACCAAAAAAGTAAGGAAGAAAGTTGTTAGAATTAGAAGAGGTAGGATAACAATCTATAACAAATAAGGGAAAAGGATATAATAAAAAAAACAAGGAGTAGGGGAATGGAAGTTGGGTAATAAGTTGTGATTCCCCCCTTTCATGATCTCCAAGGGGGTAAAGGGGAGTGACCCAAGTCGACGTGTTAAGGATGCATTAATTTTGCACTTAATAGTTGGTGACAATTGTATTGCATGGATAAAGGAATAAAAGTATGACATGAATGACAAGTTCCCAATAGCCCGACATTTCTTCAAATACTTCCAAAAAAATTGAATGAAAAAGGTGAAAATGTGGGCTATTAGATATAAGAATATTCCCCACATAGGACAACACACAAATGTAGCCATTGAATCATACCATGGAAAGCTCAAGTTCATCCTAACCTCATCTAGACAACGTTTCATTAGTAGACGTATTGATTGGTTTAATTACCATTTGGTAGGAAATATCCTCACACATTATTGGTATGCATTACAATGCAAGGTATATGGATTCATATAGAACAAAAAAGTTGAGGGTATTATATGTAGTGCTACATGTGATGCAAGTTGATAAAGTCCCTTATGAAAATGTTTCCTTATATCCATATGGACAAGATTGTGCACTTGTGGTGTCAGTAAACAACTATCCACAAGTATGGACAATAGTTGTTCCATATAATGAATGGGCATAATGCAACTACCCCATTATAAAATAAAGGATAGTTGTAGGTGCTAACATAGGAGCGCACCATAGTTGTCAGGTGTGTTAGTTTAGTTACTCACTTAATTAAGGATAATTTGTGTTACCAAAGTTGAGTAGTTTTATCTTGAATTAGTTTAGATGTGAATAAGGTTCAAAATATTTTGTCATGGGATATAATCACTATGAGAAAAAAAAGGTGTTTTATAATTGGCCCATAATGGCATGACTTTGTTTATTATCATGGACGTGTTAACCAAAAAGCTTTTCGAAAAGGGCTCGATACAAATGAACAAAACAACTTAGTTACCTTTTAGAATGTAGAACAAGTTGAAGGAGTTTGAGGAGCTATTGTTGGATAACACCTTGCTCAAAGTACAAAACCAAGTTCTTAGAGATAAGAATCCAAAGTGGAAGGAGTGGTGGGAGACAATTCAAGAGTTCATGGAGGATTAAATTCAAGAAAGTTTAAAACTAGCTTGATCTGATGAATAGGTTTACCAATTGGAGTTGCACGGTTATCACACTGCTTTCCCAAAATTCAAGTATGTACCACCCAATTTTTTTAATATTGAAATTGAAATTAGTATTAGGACCACATGTGTTACTTCTCACATTTTTGTTTCTAAATAGAAACAACAACATGTTGTTATTACAAAACCAATTAACCCACTTAGAAATGGAACAAGTTTAGAAATTGAACCTCTACTTATTAGGATCTCTATTGTACTTGTTGAGGATAACATTGAACTTGTAGGAAAGGATATTGAACTTGTTAATACTCTAACCACTAGCAATAGAATAGAACCATTTGAGTTCTTATTTACTAGTTTATCTTTGACACCACCATAAATAGGTGGGGGACTAAAAATCACCTTGATTTCTAGGACAATTCATGCATCAGAAGTCTTGTAATTTTTTATGAAACATTTGACCAACACAAATTTATAGAAAAAAATAGGTACTAAGGATTGAGTTAGGCTAAACCTGTGAAGATGATGAACTGTACCTATTGAAGAATTTTACATCAACATGTTGAAGATTTGTTTAGACTTGGAGCTAGCATTTTGAGGATGAAATATGATTTTAAGGGGGGATAATGTTACCTAGGAATTTGTAACAGGTGGTTTAAGAGGTTGATGTAACAGGTTGATAAAAATAATAAGTTATTTGTGACTTAACATGTAATAGAACCTAACCTGTAACCTAATTTGTACTAAAACCTAATCGGTTACAAAACCTAACAAATAGTTTTATAATAATTTGATAAACATGTTGACAAGTAACCAATAGTCTATAGAACTTGTAGTGAACAAAACATGTAGTTTTTGGCAGAATGTTATCAATGACCACATTAGAAGAAATCTTGTAATATGTAACTATTCAATTTGCAACTATATGCAATTCCATGCAACTACTTATCATTTGCAACTCTTTTTTATCATTTTTACAACTAGTCACTGTCTTTTAAACTTTACAACTATTTTTGTGACTATGGTGTGATTATTAAGTTATACATCCTTCCATATTCATTAGCTTTTTGGATTTTTCATCTAAGAATAAGTTCCTATGTTCATTTGGTTGCAAAATTAATCGCAATTTGGTTAATTATTATGGTGTGTTTATACATTTATTAATGTACACTAGGGTTTTATGGCACTACTACCAAAGTGGGGTGTAATTTACTAGCTTAAATCACTATGGGACCTTAAAAGTGAAATAACTTCATTGCATTTTACTGATTTCATATAGTGAAAGTTATTTCATTATAATATCATTATGTAGACATGATGTTTCATTGCTAGTTAACATAATTCACAATTATAGTTTACTATAGCAAATAGGTTTATTTATATGTTTTTAAAAATATTCTATCTATTTTAGTTTATGATATACTCTATATTATTTTAAGTTACTTTAGTAATTCTAACATATATTTTATGTTATTATATGCTATTATAAATTATTGTGCCCTAAATTATTATATGTTATTTTACCTTAAAATATCTTAACTATTTTATTATAAGATTTTAAATTATTTTAAATTGAATTATTCAACTAACTTTAGGGTATACTTTAGGTTATTTTATTTAAAATTAATATATCTTATTTCAAGTTATACTTTAAATTATTCAAGGTCATTCTACTTTATGTTATAATAAATTATTTTATCCTAAGCATAATAACCTATGAAAAATAATTATAAATACCCTATAATATAATAACTACCAATAGCCTATGATATTATAACATAGAATATCAAATAATAATTTATAATACAATAATCACCAATAGTTATAATATAACATATAATAACCAACAATAACTTATAATACAATAACCATTAATAACCATTTATAAAATAGCCACCAATAGCCATTAATAGAATAACCACCAATAAGCCATTAATAGAATAGCCACCAATAAGCCATTAATAAAATAGCCACCAATAAGCCATTAATAGAATAGCCACCAATAGCCATTAATAGAATAACCACCAATAAGTCATTAATAAAATAACCACCAATAACCATTAATAGATTAATCACGAATAACCATTAATATAATAACCACCAATAGCCATTAATAGATTAATCACGAATAACCATTAATATAATAACCACCAATAGCCATTAATAGATTAATCACGAATAACCATTAATAAAATAGCCACTAGTAGCCATTAATAGAATAACCATTAATAACCAATAATATAATAGCCACCAGTAGCCATTAATATAATAGCCATCAATAACAATTAATAGAATAGCCACCAATAGAATAACTACTAATGGCCATTAATAGAATAACCACCAATAACTATTAATAAAATTACCACTAAAAAACATTGATAGCCCCAAATAGAATAGGTACCAATAACCATTAATAACCACTAATAACACTAATAAAAGAACAACCAATAGCCATATATTATAATTGTTTAGGATTGCCAAAAATAACATAGAATAACCAAAAAAACTTATAATAGCTGAAAATAACTTTCGTTGAAATAAGTTAAAATAATAAAAAATAACTTATAATAACCAAAAGTAGCTTAGGGTGAAATAGCCAAAAATAACCAAAAGTAATTGAGAATAGCCATAAATAACCATAAATAATGTAGGGTGAAATAATTTAAATTAATGAAAAATAGTCATATAATAATTGAAAGTAGTTTAACATAGGTAGTATTATTATATTAACAAAAAAATCCCATTTATTAAATTTTTTTTTTCAAAAGAATGGTCATTAAAATGTTATTGAATAATGATATTCAACTGTTTTTTTGTTCAGATGATTTTAAACTTTCAAAAGGAAATAAATGTAATTATGTACATTATTAAATTAAAAAAAGAAGTAAACTCGAATCATTTCATTTGAACAAAATGTCAATAAGATATGAATTTTCAAAGTTTATGTTTTTGTAATGTTTAAAATGAAGTAGTTGATAAATAAAATGTAATGTAACATA
>Ga0116231_10001386_pt1 | contig 49291 bp, 41 predicted proteins | sample S1TSphgellanicum_2_FD_89695 | JGI IMG/M metagenome (GOLD analysis project Ga0116231, IMG submission 89695) | Host-associated microbial communities from peat moss isolated from Minnesota, USA - S1T2_Fd - Sphagnum magellanicum MG | ecosystem: Host-associated > Plants > Peat moss > Unclassified...
AAAATCGATCTAACCAATAGGATGAAAATTTTAATAGTTGCATCATAGTTGTGAGAATGACCAAAATAGTTGAAATTTGGTTTTGTAGTTGCAAATATTCCCAAATCTAGTTGCAAACGACTATAAGTCGCATGTAGTCGTAAATGGAGTGGTTACATTTTGGCTGATTTCTACTAGTACCAATAAAGAGTTTTTTCTCACTTTTCTTCTTTGCATCAACCATATTTCCTTGATATTTTCTTTTCACACTTGGAGTAATAGTGGTTGTGGCACATATTTATGAAAGTAAAGTTGCTCAATAGTTTTTGATTTTTTGTAATGTTTCTTCCTTGAATTTCTCTTACATTTTCTTAACGTGTTATCTTTAATTTTAGCTCACTAGTTGGCAGCCATTTAATTTTGTCAATACAATTGTTATTGGTCCATAGCAATGAGCTAGGTTCATTTAATTGGTCTTGGTTTTGGAGTTTGTCTAAGGCAATCCTTTAAGTTTGGCATTGTGATGAGAAATCCCATCTCAATTTGGATTTCTTTTGTACAATAATTACATTTGTCATAATGATTATTAATGTATCATTATGTCGATAGTCCTTTAATTTGTTAATATTAACTTTCTCCTTATCATCATTACTTAAGGTGGATAATTCTACTAGGTTATTATTGAAAACTTTTTGCATTTTATAAGGACCTTCCACAATAACCTGAACTTTCCACCTTTTATTTTCATAGCTTTAGGCATCCATATACCAACTCTCCTTCCTTAAAACTTTTCATCTTGCCTTTATCATCTTGTTGGAATTTTCGTAATAATTTAATATGGTTCATATTTTCTCTAGCATGCCAACAATTTTCATGTAATTTTACCAACTCCTCCATTCGTATTCGAATTGCCAAATGAATGTCATCTTCTAGTACATTTGAATTATGTGAATAGGTACCATAAATTCTGCTAGCATAACAGGTTGAATGCCATAAACCAACTCAAATGGTGTTGCGTGAATTATTATTTTGTAAACAATTTGATATGCCCATAGAGCTATAAATAGCTTGACATCCCAGTCATTTTGGTTTGCATTTACCATTTTGGCAAGTGATCTTCGTAAAGTTTTGTTTGTGGACTCAACTTGACCATTTCCTTATGGATAGTAGGTAGTTGATTTATGATGTGTGATCATAAATTCTTGAATTAATATTTCAATTGTCCTATTAATAAAATGAGTGCCTTGATCACTCACTAAATGAGTAGGACATCCAAAATGGGTACTAATATTTTCATGAGTAAATTTAGTAGTGCTTTGAACAATATTATCTCTTAATGTTTTGGCTTCTACCCATTTAGTTATATGGTTAGTGTCCACCAAAATATATGGATTTCCAGTAGATTGTGCAGCTAATTTAATTGGTGCCATGAAGTCGAAACCCCATTCATAAATGATTCAAATGCCATAATGGGTTGAAGTGGTCCTTTATTGCTTCGCCACATTAGTGTAATTTGAATGTAGAGACCATGGCAGGTAAATGCATTCGGAGATGAAACATATTATACCACAAAAACATGCCAACTAAAACCTATTAAAACATGGCTATCAGAAATTGCTAGCCTTTATTCTAGGTTTGCCAACTATGGAAGTTGAAACACGATTGTGTCCATGAACAAGAAATGAAATTTTTGTAGATGTGTTTTGAAACATGATAGTTGTTGAAGAATTTTGTAATTTACCACCGAAACATAAACTTACCTACTAGTTTCTTAACATGGTTCTTTGGAACTGATAAAATGTTGAGACATGGAATCTGATTCAAAACAATGACTAAAACATGATATTTTTGTTGGAGAAGTTTGAAACTTTTGGAATTTTTTGGAAACTACTGAACTTTGAAAAATCATAGGAAATATTTAAATAATTTCTTTTGTAAATTTGTTTCATGAGTACATTTATTACGTTCTATAGATTTTGAAATTTCAATCATATCAAGAATATTGTGTATTTTGATGTTCTTAATCATTGCATTTAGAAAACAATTAACGAAATGTAATGTTAATTCTTTTTCTTGAACTTTTTGGTAAAGAACACAAATTTGAAATATGATTTAAGAATTTTTTGTGAATTTTCATCCTACTTTAATTTTGAAGTCATTTTATTTTTAGGTTTTTATTACGCAATTATTTGAATAAACATAATTTAGTTATGAATTTTCAAAGTTAAGCCCTTTTAAGTAAATGAATCATTTTAATTAGGAATGTTTTTTTAAATTCCATTTTTAAATTACAAAATAAACTTCAAACCATATATTAAGGCATGGAATGAATAAACATAAGAATAAATAATAATAATTGTGAAAACATTTAAAAGAAAAGGCCCAAGAAAATGATTTGGCCACTTTCGATTTCTTAACCATTCCTTTAAGTGGTTCCTAATGGCATGGTGGTACCACCCAAGAATGGGTTCACCCATGACATAGGTAAAGGTTCATTCATGCTTGATAGTAAACTATATGTTAAATTGGAGGTAATTTAAAAAGAAAATTATCACATGTGTTCATACAATCCTAGGTGCAACTTGATGTGGCATGCATATAAATGTGAAACAATGTTAATGTAGGTGTTACATTATCACCATTTTGCACTAGGCAAATCTTGACATTCCATAGTGTCCACATAGTGCCTCCTTGACACTTTGTATAAAACAATACATTTTGTCCAAGTTATAAAAGCAAAACCCTACCTTTTTCACTAACCCATAACCTATCATCCCTATGTTTTTGTCTCAACACATGGCACAAAAGGAGTCGTTTGGGATCCATATCAACCCTACATGCACAACTATCTTTAGAAATTCAATTTGAAATGGGAGTAGTCGATTTCTATTATTACTGTAACTACCTATATCCAACCAACAAAAATACTATTATTCATGCACTTGAAACCGGGGTGGGAAAAAAATTAAAATAAAATAAAGAATGTGTGAAAATATCCATTTGAATATGTAGTTTTTGTGTCCAAAACACCTTGCAAATGAAGGTGATTCTATAGTTAGAAACCCAATATGTTTCATTTGGCTTATGGCTCACTAGGATCTAAATCACACATTTTAGTTATCATCATTAAAAGTGGCAGTCTTTAAAGGTCCATATTGAAAATGAAATAGAAAACATAATTTTGGTACCTTGGATATTACAACCTTGTACCATTATTAATTCATGGCAACTTCAAGATCTAACGCGTCTGAATCATAAAGTTTGTCCCATCGTCTTTTTTTGATATCTTCAATTATTTTTCTATCACATTTTTGTACATAAGGCCATTCCAAATAGTGGCCATATTCAACACTAATGTCAACCAACTCCTTCCAAGCTTTCTTTACTCACAAATTTTCCAAAACAAATGTTTGACTTTCTAGTAGCAAAATATCACAAATTTGGGGCCAAATGTGGTTCAAAATCACAAAATTAGGGAAAATGTTGGAAAAGTCCCCCATTGCCCCTATGCACCTGGAAAGGAAATATTGTAATGCATCCATTTAAATCCAAATATACAATGATGAATTGGAACTTTACAGAAACCTACCATAAATTCATTAATGTGCATAATCTTTGAAACCAAATTGAAAGAATTAGAAATTTTTCCAACCTCAAGATTTTGAAGTTGATTCAACTTCAATGTAAAGTAATTTTCAAAACAACAAAGATGATGATTGCATTCTAGCTTGAGGTACATTCCACCAATTTACACTTGGGAAATGGTTTCAAAGGGTACTAATTTGGCCTTAGAAGGGGACTTACCGGTCTTTGAATGATAGGAAAATGAGGCCAAAATTATTTGACCAGCATCATGCCCATAGCCCTAGAAGGGACCAACAAAGAAACTTTGTAGCCTTGTTCACCCAATACAAAGTGGTCCAAGTGATGCGAGATGATCAGACCCTATTAATGTATGTAGGCCTCCTACTATCAACCATGTTTACACATTAGCCAACAATCTATCGTCACCCCATCTTCGTTCCTTGGATAAATACCCACTATTGCTTGCCATCACTTCCCCTCCCACAAATATCTGAGTCTTCAACTACAGCTGTTGTAAGACCTAGCTATCTGTTTAGCACAATCAAAACTCAAAGTACCACTACTGATAGAATCTTTGCAACCTTGAAAGGCATTTAAAATTCCATAGGTTAGTCATTTAAAGATGGAAGAAAAAAGAAGTCAAGAACAAGCCTGTAATCTGTTAGATAACCTTGATTGAAAGTCAAATCCCTCTTTTGATAGCAAAAAGGGACATTAAAAAACAACTCTTGTCCACTATGGTTGCCCATTTTCCCAAGGACTTGTCGCACATACTATAGGTATGTGCAAGGCCTCATTATGATTTAAACATGCTATTCACTCAATTAATATAATCAACATAGGTCACTAACCTCAAAACAACTACTGCCCACATACAATTTACACACAATGCACAAAATTTCCTATTGAAACATGCACAAAGAAAAGGATACCTAATTTCCAGCACGATGTCCAGTAGTTGATGTGTCAACCAGTGATCCAATGCCTGCTACAATAGTGTCATAAACACGACCACTTGCTTTAATCTCTGCAACTGGAATTGGTGCCCTCTATCATCTAATCAAATACAACAAAAACAAAATTAATGAAGTAGAAAGACAACAACAAATTTAGTACTATGGCTTTAAACCCTAAACCTAACATAATTTCCAATGCCAATTGGGTGCCATGATAACTCTTTGTTTGCACTTGATCTCATCAAGACTAACCACAAATAGGAAACAACATACCATATGAGTGTTTGCTGCAATGGCTAGTTCTACCACTCAAAATGCATTGTGTGCATGCATTAAATAGTGCATTCCACTAACAAACAAGAAACTGGTGCCAAGACCCATTAATAGTTCAACTTTAGGATGAAGTTGAGAGCCAAAAATTCTTGTGGATAGGATTGCATTTTCATTCACATATCGCAACTACACACCAAGAAGGGATTTACTGAAGATTAACACCTTGAAAGTTTCAAGCAGTTTGACCCCTATATGAGCTACTAATGTTGACCATTTTCTTATAGTGTACATTAACTCATAAATGTTCAAATGAACACCTAGAGCTCTCATGCACAGGAATTCACACAAATGAAAAGTAAAAGGAAGGTTTCATACTAGGTGCAGAAACATACATAATAGTTGTCGATCCATTGATGGCTAAATTACTGAATGCTAATATTCTAATGATCTATTTGCATGTGAAAATCAACCAACTACATGTCAAAAGGTTATTATAAAAAAAGGTAGGACATCGGAAAAGCTTCCCATACAAATAAAAATATTTGGTAGTCCATGCTTCAACATTCAACCTTTCATAAGTCTTTAGGCAATATCCAACTTGTAAATATAGGTTGTTTGCTCATATTCTTGCATCTAGCCTTTGGTAATCAAACATCTACATTTGTTGTTAAAGGAGCAAGTGCATGTCAAAGGACTAGAAAAAAAAAGTTGGGCACAAAATAATATCTGTCAACCAATGTATCCGAATAACAATAATGTATACATGTGATGGGGTAGGTAGGTGAAGTAGTAGTTTGTCATTGTAGTCTTGGACTAAATAAAGAGTATAGCAAATTGTAATTACTTGAGAAGTTTGGCAAAATCAAGGCACGCATCTCAATAGGTTAATGCTACACCCTAAACGATATTTACAACTCTCTTCTTCATGGTAGTTCTTTATGGTCAACAATAACAGTCTCTAAAGTTGCATCCTCTCTTGATGGTAAAAACAAATTGCTCTATGTAGGTATATGGTGCGAAGTTGTGGATGAACATCTATTGATGTTATTAGATGAAAATGACATGTTTTCATCTACATTTTTGATTCATTCTTTCCCGCCCATTCTTGCCATGTTTCCTATTTTCAATTGTGTTAGAGTAATACATCTAAGGAACTTGACAACCTGTCATAGTTGCAGTTGATGGAGAGTATGGAACTAAATTACATAGTCCCAACATAAAGGGAAGATGCCAATAATGCACATGTTATAGAGCAGAAATGTGAGTATGAGTGTAACAAGGATGCTCATGTGGCTTCTCTTGCATACTTGCTGAAACCTCTTCAAAACATGACAAAAGAATTATATTTAGACTCAACCTTAAATATTACAAACCATTTCATTCTATATGTAGTGTTAATTAGATGGTGTAAATTGCTTTATCCCTTAGGTTTCACAACACCGACCTTGTGGTACATGTTCTTTCATTTTCATTGCTACAAATTTCTCTATGTGGATATTTTAAAATTTGTAAGGAGTCAATTTTTATAAGGTAGTTTTTTTCATCGTAACATAAAGTAGGTGGTTAAGTCATCCATTGTTCACACTTTTACAGTTAGGAGTCATTCATCAAAGAAAGACAGGGGCACCTACGTTTGTTCTTACTGAAACTAGGAGAGCCTCTATAGTGAAACACTAGGTTGGGCAAAATAAGGGAAGATGCAAACTTCAAGGAAATTAGTTCCTTAAAGGAAATGGAAAACACTTTTGCAAAGATGGAAACCAATGATGATTACACATTAGGTTAGTTTTTATTGGCATTTGACCTAGGCTAGTTGTTTCTTCCACATCCTATGTTTTTGTTCTTCGAATGTAGGTTTGCAAATCTTCACAAGTTTTGAAGCTTGTTTCAATCCATGCAAACTTTTGAGTAATCTGCATACTTTTCCTTATTCTTCATGATTGAAAAATCCCTTCGGCTGCTCCACATATATTTCCTCCTTCACCTCCCCATGTAAAAAAACAGTCTTGATGTCAAACTACATGATCTCTAAGTCTTTAACTGTAGATAGTCCTTACATTATCAAACTTTGCAACGGGGGTGTATGTTTCAACACAGTTAACTCCAAACCTATGAACAACCCTTTGCTACTAATCAAGCCTTGTATCTCTCCATATTACTATCCACTTTGGGTTTAACTTTAAATGGCCATTTGCATCTTACTGTGTTTATTCTTGGTGGGACAGTCACAAGCTTCCAAGTTTGTTTGCATGTAATGATTGGATTTCCTCTTGCATAACTTTTTCAAACTTCTATCTATCAAATGATAGCATGGCAACCTCACAAGTTTCAAGCTCATATAGTAAGCCTACTAATTTTGTCAAACCGGCAAAGGTTGGATGATCACTCCCCCATTCACCAAATGTGATTGGTGGCTATTTTGTTTGACCTGGAGAAGATCCTTTTTGAGGAATGTCATTATCATTGAAAATATCAATCTCTTGATATGAATCACTTGTTTAGTTGCCTATTGCAATGAATCTTGGTCTTCGATGAAAACATCTTCATATATGGTGTGACAAGGTTTAATGGCTTTCCCACTCGTGGAAGACCTAGGTGCATTCATTGCCTCATGTTCATTTTGACTTAAAATTAGGTTTCTACTCATCTTTGATATCAATGTTTTATTCTTCAAGACTATTTCAAAAGTATTTTCAATATTCAATCCCTAATTAAATGAAACATCTTTGTTGATGATTCTTTTTCCTTTTTTTAGTACACCATAAATCGTAGGCATTTGAGTTAATATTGTAACCTAAAAAGATGCACTTCATGCTCTTTGGTTCCAATTTTTCAATTCCTTTGGTACATGAGCATAATCAATGTTACCAAAAACTCTTATATGACTGATGTCAAGCTTCCAAAGGTGATTTGCCTTTTAGGACTTTAGTTCCTATCCTATTTAGAATGTAGACATTGGTATGAGCAACCTCACCAAAAAAATTAAAGCTAAATTTCTACATAGGAGTATGGATCTAATTTTTTCCACCATTGTTCAGTTATCTCTTTCTAGAACACCATTTTGCTGAGTTGCATAGGCAACACTAAATTCTTGAAGACTCCTTTCTTTCTTAGGAAACTCTCACTTTCTTTTAGTAAATTTTGAACTTTTTTCATTCAAATTTTTTATTTCAAAACTTGTGTCTCTTATGGCTTAATGTATAAATACCGAAAATGCTAAAATACCTCTCCCTTTGACTTCATGTAGTAAATTTTTTATAAGAACTATGATCACCTTTAAACATTCATGACATACATCTACATGATAAAATGGGTCTTAATGACAGGGCAAACTACATAGTGAAATTTTTAGGCATACAAGATTGAAATCATTGAACAACATTATTTTGACTAGGGCTTTGCATATTATCACACCATAGCAAACAAACCAATCAACAATTTAGCTTTCTTGCATGCACATTGTCATATATTTTCTCTTAGACCAGAAATTCTAGCTCTCTTCACACATTATGTTTTATTTCTTTCCATAATGTGGCGTTCTATATTACATGGCAGTGATTTAGACACAAAGATCCTGAGATGGTGTATAACAATAGTGCCACCTTTGTGTGGATAATTCCTATTTTCTATTGGGTCCAATACATTATTGGACCACTAAGGCACATGAGAACATGCACTACAATGCTTTGTTATCTTTAGTTAAAATTTTTTCCAGGTTATACCCATAAAAGGTATCAACTTAGACCAGATATGTTATTCATTCTAGGATTGAATGGTAATTATGTACCTAGTGTCACCTTCTGCTTAGTGTTTTTATAGTGGGTTTTTGGACATTATGTATGCAATCTAATATCTTTTCCATAGTATCTTTCTGTTACATAAAACTTGGGTCCAAAACATTGCCTACATGCATGTTATATACTTGTTGTAGGAGAAGGTCTTTTGTAAATTGCCGATGTGTATGGGAATCTTGTTTAAACTTGCTTTGGACTCTTTGTTGTGGTTACAGGTATGATCCATTAAAATGGGATTTCAGTCCAAAGTTGAGAATTGCAACAAACATGTGGTGTTTTACTTGCGATTTTCTGAGGGTCTCTATTGAAAGAATACAAATCTTAATGTGGTGATGCTTTTGCTGCAACTAAGACAAGTGTAAAGAGTGCTAGTTTTGTAATGAAGAATGAAGCACATTATTGTCTCTTGAATGCTAGCCAACATACATGCCAATTTTGTGTCTTTCTAGCGATTCTAAAAATTTCAAGATGATGCAATACTTTGTGAATGCTTTACAATTGTTAATTTAATCTTGTCAAAACTTAAGGAAACATTACAATGTTGCAGATTCAAATAGATTAGGTGTGATCCAATACCATTGTGTTGTGATTTCTCCCGAGTGATAGGTTTTGACAAAGTGGGGCACTTGAGAATCCTTTTTGGCTTCAAAACTTATTTGATTGTTTGGCCTCCATGTTTCATGAGGCATTTTTTACGGACAACAATGAATTCTTTTTGAACTTTGTTACGAATATCCAAGGGTGGGGGTTTTTTTTTTTTGCATTTATGTTTAGACATATGTATTGGTTTTAAAGCTGATGTAATCGAAGGGCGACTACTCCTTGGCTTCGACAATGCATTCGCTTTTGCCTTTTATTCTAGAATGTTTCCACCTTTTGCAAAATACACACTCTCCATTGTGTTTCTTAATGGCGGGTACAACTTTAGTTTGATAGGATTCCTTTCGAAATCCATAGCTTTGTCACACCCTTTTTTTCGATACTCATTGACTTTCATTTTCAAGTTCTTCTTGTAGTGACAATAAACATAAATAAATTCCTTCCTGTCCTTTTGACAATGATTGTGACATTCATTAAGTAATTGTAGCCACTCCTTATGAGTGTAGGTCTCCATGAAAATTGTTTTGTTTATTTTCACATTTTCTACTATCATGTCTGTTGCTTCGTTCTCCATGTTTCCTTTCTTCTATCAAGACTAATTCAACTTCTGTGTTAAGAATAATGGAAGATTGGAAGAAGGGAATGTTATGCATGGATCACCTTATGCTTGAGTTGGAAAAGGAAAGAAAGCTCGCAGTTATAAAGAAACTAAGAAATTATACAAAGAAACTAAACCCTAACTAAATTGAAACTAAGGTGTGTTTATTTGTTTGTTGTGACAATTAACACATGATGCATCCCACTTGTAATCAATTCCCACTTAAACTTAAGAAAATTATTCTATTACTTTCATTAATTGTTTTGACAAAATAGTCCGATGAAAGTTAGAGGAAGCGTGGGAAAGTTAAAAAAGGTCGAAAACATCATGGATGGGGATTGCATGGGGAAACATAAAAAATGGGCACATGAGGTTGAAACATAGCTCATGTTTGGGGAGCTCAGCTGCCTGGGCATCGAAACGTGTGCTCGGCCACCCGGCAAAACTTGACATGTTTCAATGGGTGCGTGGAAACCCACGCGGGGCCGCCTCGAAGCGAGGCGCGCATTCACGACTTGTCGCTGAAGTAACGTGGGGGCGGGGCGGGGATACGCGCGCTCGTCCGACCCGACCTGACTAAGGAGCGTTGGAATGCAAGCGATGGTGGTAAGTTTCGTGGCGATGGATTAGGGTTTGGAGATGTTAGGGAAGGGACGGAGGGCGGAGGGGAGTGGGCTGGATAGAAAGGCAATGACGATGTTCCTTGACTTGTTGTTTCGCTCTTTGTTTGGGAACGGGAGATGGGGGCGAAAGGCAGTTGGTCGTGGACGGGAGTCGCTTTCTGACTTTAGCGTTATGGGTTCAGAGATCGGCTGGAGGTGGACGATGATGGTGATGAAGATGGTTATTATGGTCATGATCATCGTAATGGGGGTCGTGATGATCATGAGGAGGAGGAGGAGGATCAGCAGTTGTAGCAGTAGTGGAGGAGGAGCGGCTTTTGGGACTGGCTGGAGGAGGACGTTTAGTTGTTGTTCTTGTATTGAATTTGGATGCCGGAGCTCGGTCGTTTTGAAGTTTTAGAAATGGAGAGCTAAGACTTGGTCGCTTTAGAGGGTGTGGGGAGGTTCTTTGTCGGTAATATTTGTATGTTCTGATTTGCATCTGGATCATTGTGGTACTTGAAAGAGGGTTTCGAGTCTCTGAATAGTTGGCGATTAGGAACTGCGGGTTTCGGGATGCGTTCAAGGATGGCACTTCATCATCATCATCAACAGCAGTCGATCCGATCGACCTCGGACGACGGTGATTCGGGAAGTGAGGACGAAGAGCCAACTCCGTCACATCGCATGGCAATGTATCCTGTTCCGCACTCGCATTGGTTTCCGCGGTCTCTTTCCTTCAAACCTTGGAACAGCGTTAGGGCGGTGAAGCAGCAGCAGCAGCCGAGTGGAGGAGTCTTACCAAGACGTCTCCGCATCCAAGTCTCACGCCCTGTACGATTCTTCCTTCTTCTACACCTTGAACAGACACGTTCTTCACGTATTTTGTCTCTCTCCATTCACCCCCGTTGCACTCTGTACAGTGATGCCTTCATATATGTCCGGGAGAGAGAGACCTACAGAAAGAAAGATCGCCTGTGGAAATCCTAGTAATGCACTACATTATTGGAGTATAGGCTGTTGTTGATAGTGCACACGGATTATGCTCTAACAGTGTCCAGTAAAAATTGCGTTTCTTCAGTTTTGAAGAAAGCAAGATTGCTGCAGTTGATGTGACCATATATGTTCATTTCCTTTTTAGCCTGGATTTGTATCGTCTGTTCTGAGCTCTCTTGTGTTTCCTGTGGTTCTTGTGGGTGCAGTTGCCGGTGAGGGTTACCAAGGACATTGTGGAGACTTACCAACTCTGCAACCCAAGCTTTCAACATTCAGAGAACTTAAACCCTAAACGCTACCTGACCAATCCATCAATACCAAAGTTCAATGGAGGCTGTGACAATGAAAATCATGATCTCATTCTCTACTATGGTTGTGTGTTTGTCAATGAGAATGCCACTCGACGGTAGGCCTACTCTGGAGCCACAATAGATGAAGATAGATACATGAGATACTTTCCAACTGGAAATGCCTTAGGATGCAGGATTGTCTTTTGTGCAATCACAGATTTCATTGACTGTTTGCTGGGATTTTTTCTTCTCTTTTGGAGAAAATTTAGCACATTCTTTTCAGTCTTAGTGCATCAGAGCTCATGGGTTATTGCTTTCCAATCTGGTGCAGGGTGTGGCCAGAAAGGCAGGGGCAAACTCAGTCTTGTGAGTATGGTTAGTTGCATTAAATTGATGTGGTGATTGTTTTGTGTTCAGATATGTTGTGAAGGAGTTGGTTGGTCAAGGAACGTTTGGACAGGTTGCAAGGTGCTATACAATTGAGACAAATACAAATGTAGCTGTGAAAATTATCAAGAATCAGCTGGCATACTACTCACAAGCCAAAGTTGAGATTGGCATCCTTCATGTGGTATGACTGCTCTTGTGGACCCTCTTTATATCTTGGATGCTTGTCAAGTGTTGAAGCTTATTTGGCATAGAATTCTCAGGATTCAAAAGTGCGAATCTTTGCCCATTGACATATGACCTGAGCAATGAAACAACAGAGGAGATGCCAAAGAAAGCTTTTTGCACAGGTCCCTTCCTCTCTGGTTCTTTGCAACAAAAGATTTCAATCATTCCCTAAAGCAACTAGTTATACCCCTCATTGTTATGTTACCTTCAAAGTTTTGTTTTTGAGTTTCCTCTGTAATCTCATAGATATAGTTAGTTATATGCCCTTAGGCCAAAATACAGTCCATGAAGCATTTGATAAGTCTTAGTAAACTGCTTTCACATTGCCTTCAGCACCAGGGGAGGTGTCCCAGAATGGGATTTAGTGTATCTTTCAGACTTGCAACATTGTGTCTCAATCAAATGGATCCCATTTTCATATCCACACCATTACACATCATATCAGCAAGTGGGACACGTAATAGATGCTTGTGGGTATACTGATTCTGTCTACGTAATGTCACAGCTCAACAGGAACCATGATCCAAAGGATGAGCATCACGTTGTTCGGAGCTTTGATCACTTCAGCTTTAAAGGGCACCTGTGCATTGTCTTTGAGCTGTTGGGCAAGAACTTGTGAGCTTCATTCTTATCTTAACATGATGGATCTGAATGATGAATGTAAATCCTGGAGACTATGGTGCATGACCTTAGATTTATCTTCTGCATTGCATAGTGATTCTCATCAGGTCTTTGGTGCTCACCTTTTGTAGGTTTGTATTGCAATGCAGTAGTCAGTACTTTAAACATCAATGCTTATGTCAGGCACTCCTGGGATTAGTGCAACTTCCCCTTGATAGCATACATACACATAGTTTCCCCTTGATACATTGGTGAATTTTCACTCAGTCTTTCTTGTAATAGAATGTTTGGTTGTGTGATCTCATTGCTAATTTTGTGGAGAGGATTGGAGGAGAGGAAGTGCAAATCCCAACCTGATGTCTGGAGCATTTTAGGTGGGATTAAAGAGTTGGGAATGTCAGATGTGAGTACCATAGCTTTTGAACATTCCTGTCTCTTCTTGCCAGTGATTCACTGCCATCAATTGGCAGTTTGCTCTGTGGTGTCTTGCAATCTGTCAATATGATCCTTGTGCAATTTCAGGTTTCAGCTGTTGGATAGAAATCACCTGAAGGGTATTCCCTTAAATCTGGTCCGGATCTTCTCAAAACAGGTGAAAATAAGTGCAGAATTGTTGTAGCTCCTCATTTACATGGTTGTTGTAGCTTAAGGAACAGGTGTTGTCATGGACAATGGCAACTCTGGCCATCTTGAATTTCTGGTCCTGCTAGATCTGGCAGAAGATGACCATTGTATTTTCCTAGTTGGTGTATGAAGTTGTTACAACCACCCATCAGTCCAATTGTAATTGTAATTGGACTGATGGGTGGTTATAACAACTCCAAAACAACTTTTGAAAAATTGCCAATGAAGTTTCAATTCCTGTCATTCTCAGAACAGATAATGAGAAGTCTATTTGGTCTCAGGACAAATATCCCTGCAGTTATGTAGTCTGACACAATGTTGTATTCCAGCTGTTGAAGGCTCTCACTCTTTTACGAGATGCCCATGTGATACACTGTGACCTGAAGCCAGAAAACATACTACTGACAAGGTATGACTTCAAAAGTCTATGATTTCTCTTTCCTAAATTTTTTCAGAGTTTTATTTATAATCCAGTGGTTCAAGGTGCAGTAATTGAAGCAGCTTGAACTTATGGACTTACTGAATCACTTGTGGATTCCAAAGTAGCTACAGAAGTATCTACCATACTCCTGAGTCACACCTCAATGGTACTCTGGCTGTTTGATTGCAAGATGTACAGGGCTGAAATGGTTGCTCTAAACATGTTCATTATTGTGAATGTTCTGCATGTGCACCGCCAGGTGTCGTAGCAATCAGTCTGCAAACATTAAGCTGATTGACTTTGGATCAGCATGCATGGAGCATAACACAGTCTACACATATATACAGGTTCTTTTTCTTTCATATCAGTTTCCTTCTGATATGCTGTGTTTTCGGATGTGAAATTTCCTGTACAAGAAAGCCCTTGGAGGTTTGCTAGATGTTGTCGTTCCTCTCTTTCTTCTGTCTTCTCCTAACCTCCAGTTTGCTTTTGTGTGTACAGAGCCGCTTCTATCGATCACCAGAAGTCCTACTTGGGCATACGTATCTTCATTCCAATACCTTGCAAGGGGCCTGCTTTATAGCTTTGTTTTCTTCATTTTTGTCCTTGGTTGTCATCACTTTCAATCACTATTTATGCAATTTTGTCCCAAGGAAACTCAGCTGACCTTAACTTGAAGCATAGATACACAACAGCCATCGATATGTGGTCTCTGGGATGTGTGGCAGCAGAGCTGTTTCTTGGTTTGCCATTGTTCCCTGCCCAAAGTCCATATGACCTTCTTCTGTTCATCAAAGAGAAACTAAGGTTTGTTCCTGGCTTAAAATCCCCTTTCCTAGGGATCCTTGTTGTCCAAAGTGCTACAGATGTAAATTATTACAGCAGCTTTCACATACTTCTGCCAAATGAACAATAAACTTCTACATCGAGTGTTTCAATGCAAGGCCTTCTGTATACATGAAAGAACTTTTCCATTCAGCAGAGCTTGATAGAGCATTTTCACAGCACACTGTCAAGTCTCACTGTTTTCCCTGGTTATAGGCATGAGATGCTATTGCTGTGACCAATTGGTGTTGTGATATATTTGAAACAGATCTCATGTTTCATTCTTAATGAACAGGCAGAACCTAGAGTCTAGGCTTATGAATGATTGTGTTCCAATAGAGGGATAGAACTAGAAAATGCTCAATTTGGCCTTTGCAAAGTCAAAGAAAGCTAGTTTTCAAACTGAACCTTGATATAATAGGAACCCTGTTGTAATGGATTGGACAGTATCCTTTTCATGCTCGTAGTGTCCCACATCACAGTTGTGCTTGTTGTACAGTTATCTCATTTGTGATGTATATGGAGAAGAGCTTCTATCCTTGTCTGTGCAGGAGTCAACCTCCTGACTATATACTTCAGAAGGCCAAATACACAAGCAAGTATTACAGATTGTCCAGTGCTGCCCCACATTCTGGAGATGGCTGCACAAATGGACAGCCATCAGCCTTTGAACTTCTAAAACCTTATGAAAATGAGGCTGTAAGATTCTCAAATGTTCACATTTTTCTCTTTTTTTTGTTCTTATTTGTATGTGTCATCAGTTTGTACTGTCCCCACAAGGCAAATTTGTTGTTTTGATTTGCAGAGGGAAGGAAAGAAGCCAGCTATAGGAAAGCGCTACTTTGCAGGGACCCTTGAAGAGATGATCATGGACTACCATCAAAAGCAAATGTCCATAGCAGAGAGGAATAAAGGTCTAAATACTCTCCTTATTGACCTTATTGATCTGAGGCCATGGCTACTCTTCAGACAACCTGACCTGCCCTCGAAAGGCAACTTCATCTCAATCTTCCCTGAGATGAAGATGCCAGTATCAACCCTGTTCTGGGATGTTTTTTTTGTTAAGAATTATTATGCAATCAACATTACGATGATCTTTGTCAGCAGGCACTTTGTCAACAAATCTCCAGGCCAACTTTACTATTCATGATCAATTGGAATGGACTCTGATAATCTGCATGACCGGAGAGAGTGGTTGGGGGCTTCATTTAATGTCAAAATTCCTGGAAATTGCCCTTGTGGCAGTTTGATCAAAATACACTCAATCTGATCACTTGGATGTCAAATCTCTTCACATTAGTTAAATTGATGTTAAGTGGGAGTTGACCTCTCTGTGAAGGCAGTTTGAGTATGAGGGCAGGATTTAGCATTTTCTGGCTTTCCAGTTAGCTGAATGTATTGACTGTTTTAATGGCTTTCCAGATTTGGAGGCACGTAAGGTCTTTGCTGATTTTCTTAGAGGCCTCATTGAATGTGATCCAACCAAGCGATGGACTCCATCCCAGGTTAGAACTACTGTATAGAGACTCCACCTCTAATCCTCATATATTGACTGTCATCTTTAAAATGTTCTATTCAGCAATCTTGAGATGTAACTGACTAAGGAATGAAAGGTTCTGTTGCTCCATTTCTCTGAACTTTCTAGCTGTATAACTTTCCAATGCTAGGATTGCTTTCTATGGTTTAGGTTTTTAGTCAAGTGGGGCTATATGCATGCTGTGTGAAGAAATACATGTATGTCAAAGGGGAAGGTTTGGTAGTTTGACCAAGACAAACTACCAAGACACTAACTGGCATTTTAATACCTGGTTGCTAATTGCAGGCTGCCCAACATCCTTTCCTCACAGGGGAGCAGTTTGATGGCCCTTTCAAGCCTCTGCCTGAAAAATCTCACATGGTAATGCTTTCATTTTTCATAGCCTTGTGTATCGCTCTCAAGGTTTAAGCATCAGATTGCTGGGACTACAAGGAGAAGGTAAATGCTGCAGGAACGTAACTGTTTGAGTGGTTACATTCTTGAGATTTTTTGTATAAGCAGCAATTAGTCTTAGACACAATGATATATTATGCACTCTGTTGAACCATAATAGAGGTGGACATGATATGGACATTTTCTTGTCCTTTCTTGGGTGCTATTGACACAGTTGTTCTTACTGTTCTACAGCCAGTAAGGGAGGGACTGGTCATGGAGCACAGGGTTGGTTCTGGCCACTGGTTTGGTGCAGGTCTTTCTCCCCAAGTAAGCATGTTGCTTCTTGATTGTGCTTTTGAAATGGCTGACTTTATTTAGCTCTGTGTGATCTTTGGTAAGTTTTATGGTTCTATTTGACAACTGAACCTTAGTTTTAACATCTTCTCCTATAGCATTCCTGGATGGCTGGTGCTTAGGACATGTGATGGCTTGGGGCCATTGTGATATTTTGGTTCTAATTCTGAGAATTTTTTTGGTTGAGATGGACTAGTGTTAAGAGTTGCTCTGGAAGCCTTGCATAACAGGCATTCAGGTTTCAATCTGTGCATTGGCATTGTCATTGCTTCTGTTGTCTCAGTTGTATTTGCCAGTGTCTGCAAAACATTGTGTGCCCTATGGATGGGGGTTGATGCTGCCAATATCCTGAGAACTGATCATCTCTTTTTATCGATTGTACCAAGCAATACTTGAGCTTGCACTTAGGGCTTGGCACCCCTAAGACCCTTGAGTCTCTTGATCTTTTATGGTGAATGATGACACTAATCAAGATGAGTTGTTTGACCTTGCAGGTTGGAAACTTGAGCTTGTATGGGCCCTTCAATGGTAGCCCACAGCTTAAAGCAACACCATACCCATTAGCAGGCAACTATAGCGGTAGTTTTGGCAGCTCTGGGGGAAATGGGGCCCTTGGCAGTAGCTTTGGAAGTTATAGTGATGGTACAGGGATGTCTGTGACTTACCCGGCAGTACCAAATGGACAAATGTCTTTCCTTGGGGGATCCCTGGATGCCAATTGGCTGTGGCTATCAGCTTCACATATGCAAGGATTGGGGCAAGGTTTTGGACATTCTCAGCTTGGCATGAGTCCATCAGGACAACCCTGTTCCTTGTCTTTAGGTGGTAGCCCCTCTCATCAATTTCCAGCATCTTACTTTCAAGCATCTCCAGATTCTCAGTATACTACTTTTCCAGGTACCAAACTTCCTAAGGTATAATTGTACTTCTTTTTGTTTGCTGGCAGGTAAAAGTTAGTGACTGTGGTTGGTCGCACAATCTTTTGCTTCTGCATGTACTAAAACTGTCTAGGTTATGGTCCCAGTCATTTCCTGTGCAGTGTATGTGTGTCTTCTCTTCAGCATTCATTGGAGAAACCCTCCTGTGTGAGGGGCAGGCTATTCCACTGTTCCACACTTGTTGTCTGCAATCCTTAATTTTATTTTGTTTTTTCTTGTTCCATAACTTTCTTGTGATTACTTTCTAGAATTTTTACTCTTGGTGCTATTTTCTTGCTTATCTTTAGAGGGTACATATGAGGTACTGCTTAGGGAGTTTAATCCTCTAAATCTACAGCCTTTTCACAAGTGATATATTGAAGTGTTTAGCTTTGTTTGGTTTCTGTTTAGCAGGATCCAAACCAGTGACTGTTTTCGAAATGTTTGTGTACAACTTAAGTTAGGATGGGTGCAGATTGTAACTCTGTCAAATCCTTTCATGCTCTGCAGGTAACCTGTACCAGACATCTCCAGGGCAATTTTTCCAGTCATCAGCAGGGTCAAGTCTCCGGTCCCCAAGTTCCTCTTCACAGGGCTCACCTACTCAACATGGACCCACTTCACCTGCTCATGCTGTTAGGGAGGCTGCTGCAGTTGGGCAGTACAACAAGCGCCATGGGCCTTTCCCCATTCAGACTCTTTTGGGTGGATCTGGCTTGTCTCCTCATGACACTGTTAACTCTGCAAGGCTCCAGCAGAGTAATGCTGGTGCAACTTTGGAGCTCAGAAGTGGCAATAGTTTCTTGCATGCTCAAGGTGGAGTTCAAGTGGCTCCTCAGTGGCAGCCAACAAGAAGTGGTGACAATGCAGCGAATCATCAAAAATTGGGCTCAGTTTTTTCTTCCTCAGCTAGCAGAATGGATGGGGCAGATTCAGAAATTCTTGCTGCAGGGCCTCCTGATTGGGATGCAGATTTCAGGCAAAGAAATTCTAGCAGAGTCTATTATGCAGCTCGGTGATTGCTTTGAGCATCACATGGTGCCAGCGTGTGCTAAAAATCCTCCAGCTGGCAGGCTGCTAAAGTTAACCCTTCAGAAAATTGCTTAATGAAAGGAAAAAGCCAGAAGCTGGTCCTGCCAATTGGGTTTGTGCTGATCCTATGAAATGGTTCAGTCGATGTTGAAGGATCTGTGAAGGGAGGCATGCAGGGGATGAACTTGAAGTGGAAGGTTTCAAGAGTGTCTGTCTCAATTGCAGGAAGATTTTCAGCCAGTACAAGATCGTGGAATCAGTATCTATGCACTACTACTGTGGTTCTTGGTTGGACGCAGGATGAGCATTTTCTGGAGGATGATTTGCTGCTAGATTCTGGGTTTGGAAGCTCTATTACAAAGATGGGACCCCACATGGAGTGCTGGGTTGGGGGGTGCACAGGTAGGACCCTGCCCTGTATCCAGAGCCTTCTCTAGCCCAGGGCACAGCTTTGGTCCTGGGTCATTGATGGGGCACCCACACCACGTTTTAGAAGCTGTAATTCTCAGCAGCCACACTGTTTCAAGGTACTGTCATGTGTTATAGATGATGGCCCTGTCTACTGAAATGCATTTGCAGTAGATTTTCTTGGAACTTTAAGGCTAATCTGAACTGGGTATTCACTCACATGTCAAAAATTCCATATTTCTATTGGCTTTTTCAGGACAGTGCACTGCCAAAGTGGTGATGGTGGCCACATGTTGCTCCAGAACTCCAGTGAGGGTTTCGAATCAGGCTATTGGCATAGCAATGTGATGGCAAAACTTGGGCTTTTGTCTTCAACTCAAGACTCACAGCAATTAGGCCAGCAAAAACAAGGACCTCAAGCTGCACATCTGCAATACTGGTATCAGCAACATCCTCATATTTGTCCTCCTAACCATCCTCAAACCCATATTCAAAATTTTCAACATTTTAACAGCTTTCAGTAGTCAACAAACTTTGGAATACCTCTGGGACCTGTGGGCCGGAGGTATGCACCTGGGGAGGTTAGTTACTCAGCATACTCCAACCTGTTTTTTCACCCAACAGCAGCAGTTTCTCTCTTCCCAGCAGTCCCTGGACCATCATCTTTTACCAAACTCACCAGTTTCACTTCCCCAAAGTTCTTGCACAACCATCAAGGTGCAGATTATGTACAACTCTCCAGATGGGCTCTTATCATCTCCACAGATTGAGACTTGCTTGGGATATGAAATTAGTGTGATTGGAGCAGGATCATCTAGTATTGTTTATGGGGGAGATGAAAGTCCCAGCTTTTGTCGTCGGCCCTTCTTCCTTCCCCAGCACCAAGTTCCCCTAAACCAAGTTTGCTCGAACAATCTCTTCAATGGTGAGTAATATACTTCTTCCTGTCTTCCAGTATTAATAAAGCATACTGTAGTCCACTACTGTTCTTTAGTTCAATTTGATGGACACTTCACAGCAAGAGAGCTTTTTTTTGGTATTTTCTGCAATGTTTCAGGCCTGTCAAAACTCATAGTGGTAGCTTACACTTGTCTTTTTTGCCTGTGGTTTGTAGGGTGAAAGCCAGGCCTGCCTTCAATTGGAGTTTTGTGGCCATCTGTAGCACCAGTTGAAAGAGATTACTGATTTGCAAAGTAGGTGTCACTGAACCAGAAAGGGTCTGCTTTTTGTCAGTTTGCTTGACTTTCTTGGGGTATTCAATGAGAGGAACCATATTGACCTTCCCTGGCTACTACTTAGTTAAATTGGGAAGGACACACAATTCTTTGAATACATTTTCTAGACCATTTCTACAGAATAGGTTCATAAATGGTATTATGAGTGACAAGGGTGTACTTTTCAACTCTGGCTCTTAAATCATTGAAAACTCTTTTGAAATGTGGACTGAATGGTTAGATTGTCAAGAAGTCTTCTATAATACAGGTGTGGCATATCAGAATCTAAGCTGAAATCTACACATACCGAACTTTCACATCTCAATTGATGTAGGTATCTATCTCACCTTTTGGAATGACTGAGTAATATTCAAATATTCTAGTTAGGGAAGATGAGTTTAGGGAAATGTCCACCTGTTCCGGTCAGTTTCAGTACCACATAGCAGAAGTGCTCTTAAAGGCTGTTTGAATCCAAATATATGCAAATGGATGTTTACCCTCAAAGATGAGCAATGTGGTGTTGTCATCTCACATGGAATTGCTACCTTAGTGTTGTATTGACTACTACCATATCTGCAGTCTAGGGACAATGAATCTCCATTAAACTGATTCCTAGAAAAATTAGATCATCCTTGTAGTGATGAGAGACCAGTAAATGTGTGGCTGCAGGCAACTTGCATTTCCATGTGTTTGATTCTTTGCTAATCAATGTTGTAATTGTTTGATCACTAAGTTTCATAACTTGCTTTCTGACTCTGCAACCCACAGATCACTGTATGGATCATTTGCTAATTAAGGTTGTAATATTCTGATTACAAAGTTCAGAAACATGCTTTCTGACTCTGCAACCCACAGATCCATGTATGGATCATTTGCTAATCAATACTATATTTTGATCACTTAGTTCAGAAACTTGCATTTTGACTTTGCAACACATAGTTCCATGTATTCACCATTTGCTAATCAATGTAATATTTTGATCACCATGTTCAAAAGCTTGCTTTTTGACTCTGGAATGCACAGATCCATGCAGGCATTTTTCTTTGAAATTTGTGATGAAGCACAAGTTGACTGAAGTTCAATTATCCATGAGATGATTTAGCCAAATTTGCCTACAAACAAAATGGAAAGGTAGAAAAATTTATGGACCCTTCTGGCTACAGCCTACAGAAATCTGATGTAGAATATTGGTGATTCGGGCCCAAAAAAGGTCTAAATTTAATGATTGGAAACCCAGAAAAGTAGAGGTAGAAAATTTTAGAAAGTCCAGAGTCCAGACCCTTCTGACTACCTACTGAAACCTGATTTAGAATACTGGCCATTCAGGCCCAAAAAAATGGTCTAAATTTGGCGATTGCAAACCCAGAAATGTACAGGTAGAAAAATTTATGGACCCTTCTGGCTACCACCTACTGAAATCTGATGTAGAAATTGGTGATTCAGGCCCAAAAAGAAGTTTAAATTTGATGATTGGAAACCCAGAAAAGTACAGGTAAAAAGATTTATGGACCCTTCTGAGTACCTACTGAAAGCTGATGTAGAATATTTTTGGCAATTCAGGCCCCAAAAAGAGTCTAAAATTGGCAATCAGATACCCAGAAAAGCACTGATCTCTCGGCAGTTTGAAAAATAAAATCTCCAGGTTGTGAAATTTCACCACAAAAAAAAACGCTGGATCCATGCATTGATCATTTGCTAATCCATACTAGATCTTGATCACTAAGTTCAAAAGCTTGCATTCCCTGGGCAGCTAAGCACAAGCACCTTCTGGCTGAAGCCTGACATTGGTAGGGCTAATCAGTATCAGAACATGTATTTAGCAGGTCACTGTACTCACAATTGGTGGCAATCACAAGCCATGCAAAACCTTGTAGAGTGTAGGCTACACCAGTTCATGACAGTAGCAGAAGTAAAAGATGCACTTAAATGCTTAAAAAACCACAAGCCCCACTAGCTTGCAATTGCCTTAGCATTTGTCAAAGTTTGATGCCCATAGAAGCCTAGAGCACAATCCCTTGGCAAATGAAACATGGTACTGGAATTGGTCAGACGGTTCAACAACTGTGTGACCAATCCAAATACCAGTTGCTCTTTGCACGAGAGACTAGATGCACTGAGGGTCATATTACTTACACAGCATCTTGGCAGATAGGATGGCATATGGCATAGCCAATGGTTGAATGGTTGAATGGTTGAACTGTTACTGTAGCTTAGGGTCAGCTTTGCAGCATATAAAGGTGAATAATTTAATTTTTTTCTCAAAAAACCAGTTTGTTTATAAGCTTTGGAGATTATTAAAATTTTGATGATATACAGTAGTCTACTATGATATTTTCATGTATGATTAGTGAGATTATTCAGATTGTTAGTATGTGATCATTAGAATGGTTTTCAACATCTCAACTTCATATTTTCACCCCAAAAAAATGCATCCATATTTAAAGGATTATGTAATAATGTGTAGTAGACCTGCAGAAAATTTACTAGCGTATTTGAACAGCATGTTCTAAAGCGGAATAGTAACTTGTAAGGTTAACCGAAATCTCAAACTGCATAAAACCAATATCAACAAAATGGCAGACTTTTAGTTTGGTTCCTATAACAATGAAACAATGGGTTTTGTTGTACCATGCCTTTCAGGCAATCCAACTTATGTACAGAACTAGGTGATTTTCAATCACCTTATAAACTATTTAACAAATTAGAACTGGCTTAAAAGACTAAATATTTTGAGCTTTAGAAGTGGCAACTTAATAATCTTAGTATCTCCAAGATCTACTCTATTTTTATGCATCTAATTTTATTTCCTTCTTTATGCAATTTTGATTTGATTTAATTTTAAATCTTATGTTAAGGAATACTGATCGTTATGTAAAAACTAAATGAAGTGAGCTCAAGTGCAATTATCTTCAAAACTAAATAAAATTAATGTTAATATCATGGAATGAACCTCATGCATTTTACACCAATTTTATTCAATATTATCCCCAGTGGTGCTAGGTCTGGAACACTAAGAATATTTCTCGCATCCAAGTTTAGTTACTTATTTATTTGCAACCCCATGAAACTGAAACTGCAAAGGGAGACTACCGAATAGCAAACCACCTGGACCAATCATTTTGATTGGCCAATTGACAACAGGGAGCAGCAGTCAGTTCATATTTATTACTCTTCTCTAACAGGTGCACCCACCTTTGATGCACCTTTTACCAGCCTCAAATATGCAGTGGCAAAACCATTTTCATGAGCCAGACCGGCATGTTTTGACTTTTCTTCATCCAATGTTGATGTGCAGGGTCATATACATATACAGAGCACCACTGGGGATGCTCAGTGAGAAATCCAAAATTCCCAACTGCCCTAAGCAGCCCACTGATGCCTCACATGGGCCTATAGTCAGGGATCTCCACTCACCTGAACACAGAATGGGAGGCCTTGGGTTTCCAAAGTCTGCAGTAGGAGATCCACCAGTTGGATCTCCAATCCCCATGAACAAAAATTGTAGGCTCTAAGATTCTGCAGTTGAAGATCCAAAGTCACATTGCTAGTCCCTGAACAAGAAGTTGTAGGTCTTGAGCTATATGGGGTGATAGATCCAACAGTCAGATCTTGACTCCACTGAAAAGAAATTGTAGGAGTTTAGGTTAATCTCCAGATACAAATGGCAAAACTTATGAGAGTCACTCAAAAAGTCTCAGACGCTCATTTCACACAAAGCTTCTTCTTAATACATACATACCTAAGAGGTTGCAGAGAGATCTCCACAACAACACTTTGAAGGTAACACAACAATTAGTGCAGCCAAAAACTTGGGAGGGTCACCCACGAAAGTGTCAGCCATTCACAGAGCTTCTTAGAAACATACCTATGAGATTGCAGAGAGATCTCTGCCACAGCACTTCGAAGGATTTGCACCAATGAATGCAGTCTAAAAAGTTACAAGAGTCAGTCACAAAGAGTCACTTGTTGCCCTTTCAACAATGTTTCTTACACACATCAATGTACAATTCAGAGGTGAGAGATATCATACATACAATGTGTTTATAGCTTCCGTACTCTGCAATAACACTTGCAGAGAATTTGCCTGGATGGAGCACCAAGAGCTCTGAGAAGACCAAGTCAAGGTGGCCCTGTCCCTGTCCAACAGTTCTGGAAGAACCAGAGGTGTAAAAAGGTCAGGTTAATTACCTCCCATAATAAACACTCATACTTTATTAAAGGACAAGACATTAAACCTAATGAACAAAGACCAGAATTATCTCTGGAAACAGGGGTCCAAGTTCATCTTCCCAATTGGTGCAAGGTGCACACCTTGTTGAATGTAAAAAGTGGCATTTCTAGTGGGCCTGTCAGCAAAGGGTGCTTCCTGCATTTGATGAAGCAATTGTGCAATTTCATGACTGTACATATACCCTCTGCATGTTCTTCTGCTTTAGCACAAATGTCAACACTGCCTGATATTCGGGAGGAGAATCCCACAAAGGAGCTGCAATTTTTTTTCTACCTGGTGCTCCTGTCAGTAGACCTTTTTCACGGACAGGGCATATGGATACACAATGCACAAGGCTCCAGAATGGCAAACATCTGCTGCACTCAGTCCTGCATCAAGCAGAGTGAGAGCTGCAGGGCCAGCAACAGTCTACTATGAAAGAAAGAAGATGAGATGACTGCAGGCATACACCTTTTGGTCACAACACCAAGCCTTGTAACAAATCAGAGACAGGGCATGGTTGCAATTCACTATTCTTGACAAAGGGATGAGTCAGCAACATCTCTGCTGATGGCCGCCGCACAGCATCCTTCTGCAAGCAACACACTATGAAGTTTTTGAACTCTGGAGAGGCATCAGGGGGTGGTGAAGGTGGATCTCCAAGGCAGATTGCACACATCAGGGTAGGCCAGTCAGGCTTCTCCCCAGGTTGCAAACATGGAAAGCGACCTATAGCACACTCCAGAAGAGTGAGACCAAGGCTCCATATATCAGCAGAGTAGCCATATTCACCCCCATTGCCATCTGGATCAAAACGCTCGGGGCTCATGTATGCACAAGTACCAACAAAAGAGTTGCATTGAGCTAGAGTATGAGCCAGCACTGTGCTCACACCAAAGTCAGCAATCTTGACCTCCTGTCTGCGGTTGATGAGCAGATTCGAAGGCTTGATGTCCCGGTGTACAATCTTATGTTTGTGGAGATACCGCAGTCCCAAGAGCACTTGCTTGGTAACCTCGGCCAGGTACCTCTCACTGATTTTTTTGTGAAACTTTAGCACATCTGCAAGTGTTCCTCCATCCATGAATTCAAGAACAAATGAAACTTCTCCTCCACGATCAAAAACTCCATAGCACTCTACCAAATGTGGGGATTTGGCACGAAGCAAAATCTCCATTTCTCTGACAATCTGATTGCGCACAGCAAGCTCATGCTTCTCCTGTATTACCTTGAGTGCATATATGCGGCCAGTTTGACGGTGTGCAACTCTGTAGACTTTGCCTCCACTGCCAGCTCCTAGCAAGGTCTTCCTGTCTAGGTCTAGGTCATCTAAGGACAGATTTCGCACTTGAGCTGGGATTGACGGAAGCCTGAACCTATGAAGACTGCTGTCAGCAGAAGGCGGTGGCAATGGCAGTGGCTGGGGCACTGAATCCCGCCGTGGCAGGGATAGAGAGAGTCCCCTGCTTCTCCTGCTTTCATTTGCAGCAGCCATGTATAATTCTCTACCCTTGGCACACTCCCTTCTACTGTTCCCGATTCCTTCTTTCAACCACAGCACAAGTATGATGACTCTGCTGCTCTCGCTAGCATGTTTAGAGAATGACCCTAATCTGATTCCTCCACTGTGTGGGTATCTTCCAGGGTATGTGTGGCATGTGTTGGTCACCTCTTCTCAGTGAGCCCTATCTCCTCCCCTGTTGCCTACTCTCAATCAATCAAGCTCAATCTCATGTCCAAGCTTCCGTCTCCCCACTTCAGAAATCCAGATGTATTCTTTCTTGCCTTAAATCCTTTCACCAGAAAAATAGACAAGCTGCTCACAAAAGGACGTACTTCCGGCAGAAAAAAAACCGGCCAATACCTAGGACATGGACCTCTGCTTGCTTGCTTCCCGTCTGTAGCGATCGGTTTCTTCCTCCGCCAAAGCTCTCCGGTGGATTACCAGCAGCTATGGTTCTGCTTCCCCGTACAGAAGATGGCGCCCAGGCTACGAAGCTCCTCCTCCTGTACACCAAAGACACAATCGCAACAGCAGGCGGCCGTGAGTTCCAAACCTACGAGCCAGTAGTTTGCAGGGCAAAAAGAGCAGCAGCCGCATGTATGAAAGAATCAGAGTAAGGAAAAGGGAAAGAGGAAAAGCAGACTACCTTAGGAAACCCTTCGAGCTTGTGATCGTGCCAGGAGAGAGCGAGCTCGCTCTACATGGAGCTTAACAAAAGCCCGCTATATACAAAACAAAGATCACATGTACGCCAAACAATATCGAACAGCAGCAACAGGAGATTAAAAGAAGAAGAAGGAAACAACACTACGAAGTGCGCAACGTACTACTACTCTTCCCGAACCAAAGAGCTCGAGAACCAGAACCGACTCCAATTTGTTGGCTAGAAGCTTTTTCCAAACCGACAAAAACAAAAAAAACAAAAGAAAACACGAGCAGCAGCTGAGAGGTCCGAAATGAATGGCAAGAAACAGGAAACGGATGCAAACAAAGATTCGAGAATGCTCAAGCTTTTGCACAACCAAGAAACGAATGGCCTCAAAACCCTATCTCAACAAAAAGCCAAGAATCATCGCAACCTCTTCCCCCCCCTTTCTCTCGTCCTCCGTCTCCGGAATTCCGCGCACGTGAAATTGAAGGTCCCACTCAAACACCCTAGAAACAGCAAGTAGTAGCAGTAAGTACCACAAATACAAACACGGGAAGAAGGGATGAAGAAGCTGCTGCTGTTACTGCTTGTGAGGAATCTCCTCCCTCCGAGGGCGAAGAAGAAAGAAAGAGACGCGCAACGAACCATCCCGCAATCTTCTCTCTCTCTCTCTCTCTCCTCTCTCTCCTTCACTGACGCCGCAAAACAAACGCCACGAAAACACGCAGCAACCAAACGCAACGAGCGCGCTGTGGGCCCATTTCCAACTCCACCAACAACCCTCAACCAGGGCCCAGAAGGATGGATCATGGATGTTAAATGAACCAGAACCAACCAACCAACCCACCCCCGCACCATGAAGGATGAATGGATGATAAGTGAACTACAACCCATCCACCACCGCACCAATGATGGATGGATGATAAGTGAATCAGAACCCATCCACCACCGCACCATGAAGGAAGGATGGATGATAAGTGAACTAGAACTCAATCCACCAGCACACCATGATGGAGGGATGATAAGTGAACCAGAACCCTTCCACCAGCGCACGATTGGATGAAATGATAAGTGAGCCTAACGCCAGAACCCGCCCACCACCGTACCGTGAAGGGTCGATGGATGATAAGTTGTCAGTCAATAGTTTTTTTCTGTTGAGGTCCAGTTCACTAGCCAACCATGGTTCATCTAGCTCAGTTACTTTTTTTTACTATTTACAAACTAAGACCTTTACAACAGCGCCCTCAACAGTGCCCAGAAGGATGGATGAATGGTGAGTGAATCTGAACCTGGCCACCAACGGACCATGGAGGATGGATGGATGGATGGATGACAAGTGCTAAGTCAAGAGTTTTTCTGTTGGGTTCTGGTTCCCTTGCTAACCATGGTTGGTTAGCTCTGTTGCTTTCTTTACCACCTACTATAACCTGCTTTTAGAAGGTAGGTAGTAAAAACAGCCCTTATCTATTACCTCTACTATAAAACCATCTACTAGTCATCACCTATTTTCCTACCTACCTACTTATATATAGGACCTACATCTTCAGAATAGGTTACCAAGGTGAAACCAGATCTTAACTCAGGTTCAGGTTCATCCACAAACTGAGTCACAACTGAGGCATCATCCATCCGGTGGATGATGTGCTGGTAGGGTGGTAGTTCTTCATTCTGGGCCCCAACCGCCCATCATCTCAACCACAGTTGAACACTAAACAACCACGGTTAAACTTCCACTGGTGTCAAATTTGAAGGAGACGATTTGAGGTGACATTTCTCAACCTTAAATTTTTTTGACACCTCAAGACGAGGTCTCATGTGTTTGGATACAAGGTACATCGAGGTCCTGTCCTGCGAGGTGAAGTCCCTCCACCCCTGGGTGAGCTAGGAGCCGGAATCGGCCAAACCATGCCCAAGCTGTTACAGAATCAGCAAGGCCTGCAGATTACGTCTACAGGATGGGCTATTGGTATGCAGAATGGCCAATTCAGCATGAGAATTAGTCGATTAAAAGGGAGAATAAGATCGAACAAAATTGTGGACGGAACTAAAATTGCATATCCGAGAGGCGTAAAATGGCCTAGAAGGTATCAAACTATGGGGACAAGACCTCTCACGGTTTCATCCAATTGTGAAACATAGCCTAGCCCATGCAAGTCACACATATTGCGATGGGGCCTAATAGGGTGATAAAGGGGTCCTTAATAAGGTACACTTGCACTAGTGACCCTCACAATTTTCTTTTTCTGTTTTATTTATTTATTTATTTATTTATTGGTTGGCACCTTGGAAATAGTGTGGAGATGTGGAACGGATAGGTACCTACACCTAATTTGAACTGTGGCCCAATGCTAGAGGAGGGAAAAAGATGGAAGTGCGAATCCTTTACAAGAGGCGTAGATGAAGTTTTGATGGATGAAGAATTAGTTGAAGGGAAGGGGGGGGGGGGTTGGAGGTTGTTGGATGGAACAAAGTATCATCATGTGGAAATGGAAGAAAGTAGGCAAAGACAACAAAGACAAGCATCCATCCATCCATCCATCCATTCACACACTTGGGTTGTTGAGATCAACAATTGTGATGACATCCTTATGAATTGGGACAAGTCCCTTATTGTGAGATGGATGAGATGGTAGAAGGTCTACATCCCTATGAATTGGGGCAAGTTGGTCACTATATATTTTTTTGACATGAATCAAATGGTTAGAATGTCTTAAAATACAACACAAGGATTCATATTCATGTTAGGTTTCCTAGATTGTATTATAAATAATACGTTGTTTAATATAAGGAGTAGTATGCATGTTAAGTTTCCTAGATTGTACTACAAATAATACATTGTTTAATACAAGGATTAGTATTCATGTTAGGTTTCCTAGATTGTATTACAAATGTCACAATTTATAATCCAAATTTTGTACTCCAAAGGTCATTGATTAGTTATAATTTATAACCAAAATGATGTAACTAGGTATTATAATAAACTTGTGTGTTAACTATTTATAATAATTAATAATAGCATATTTAATTAGTTGCAAAAACATTCTCTTTACAATGTTTTCATTTGGTTAGGACTGAAATATTTCACATGCTTGAACTTATCAAAAAATTTATTTGCCCAAAGGCCACAATAATAGCATTTAACCCATGTTCCAAAGAATGGCCATCCTTCTAAAAGGCCCTTGAGAAAACATTTGTGAAGGCAATAAGTAGGGTTCCTTTTAGAACTAACATCATTGCCATTTTTGCAACTTGGTTATCGGCCTTAAAATTGGGATGTGAAATGAGTATTTCCTATAAACTTGAACATTTTGCCACCCATAGAATAGTATGTTAATGGGTGGGAAAATTTTAATGGGGTGAAAATAGTTTATTTCCTTTAAACTTGAACCCTATAAAATGAAATGTTAAATCGTAGATAATTTTAACTTGATTGGTTGAGATATAAAAACTTGATCTGTGTGTTTGTGTTTTGAAACCTTGACATGAAATGTTGAACTTATTCACTTGTCTACCCACTTAAATGTAATTCAAATGATATTGTGTGTTTTTTTCATTAATGTAGGATCCATTTGTTGTTTCCATTAGATTTTATTTTTTACATTTTCAAAATTCTAGGATAAATTTAGTTGTTTTCAAGTATGCCTTACACATGTCTTTGTGCAAGTCCCATTGGTTTTTATATTTGACTCAAGTATTTTGATTGGTGTCAAAATATTCTTCATTTTTTTGCAATTTTTTTGGTTTGTTTTAATGAACATGTTTTAATGACTCTTGAAATCATAAGATAGTTTGTGCAATGTGGATTTGGTTACAGCTTTTGATACAAATTTTTTATGGTGATGATGTGTAACATAATGTGAAACGCAAGCTTGACTTTGATGAGTTAAAAATTGATTTTCAAACAAAAAAACCTTTTGAACACTTAGTATTATTAATAATTTTTAGTGTGACCTTTCTGTAGTTGTTTTTAGTATCAAAATAATCCATATATGTGAACATTTTCTTTACCACAATTTTGATTGAACAACTTTTATATGTAATCAATTTTTTATTTTTTTTTCAAAGTTAAGGAAAACTTCTTCATCATCAAATTTGTGTGAAAAATAATTTTATATGTAAAACTTTCTTTCAATGTAAGTGGTTTTATATGCAAAATAGTTTTATGATGTAAATGGATTTATTGTTATTCTTGTTCAAAGAAGTTTTCTCAATGTAAGTAATTTTTTATACATGCAATTTTTTAATGGAAGCAATTTACAATGCACTTCAAGTTTATATGTATATTCCATTGAAGTTTAATTCATAGCATATGGAAACATTAACATTAAATCTTGTTGATTCATTGTTGGAGCATGTATTGCAATTATATGACTTTCATATAGGTTCAACTTTTGAACATGAAGTAATTGTCTTGTTTATTCTAAATTTATTTGTTGATTAATCAATAATTATCTTTTTAAGTGAAGCAAAATATTATGGCACATTCAAATCAATTTTTATAATTAATTATAAGGGAGGGAAAAAATATGTTCAAAAGAATCAACAAGATTGCTTTATAAAAGGAATGTGAATTTTATATAGTCTTTCATTTTTTCATATGACAAAATTTTTGAATGAAATCTTTTGTAATTTGTTATTAAAAATTACATATAGTTGCCCCAATATATCACATGTTTTATGTTAGTCATTTTGGAATAAACATGAATTTCTCTAAGCGTGTAGATTTTGCTAGATTTTGTGTTTGGTTTTGAAATTATTATATTTTTGTATCATACAAAAATATGTTCATTACTTTAGGTTTTTCTTTCTTTTATCATAATTTTTTATAAAAAAATGTTATGTACATTATACCCCCTTTACATGTGGTAAATGACTCTTTAATTTTTTAGGTTTTGAAACATACTTTGAATGTCTAAAAATTTCAAATTTGATAACTTTTAAATTGTGAGTCATTTTTTTAGTGTGAGTAATAAGTCACTATCATTTTTTTAGAACTATCATTTTTTTATTATTAAAAGAGCCATTTATCCTTGTTCTTTGCAAATTTGAATTGATTGTTTCAAACACAATAAATGTTCAAGTTCAAAGGTCTTATATTAAACCCCAAACCAAATTTGGAATTTGAATTCCCCAACACTAATATCAATCATTTAACACAATTTGAAAAGATTAACATAACTTTCAAACATCAAAATATGTAAGAAAAGTGTATAATTTTCATCATTATCCAACCTAGTCTTTGGCTCCTTTGAACATATTTTTGATTATAAAGCCTAACAATGTTGCATTTGAAAATGAAATCCAAGCTTTCTATTTTATTTACATTAAGGAATAATGACAAATGAACATTAGTATATGACAAAAATGGTTCAAAGTGCTACAATGCGAAGGAAATTTCATTACAACTTTTTGGATAGTACAATATTTACAAAGGTCAATTTACATTTGGAATAAAATATCAAAGCACACAATGTCTCAATATAGAGTGGATTTTCCAACTCATCCTTTTACATATAACTTGCATCTTTCAACATTTTGAACCAATTAAATATGATAATGGTGTACTTGGGTTTTTGTATGCTTTAAAAACTAACAATCCCAAAATGACCATCAATTTGGACCAATTTTTTATTAATTTCTAAATCAATGATGCAACAACTTCCTATTCAATTCTTGTAACCAAATTGCGTTTATATTGGAATGAATTTTTTTGATTATATGTTAATAGACATTTTGAAAGACAATTCAAATTCATAATTAAATTATATTATCTCATTATTCAACACTTCTTGTAATACAAATATTACCCAAAAAACAAGATTCAAAATCATGTTCAATATGTATTAATTTTTTTGAAAAACATTACAAAGGTTCCTATCAAGGAGATTTCATCTCCATCCATTGCAATGCCCATTACAAAAGTTGAACAAAATCTTAATACCCAAATGGAACATTTTCATCCACCTAATGTCACACACCAAAAAAAGCCATTTTTAGTGGGCACTTTATGATAGTAATATCTTTGACTTATTAAATTTTTATCCAACTTTAATTTATTCTACAAAAATATCTAAATTCAATAACATGTTTTCAAATATTGAAATAACAAGATCACAAATTATCAATCATATGAGACATATATCTACTCAAAAAAATGAATTTTTTTATAAATGAAAAAATTCAGTCATTATATATTGAATGCATTTCACAAAAGATCAAACAACCAATTCAAGCGAAACATCATGTTGAAATGAATGAACATTCATATAATTCAACATACATAGACATTTAATGAAAAAATCTAAGATATTTCGATAATTCCATTTTTTTGTTATGACATGTTATGTTTTGTAAACCAACTTAAACATTTTTCAAATAAATTATCAAAACAACTTTATGCAAATCTTCAAATTCCAATAAAACCTAGTTCAATCACATACATATGTATAAGTTGTTTATGTAACATCAATTGAAATAAACTGCATTTATATATCAAGTGATGAATAAATTTTATAAAAAAGAAACCATTCCATTAATCCAAAGATTAACACAATTAGAATAACATTTTATTTCATTATGTCTTGCATTTGCTCAAACTTACAAATTTATAGCTATGGAAAATATAGAATGAATGGTAGTATTATTGATGTCCCTACAAATGTGGATCAAACTCAATCAATGCATGGGTACTACCACACAAGGAAGTAACAATAGGCTTGTTTCTTAAACAAAATCTTAAATATAAATTACATTATATGTCAATAAATCACTACATTTGAACATATGTTGAAGGATTTAATTGAAATATCATTGTACAAATATTTGAATGTCACTATTCATTGGCATCAATCTGCAAGTTTGTTTACTTTAAATATAAATCTAGAATCCCAAACTTGTAATTATGATAATTCATCATCTAAGGTTTAAGGCAACTATTCAATGCCAATGATGATGACATGTATGTTTTGTGGTGAAAAGACCATTTTTTTCAAGATTTTTTTCTTTCATTGATGTAGAAAACCCTTGGCCAAGGGGGTAATAACTTTGAAAATGAAGAAATACATTATACACCAACAAACTCAATGATACATATTTTTTGGATGTTCCAAACATAATGGAGTATGAAAATGCTACATGTTTTATTGCCCGAAGTGAGAAATTCCATATTTTTTGTTTATTTAAAATAAAAATTTATAGGAATTAAAATTTTCAACATTTTTTTAGACAAACTTGAATTTTTTTTGAATTTTTCATATTGACAAATAATTCAATGGGAATTATTTAATAAATATGGGCATTTTTCAACAAATATTTCAAACCTTTTCTTTAAAACCATTAGTTCAAGTTGGGTGAAAATTTGAAAGGAAAATTTTGTGGTAAAACCTCAAAATCTTCCCAAGTACAAAACAAACCAAACTTGGATAATATTTTCAAATCATATTTAGGTTATCATGATTTGGAAAGCTTGCACAATTTACTTTATTTTGAAAGGTTATATGGAAAAGTTTATTTGGAATGATTCAACAACTTGGTCCTCTAGACAACATTCTTTGCAACTTTCACATCTATGAAAAGATTATGGGATCTTTTCGTTAACATTCTACAAACTTTATATGTTACAAGATTAAATTTCCAAAATAAAATAGAAGTTTTTTAATCCATTCACATAACAAAACACATACAAATTAACCTTATAACATGTGCAAGATATTATGATCATAAAACATCCTCATTTTGCAAACTTATGATGAAATATCTTTTAAGTTCATTTATGATTTTTTTCTTTGTTACAAAATCTTAAATTGTGGTAATGAACATGACCATGGATTTTTATGGATTGAAAACACATTCGTGTATCAAGTGAACACAAAAAAATAATTTGAATGGATCCACAACAACACATTTTTGGTTTTGTAACTAACCTTTACAATTACATACTAGTTCAAAAGGACATATGCGACTAGTGACTAATGAATTGTTAAACCCATGTCGTTTCACCCATTTAGCTGTAAGGGATTTTCAATTGCAAAACCTAGTCATTTTAATGATTATGATTTTGATTTTTTTTATAATAATGAAATTCAATGTCAACATTAACCTTGGTATGACATGTAAAGTGCATGCCATTTTAACTTAGTCATTTTATTTAATTAAATATTACAAAAGACAATTTGATGGATGTACGACATGTATCAAAAATTTATAAACATGTTATGAATCATTGCACATGATTAAAAATCAACCTAGTTTAACCCATGTAACTAGGATAGCCAAAAGTCAACTTAATCTAACCTAGCTAAATTAAACAACCTAGTTTAGCTCGCTTATCCAAAAATCAACCTAGTTTAATTTAACTAGGTTAAACAACCTAGGTTATCTAACTTAGGCTAAGTGGCCTAAATTAAAAACAAATGTCAGATTCCTAGACCAAGAAACTTAGATTAGGCTACTTATTTAAGCCAAATGACCTAGGTATCATATGTTGCAAGAATGAGGAATTGAACCTTTCACCTTCACTTTGGGGTTCAAGTCCTCATCCATTACATTACTACATTTTTTTATACCAATTATATTTAACACAAAGTTATAAAACTCAAAAAAATTAATTTTGAATCAACCTTGGCCACCCTAAATTGATTTAGGTCAACCTACCTACTACCTATCAACCTAACTTAAACCTAAACCTCCTTAAGTGGACTTAAGATGAACTAGTTTGTCAACCTATACTACTTACTAACCTAGCCTAGGTTAACTTGGGCATTTTTAAGCTAAAAAACAAATTAACCTAGGACAATTATGTTGAATATAATCACATCATAGTTGCATCTAGTCACACAAACTTGAGGTGGTTACAAACTTGATAAAATATTTTGTATGAGGCTACCTAAGTTGACTTGGCAAAAAACCTAACTTGCTAGGAACCTAAGCAAACCTACCTAGATTAACTTATTAGTAAGGTAACCTATTCTAGGTATATTTAAACATATTATATGTAATAATTTTCTTATGTTTAGTTAATAACTTACAAGGTAGCCTATATTACGAAATATGTTTTTATGAAATAGCCTACGTACATAGGTTAACCTAAGAGGTATGTTAACATAAGTTACTGTGTGTAGTAGTTAAAATGCCAAAGAGTTATGTGTCACCTTTTTCAAAACAACTATTAATATAGTAGTCATAATTACAAATTAACAATACATTATTTAATACGTATACATATGCATGTGAATTCATAACTTCAAAAACCTTCATGGCACACAAAAAATTATGGCATGTCATGACAAATATTGGAACCATAAATTCAAAACACACAAAAACTTATAATGTCACAAAAAATCATGGATTGCCCATGAAAATTTGTGACACCTCATTGCCAAATGACATGCCATGTCATCATCACATGAAAATTAGTTGTTATTAATCACAAAGGACAACAATATTTTCAATTAGTTAATAAATGAGATTAATTTATCAAATCAATGACATTAATCATGATGTTGACAAATATGACCACATCATCTTGTTGACATATAGCATGCCATGTCATCATCATGGGAGATTGAGTCATTATTAGTTGTAAAGGTGAATGGTTCTTGCAACTAAGTAATTATTGAACAAAATTGCAAACAAAATGATAATTTACCAAAAAGACCCAACAAATTATCATATTAACTATAATTGCAAAACCATGATGTCATGTGGCATGTTGATGTATTTTGCCATTATTTTGTGATTGTTATACTAAGTATTTATACATGTAGTTAAAAAACAATAGTCACTTTTATGTCCGGTTCAAAGGATAGGATTTGTTGTAATGAGGGTAAAGTTTTTGAACTTGCATGTTGATGCAAATAACTACATTGAGGGATTGGACATCATCTCTAACATAGTGACCAACTAATAAATGTCTCATTTTATCCAAAGGAGTGTATGAGTCGTCATGTTGACTAATAATCAAATATATTTTACAACTGGTCTTATTCAACTATAATCATTTTTCTAATTAGTTTTTTAGTCATTTATGCCATTTTTTAGTCGTTTCTCCCATTGTAGTCAAATAGGATAAGTTGTAAAAAACATGTTTAGACATTGTAATTGCAGATGGAATGACACATCATCATGTTGTGAAATTAAAAGTCATTATTTTAGTCGTAAAAGTCAAAGTATTTCTTATTAACTTATTTTATTTTATTTAAAACATATTATTACAATTTCAAGAATAATAATATATCTATCCAAAAAAGCCCACTAGTCATCATAATAATTATAATCACAAAACCATGACATCACATGACATCTCAATGGCCTTTGTAACTACATAATGATTTTTATGACTAAGTAGTTACAATTGTAGTCGAAAAGGACAATAGTCGTTTAATTTCTTTAACCAATAAAAAAATTCATAATGTTTTATTGTGTTTATAAATATGTATATTTGTTGTGTATCATTGTTAACAAATCCATTACAAAACATCCAACAATATCAACACATGCATAAATGTTAGAAAAAAGTTATGTTCATAATTTTTATCTAGTGCCTCTCATCCATGAAACAAAAATCTTAAAACCTTTAAAAATGAATGAGGATTATTCATTTTCAAAACAATGCCTACACAAATGAACAAGAAATTTCAATTTGAATCATTGCCATTATTAGAATTTGTTTCCTTTTATAAGATAAAGCAAAATAGAATTTCAAAATGTCACAAACCCCAAATTATTAAGTTTTTAGATTATTAAAAAAATTGACAATTGGTCAAAAAAACAACTTCTATTATATTCACCATTTAGAAACTTAAGAAAATTTACAACATGGAATTAATGCCATTTGGCATGATGCATATTGTCAATTACATTATGGAAATTTTAAGATTAAATATATTTTTAATTACAACAAAATGTCGGATCCAAATATAGAAGAAATAAATGATTGAATCGATTCAAAATTAAAAACATTGCATCCAACTAATATTTAGAATGACAACACAAATTATGAAATAAATGATTCACATAAGGTGATTCCCATAACAAACATAATCAATATTGAACAATGTGATTTATGATTTGACTTTGTGATTTAATCATATAATGGATTAGAACAAAAATCACAAAAATGAAAAAACAAAATTTCACAAAATCATCATATTGCATAATGATGATAGAATATAAATATTAAAATTTAGTTGGACAATTAAATGAAGAACACAAACTAAAACTTGATAACATTATGCATTAAAAAAAAAGTTTCCCAATTCAATGATTTGTTTATTTTTAACAACCTAGGTGTTAAAGTTGGTAAATTTTTTACATTGAAATTTATAATTCAAGGAATATTACAATTGTACAATAAAGACATGTTTTAGACTTAACAAAAACCAAGGCTTTACTCACAATGTCTATCAATAAAATTGCATTCAATATTGATGGTTTAATAATACATTTAACATCGAACATAATTGTCCAACAATCATTATCAAGTTTACTAAACTTATCATTAAACACATTAAATAGACTTACATGTTAATATGAATAATTGAAACTTGTTGTGATAGATGAAATATCATTTGTTGTGCTAGAATGTTCAATGTTATAAATAACATGTTTAGGTCCATAAAACATATTCAATTTTTTTTTTGGGTGATCTTAATATCATCATGACATGTGATTTCTATCAAGTGCCCCATGTGAAACATAATTGGATATTTCAAAACATTGAAAATAATGTTAGTGCACTAACACCAAATTTTTGGCAAACATACATTTAATGTTATGAACTAAATAAAGTTATGCAAAGATTTGATATGGTTTTCATATAAATCTTGAACAATTTTTGTACAACAACGTAAAATATAGAAGTTATTTAATTTATAAATTCATTTTATTGTCAACAATTACCCCACAATATCACTATTCCATATTTGTTTTATACAAATAAACTTGTGAAAAAACACAATGAAAATATGTTCGCTAACACATCAAATCCCCCATTTGTTTTCAAACCTATGGACATTAACCACCCATCATGGTTGTTATCTTATAAACTTTCAAACAATCTAAGAAAAGTTGTAATTTTGCATTTTATGATCCATATGAAAAATATATATGTTAGTTGAATTTTGTGTTGGTAATTATGCAACATTTGATGGTCTTGTGAATGGAGATGTTGGCATATTTAAAACATCAACCACCTATAATGACAAAACCATAATATGGACAATGTTCCAAAATTCCAAAATTGGAACACTAATAAAAGAAAAATGCAATCATTGTTACAATAACAACATTGACTCAAAAATTTTACCATGTAAAGACACATTTATGGATGATTATGATGGAATCTAAAATTTTAATGATTTAAAATAGTCCTTTTGAAAAATTTGACAACTTTTGACTCATTCTTTTTTATGGGGATCATAATATAAGGTAAAAAAAAACATTACAGTAAGGACTAGGCCTTTTACATCCTATGTTGTACACCTTAAAGGATTTTCACCATTGAAAGATTTGAAAATAAGTGTTTCAACTAAGGATATAATGAAAAGGAAATCTTGCAACATTCACAAAAAAGTCTTAGAACATCTTGAAGCCACATATGGGCATGCCTTGCATAATGTATTGAAAAGGCACAAAGTATGATGAATGGTTGGATTCCATCATTAGTATCATTTCATAGCTTTGACATTCATAAATGCTCATAGTGTAGTTCTTAATTATTTTACAAAGTGCAACTTGGGCTTTATTTGTATAAGTAGTTGCAAGATAAGGTAGCTCATTTTTAGTAAATGCAACACTCCCAAAAGTCCATATTTTAACATTAAAATGGGAAAAAACCTTAGAAACCAATGTTAAGTGTAGATTTTTGAATCTTCATGTAAATTTAAAACCATAATCCATGATTCCACTTCATAAGTTCATTATTATATGTTTGGTTTGTATTTCTTAATTTTTATCATTATACACATATTCTTATTTAAGTTAATAATCTGAATCTATAATTTTTTTGGCCACAATCATGATTTTAACATATGTTTGTGGCATTTGAATATAGTATATTATGTTGAAAGTTCAATATGACACAAAAAGTGAACCAAAGGCTGTGACAAAAATATAAATGGTACAATAATAGTCTAGGAACATCCTAACCATGGCAATACAAATGAAAGGTAATTGTGAAAAATGATAAACATTTATAGATTTTAAATAGACATATGCATTAATACAAAAACTTGTTAGTTGTGCATGACATGAGTTTTGAGAAGAAAAACAAGGTAGAAATTAACAACCTTAAGGTAGTTAAACATTTAGGTTTGATAATTAATGTAAAGTTCAAAGAGAATATAAATTAAGAAAACAATCCTATACCTATTGTTAAAAATTCCCATCTTAGTCCTGGTGTAACTGGACATGGGGTGACCGAACAATGGAGCTACGCTGATTCTGATCCCGATTTTTGCACCGTCACTTGGTTGGCTGCACATTATGTCTCATTACTGCAACTATGCATGGCGGCTGCTTTGGTGTGATTGTGGATGCCCATCACACTTGCGGAGGACGGCATAGAATTATGGCAAAAGAGGTGTTGGCTTTTATGATTCGAGGCGGTTAGAATGCATGACGGCGCCGGAGCTGACAATTTTCAATGAGGAGGAGAGCTGCAATAGAGCGCGGAATTCTAGTTGGGAAGAAGGCAGATCGAGCTAGGCAATTCAGAGAGGGCATAGTAGAGGAGAGGATCTGTCTTGGAGAAAGGAGGTGAACTGAGGTGAGGTAAAAGTTTTTTTTTTTTTTTTTTGAAGATGCTGAAGAGCTCAGAGGATGGCTAGTTGCTGATTTCTTCCGCTGCATTAGTGACTAGGGGATGGCTAGCTCCTGAATCTGGTGAGAGTTAGGTCGATTGTGTCTGAGCAGATGTTAGATGACAGATGAACTTTCTGTAACTAGAGGAAGCTTGTGTGGCCAAGGATCTATGTGAGATCCGAACTATATGTTTTGGTTCTTGAGAATCTGTGTGGGAGCCGCATCTGCAAAGGCTCCGGAGAGATTTTTCTTTTTCCAGTAATGAATCTCTTGTGTGGATCTAGCTGCCTGGATGTTGCTATGATGCTTCTTTGAGGTCTGATTGCCTGATTCTTGCTCTGTCAGAGTGAGATCAACTTGAGGGTTCTGGTTGTTGTTGGTCCCTCTCCTTTTTGGTGACACTGGTCCTATGGGTTCACTCTAGTTTTTCAATAACTTCAAATGTGAAGTCCACGTGTCTTGTAAAAAGTTAATCAAAAAAATTATAACTCTAAACAAAAACAATGTACTTGAGCTTTATTGAGTCAAATCAATTCATCAAACGCCTCCATTTTTGCTTGATACCTCTTATTCCCCGTTCCATTTTGACTCTATACCCTACATGCATCTTGTTGTATGTTTTCATCATAACTAGGTTGGTCAACATTAAGAGCTAGCTCACTCTTACCAATCTTATGCACAATGATCATTTTTCCAAGATATGGTGGCTCATCTAAAAGGTACTTGAACTAGTCATTTGTGTGAATAAAGTATTAACACCAACATTTATAAAACTTAGACTAGTGTAATTTATGGTAACATCATGAAAAGATCTTGAGTAATTAATATGCAAATAGATGAACATGTCATGGTGGTCAACAACCACAATGTTGTTCAAGGAATAAATTTTATTCTTTGCCATTGAACCATGTTTATGTGATTTGTTGTTATAGGGCTTATGGACTTTGATCAATGTGTCATCAATTTGCTTAATGCAATTCAAAAACTCATAATTTAGGTTAAGTAAAATCCCCTTATTTTCATTTGTGATCCAAAAAATTTCATTGGCCAATACATGATTAATGCAAAATGTAATAAAGATGACATTGTCACATGATGTTTTCTTTGCCTAGTTCCACACGAATACGTCAAACATGGTCACAATGTCACATGTCTCATGTGGAAAATGAATTTGAGAATACATTGTTTAAGGTTCAACTTTGATGGATGACCAATTGGAATGTGCACCTCACCTATAGATTTCATGATTCTTGTGATTGTGGGGACCATGAGCAATGACAACTCTTCAAACTCAACCCATGTAAAGTTTGTCAAGGCCTTAAATAATGTTGGTGTTGTTTGCATTGATATGTCATGAACATCGGAATAAGAATCTCCTAGCTATAACATCCTCTTTGATATTTGTTGCATTGAACAATTCAAGAAAGACTTGGTAGTAGTTAGTGTAAATTAAAAAACCATCTGGTCTTCCTTCACCATTTCATCAAAGAACTTTTCATCATTAGTTGAGCATGAGCTAAAATTTTCACTTGTAAAAGTGGAGTTTAGAAGTTCATTCATTTGTGATAATGAAAAAAAAAAAGATTTTAGAAGTGGAGATTCTTTTTGTAGACTTGAGGCCACAAGCAAAAAGACACCAAAAGGTGATTTTCTTACGTAAGATTTATAGATTTTCCATGTGAAAAAATTACCAATAGATAATTTTCTTGCTTAAAATTTTACACTTAATACCATAATGTTAATAAAAAACATGAAATATAAAAATTAAACATAAACCTAAACATAAAACCTTAAAAAAAATCCTAATAAAATTTCTTATACTTAAGCCTTAAACATGAGATATGAACAATAAATCTAATCCCAAATCCTAAAGCCAAAAATTTAAGACCTAACTAATTTGGACATAATACCCAAACTTAATAGTGATTATAAACCTTTTAGCTAAACAAAACCAAACCTTAATCATAAAATGTAAACCTTAAACCCAAACCTCAAAAAATATAAAATATAAATTAACATCTAAAACCAAAACTCCAAAAAATAAAAAATAACCTTTAAAACCCAAACCCTAGAAATAAACTATTTAAAACAAAACCCTATTTAATGAGAAACCTACATTTTAAACTCAAAACCTTAGCTAGAAACGTAAACCCTAAACCAAAACCCAAAATACTAACAATTTAAAAATAACCCTTAAAAACCAAATTTTATTAATAAAATATTTCAAATTAAGCTCTAAAAATGAGAACCTTGAATTTTAAATTTAGAATTCTAAGCAAAAAATGTAAACTTTAAGCCTCAATAATAAAAACTAAAAAAAATTCTTAAAAATCCAAATCCCTAATAAATAACATCCAAAAAAAATCACTAAAACCCAAACCTTAAAAAATAAACCTTTAAAATTCAAACCCTAAAAAAAGAAGCTTTAACCACTTAAAGTTATAATTAATTTTTAATTCAATCCCAAGTTTGGACCCTTGAAAATAACAATTGAAAAATATTTTAAAACCAAAACCCTTCAAACACGAAATTTTAAACTCCATATTTTAAATTTCACAATATTATAACCATATAATTCATAAATGCCCATAATCCTTAAACCCAATTAAAATAGCATTTAGTTCATTTTTATCATTTAAAATTAAAACTAATTCCCAATTCATCTTTAGTTTGGAGATTTCATCCCCAATTGGGTCATTTTTATGGATAACAAAAGTTAGAATATAAAACAATATAAGGTGTCAAATTAGGCTACAATGGGATATTACTTTTAAAAATAATGTTGGGGCATCTTTTTACAAAGAAAAACACCTTTATATGAATTAAACTAGGTTGATTTTGTTAGTAGAATCCATGGACCCTATTCTCCTCTTGTGGAAGACATTCTTTTGATCTAGCCTATAGTGAAAATGACAACATATTGTACCTAATGTTTATATTAAAAATTTCTTAGAAGGCCTACCCAAAACAAAAATATTTGTTTTAATTTTTGAAAATTGAACTTGTAACTTATGGGATAATTCATTGTCCTAGGTCACTATTTATTGTTTTTTCAAAATGTAAAGTACATTTTATGTACCTACTTTTGATTGTTGAAATTTTGAAATATTCAATTTGGGATTGTTGGATTTCTTTTTTCAAACAAATAAATAATTCGACAGAAAACTACCAATCGCCAATTGCAAGTGTTATATGTGAAAATGTTTACTATGGGGTAAAAACATAGTAAAAGGAACCATGGCAACCAAGGTTGCAGTCCTTACTAAGGACTGCATTTTACACACGTTTGACATGTATTAGTTTATTAAATATCAAAATTGTATTTTAAATTTAATTTCTGAGATTAGATATTAATATTGAGACCAAACATGACTCATATTATAATAAAAACTATATATTTTTGCATGAGGACCTAGATTATAGTCAAATGTATAATTTTGTTTTGAACCATGATGACAAATTTTGAACTTTTTTGACCATTAATGACGTTTAAAATCAAAAGCAACAACATTCGTTAAAAGGATTCAATACATGGGCATTTAAAAATATAAACACATGTGGCCATTCTTATGAAGTATATTAGAGCCCATAATAAATTTGGGAACATTTGATGAAGGTTTGAGTAACAAAAAACATGTTTAAGTTTTAAAGTCCTTAAAAAGACCTTGTCAACAAATGCTTTGTTTATGACAAAGGATTCTAATAACATAGTGAAATGACTCCAAATTCATAGGAGTCCAATTTCATGAGCACCAAAACACAGGTACAAATTATGGATACATAATTCATGAAATACAATTAATGGTGTCAAAGTAATATAAATGTAGTTTTAAGCACTATCAACAACTTCCTTGGCTCCTTTTACTGTGAATGTACCCTATGGAAATAATGTTTTAACTTTGCACACATGATGTTTTTGGCATTTCTATATATATTTCAACACCAATGGTACAAGTGGATTCACAAAGCCAAGGTTGAGTAGCTTGTTTATCTCCAATAAAAACATAATGGGGTAAAGTTTTCAAATGGTTCTCAACCTATGAACTTCAACTCACGAATTTGGGAAGTAAGACCCCATAATCCATCAACCTTGTTTTCCTCCTAGTTATTAGGGAGGACATAGACCTAGTGGATTTGTCTAATATTGTAATTAAGAAACACTTTATAAAACATTTTTGTGGGGTTGTTCCTAGGGCATTTCGACAAATAGAATGCCCATTTTAGCAAATGTTTTGTTTTTAAAAATGAACTGCAATTTTTTTCACAATACTTGTTACCTAGTAGATACTTGTTGGGTATCACATGAAAGAAAGTTGGTGCAAGTCTTTACGCTCATGAAAGTTTGAGGCCATGGGTTTTATCGAAAGTAAGCCCATGTTCAACTTTACCTCACATGTGCTTTTATTTCAATATACCCATAACCTCAGGCTTTACACTACACATTCTTCTACTCTAACCCATAGTTTGAAAATAATGATGACATATGTGAAAGTGCTTTCTATGGAAACAAGCTTTTGACTTTGACATGCATGACATTTCTTGATGTTTCCATATCTTAGCACCAAGGGTAATAATGGATTTTCACAAAGCCTAAGTTGAAAAGTTGGTATAATCCTCTAATTGAGCACAATGGGCTTGAAATCTCCACATGGTTTTGAATTTGTGAACTTCAATTCACCATTATTATAAGGAAAACCCCCACATGAATGATATTGCATCTTGGCTACAGACATGATTTTGTCATCCTGATTGTGATACCAATAGATGGTAATCTTACAATGTCAACAACAAAAGTTGGTACAATCCTACATACACATTTGCACATATCATAAGTTGGAAAAGGATACTAAATAATTGTTTCTTTGTCTTTGTCAATAATTTTATCTCATGACTAATACCATGCCTCTCTAGTCATAGTTTGTATGTAGTATGTATCTACATATATATTATGGCCCTTCCTTGTTTTGAGTTACTTGGGCATGAGGGTAATAGTTTGAATGACAAGCCTTGAAAAATAAAGGGGTGAATTTTTTTTATTAAGAGTCACAAGAAAAAATCCATATAAGGAGTGAATGAAACAATCAAGTTGATGTGACATAGGGTAAACGCACTCTAGGGTGGACCAAAAAGGGCACATGTGAACTCCTTAATAATACATTTTTTTAATATATTTGATTGTGACCAAAATGTGACACCATCTTATATTCATTTTATCCTAAAAGTAATACATGGGCACCTTTTAAACATCCTAAAATTTAAGGTTTGTGAAAAAAAATAAAATCCACAAAAATCACATCCAAAAAAACTTCATAAAACTATTTCATAATTTTTTTCTATAATGTCCTTATACTTCCATGTCATCTTGAAAATGGTTTGGAAACTTTTATTTTGAATTTCCCATGACATTTATGAGGTGCAAAGACTAATAAATGATTTAATCAATGCAAAAATTGAAAATTGTGAATCCATATGCACATCTTTTGTGTAATGTTAGGTGAAAATCCCTTAAGGTGTACCACACAAGACGAAAAGGGCCTAGTCCTTATTGCAGTCCTTTTTTACCCTATATCTTAATCCCCATAAAAAATAATGAATCAAAAGTTTCAAAAATTTCAAAATGACTATATTTTAAATTACTACAATTTTAAATTCCATCATAATCATTCATAAATGTGTTTTTACATGGTAAAAAAGAACTAAGTAAAAAAGATAGAAAAGGGTGACAAGATTTTGGTACACCTTAAAAAATTTGCACCTTGTTATATTTTTGGGGGTCAAAATTTTAAAAGTCCTTTGTTTGAAATGTTTATATTGTTTTGATTTGTTTCTTTATTCTTTCATAAGTAAATGTAGTTAGAATCATTAAATTGGGTCCCTTTAAAATAATAATTATAACAAATACATGCACCATACATTTGAACCCATAGAGGTGTAGAAAAATTGGCATGTTACATGATTTTATGAACATGCTAGTTTGCAACTACCCCATAATACAATTGGTCAATTTGGGAGAATATTTTTAGAATCATGATTTACAAGTCTTCAAAAAAATGTTTTATTTTTTGGACCCAAAAAATGTTGCATTATATTATTATATGAGATTTTTATATAAAGATGGTTAAACTCAATGCCAAATGATTAAACATATGTGATGATTAAATGATCTGCTAGTTAATAAAAAGTAAATGGCTAAAATTATTTAATGACTAAGTATAATGGCTAAACATAATGATTAAATTTAAGTTGAACCTAACGGCTAAACCTAAGTTGAATTTAATGGTTAAACTTAAAATATATATTTAATGGCTAAATTTAACTAATAAAATCTAATGGAAAATTTTAATATTAGAATATAATGGTTAAATTTGGCTAAAATGATTGATTAAAATTGGTCAAACCTAACAAGTAAACTTTATGGCTAAATGAATTATAGGAAAGTAATTTAAAATGTAGGTAGGTAACCATGTGGATAGTTGGGTAGGTGAAAAGGTATAGGTTGATAGGTAGGTGGGTTGGTGTTTTTTACTAAGCCAATAGTTATTTTGACTAAACTTGTTTATTTGACCCTTTTGTAATTAGCCCTATTGATTAAAGCATAGTCCTTTTGGCTAAGGTGAATTTTTTGGGGTCAAATTTGACTAGGTATGTATTTGACATATTATTAATTCAATCATCATAGTCAAATTGATTAATCAAATCATACCCATGTCATTTAGTACTTTGATTTCTAGTCAAAACATACATGTTATTCAGTCAATGTGCATAGTTTGAAAACCTTGTAATTTTAGTAATGTACAATTGATCTTTGGTCATTTTTTCATGTACCTTGTTTTTTTTTATTTTAAATCTTTAACTACATTATATTCAACCTATCCATGGCTTCAAGAAGAATCCTACTATTCTTATTAGCAACTTCAATTATAGGTGACAAAACGTTGAAACATTTGTGCTTTATTCTAATGCTTTTGGGCATGGTTGGACATTGTCATGTAGGAATTCAAACCTAGTTAGTTTGTTGGCTCTAATTGTTTGACATTTGATGACATTTAAGGGCTTGGAATATGCAAGTTTTGTTTCAAAATATCATCTAAATTAACCATGCACCCTTTCTTACAAATCTAGTTCAAACTAGTGGAGGTGTTTCTATCACTTAGTTTTAAAATATGGTAACATGCCCCAAAAGGTTCCATTGATGAAACTCATTGGACTAAATCAAGTTCCTCTTTTGCATTGTTAGCTTTCTACACATTTGGAATAAGATTACCATCCCCTTTGAAGCATATATCTTTAACATGCAAGGACGTGAATGAAATAACTCACCCTCAAATGCCTCGTAATATTCCTTGTTGAATTGCCAAAATAAATGGTAAATTTGTCACATTCATCAATTGTAAACTCCTTATATGAGGTGTGATGGCCAGTCCCCTTGTAATTATTTGACGAGTTCTTGTAATGTGAATCTAAGTTCCACTTTTTTTTAATACATTTTGTTGTTGTGAAGCACCTTACTATTCACAATCTTTTCAAGCTCATTTGGTTTTTTTTCACACTATGTTGTTGAAGGGACAATGTGAGCTTGAGGATCCACCAATTATTCTTTAGCAATGTGCTTGAGATGCCTACATTTGATAAGGGCCATAACCTCATTGTGTTCCCAATTTCTGTGGCAATGGCGCTTAATTAGAACTTACTACTCAGGGCAAGCTTTGATGAACTAACGGGAAGAATTAATCAAACCTTACCCACTCCCCACTCCTTGATGTTAATGGCACGTACCCCATTGTTGGAACACAATGGATAGTGTGGCGAAACATGCAAAACATGGGAGCAACACAATAAAATCGATATTAATTAGCTTCAAAATCTGTATATTAACTCTCACTTAACATTACCATCATTATTTTTGCATCTTCTAGACTTGAATTCTTTCCTCCTCAACCTGAATTTGTTTCTAAATTGTTATGTATTGCAAGAGTTTCGAGTCTTTCAAGGTGTCATTGTTTTTTTCCCATCACAATGATGTGTAATAGTACAATGTGCAAGTGCAAGAGCAATGGAATGCTAGAGTAGTTGATCTAGAGGGTCAATGTGTGATTAGGGGGCATGGTGACGAAATTGGTAAGTTATTCATTGTAGTTTCCGGGTGACAAGTTACTCTTACTAATAGGAGGCAAGAGGAGTAGGAATCTACAAGTTTGAAGAATTTTATTAGTTCACTAGCAAGAGGAGCAGAGATAGGGTGTTCCACCTAGGATGATACTAATTGCAAAGTGATGCAATAGTGTGAATAGAGGTAGTTATTTGTGACCAGCAAGTATATCTGCAAGTGTGAATGTGTATTTAAAAAAGCTATCAAATCCACCCCCCCCACAAAAAAAAAAAAAAAAAGAGGGAAAAAAAATACACCCTAAACCTTTTCCTAAAATTTGGCATCATTTGAAAATAGGGGGGTCCATTTTTTTGGGGGCAAAAAATTGGGCTGAAAAGGGATACATTTTCAGGCATTGGCCAG
>Ga0116231_10001387_pt1 | contig 49283 bp, 42 predicted proteins | sample S1TSphgellanicum_2_FD_89695 | JGI IMG/M metagenome (GOLD analysis project Ga0116231, IMG submission 89695) | Host-associated microbial communities from peat moss isolated from Minnesota, USA - S1T2_Fd - Sphagnum magellanicum MG | ecosystem: Host-associated > Plants > Peat moss > Unclassified...
GGGAGTCCCGGGAAAAATAGCCATTTGGATGTAACCTCCGTGGAGAGCTGCAGAGTATACTATAAGGGGGAAGGTGGTGGCTTCCCCCAAGTCCGGGCCGTGGTGAGTCTTGTGTGTTTGTGTTGCCTGTAATTCGTCCTAGCACCAAAGGTGCTCCAACTATGCACTAACCACTTTGTGTGGGTTGTGTGCAGGCCCGTGTGAGTGAGTGAAGTTTGTCAACTCTTCCTACTCCCATCCCGGAGTTCCAACACGGCCCTCTACCCTTCCAAGTGTTGTGAGCTAGGGAACGTGCTGCGACTCTTCCTTCTTCCACTGTTTTCTACTTGGGCTCACATTTGAGTCCTTTAAGGAGTTGGGAGTGCGTCATTCATGCGGAATGTCATATATAAAGAGGTTTTGGAAATGTAGTTTGTAATTGTAATTTTGTAATATGTATCATCAAATACACACACACATGTGCATTAAGCACGGGGTTCAAACTAGTGCATTAATATTGCACATATATGGATTGAGGTGATGATTTGAAAGACTTGCACTCCCCCTACCCAATGCTTAAAATATTTATGGTACCCACACTCACCAAATGCTTAGTGCCTATGAATTTATTGTTATTCCATATTATTGCACATATCCTTCCTTGTACCCTTGGATGGTAAAATCCATAGTTCCCTAGACTCATTTACTTTTGGGTTCTCCTTGAGGGAAGGCCACTTGAAGGTGCGAGCCCAAGGCTCTCGAACCTTAGGAGAATCCACTCATATAAAACCCTTCCCTATAACATCAATTAGGTGTTGTAGTTGCACACTACAAGATAAGACAACCTCTTTGGTTGCTTTTGGCAAGCCATTTGGGTGGTCTTCTTACAACATAAATCTGATGAGGCAACATTGTTGGGATGAAGTTTTTGGACATGTTTTAGGAATTCTTGTGTTTTCAAAACCTCATATTTTTAGACTATAAAACTCATCTTTAACAATTTGATTGTTGTAATAGTAAGGTGTTAAATACACAAGTGGACTTTTATTTCACATATTCCATCATCAAGATCAAATTTTGCTTGCACAAGGAGCTGAAGAAAATCTACAACTCCAAAACACAATATTTTTGTTGTTGCAAAATTGAGTTCAAAATATTTTATTTGGTTTGAAATTTTTGGGCAAGCAAAAAGTTTCTTTGTTTTCTTTTTGAAAATCCTTCCATTTTAGTGAAAAGGAGGCAATGGAAGGCAATAATGGTGAGTCATCAATGGAGATGTCAAAAAACACCCAAGCAAAACTTGCAAGGAGGGTCCTTTATTTGACTTTTCAACGTTGGTAGCAAATTGAGTTGTAGGAGGTCAAATCAGTAATGGTTTAGAGGTCGCATGCATTGAGACTAGGTGACTATTTTTTTGGGTCCCTAGTTTTGACTTTCATCCTTAGTTTGGCCTTCAATTTTTCCTTCTGTCATTTTTCTTTTGATTTTTAATTAAAAAAATTATCTCTTCTTTTTTTTATTTGTCCTTAGTTTTGTTTTTCAGCCCCCCCATGTAGTTTTTTCTTTCGTTCCTAGTTTTTAATTTTCTCCCTAGTTTTTCAAATCCACCAAAATTATTTGTACTTGGTTTTTATTTAAATTATTATTATTATTTATCCTTTTAAAAAAATTATCCTTTCCTTTTCCTCTCCACCCTAGTTTCCCCTTTTGGTAGTTTTTCTTCTCATTCTTTGGTTTTTTTTTATATTTAATTTTAAATTATGAAACATAAAATAGTTATTTTAGGTTCATATCCCATGAAAGTTTTTTACCCTATTAGAGCCTTCCTTTTTCCGTTCCCCCTTCCTCCTTTTAAAGTGGAATCCCAATTATTTCCCCATGGTTTCATCATGTTGATTCATTTGTCCTTTTATCTTCATGTGTAGTGTTGGCCTCCATTCTTGTTTTGCCTCCATTGTTTTGTCATGTGGTGTTTTGTCAAGCTTGCTTCTAAATTGATCTTTTAACTATTTTTTAAAGTTCAAGTGCAACCCTTCCCCAATGTGATGTCTCTTGTTTTGCATGTGGGGCCTTATTTTGATGCCTAGGTTTGACTTGTCGCCAAAAACATTGTCAAACTTTTGAAGCTTTAGCCTAGGGTGGCAAGGAGGTGTCCTTAGCCCCCATTCAAACCCCTTCCCTTCCCTTATTGGCTTAGGCTTGGTTATTAAACTTAAATTCCTTTGGAACATTCCATTTAGGATTCCTACATCCATGTTTATATTTGTGTACATTAGTAGCTTTGAGGCATGAGGTGCATATTATTTTTCATTTTCTTTTAGAGTGACTGGCTTGAGACCTTTTCAAATGTCACTACTTGGCATTTGTTCTATATTTTTTCATAGTGGTGTTCTTTCCTCCTTTTTCAAAGGAGAATTGTTGGGCATAAAAAAATTAGGGTGTGTTTGTGACAATTTTTAAAAAGCAATTACAAGGAACTTCGCAAAACATTTACTTTGTGCCTAAACCTTTGTTTTGTTATTACTTTGAAATAGGCCCCTTTCAAAAGGTGAATTCCCTTTGGGCTCCACCTTGCCCCAACTTTGTAATTTTGGATGAAGTTTAGCCTTGGGGTGTACTGAAAAATATCTTCAAAGTATTAAAACCTTTGTTCCCATGGCCTTGGGCCTCACATAAGTTGAGAATGTTTATGAATTGTATACCTTCCATTCATTGATTTGTCATCAACATGCCCATATTCTTTAATGGAAATTTAGTTGAACATAGACTTGGACCACTCCTTTTATTCTTTCAAGTTTGCACATCAATATGTCCCATCTTTCAATAGGCGGACTATTTGGCAAGTATTTGAACACTTTCAAAATTCATTTGACCTGCTTCGTGTTGTTATTTTTGTGTTGTTATGTAGTGGCAAGGTGTATTCTTAAGAACATAACTTGAGTGTTGGGAGTTGTTTGGTTCCTAACCTTGGTCAAAGCTTTTAGTGGCATTCACCCCATTATCATAGGCAAGGTTTATATTGGTTGGTGAGGAGAATTTTGTGCCTTGAATTTTATGACACATTTTCAACTCATCTATCCTTTCATTAGTTCAACATTAAAATTAAGGTGCGTTGTAAGGTGTGGCACATGGTATTTAAGCAACCTTAGATCTACATATCAAGTGGATGGTGTTGCAAATATATGTTGCAAATGCTTTCAATATAATCTTTTGTAGGATCATTTTTCATGAACTTTAAATGAGTGAAAACACACTATGGGGGGGCCACTTTGGGCACTTTCATGACATGTATGTAATGTATATTTTTACAAAACATGTTGCATTTAATTTTGGGTTTCACTTTTGGTGTTTAGGCTTGATATTTTGATTTTTACAAAATTAATGATATCTAATATTATTTGAGGAAAAAAAAATTAAAATTAAAATTCAAAGGATAATGGGTATATTCATGGTATATGCAATATAATAGAACTTGTTTATATTTTTGGACTACACCAGGTTTGGGTTTGAATTAGTCAGCCAAAAAATGGTTGAAATGAAAATTTTAAAAAATGACCCACCTCACATATCTTGTCATCTTCCATTTGAAAATGATAGTTTGTCAAAATGTGAATTTACCACATACTCATGGTCATCACCCCCAAAAACACCCATTTGTGATACGATAATTATCAAATTCTTCACATGGCTCACAAACTTATTCCAATCATATGGAATCACAATGTTTAATATATACTAAAAATTTCATAAAAACTAAAAATCATTTTTATCATTTTTTGAGTATATTTGCATTTTTAGTATGATGCAACGTATATTTTTTTGGCACAAATATATTCTAACATCACATCATATTAAATTTTAAAATGTATTTTTTTTGGAATTTGACTTATTTGGATTATGGCCTACTATAATATGCAAAAATATTGTGAAAATCCTTCATAATAATGACATAGTTGAAGTTCAAACATGGGACCTTTAAAAAATAGTACAATGTAACAACAATTTTGGCCCCCTTGTAGTGTGTTTTCACCCAAATGTTAGGTGGTTAATTCGCCCATTCTTCCCATTTGTTCAAGTATTTTATGTTGCACAATTCCTCCTATTATTTAGTCACCATTCCCATTTAAGAGATTTCATAGTTATCCATTCTTCCATTGGCACATGGTAAAAGAAGGCCTCCTTTTGCCCTAATTCATTTTCGGGCTTTATATAACTTAGTGGACCTTTTCCCCTTTGGTTTGTTCCCTATAACTGATGACACTTACATCATCAATCTTGATTTAGTGGTTCTTTGTGCTTTCAAACACTTTGTGACCTAGTTGGCTTTAGTGGGGTTAACAATCCTACTTTACAATTATGCAACTTGGTCCCCTTTTGGCTTACCTTTTGGCTTTTCCTCGTCAATTGGATTCTATGCCTTTGAAGATGGTATTAAGGTTTTATGAATGATCTTTGGCTTGCTTGCCTTTACTTTTTTTTTTCCCATGAATCTTTGGATGAAGATGTGCAACATGGAAAAACACTTTTGAAGTTAAGGGATGTCCAAGTGGCCTTTAGGATCTTTTTGTGGTGTTTTGCCCAAAGGCTTTCATATATGTTGTAAACTTTCTCCCCTTTCCAGGTTTCCAATATTGCCAACTTTCATCCAAGTATTTGGGAGGTTTATAGGTCTAGGTTTGTTGGAATGTCCTAAGGGTCCCTTGGTTTATGAACAAACCTCACTCCCCATTTCTAGAGGGTTTATAGGGTTCATTTACACTCAAAGTTCAATCGTTTATTTAAGGAATTGGGCTCTTTGTGGCCCTAATCATTGCTTCTTCATTCTTTCATGATTATCATTCGTTCTTGTTGGAGGCTATAGGAGCATGCAATTTGGGGATGCTTCCATTCCAAGCACATTTGAGGATGGCGTGATACCTTCTTCCCCTATAGCCCAAGCTTGCATCCCCCTTTTGAAAAAAATTCAAATAGAAAAATGGATAACTTTGAAGAAAACATATTAGATAAATTGCATGAACATACCTTTTTTAACATCATCTTAGACATTATTTGTAATCTTCATCATGTTCATTTGAGATCATGCATAAACCCAAGTTCAAGGGCATAGTTTTTTGCACACCTAACCATCCCATGATGTCATATGGCCTTTGACATATTTTTTGCAACATTTTGCACGAGGTTGAGCTCCTCCACCTAATGGCTATAAATTTAACCCATTACATATGTGGTTAGCCCATAGATTCGATGGGGACACACCTTGTAAAATTTTCCCATGGAGAGGAACATACAATTTCTAATGATGTCATCTGAGACACCTTTGATTATGTTGCTAGAGATGATGAATTTCACATTTTTTTGGAATAGACACATGTTCTTTTGACGCCTTCACCCTCATTTTAAACTTCATGATGATGCATTGACATTGTGTTATCCATGGTTGGGGTTTGCATTTTGGTTGTTGTTGTCATTGTCAATCCCATTTAAGTAGATCTAGTTTCGAGGGTTGCCATTTCTAGGGGAGTTGTTATGATGATCATGACCCACCCCAAAACAAGCTATACATTGATCAACACCCACAAAATATGTTTTTACCTTTTGTTGTGGAGGTATTTGGTTGTTTAGTAACCAAATACTTGAACTCAATTACTTTTGTTGTGGAAGTATTTGGTTGCAAGTAATGATTTTTACAAAGATGTGTTAATATGATGTGGTTGGTATGGGCATTGGAAGCCTTCCTTTGTTAATTTTACAAGCATTTTATAGGTAGAAGGTGGTGGTAGCTTTGTAGAAAGCCCAAGCCTCATCCATATTGAGGTGAGTAGTTGTTGCTATTGAGGCCTCTTCTAGGCTTAGAACTAGTTCAAGGTTTCTTCCCTTCTTTTTGTTTGCTTCACATGAATGGTAGAAGATTCAGGACCTAAGCCAGGGTTTTGGATTTTCCTCCCTTTTGCTTTTGTGCATTGTCTAAGCTTTGGACGTTGGGTTTTTTTGTTTTTTTTGTTTTTTTTTTGTTATTCATTTTCCTTTTTGCATTGGCTATTCATGTTTGTTTTGAAATAACTTGAGTGTAGTACCATGACAATGTTCTTTGAATGCTTTTTTAATCAACAAAAATTTGCCAAAACATGAGATTAAAAAGAAAAGAAAAGAAAAAGATTATGAAAGTTTTGAGTTACTAGATTCCACAGAAAAAAAAGTAAAAATCATTAGATTTGTACATTTGGTTTTCATTGTGTAGCCAAAAATATAAAAATATGATTAAAAGTTCATACATAATTTTTGGTTGATAGCCAAATGCGGCCAAATCTTCCTAGGGATGATTGTAACTTTTGCCACTTTGGCTATCGACAAAAATTCCTAAAAAAAACACCGGTTCATTTAGTGATTTTTTTGGTGGCGAAAACTTGCCATTTTGCTGAAAACAAAAGTCATTAGCGACATGCTTCAAAGGATTTTTTAGTGACATGGTCAAGGGAACTTTTTGGAAAATTTCCAAAAAAAATCACCACATTTTGAGGAAAAAAAAGTTATGAAATGGCCCAGATTTTTAGAAAATTTGGGCAAATTTCTAGCTTTCTTCTTTTGAAATCAGATATTTAGCTAATAGGATTTAGTGGTTGGCCAACATGTAATAGGATTCCTAGATTTTCCACTTCTTTATTTGTCTTGTAGCCAGATTTGGCTAAATCCTCTTATGGCCGGTCACCACTTTTGGAGCAACATGAAAAAATTGAAAAGAAAACACCGCTGATGAGTTACCTACTGTACGTTGGTAGGTAGGTACCAGTCTGTGCTACGCATGCTGCAGTCCCCCCCTTGCAGGCTTTCTCTCATCAAGCACCGGTTCTCTCTCTTCCTGGCTTGCACTCACAGACACACACACACACTGTCTCTCTCTCTCTCGTGGCTGCGGATATGGCTCCAGCATCGCAATGCAGGAAGGTCAAGCTCACAAACCATTTTGGTTTGGGTTGAGTTGGAAGCGTTGGGTCGTTGGAAACTTTTTCTTTTCTCGGGAGGTGGTATCGGGAAGAAGAAGGGTGTATGAGTGTTGGACTGAGACGAGACCGTAAGACAGAAATAGTGAAGGCGTTAAAGGAAGAAGAGGGGAAGGAATGGATGTGTCCGGGAAGTATGAGCGTTTTACAGAAGAGCAGATGGAAGCGCTGGAGCGGTTATATCACGAGTGTCCCAAGCCCAGCTCCATCCGCCTACAGCAGCTCATCTGGGAGGCACCTGTGCTAGCTAGCATTGAGCCGAAGCAGATAAAAGTCTGGTTCCAAAATCGGAGGAGGTATTTGTTCGATTTGCAATCACCCAATTCCTGGACTTGTCGCCACCAGTTACATCTGATTCAAAACGTTCCTACTGATTCAAAACTTTGGGTGTGATCTGCTCTGTGCAGGTGTCGGGAGAAGCAGCAGAAGAAGAAGGAACCCACCAGGAGCCTTGTGAGTATGAATGCAAAACTGACAGCCTTGAATAAGCTTCTGGTCGAGGAGAATGAGCGTCTTGCTCGACATACTTCCCAGCTCACCCTGGACAACCGTATGCTACGACAACAACTCCATGACCTGCCGCCTGCTGCTCCTGGTCCTGATACCCAACATTCCCTGCTTCTGAACCAGGTAACCCTAATGTGCTCTTGACTCCCTTGATGTGTTTAACTTCCCTTGCATCCTGCTTTCATGTAGGCTCTTCTCTAAGGCCCCAGATTCCATGCATGTCTACATTCACAGCCCAAGAACTGTATGATTTCCTGTCTATATTGGGGAGATATGAATAAGCTTGTTTCAAAACCTGTTGATGTCAGAAATGCAGAATCTGATCGAACCCTAAACTACTTCCATGACCATGACAGCAGGAGATCCAACATCAAATGAAAGAAGAAAGGGTGAATGAAGAAGACAATCTGTTGAATGCATTGAAGGATGGTGGTGGCGATGAGAAGAATACTCCACGAGATGATCTGAGTTTGCAGCCCATACCTGGACAGAATTATTATGGTGTTGCTGCTGCCTCTACAGATGATGGCAGTTCTGATTCTGTAATCACTGTTGTTGGTCTGCCTCAGAATTCAACTCCTCAGCATTATTCTCCTCAGGATGTTCATTCAGCGGGGTCAGTGCCAATCTACTCCAAAATCTTGATGGATTGTTCATTTTTCATGCCAATATAATTGACTCAAACCATTGTTAACATGTTCTGTTTTGTGAAGGTAAACTCTCTCTGCGGTACATTCCAGTCTGTACTCAATTGATTGTTGATGAACATGCCTTGTTTCGTGAGCCATGTGTTCAGGAGATTGTTGGCTGTAACAGACGAAATGACATTGACAGAATTCCTAGCAAAAGCCACCAGAATTGTGGTAGACTGGATTCAGCTGCCCAGTATGAAGGTACATGAATTCTCTATCGATGATGGCTTTGCAAGTTTCTGATTTCAAAACTGACAGTTTAAATGGGAGCATAGGTTGTCTATGCTGCAGTGTCATTGTCAGACCTAAGTTCTGCAGCTGTTCTCATAGCCATGGCAGAATGCTTTGATGTTGAAAGTATGAAATTGCTTGTGAAGACTAATGGAGGTCAGCAGATTTGAGCTTAGCCCATTGTTCCTTCCTGTTTGTGTTTTATCTACCTTTGCAACTTGTGCAGGAAATTGGTGGCAATGGTGTGGCGTGGGAACTTTATAGTGGAGATCAATATGCAGATGACCAGGAGTCACAATCATAGTACTGGTGTTGGTTGGTGATTGGCAGAGAGAAGTGGTAATAGGGGTGGGGTTTGTGGCCTGGTCCGGATGCCATTGGCATCATTTTTGCAGTTTCACATGGTTCTGCTGGTGTTGTGGTGCTAGCATGTGGTCTCATGTATCTTGAACCCACCAAAGGTAGTGACCCTCATCTGTGGTTCAGCTCACGCTTCCCCAAGAATTCACAATATTTTACATACACCATATCCTTGTATAAAGCTGTTGTTGAAATTTTGTGTCTCAGAGCTTTGTTGTGCTTGTTGACAATCTTACTGGATATCAGGTTGTGGAGGTTCTGAAAGACTGATCATCATGGCTCTGGGATTGCCGGCACATTCAAATGCTGCTGGGTGCAGTCTCGACAGGAAAAATGGGGAACAATTGAGCATTTACTTCTGTGAGCTCCTACACCCTTTTGCTCAAGGGTTCCCTCTTCATTATACAATTGAGAATCTCTTCTTGGTCTAGTGATCCTTGGAAGTGCTGTGTCAAATTTTGTGATATTTTTCCATTCTGAAGTGCTTTGCTCCAATGATTAATGATGTTGGCTGTGCTTTTTGGATGGGTCAAGGAATGTAGCCAGACTATTCCAGAAGTTCTGTGGTGCCCCTATATGAATCTGTGGCAGCTCTAGCACAGAAGACAACCATCAGGTTGAGTTTATTTCAGGAGGTTGTTTATTCTGACTTCACCTCTCTCAAAGAAACATCAGGTGTCAAAAGTTGCTTTGTGTATTTTAAGGGTTATTTGGATTTTTGGATTCTCATTCAAATGGGTTTAAGGGTTACTATTTCATTTATTTAGGGTGATTCATATTTTGAAGATTACATTTTCTATCAACTTAATGAAGAGAACATATTATCACAGTTCTTCCAGTTTTGTATGATTGATTTACATAGTTGCCCTCATAATAGTTTGGTTGGCTATTGGTATACTATACTAATATGACCAAGTGTAAAATTGAAACCACAACCATGGGTATGGTGGTTGTGAGAAATAAATATTAGATTGGCACTTCCATGTTATGGAACTGGTTGAGGCGAGGCAGTTACAGGGTTCAATGGTATGATCATGAACAACAATTGTGTACGATCATTTTGACAATTATGAAAACATTCCATAACTACCTAATCATCTCACTCCTTTCTCCATTCCATCTACATGAATAAGAAAAAAACAAATTAACATGTGCCTTGTCATAATTTAATATGATTTAAATAATGACAAGTTGAAACGCTCTTCACATCTATTAATTTAGTCTTGTACCATATGCAGCAAGCCTATTCATTGTTTTGTAATGTAGTGGAGAGGGCTTTTCACACAAAAAGGTACTTTTGCATAGCCTTTAATTCATAAAAATCACTGCACTAGGGGCTTTCAGCTGTAAGATTTGTTCCCTTCAAGGATTTTTGGTGTAAGGTCTATTGCTATATGGCTTTTTAATGTAAGGCCTTGTCATAGTGATTGTCTCAGTTTTGAACATTTGGTAGTTTTATGCTAATGATGATGCTGTGATTAGTTGCTAATGATGATGATGATGCTGCTGCAATTAGTTGCTAATGATGATGACAATGCTGTGATTAGTTGTTACACCAGTTGAAGCACTGTTGTAATTGTATTTCACCTTGGACCAAAGCACCGAGGACATCCTTCTTAGAAAAGAGTAGGGACCTTACCCCATCTCCTTAAGGAGTAAACATAAGAACCTTCACCTCTTCTATCTTGTGATGTACAAATGTTTAGGTTAATGAAAGGTAGGGTTTACCTTGTGCTTTATGATGGGTGAAGTCCATGGGTGAGGGACATTCCCAAAGAGGGGCTGATCTTGGCTACTGCCTGTCCTAGGCACACTAATTTGGAAATGCCCTCACTCACCCTGGGGCTTAACCCTACACGGATTGTTTGGTGAGGGGCAAAAAATGAGTGGCCAGGGAACAAGCGAGATGAAGAGGAGAGAGGAGAAATCCAGACTTGTGAATTTGTTTTCACCTTGATGATTGATGCATGTATGATTTGGATGATAGATTTGTGTCTGATGTTGTGATGTAGAGTGTTTTGAAGATCAAGCTTTCAGGGTGAAGAAAGTTTGATCAATCACTCTGCAAATGGCCTTGTGCTGAAAAATTGGAAATATTCCTCTGTCTGTGATCTCTGTTTCAAATTCTATAAAATTGGATTAGGTCATGCATTTGGCAACCTAATCATCTTAATCGAGTAATTTAATATGGTCTCCAGCAGGATCCAAGAGTTTCACTTTGAAGATGTGCAAGAAACCTGTAGTACTAGCATATGACAAGAAGCATGAAATTCACTAAATGCAGAATAGATACCTACATGTGTATTTTGGAGTTGGGATCTTTTCTAAATGACAAGAAAGCAAGAAGTGGAGGAAGAGATTAATAACAACCAGGTGGTTTGTCTGTGCAATGGAATTGCTCATGTCTTGGAGATGAGCCTTGTGGTTTGAGCTCTTTTGGTCTGGTATGCTGTACAGTAGCCAGATTTCCAGGTTCTTCTTCTCTATATGCTGAAGATAAAATTTACCAAAATCTTGTTGCAATTCCTCTTGTGATTAAAGATGAATTCTTTAAAATGTTTTGAGACTGAAGACAATCAATTGTGCACAATCTTAGTTTGTGTTAAGAAAACTTGAATCTACGGCAAAGGAATATCTGTGCAATCTTGAAAAGCTTTTGTTAAAAAATTCAAAGAGTTAGAAGAAAAAAAGGACAGTTCCCACAATTGTTCAGTTTTATCTCCATTCTGTAGTACCCATTCTTCATCACAGAATTTTGTAGGTGTATTCTTTCACCTTGTATCCATGAATCCCCTCCCCCCCCCCAACTTCCACCCACTCCTTAAGAGTGGAAGGGGAAATAATGCTTGTAAGATCCGTGCCACTCTTAAAGCAAAGTAGGTCTAAGAATCTTTCCCCTCCTACGCTTCATGATCTATGTATCTGAGAAGGGCTGGTCTTCAGGCCATTCCACGTTTTAAGATGATGGCAATGAGGGTGGAGTTCCTCCGCCCTGAGAAACATGGAATGGCTGAAAGACAGGCTCTTTATTTTGCGAATGCCCTGGCCTTCAGGCTTTACCTTACATGTAAAACACTTACAGAAATTTTCAAATTGTATTTGGAGGACTCCTTGTATCCATGAATGTACCTCCTAGAAAAAAGGAGGGCTCAAGCCAAGGGCCCATTATTTTGAGAATGCCTTGGCCCAAATGTGGTGCACAACGTAAAAATCAATGGATTTTTGTTGATTTTATTCATTTATTTATTTTTCCCATGATACTTGGTGGTGCCTATAGGGTACATATCACGTATCATTGGGAAAAGAGTAAAAAACAATTCAGGGCATTTCAAAAAATGAAATGCAAACAAGAGTGGGTGTTCTGTTTTCTGAATGTCTTGTGGGATCTTACATGTCGTGAGTGCTCCTCCAACTAAACTAAGAATTTCTTTGGAGGTTTTTTTTGAGTGTTTTAAAGAAGTGTGTAAGAATCAACACCATATGTTAATTGTGGCATCAATACATATAATACATGAATTGATCATCACAATGTGGATTAGTTTGGGAAACCAACTATTTCAAGATTTGAAGTGAGAAAATAACTTCAATTAGTTGTTTGATTTTTTGAATTGTAATTAGGTTTCTAGTTTGAATATATGTGCATTTTGTCATGATAATGAGATTATTGAAGAGATTATAGTTCTTAATCATAAAAGTTCGATATAGATTTTAATCAATTCAATGAATCTTACTATTTTAGTTACGATATTGATTTAAGGTTTTAGATTTTTTTGTTAGATTTATGTGGATTGTAAATCTAGGGTCTAGATGTTTGAATTGCAAATTGTTTTGTGTGTTTGGTTTATGTAATGAATATTTGTGTTTGAATTGTAATTTGAGTTCAATGTTTTAGATTTTTGTTTTGAGTTCTTGTGAATTAGGATCATGGGCTTAAATGTTTCAATTGCAAATTAGTATTTGAGATTTATGATTTTAGTAATTTGACCTTCATGACTTAAAATTTTTTTTCCTCATAATCAGCAAAAAGGTCCTTTGTATTGTTCACACATCCTTTTTCTTTGTCACTAGAGGTGGAAATTCATTGAAACAAAACATTGGTTCTCATATTTTGAATTGTGATATGTTTAACCAATCAATCATTTCACATATAATCCATTACATTTTTTTCTTTTCAAGTATGCTGCTTTTACACAGCTTCAAATTTTTTCCCTTTATAATGTGATGATTTGGGCTCCCTTTTTTCTTTCCAAAAAAGGTCCTCTGTATCATTCACATGTTCACTTTCTTTCTTATTAGGATGCAAAAATTCACCCAATGAATCCATATTTTGAATTATGACATGTTTATCCAATCAATTCTTGTTTCACATAAAATTTGTTATATTTGTTTCATTGCAAGTACCTTGCTTTTTTAATCATAAAAGAAATAACACTTATTTCATTTGATGTTTTACAAACTTCGGAAGTCTTGCATTCATAAATATTGGTAATTATTGTGAAGAACATGACATAATTACATAATTAGGATTATTAGGAAAACAAACATTAAAATTGTTTGAAAAATGTTTCAAGAAGTGGAAGTGGTCATGATTCAGTACATCCGATTTTACAACTTCACACAATTACATGGCCTTTGTGTTTCCTCACATTTTTATTGCTTAAAACTTAAGACTCTTGTATCACAATTGTTTTGCGTTGGAACTACCCATGAATGTATATTTTCCAATTTGAGATTCTTTTAAATTTTTTTGTTCTAGGTGGTATATACATATAGTATTGGGATGAAAATTGCTTCACACCTCTCCTACAAGGGTTTTTTTCTCCCAATTTTGTGGTGTACCACAATTGCGATCATCCACAAGAGGATTTAACCAAATTTAGCTACAAATTGAAAAGTAAAGAAGAGAAATTTAAGAATCTTCCTATATTTTGGTTACTTGTTGGAACCTCTTATCTACATATGGCAATTTCAGAGGTTTCTTTCTCAAAATTTAGTGACTTTGGCTCATTTTTTCACCAAAATCACTTGTATGAATTGCATTAAATTTTCATTTGTCACCAAGTGAAAAAAATTCAGAAGCAAAAAACCATGGTAAAAGGATTGTGTCTAAAGCAAAAATTCCATGATTTGATGTGCCTTTGTAGCCCTTGGGCTGACCATTAACAACCATCCTTAAATCATGAGACTAGAGAAAGCACAAGCCTTATTTACAACTGGGATGTAATTTACTTCAAAACCATGATAATCAACACATTCAAAACCCTAATTGGTCAAAATGTTTGAAACCCTAATCAACCAACACATTGAAATCAATTACCTAGATTCTTTGCAAGCTTGGCAAAAACTGAACCCCTACCCCATTGATTGACCTTTTCATAACCCATTTCTTGTGCATGTTCATGCTCCTTGTTCCATGTTCTTGTCCTTTTTGACGTGAACATTGTCTTAGCATTCTTCAAAAGGTGTACATGAAAATATGTTTAATAAAAAATAGATGGGAAAAAATACAAGGATTTTTTCAAAAGTAGAGGAAGAAGATGGGTCATGCAGTATTATGGAATTCACATCCCAAGAATTTGGGGCCCAATTCATGGACTTGGTATGATTTTTTTTTTTATTGATTTATTTTATTTCCCTATTTTGTAACTCTAGCTTTTGTGTGTGATTCAATTCCTTTTTGTTTGTCAAGTTTAGTGATTTTGTGATTGGGAAACAAAAGATCTAGAAATTACAAGGGGAAGGGATTTGGTATATTGTTGGCTTATTGTATAGGATTGTGTATTTAGTTAAATTTAGACTTTTCAAAAATATAGAATTAACAAATGATCATTGGAAGGTTGAATTTTTAAAAAAAAATTGGTTTGGGGCCACTATATGATGCAACAATAGATATTAATGAAATTTTGTCTCATTAAATGATTCAACAAATAGATGTTTTAAATATTTTATCTCAAATTCAATAGAAAACTTGAGCCTAACCACTAAGTTATTAAGGTAGTTCAAAATTAATGATTTAATATAAATTTAAAAAAAAACATGTTTAGATCATGAAATGAACCTTTCTTGCTATTATGTATATTTTAAATCTTTTATGTTTCTTTGTGCTAACAAGTTTTGAAAACAATTAGATTCTATTAGGGTAGGGGATGTGCTAATCATGATGTCCAATTTGGACTATTTTAAAGTGTTAAGTAAGTGTGTATTCTTTAATGTACATTGGTGTTTGTGTTTGCAATACCATTAAAAGTTTCAAATATGTAGCATGTGTTGTTATTTTGGAAAGTCCTCAAAATTGAGGGTTTTAGAACTTTAGTTCATATTGCAAGGAACATGGTATCACTTGGCATGGTACTTCTTCTAAGCCATAAGGTCTTACAAGATATTTGGTGGGATGATGTGATGGTTGTATTCATCAAGAAGATGAGTCTCCCTCTATGAAAAGCAATTTGAGTTTTTTTTATATAAGAAGGGTTTAAACCTAGACCCTTCTCCCCTACATAAAGAACCACCTATTTCTTTTCTAATTTTTTTTCCTTTTGATTTTTCTTTTAAACCTAAAATTTCTTTAATTTTGACCTAAAATGAATTCTATGAGGTTGTTTAGCTTTTGCCTTTCAATACATTTAATATTGTCATTGTGTCATTGTTTTTTTATGTTGGAACTAAAAGTTTTCTACACATCTTGTTTCAATTGTTGTTTCATTGTGCTTGTGTTGTTTTAATGCACTTGTGTATCTTCTATTGTTTCATCACATTTCTTCTTTTTGTGTTGTTTCATTGTTATTCACCATCACAATTCCTTATCCTTTGTGTTGACTATTCCATTGCACCTATTTTTTATGCATTGCATTTCTTCCTATGGGTTGCACATTTGTTTTTAATGCAGCACACATACTTCTTCTTATGCCTTGCACTTACTTCTCCATTGTGTCTACTTGTCCTTCCTTTGTTGCTTCATCAACCAAATGATTGATTTTATTTTTTTTCACTTTGATTGTTCCTTATTCTTGAATCATTTGCTTCATTTTTTAATTCTTTGCTTGGTTTATCTATATAAGTTTTTTTTAAAAAATAAAAATTTCAAATGTGAAGGCTTGCTATGCACTTCTTGTGTTTACTATCTTGGCATATTTTTTTAAAAATTTATTTTTGTGTGATTTATGTTGCACTTTATTCTACATTACGCATGTTTTTTCATTCTGTTTAGTTCTATTATCAAAGCTTTCATCAATCTATTTTTTTTCTTTTATTGTTTTGTGTTCATTTGTTTGTGTCTTTAAGTTTTTTTTTTTTGTTTATTTGTTGTTTGCAAGTTATTGTGACAATTTGGTTTTTTTTTCCGTGTGATGGCTTTGCACAACTAGCTTACTAGCTTGAGTGAAAGGTCTTTATTTATTTATTTTGGTAGTGCACTTTTTTTTTTTGTGTGTGTGTGCATTGGTGTGTTTTTCTATAATGCACCTTCTTGTACATTGGTGTGTTGTTTCGCAATGTAGCTTTTTCTGTCACATTCTTGATTTGCTACTTGATTGGTTGTTGGGGTGTTGGAGTTTTTGAATTGGGATGAGTGAAATCACACAAATGAAAGTTGAAAGGTTTGATCCACATTTCTTTTTAGAAAATTCTAATTTGTGCAAATGTATCCATAGTAGTAGGTTTCAAATGCTCACATTTTGCTACCTTAGTTTCTATTATATTTTTAAATTTTATTATTTTAAAAAAATGATGTTTCAAATTTTTTGAAATTTGTCATGTATTTAGTAAACAAGTCACAACATATGTTGCATTTTCATTTTAAAATAAAAATTGTAAAATGAAAAGAGACGAAAAATAATAGAAAAGAAATAGAGAAGAAAAAATAAAATAAAGATGAGAGGAGTAACTGAAACTTGTTGAAAGTTTCTTTTCCAGGTTGGTGACGATAAAAAGGATTCTATAGGCTAGTGAAGGTTTCAAAATACAAAGCAAAAAAAGTGGTGATACTTTAGGACTAGATATGTCTCTATGAGTTATCATTTTCCTTTCTAATTTGTATTTGACTTTTTCATTTGTGCCAGATTGTGTTAAGAATCCTCCTTTTAGGATAATATAAGTCCTTTAGTAATATTTTGTTTCTACTTCAACATGACTTAAACTACTTCGACATTCCTTCGTTTAATTCTACATTATTTTGAAGTCGTTTTCTTGATACACTTGAGAAAGATCAATGCAATGTTTATATGCCATTGTTGTTGTTGTTTTTCTTTGAATTGTTTTACATTGGACACTTGTAGAATAGTCATGTTCACTTACTAACACATCAATATCATAGACATATGAGTGTTTAGATGTTAGTTTTAAAATATTTTTTTTCATCTTAACGCCTTAACACAATATGCATATAATAACTTGTAATGGTTGCATGGATTACTGTCTGGTTTCGCAAACCTCTTTGATCTATAATAAACATATTGTATTTCTATTTTTGTCTCTTTGTATTAGTAGATTTTTTCTTTATGTTCTTCATTCTGAAATCAAGTTTGTTTACAATAGGTTATGGGCCCACACAAATTTTTGCTGGCGAGTTGTTTTGCATGAGTGCAAGTAATGGCAAGTCTTGATTCTAAAGAGGTTATTCATGTTGAGAAATTTAATGGTCAAAATTTTTAATTATGGAAGTTTCAGATGACTTTCATTTTTTAGGCCAAAGATGTTTAGTATGTTGTTAATGGGAGTGAGACCCAGACTAATGCTTTTGATAAGGATGCATGAGACAAGAAGGACAAATGAGCAGTGATTGTTATTTTATAAACAATTGATATTTTTCACATGCAAAATTTGGTCAATTGTACCATCATTGCTAAAATGTGGTCATTTTTTCTACTGTTCATGATTAGTCTACTGAAGAATGTGTTATGCAACTTCATGAACAATTTTACAAGGCTTAGTTACAATCAAACAAGTCTGTTACATTGTACATTAGTCATGTTTTTGCCATCCGTTGTAGATTATGTGATTTTAAGAGTGAAATGATTAAAAGATAGTTATTTTCAAAGATAATCTATGGATTATCACATGACTATGCACCACACTTGCATGAGACAACGTTCCATTTGCTGAACATACACTAAAGACATTTCATGTTTGATTGTTTAAGTTTGAGGTTGCATTGAAAATGTAAGCTTCTACTATTAATTCTACATTAGTTACACATCATGGTACAAGTTCTACATCTCGTGGGAACACATATGTGGCTTAGAGATCGCATCTGACTCCTAAACAAAAGAAGGAGCATGCAACCAAAATTGAAGAATAGAAGAAGACACCATGTGTCATGAATTTGGACACTGGCATTATGAAATGTCCATCGAACAAACACAAGCAGCAAAGTACAAAAACTCAATATAACTCTATTATTGAAGCTTATGTGTTCATTGTTGTTGCAAATGTATTACTAGATGAGGAGCTTATTAGTCCTTTATTTGTTGAGTCAAATAATTACATTCTTGATTTGTTTTGTAACAACAATTTTTTTGAACCATTTGATGACAATGAAAAGGTTGTTGTACATGTTACTAATATTGAGATGCATTCTGATTTTATTGGCATTGCGATTAGTGTATTTATTGTACAAATTTATGATTCAGACAATGTGTGGTTTACAAATATTGGTGCTTCACAACATATGACCAGTTAAAAACATTGGTTCAAGAATTTACAACTTGTGGCAGAAGGAGTCTAGGGTGCAAAAGGTAGGAAATGATTAACGCATGTGGGTTGCTGATGTTGGTGATGTTGAATTTTTTTTTCTTGTTAATGATACTTGGCACCAACATGTCATTCAATGTGTTTTGTATGTTCATGATCTGAAGAGAAATCTCTTGTCAATTGGTTAGATGACTAAAAGAAATATAATTGTTCTTTATGACAAGGATATTTACAAGATGTTTTCAAGCAAGGATTTGGATACTCTTTTCATGGTGGGAATCAAGGATGGTCATCCTTGGAGAATGCAATTCCAAGTTCAACTTCATGTTGTTGATTCCGACGATGTTGCAATTTTTTTTCATTTTTTAAAGGAGTTGCTCTTCAGAAGTGGCATAATTGCTAGGGCCATATTCATATGGACATGATCAAAAGGATGATAAATGATCATTCTATCACTTGTCTCAAAGTGACTGCAAGTTCTGAACCCCCTACTTCTATTTGTGCTGGTTTTGTTCATGGCAAAATCCAACGCCAGAAATTACTTCAAGTGATCCACATCAACATGTGGACAAAATTGGTTTATTTTATCATGTGGACTATTTGTGGTCCAATGCATGTTATGAAGTATTCGCTTCCATTTTGCCTTTAAGGATGATTACAACAATTTTAAAGTGTTATACATCATTTAATGTAAATTTGATGTGTTTTTTTAATTCAAGAAATTTCAATTTTTTTCTTTTAATGAAATTGGCAACCAAATCTTGAAAATTCATTTTGATTGTGGTGGAGAGTTCATGAACACTGCATTTCAAGAGCATCTTGTTGAACATGGAATTCATCATGATTTGACTACACCATACACACCTGAGCAGAATGGTGTTGTTGAAGATGACAACCACACAATTCTTGAAATGGTGTGCTCCCTGTTGCATGCACTTAAAATTTATCTATCATTTTGGGCTGCAATAGTTCAAATTGCAGTATACAATACTGCTAGTTGTACACTACCTAATTTTACACCTTTAGAAGTGTGGTGTGGTAAGAAACCAAACTTATCACACATGCGAGTTTTTGGGAGCATGACATATATGCATGTTCAGAAATAAAACAATCACAAATTGGAGCTGAAGAGTCTTGTCTACATGTTTCTTAGATATTGTGTTGAAAGCAAAACTTATCAATTGTGGGAATTGATTTCATGGAAAATCAAGATTAGTTGTGATGTTTTTTTTGATGAGGAATTTGTACCTCTATCACCCATTTACACAACTACTGTGACATCTTTTTCAAATCTTTTTAACGAAGTTGAAGATTTTTTTCAAGACCCATTCAGCCATAACTAATAGTTTTTATTGTTCATTCTATTTTCTTTGACAAAGATGATCCTCACCATCAACCTGTTTCTACTATTCAAGAATCCTTTGTTTTAGTGAGAGTTGTTCAATTTTCTACTCTTGTTTCAATCCTCTACTCTTGTTTGTGAGGTTCCTATTTTTGAAATTCCTCTTCCTCTTATTGATGAAAATCCCACAAACATTCATGTTTCTTCCATTGTTCTTGCTATTTTTGCTACCCTCCCATGATTGAAACATCCACCTGATGGTTATGGTGACTAGCATGCTCTTCACAACACTTATACTTCCTTTGTAGGCATAGCAAAATCATTTCCTGAAGAACCAGTTACCTACAAGGAAGCCATTAATTTTGATGATGTTGACAAATGGAAAATTGCTATAATTGATGAATATCAATCACTTATGGACAATGGCATGTGGATACTTTGTGATCTTCCATCGACAAAAAACTAGTCAAATGCAAGTGGGTGTACAAATTAAAACTAAAATCCAATGGTACTATTGATCACTACAAAGTTCATATAGCAGCAAAGGGTTACTCATAGACCTCAAGAGTGGACTATTTTGAGACTTTTGTTCCTGGGGTTAAATATGACTCCATTCATACAATGCTTGCTCTTGCTGTTGTTGAAGATATGGAATTGCTATAAATTTGATGTTCACATTACTTTTCTAAATGGTGATTTGGATGAAGAAATCTTCATGGTCCAACTTGAAGGTTTTCACGTTGTTAGAGCTAAGTCGAAAGTTTGCAGACTTCTTAAAAGTCTTTATGGCCTTTATCAAGCAAGTTGTGCTTGGAACATTAAATTTAACAAATTTTTGCTTCATTATAATTTACAACCTAGTTTTGCAAATCCATGTGTTTACATTGAGATAATTATTCCCAAATTGATTTTGGCCATCTTTGTATCAGTAGATCTTTTCTTAATGTTCTTCATTCTGAAGTCAAGTTTGTTTACAACATGATCTCTTGCTTCTTTCGTACTTAGTCTTGATGGTAAATTTGTTATGGTAGGAAGTTAGAAAGCTTGGCTATCTCTGTACTTTTTTTGGTTTGCTTCGATATCTGCAGTGATAAAAATGAAGGTTTTTCAAAAAAAAAGAGGTGAAAGAATGAATTTTGAGAAAAGAAACTTCCAGAAGGCCCAGTTGATGGGCTGTACAGGACCTTCTGAATTTTAGAAGTTACAATGAAAAATTTAGCTGGGTGAGGGGCTCAAAATACACTAAAAAACCGGGCTGGTTCTTTCATCAATCAACTGCCCCATGTGCTGGCGTTCACATATGGTGGCCATTTGATAGAATGTGTGATTGCAGTTTCCACAATCATTGTGATAATCAAATTTTTTCACTAACTTCTGACTACTCTACTAGAAGCTTATACCAAAGATATAAGTCTGGAGTCTTTCAGGTACGAATATTGTGAACCTACCTCTAAGAAGGATATGAACATACATGCTGAGTTTATGAATGAGATACATTCCACCAGTTGCATTCACTCCTGGATATTGAAAATCACATGAATTTTGAATATAGTTCCAGCTGTATATGGCACAGATATGGCAATTATGCATGTTCATGTCAGGGAAAAATTAACATAACAACACTGGCTTGCACCTTTTGGTTGCAAACTAGAGATCTACAGGGCTGCAGTGATTTTTTCCTGGGGGTGATTTTTCACTTTTCTTCATCCTGGAAAATATGAATTGGACACATACAAAGGATCTTTGTTTAAGAAAATAGCCCTAATTCGTCAGATTTCGACATTGATGTCACCAGATTTCTACAATAGGTTCCAGGAAGTAGCCAAAATATAAAAGAATTCTTAAAATTTCTACCTTCATATCTGTTCTATAGCCAAATTTGGCTAAATCTTCTTGCGGATGACTGTCAGTTTGCCTACATCACAAAATTGCAAAAGAGCACACCTTGGTACTGGGGGGTTAGCAACGGTTCTTTCCTTTTGGAATTGGATTCAAACTACCATGGATTTCTGAAGTGAAAAGGTCTGTTAAAGTTTGGCATTTCTAATATCATAGTTTCAATGCTTTTGATTCCCAAATTTTGAGTAGTACTTGCTCTCAATATATTTTACATACCATTTTCCAGATATACACATATTTTCAAAAGTATTACATTTTCTAGTTCATTGTAGTATCAATCGAATAGATTTTCTCCATCACCTTACAGATAGTTTGGAGAGGAAATCCAACACTATTGGAATTTTGGTAAACTTGCCTGCAAATTAATTTAAGAAGTAATCATATAGAATATCTCAATGTCGGATATATAATTACATCACATGCACCCCTACATTCATATTTACATTACCATATATTTGTTCCCCTTATGCATCAATACATACATTTGAAATTTGTAAAATGTTGCATTGTTGTGAATTACCATAATTTGAAAAGAGAGTATCAAGCACAGTGCATATGAGCAGACTTTTATTTATTTATTTTTCAATTTTGTGATGTAGTAGTCACAGTGGCAATCATCCAGAAGAGGAAAGTAGAAAATCTTAAGAATCCTGCTATATTTTGGTGACTTGGTGGAACCTGTTGTCTAAATATGGTGATTTCAGAATTTTTTTCCTCGAATGAGTTCTAGAAAATCCTTTGTTTTGAGCTATAGGCTTAGTGATGATCACACTTGGGAATGGTGAGTGGAATATTGTGCCTGGCTGATAAGCCTCTTGAATCATGTTGACAGAATGCAAGCTGAGTGGCTATCCATCAACAATTATTAGGTTGGTGTTAAATATGATGTTCATCATGTAGAGCAGGGTGCTTGATGAGTGACTGAGTGTTGGAACTTAATGAATTTGTTGAAATCTACTGCACAACTCTAGTTTATAAACCTTCTCTGTTAAGCATTGTTGCTATCGTGAGTACCTACCTAGTTGGACAATGAGCACTATTCCAGACTTTGTTTGACAAACACACAGGATCCTGAGCAGAAGTAAGCTTGACAGACAAGTTACGAGTACAAGGGCACTGCAGGTGTTGCTGTGTGAAGCAAGTGTACAGTAGTTAAACTCAGCAGAGTTAGATGGGTGGGGTTGAGTGTACACACTGAGTCACCCTATGACATTATGTCTGATCATTGCCATGGATGGAGCAGCCATGACAAGTGGGCTGGAGCGGTGTAAGAGCAAGAAGCTGGGTGTGAATTTCAGAATCTTGGCATGATTGAGAGTCACATTTAGCATGGGCCTGGTGTGAACTGAACCTGCAAAAGTGGCCACAATGTCCTACCATTATGTTATTGAATTAAGGCTTCAAATAGTGATTGTTTTTTGGTCACTCTTGCTTTAATGTTTAACCAAGAAACAATGCAGCTGACTAGATTTGGTTGTTATGAGCAGTCAAGGAGAAAAAAATACTACTCAGAACATTATGGAACTCCAAATGTCTTTTTTATGGAACAAACTTGACTTTACAGCTCAGATGGTTTGGCTGAAACCTCACATCTATACATAAACTATGAAAGAGACAAGTCTGCAACACCTCCAGCACCAGTAAAAAGGTAATAATCAACATCATATCAGTCTTCTCTTGGGTCAGTCACCACAATCCAGGTTCTTTCAGATCATCAGACAGTTTTCCTCATTTATTCTTCAGACCTGCAGCTTTGCATCCATGTGGAGATAAAGCATTGGGACTGGACAGAGAAAGTGCATGTATGCTCGTCCTCTACCAGCTCAACTTCCAAACCCCTGGCAATGCAATCACTGAAGAATCCAAGACAAATAACCCAGATGTGAGGAAAGAACAAACCCTATGCACAAAAAATCATTCAATTGCCCTGACTCCAAGTTCTCTTGATTAACACTTCCTTCAAGAAAAATCACCATTGCTACCTCAATAGATTTCACAGAAAACCATGACATGTGGTCAATAAATAATGCCTAAATAACTACAAACCCTCATTCATGTTTCCCACATACTAGACTTAGTATGTCATCATCATCGCCACCAGTCAGCAATCTTGAGCCTTTGATTTCGGTGCATTGCCAGCTTCACAGCTGGTAATTTATGCTGAACCTGCTTCCAAATCATGTTCACGGCATCATCTCTCTTTGGTGGATGTTGGTATTGAAAATGATGAGACACTTCCTTGAGCCGATTCCACATTCGAAGCCAATGACCTTCCTCAATGTTCCTCAAATAGTTTACAAGATAATCTGGCCTGATGGCTTCTTGGATTGAGAAAAACAATGAGAACTCTTTGTAGTCAATTTCATCCTCAAATGGCAGTTCTAATCTGTCACTAACAATGACAGGGACACAGTGGCTTGCAATCGCATCAAAAAGGCGACAAGAGGATGGTGTATCTCCTGCTGGATGCAAGCAAAAGCGTGATGAACGCATTCCCTTGGTTGCCTGCAAAGGCAGTCATACAACAGTCAGTCAGCCCAACCCAATTGCTGATATCACAAGAATACCTCTGTCAGCAAGGAATCCTACATTATAAATGCTCTACCAAAGAGAACTTAGTGTTAAGATGGATTCAGGGTGCAGACTCCTCTACAATCTCCCAGTAGGATGAGGACATCTCAACTGCTTGATAAGAAAAACTCCAAATGTGGTGAAAGTTCAGCAGTGGAGATCAGGGCCAAGGTCAGGCATCAGAACTGCAAGAACTACAAGTCTCTACCTGCTCCAGTCCTTCTGATGAGGCAAGGCTGTTCACATAGCGCACATCTGTTTTGTTTGCTAGCACATGTGCCAATTTGCTCCTCACAACCCCATCCTGATACATGCAGACCATCCAACAGTGCTTCATGGATAAACAAAAAAGAGGATAAATGGCATCTTAGACATAGATCTTTGCGAGCACCAGCATGATCTCACAGACTTGTCCTAAACCTAAACACAAGTCTGGACACATGTAATCATCTCTTTTCTTATTCAACTGCTCCCAAAGTCCATTCTGTCACTTGAATCTACCACCATGTAAAATTCTTATGTTTTGGGTTGTTCTAGATCACAGTGGATCAAAATTGCACCAAATGACAGGGATGTTCTTGAACTTTTTGGCAAGTGTTATTTCTGTGAACATAGGCACAAAGGAAATGAATACACACATCCTTGCGTTGAATTCGTCCTCGGAAGAATAAAAGAATTTTCCTTGACATATATGGATCTTTTCCATTGTCCTCTTCAAATGTGGGCACAACATGCTCATATGGAGCCACAACATCCTTGCGAAGCCGTGCAATTTCTTTTGGATACCTCCCAAAGTCTGCAACTATCAGGATTGACTCTTTAAACATTTGTCTGAAATGCCTGTCCAAACAACCCAACCCCAAAAATCTCAGAACAGAGCTCTATGAAATGATTTAGTTGCAGTCCTTAGTTTAACAGATGGCTACTGTGGAAATAAGAAAGAGGCAAGTCACCTTGTTCTGACCCAAAGTGTCAAAGCTTGCAAAGCATTCCTAAGTTTCTCTACAAAGCCTTGGTGATTTCAGTTCCTAAACTGACTGGCAACCATGTCAGCTTTCTTACCCCTCCAGTTAAAAATTAAAAGCAGCTAGTTGCTGGATCCTGAATTGGGTTCAGGGTAAGAAAGTGTCTTTGAATAGAACCTAAATGCATTAGGATGATGCATGACAATGACATGATCACGCCCTTTAGAAGCTTGCCACCACTTCGATGCCTTCAGAATGTCCACCACACCTGCCTGCATTGTTACCAATGCCCATTAATTACCCATGATTTGGAAACTTTGGTGAACATACTTATATCCAGCTTCAAACTTCATGATAGAAAATGAGGATGAAGCATCCTGATGCTAGAGTTTTGATCTATGGATGAGGAACAACACTGAACATTCACCAAATCAAGGTTTGATGTGGTGGATCCAAAACAAAAAAGATAAGTTCTGGCAAAAGAAACACTTTGAGAGCATCCACCCAGCAAAACAGAGACAGAAACACAGAGGTACAACTCACTTGGATACGCTTGTCATACTCTGCCCCTGGTCCTGTCATACCATGGCCATATGTATTGAAGGCAAGTGATGAAAAGAAAGGCACAAAGAAGACATCAGCTTGCTCTGGGTCCTTCACCCTCACAGCTACCCTCTCTCCATTTTCACTATCCAAGGCATCCAACATGTACACCATCATCCAGTATTCTACACTATGTTGCCTGTTGACTTGCCATCTGGTTTTAAAAGCTGGTGCAACCTTATTTGTCCATGGAATCTCCTGATTCTTCTCATCCTTCTTAATCATTCCCAAGTTGTATTTCCGAGGCAAGTCATACATATATACCTTTAGCAGGGGTGATGAACACTGAGCACTTGTGTTTGCTTCCCCAATTCCAGAAGCAGGGGCATGATCCTCAGCTTCATCAGAAATATTAACTCTCAAAGCAGATGTTGACCATGGTAACCAGTTCATAGCTCTGCCCTCAGAACTAATTCTGCTGTGGATTCTACTGAAATAATATGATAGGGATCTGGCTTCAGGATAAACAGCCGGAAGCATGAGGAAAACTGCAACACAAAGGCCTACAATCACCCAGATCACAGGCTTCCTGCTCCCCTTTGCCATCCCTTTCACCATGCTTTCTATAGGATTTAATCCCTAGCAATTCCCCTTTGAATTCCCAAACTCCAAGGGCTATCACATCAGCCCTTGCTTAAACCTCTCTAGAGCTATACATCCATCTTCATGTGACTCTTCTGGTTTGGACACTCACAAAATATCAGTCGTATCATGTAATTACAGACAAACCCTAGCTCCTCAATTTCAATACCCAGAACCCAACAAGCTTCACAGGCAATATTGAAACCTTGCTCCAACAGATGTATTGCTTCCATTTGGGTTTTTCATACTGTTGACAAATGGAGAGACTTGAATAAGTTCCAGATTCTTTGCCACTCCTGCCAGCCACATCCACAACCATCTTTAACAAAAAATACCAGATCTCTCTCCATGATGCACACAGATCTGAGGACACGGACATAAACTAATGTATGTATGTATGTTAGAGCAGAGAATAATGTGAGTACAAAGTGGAGCCCAAAAGTCGTATTTACATTAAGGCAGAACAAATATATAAACGTCAGAGGAAGCTGCATCCTCAACAAAGATCTTCTCCTACTTGCGTGCACAATTCTGTTTCCGCAGGCAGACACGAACTTGTAGAAGATAAAAAATGCCCCCGTGAATGCAAGAAACATCTGCAAAATCAAGATTCAGAAGTGAAATGACACCCACTCACCGTATCTCACAGAAGCAGTGAGACCTGTAGACCCACACCGCAGTTCTGAGCTCCTTCAGAATTGGAAATTCACAAAAAGCCGAGACTGGGTTTTTCTGTGCAATTCATCTCCATTTCCAACCACTTCCCAAGCCCTGCAGTGAAACCCATTCATTTATTCCCCACCTAATAACACCTACGTCCGGCACTTTTCTCTTCTTGTTCTTCTTCCCTCGATTGAAACCCTAAAATCATACCTCACCAAAAAGACGACCACCCGAGTCAAGAATTTCAGGTGCAGTCGAATTTCCACCTCCACAACTGAAGTTGATCTTCCATCTCTCTCCCGCAACGTCCCCCCACCCACGCACCCACCTCCGTCAATCTCAAACTGACGGACCTCAACTCTAGCAACAACACTGGCAACTATAATATTCTTTGGGAGTGGTGGTTGTTGTTATTGTGGTGTGAAGAAAAAGGAACGATAGAAATGGGAAAAAGAATTCAAAAGAATAGAATTGGGGTGTTTTGAGTATTGACAATTATTGCTGCTTTTGCAAGATTGGTTCGATGCGCAACCAACAACAAAGTTCCAGTGATGATCTGATTGAGCACTCACTTTCCCGCACTGACAATTTCGTACAATAATCCTCCTCTCCTCTTGCAACAAGCGGCACAAAGCAAAAGAATCATACAAATAAGCCTGCCCCTGTGCTACCTACCTTGTTTCGCCACTACTAGGATCCACTACAATTTTTACCAGTGTTTTAAAAATTTGTTTTCAATTTTTTCATGTTGCTCCAAATTTGCTGATCAGCCACAAGAGGTTTAGCCAAATTTAGCTACAAGAAAAAGAAAAAAATAGAAAAATCAAGGAATCCTCTAAAATGTTGAGGAACCACTAAAACCTATTAGCTAAATATGGCGATTTCAAAAGAGGAAAAGCTAGAAAAATCTGCCCCAATTCTTCAAAAGTCTTGACAATTTCATAACTTTCTTCCTTGAAATGTGGCAGTTTTTTTGAAAAATTTCCCAAAAGTTCCCATGATCACGTTGCTAGCGGCTCTCTTCTTAACATCAAAATGCTCACAAAAAAAATCACTGGGGGGAACCAGCATCCACCAGTGTTTTCTTTTGTGGTAAACTTTTGCTGTCTGACAATTTTTTATTTTAAAAAGTAATTCTGTCAAATATTTTTTTAAAAAATCGCCATAAATAAGTAAAAATTTCTGAAAAAATTGCCATATATCAGTTTTATTTTTTCTGGTGGTGAATTTTTGCACTGTGACGACAAAACAAGTCTAAGCGTAGTATATTTCTAATATTTAGAAATAAATGGGTTTTGGGATTTTTACCATGGTACCAACCTGGGTGCCGGTTCACCCAATGCACAAGGTGACAACGACCTGAAACAAGGACAGAGAACTGACTGATGATCCCATTGGCGGAACCAGCACTACCTAGACTGGTACCATGGTAAAAACAAGCGTTGGGCGGTTTCTTGACTTTTAGGAAGAAGTTCCAGTTCTAAAAAATAAATTAGAAAGGTTTTGGTTCTGATTTCTGTTCTTCAAAACAATAAAAATTCTGCCTTCCAATTCCAGGTTTGGTTTTTCAATTCTTTTCTTCTTTTCTTGGTTTTGGTACCTATTGGTTCTCAAAATCAGATCCAGGTACAGTTTTGGGTAACCTGGACCAAAATTGACAGTTAATTGGTGATTTCTCCCCTGCCCCCCAGTTTTAGTCCCCTTTTTAAATTCTTCTTTTGGAAATATCCGTTTTGGTTTCAGGTTTGTGTTCTTCAAAAAAACTAATATTTGGTCTCGGTTTTAGAACCGGTTTTGAAAATCTGACATGGTTCTGGTTCAGTTTTTTATCAACCGAACATGAAACCGGTGATTCCAACCCTCCAAACCAGGTGCCTGCACAACACTATTAAACACTAGTATTGGTATGTTATATAAGGTTTTGATGGATATGTACTAGTGTTAGCTGGTTATTGTTTTCTTTAATAACTGTTGGGGTAGCTTATTTTTGCAAATGTTAGTGAAGATCACATAGGTTATCAATCTCAAAATATTGGGTGTCAGGTAAGATATTAGAAAATTTTGGGTAATAATCATTGGTTATGCATAAGAGCAAGGTATCATCCAGGTAGGTTATTAGGTTTTTGAAAACTCAATGCTATGCAATTAAAAAATCAAGAACTGGCTGGTAGGTTTTTAATAATTGGCTTGATAACTGGTCAAAACCAATCACCACTAGGATGTACCAGGGTGGGTATGCAGCCCGGTATGTAAAACTGGAACTGGCTGGTATCTCGTTTTGGAAAACCCGGAGGATACCATTGTTACCTATGTGCTTCCACCGATGCTACTATTGCACTTAACCATACCCAAAGTTGCCCTCTTGAAGGGATTCCAGTTCTTATATTAGAGTTATCCGTAAAGTCGTGCTCTGTCGGGCCTGAGTTACACCCCTCATTTGAGGATGCTTCATCCCCTCCTGGCTGTTGCCCACAAAGTCATGAAAATTTATTAAATACTGAGACTCAGGATTAAATGTACGACGCTCGAGAACATTTATAGCTACAGTACACATAGCAGAAGTGATTGGTTGAAGGCGTTCAGGAAAGAAAGGAGAGGGCAAACTCAGTTTAGGACTAAATTTGCTGCTAAACTGAGTTTCATGCCCCGTTGAAGCCCAGTGTACTTTTTTTTCCCGTTTTTGAAATTTCATCCCCTGTGTGACCAAACAGGGGGTTCCGGTGCCGTCTTTTCCGGTCTTTATGGATGACTTTATTGTGTGAGAAAAAGTGTGCTATTGAGTGTATATATATCTTCAGAATTTAGGTTGAGGTCTTTGATTAGGAATGCAACAACAGAAGAAGGGCAGGCTGCCAATGAAACAAAGGGTATTTAAAAAAGTGTGGTGTTTTTGTGAGACCAAGTGAACCAAATTACATGGTTGTCATTTCAAAACATGTAATTTTTTCCCCCTCAGTTTATGTAGGATAGAGCAAAATCTGAGAATGATGTGTTTAAAAAGCTCCAAATTATTGATAAAAGTTACTTCCAAATTACATGGAAGCACTAATTCACCAATGCAACTCTTAAAAAGAATTGGTTTTTAAAAAAAATTAAATGTTGTGCCATTGGCTAACATCCAAAGAGAGATTTAGCATTAACTGGAGACATGTTTGTAAAACTTATCAAAATATTTTTCAAATAAAATAAATTCTATCAGAGTAAAATTAGAATCCAAATGTGGTGAATGTTTTTCCAAAATTTGACACAAATATTCCTTTTTTTTAAATTTTTCACATTTTGAAAAAAGTTTGCAAAAAAATAAATGCTGATTTGAACAATGTCCTTCTTGGTCATAAATGTCTTCTTTGCATCAAGGCACAAGCCTATGGGGCTATTACGAAGTGCCAGATTATTGAAGTTATCTCCTCAAAACAATTCAAAAGCTCCCTTTAGAACAATTTTGTCGATCATATAAATTTTTTTTCCCTCGTAGGCACAAGCTTATTCCACAACACTATATATTTGTGTATATTATAACATTGATTTTTTACCATGTATTTTTTACCAGTCATTTTGGCAAATTTTTTAGGAATGGTCTAATTTAAGATAAGGCTTAGTTTCATCCCCATCACACAATTTCTTGTGTAATTTTAGTTTATTCAACTAATGCACACAGTTCAAAATAAAGATAAAATAATATTAGTTATATACAACCAATCAATTACAATAACTTGCCTAAAATGTAAGGTTGTCAAGTTTTTAAAAAATAAAATAAAATAGTACTTATGTACTCAGTGAATCTGAACCTTTCAAAATAGGGCAGCAGCCCTGATTCAGGTTTTAATTTAAATTTGAAAAGTGATCAGTTCTTGGTTTGATTCCAATGCTGGTTCCAAAAAGCACTTGAAACCTTTACTCCAAAGACCACAGAACCTGCCAACACTTTTAAAAGCCCATACTAGGACCAGTCTATTACTTATGCTCAAAGGTTGATACCAGTCCAACACTGATGAAAACAAGCAGGCTTCATCAGGACAGGGCTCTGTCCCATTATGGCAAAGTTGATTAAACCGTGACAGTTGAAATAAGGGAATGTTCCAGAAAAAGCACGAACTCACTCACGACTAGAATCACAGTAGGCTGATGAACATTCCTCGAAATGTGCAACCAAATGAAAGATTACATTGTTCCAACTTCCCCTAAAAGAATGAACTCACAGTTAGTTCACAGATACACCTGGACAAAATGAAAACTGCCTAATTCCGTAAGGAACTATTCCACAAAGGCCCCCAAGCATGAACTCACTAACTATTCCACAAAGGCCCCCAAGCATGAACTCACAAGTTAGTTCACTGCAACGCCTCATTGACAATCTTTCTCAGAACATGGGACCAAATGGAAACTACATAGTTCCATATTTTGTATGTCCTCTCTCTCTCTTTCCCTTACATGAAGAGCCAACAACCCTCAAAATTTTATTTAAGTTACAACTTGCTTCTAGACATTATAAATATCCCCTCCCCAGACTACATGAGGGTCTCTAAAGTCCAAGTTTAACATTTCCTGGGTTTAATACCATACCCTCACAGGCCTTACTCAACATGGTACAGGTCAGTGCTGGTTCACAGCTCACACTGGCCCTGATGATAAACTTGATCAAGATTTTACACAATCAAATTTGCTTCTCAAATTCCAAACTCTTTCTCTGATATGCTTTTTGCGCATTGTGGGACTTTAGAACCTGATTTGTTCCTGTGGCATGTAATGACCCACTTTGGGTTTCGTTCTTGTGGATCAGACTTGAGTCCTCTCTCTTTGTTCCTTCTTTTCCCCCTTTGCTGGGTGCTTTGTTTTAATGAAGTTTGCCAGGGTTTCATTGATTGTCTTTCATTGCATTTATAGAATAACTGAGGATGAGTGGACAAAGTGATGCCCAATGTGAGACGAATAACTTTATTATACATATTTACGCTGTATTCAGGGTTCAAATCCAAATTCCTGGTTTTAATTTAGCCTCTAAAAGCCGGCACTCCAGAACAGGAGAGTAACATTGTAACTGCTGGTTCAGCCTGGTGGCCAAACCCTTAGCCACTAGGGTAGCTAACTACTCCTCAAAATTCTAAGAATGTTTTGAAATAGATTTAAACTAGGTGATAGGGGAAGTAACCCTGGCTGAGGGGGATACCAAGGCTGGGCCTGGATTTAGGAAGACCCAAAATGGAGCTCCTTCCCCAACATGATGAACCTTTTAAATTTCAGGAGTCTTACAAAACAGAAGGTACCTGAAAAATATGTACCTTCAATTTTGGAAGATTCATGAAGTTCACAAGACGTTCTGTCTTGGGAGGTCTGTTGAATTACTGAGTCAAAATTTAAGAAGGTCATTATGGGGTGTACCATAACCTGGCAGAACTATAATAGAGAGTTCCTTCCAATGTTCCCTCCGTGAGAACTTGTGTGAGATAGAGTGAATGAATGAATCATAGATGTTATTTGCTCTATCATTGTGAATAAATGTAATTTCTGTTTTACGAAAAGAAAACGATATTTTCAAAAGAAAAAATGCATCTTATCTTTTTCCTTTGGTGACAAATAGCTTCACAAAGGTTTCAAAAGTGCTGATTTTTGCATATTTTGGAAAAAAATTAAAAATCATTTAATTTATGCTGAATATGCTTAGGTATTATAGTATATTGTTATGAAATTTAGCCTCAAGGGTTGCAAATTTGCTTCCCAATTGATAGGTATCCCCCCCATTTTATCTTTTTGCCCTTGAGGCCATCACCAATCAAACATTCATGTATTAAAGTATTATTTTTTCATTTGACCTTGACTTTTAAGTGGTTGTACCAATAGGATTATTTGATTTAAGTTCAACCTCAATTTCTTGAATATAGTGGGCAGTCAATAATGAAAACATACATCCACAAAACTTTTGATTAAGACAAGCCTTGTCAAAATGTAACAACCTTAGTAAAAAATTATAGTGTAATATTGGGGATTGTGGAAAATAAATGAGTATAGGATCGAAATGATGTATTTTTATTATATAATTATGACAATCTATATTTTTGTTATACAAATATTTATTCACATATCTATTCTTTCATGTTGATTCTTATGCCATAACCATTTTTCCTATTATGAATTCTACACATTCACAAATTATGTTAAAACCTTTGAAAATCATTTAATTTAGTTGTTTTACAATTCTATTCTACAAAACTTCAACTTTTTACGACAATTTTTTTTTCCTCAAGTGAAAGTGTTTCCAAAGGTCTCAAACATGCACTTATATATTAAACAAAATGAAATTAAACAAGAATTTTTTTAAAAATTTACACTTCACATGGTGAGCCATGTGATTTAACACGCACATTAATTTATAGCAAAACTTTATTAATGAATCACCATCTTTAAGTCATGCACGTTAATTTGTGCCATAATTTTTTTAATGAATCATTATATTTGAATCATGCACATTAATGTGTGCCAAGATTTTCCCAATGAATCATCATGATTGAATCATGCACATTAATTGAATTACAACTAATTGATAATGATTCACTAAACTATTATTAAATTATAAAACTTCATCACCTAATAAGTTATTTATGTGAACTATTAGGTAATTACATAATTATTAAAGTATTTACATTGAATTATAAAACCTTCCAAGCACAATTTTTTGTTCCAAGTTAGCATGGGAAATTCTAGTGTATAATTTCCTCAATGGGATGGAACTTTAGTAGTTAATTAATTGGATGCATTTTAGTTCATCTTAATTATAAAACCCCGAACATCCTTAATAGTTATGATATCGAAGGTGTTGTTGTCAAGGTTTACACCTTGGGTCTTAGGTACACCTTTTGGTTTTTGGCATGAATGTTGTAACAACATCACCTTCCCTTATAGTAAAATGACAATATGTCCAAGGTCCAAGGTGTAATGCCTTTACAGTAGCAAATTCATGTACAATATAATGGATCTAGAAGCATTTCATTGCATATTTGGAAACCTAACACTCCAATTGCTAGATGAAAACATAACAAATGATAAAAGATAGAATATTTGTAGCAATTTTAGACACCCATTTGTTTAATGACTTGAATTTTGGCATTGCCTCTATGCCTTTCATTTGGTGGAGACTTGAAAACTAGGACCAACAGAAATTGGGAAAAATATAGTTTTGGGTCCACTTCTTCTTTTAAAAAAATTCAATTTTGATTTTAAAAATCAAACTTGGTTTGGACTATTTTTTACTAACTTGGACCAAAATCAAAGGTTGCTTATGAATTAACTATTGATTAAGTTTTAGTTCTAGCCTTTTTTCTCTTAAAAACATAAATGTCATATTTGGTTTGATGCATAAATAGAACCAAAAACTTGGTTTGGGTCCGATTCATTAAATATATAATTCATATTTTGGGATTTGTTGGGACAAAGCTAGTTCTAGGTGTGGTTCTTTTAAACATAAAATTTGATTTCAAATTTGGTTTTTATAAAGGTGGGAAGATCCTTCATAATGTTAAGACAAGATGGATCTCAATGCTTGCACTTGCCAAACATATTTTGTAGGAGTACAAGGTTCTTGTGGTCAAATAAATGATGATAATGTTAAGAATGCAAGTGCAAAAAAAATTATGAATTGTTTTGTGATTGTGACACCATTTTGGATTGACCTATGTGTTGCCCATGATGGAGGTAGCGCAAACCTTGTCCAAGATACCAAGGACATTTTTGTTTATGATTTTGTCACCTCCATCAAACTATGTACTGCCAATTTATATTCATGGTGCATAAACCCACTAAAAAGGTATGAACAACCCCAATTTCAAACTTTCAATAACCTTGTGCATCACATTTGTGATGCTTTGCACATGGTGTGGTGGATGGAGTTTGAAAATCAAGTTGAATATGCTACATTTAATTTCCACACCCATCTTTATATGTTACATAAGAAAAATTCTACTATGAGTGTTATGTTTATGGTGACCAAGGACAATTGGGCAATTACAGTGCAATTTGCAAAGTATCAATGTACAAGTGTAACTAAAGGGTTGATAAAAAAACTTTCCAAACACTTCCCGCCCATGAATTAATGAACGTAATGGGGATCATATATCCATAGTATTGGGAGGCCTTTGATGTAGAGGCCACTTTTCTTGGTCACTTGGTAATTTTCAAAGCAAACTTTTGCCACCTTAAGTTGAAATCAGCAAACAATGCCTTGGTTGTTGGTTTGCTAGTTCTAGCATTACTTGATTAACAAGCTTCTTTTTTTGTCTAACTATGAAGAACAACAACCACAACACCTTACATCCAATGCTTGATTGTAACCCTATAACTAAGTTATATGGATATTTGGCTTCAAATGTCATTTTGGCTACACAATTGTTGGAATATTTGAAGCTTATGAAGTTAACAATTTTGATGGTATTGGGTAATGTGGAGGATGAGAAGACCTTCTCCATAACAAACTTCATGAAATTGAAATTCCACAATTGCATGATTATCCATTTGGACTTGGTGGTGAGAATGTTCACGTAATAAATCCACAAGTTTTACATTGCAATTTGGGAGTGGGGGAAGGAGAATGCAAAATGGAGATTACTAGGTCAAGGCTTATAGAGATATGGTAATAATATGGTTTTCATTACTGGTTTTTCAAGTGTGGATCTACGATTTTTTGTACTATGGATCTATGGCTTTTTGTATTAAATTTTGTAATATATATGTCCTTGTTTTAGGATATTTTGGCTCACATAAGTTGTAAGAAATCAAATGCACAAAGTTAGGTTTGGTTATTTCCAACAACTTGTGCATTTGATTTCTGATAACTTATGTGGGTGAAAGCACATTATGGTGAACCCCTTTGGGGGATTTTTAGCTATAGTATTATAGTGTATGTAATATAATTGTTCCAAAAGTATTGTACATTAAATTTTCGGTATCAATTTTAGTTTTTGGCCCCACAATTATGAATTTTGCAAACTAATGGGTGTTTTTCACAATAAAAGGAATTAGTAGGCCCCAGGTGTAGGTCCTTTATAAGGATTATGTTTTTTCAAGTTTGAAACATGGCCTCCATGTTTTGGATAGGGCCCAACATTGGATGATAGTGCCAACTTCAAAAGTTTAATTCACATTTGTTTCCATGAATTTTCAAACAATATGTAATTAAATCTACTTTTTAATGATAAAATTTCAAGTAACTCAAATGTGCAGATTTCAACAAAAATAAACATGTCAATAATTTTTTGATAATGTGTGTTTTAAACCTTCAATGATACATTATACATTGAGTATATCAAACATACCTTTCTTTAACATCATTCCAAATGGAGTAAAACATATTCACAAAAAAAAAAGTAATGTTATATAACACATTCAATATTCATGAAAATGCAACCTTGCCTTTGCTTAAGAGTACAAACATTTTGAAAGTGATTTCATTAAATTATAATACTTAGAACTCATGTAATCATTTTCAAAGTCATGGGGTGCAAGATTTTATGCGTGTACACACAATCCTTGGCTCCTTTTACTATGAATGCACCCTAATGTTATGCAATATTATATTAAAATAATAATAAATTTCAAGTCAAAACACATAATTAGGAGCCAATAAGGGTGTTGGATGTTAGACATAATAAGTTAAAATCAAACATTTTTTTTTATTACCATTTAAAACCATAATAATCATGGCATGTTAGTCCTTGTTCCTTCATATGAATGTCAAAGAACTTAGAATACATATTCATTTGATCTAATTTTAAGTTGGTTTTAAGTTAGGACATTTTAAAATGTACACTTATTGCATCGAATGGAGTCAATTTTGTGAAGGACTATCAAAAGGGCTCATATAATTAAAAAAATTTGATTGAATAAAATGTAGATGATAAAAACATATTAGTCGCACTAAAAAAACACTCATATTTTTAAAGATGTGAAATGCTAAAACCTTAAAAATTCAAAGAATGTTTCAAAATTGTTTTAGAATTTTAGAATATCAAAAGTCCTTTACCACATATAAATGGATTATAATTTGTACATGATATATTAATAAAAGTTATAACTTAAAGTATAATAAAATTAAAGAATGTGAAAATTTAATTTTTGGTCATGGTTTTAAATCTTGATCATTTTTCAAGATGAAACATTGAATATGTAAGGAATCTGCACATTTTTAAAAATTCATATTTATTCAATAATGACTAGTAAAAAAAATGTGATGCATTTGGGGAAATTTAAATATTTTTAAAAACAAGTTACAAAAATTTTCATTCAAAAATTCATTTGCATGTAAAATTGTTTTTGGGAGAAAAAAACTTGTAGTCTTTGTCCAAAATAATCCTTTTGGCTCCTAGTTACAGGTTTTGACCCCTTCATTATCTATATTGAAGTATTGATGGGTATGTTTATAGTATACATTAGTATAATTGGGCCAATGTTTCATTTTGACTACACTAATTTTAAGGCTTTAGTGTTCAATAAAATTATTAATTTTAATGGAATTTAAAATATGACCTATCTAGCTATGTTTGTCGTTTTCCATACGAATTTGATTACTAATCAAAATTTTAGTTTATCACACATTTATTACATCTTTGCTAAAAAAAACTCATTTTTTGAAATGATTTTTTTTGAATTAGTCACATGGGTTGTGGATGTGTTCAAATGAACATGTTAAAAAGTCAACCTTTTTGCAATTTTTGTTGCATTTTTTAATGTGGTGCCACTTCAATGGCATGTGAATCATGGAAAATTGTGCTTATTGAATAATATGGATATTGTAAAATTTAAAATGAGTCAAAAAATCGTCCATTATCAAAGTTTGGTTTGAACAAAGGATGTTTAATAATTTCATTCAATAACAATACTTTCACAAAGGGCCCCTTAATTTTCATAATACAATTTTTTGAATTTTCATTTTTTGTAGTAATAGGCTACTATTATACACATCTAAAAGACACTCAAATTTTCAAAAATTTTAAATCTTGTGTTTATCAAAATTTAAGGTTTAAAAAAGGTTCATGAATTTTTTAGAACATGTAAATGTGATGCAATGTATATGTTGTTTGAAGAAAAGTTGTAGTTTATAATATAATAAACTAAACTTGAATATGTTAACATGTTTTGGTATGATTTGAAATTGTCACAATTTTTCAAAATGAAATAAAAAATTTAACAAAATTTGTACACTTTCAAAAAAATGTATTTATTCAAAATTGGTTGTAAAAAAAATTGACATATTGTGGCAACTATAAATACAATAAAGAAAAAGTTTCAAAATACTTCATTTTAAAATTTCTCTTTATGAAAACATGTTTTTTGGCAAAAGGACCCCCAAAAAAATAATAATCCTAAATACAAAGTAAACACATTGGCTTGTTAAATGTTGTTTGGACCCCATGGTGTTGAAACACAGTTCAAATGATGTGAAATAACATGGTTCAATATAGTTTTAATTTTCATAAAGATTAAAAATCATTTAAACAAGCTTTCATCCCACCTTTTTGACAAGTTCACATTTATGCTACTAATCATTTAAAAATTGCATAACAAAGTTTTTTTTTTCTTGCATAAATTCTCTCTTAAAAAAGCTTGCAAACATGCCCACGTGCAACCTTTTAGAGATAGTGCACAATGTATGGCTTCAATAGTCCGGCAAAGGGGGAGTATGTTTGTATGTTGCGACATCAGATGATTATGTTTGAGCTTTCAAACAATCGACATTGTATTATCATTTCAAACAGGGTGGTCGACCAGGTCAAGGGCTTGATAAGAATGAACTACTTTTGCGTAGAACAATCCAATCTAGAGATTCATAGCAATTTGCAAACATAATTCTAAAATATTCCTTAGGATTGGCTTGCCCAGTTAGAATTTAGGAAGGTGAAGAGATCTTTGGCTCTTGCAAATGGAAAGCGAACCTGGCCCCTAGATCAAAAAGGGATTTACATAAGCATGACCATGTGAATCTTTCTCATCTTCATGTAAACCATATAATTGCTAGATTAGGTGTGGAAATTGAACAACTTGGGGTGAATCAAATTTTGGGAGATGTGGAGATGGAGTTTAACATGTAGAAAGATGCCCCCCTGTGTCACATGTTCAATGTTCCACCAAGCATTCTTGTGCTGCTAAGATAATTGCCAAGCCGACTTCTATTGGTGTCTTTACTTTGATTTACTTAGGGTTATGGTTTTAGTTCCTTAATGCACTTTTAAAGTTGCACAAGTTTTGGTTTTGTGCAGATGATATGAATCATTGTGTTAGCGATATGAAGCACAAATATGCATTGGATAGACCAGTTGTTTCGAAAATTTAGCCTATTCAAGCTGAAACCAATCTCACCAAAGATGAAATCAAGTCTTTTGAGGAAGTGGGATTTGTTCTGAATAATTGATAGTTGATGTTTCTTCAAAGTCTATTTAAAAGGGAAAATTCCATTCCTATAAATAGGCCAGTGCATGAAAGGTCGTGGCCAACATCACATAAGGCTATTCATCGTACGATGCCATTCAAAATGTCAAATCTACACTACAATCGATGGGAGGCTAGTTGTCTTCTTGAAGTGACTATAAGCCCACCATTGGAGGTTCTCCCTCCTATATATGGATGAAAATATAAGATTCTATTTGGCCAAAATGCAAACAAGAAGCAATATGAAATTACAATAGGGGATTTCCCAGCTTGCATTTGTTTAGATTTTGTAACAATGATGTCCAGTTCATTAGGTCGGCGAGGGAAATGGGTGCCCTATAAACACATGTACTATGGTTTGTAGCATGTCATGTTTTGTGGGTAGTTTGAAAGTTTCATCCATTTTCCAACTTGGAGTTGTGATGAAGTTCGTCGCTTGTTGATTCGTGATGCAACTATTATGTAGGTAGGAGTACATTGGTGAATTGTTTTTAAGAACAAGTACAATGAACATTGACAATTTCAACACTTGTGATGGTGCTATGTGTTTGGCTCTTAAACTAGAACTTGCAAATGATGTTAACACTCTGGTTTTATAAACGCTTCGATAATTGTTCATTCAACATTTTAAATATATGAATGATGTTTCATTGTTAAATAGAAATTAGTTATTAGACTAAATTAAATGTTCATTAATTATTTAAAAAATTATTGAGAGATTATGAAAAATAAATTTTAAGTGTCAAATTCATCATTTTGTATATTTGGACAAATATTTTATATCACCCAAAGAATATTTTTATCATGTCCATGGAATATTCTATTCACATGGATGAAATATTCTTATTTATGTGAAGAATATTTGGCTTATGTGACAAAAAAATTCTTAAAAAATTCTATGTTGCTCACAAAAGGATGGCTCACTACTCAAACTCATGTGCTCACATGATAGTTGCATTGCCTAACTATCAAAGTCCACTATCTATCAAATTATGTTGTTCAATAATCAAGTTCCTTGATTTTGTTTGATAACTTGTGTCCAAGAACTGACTAAAGCTAGTAATGAGACACATTAGTGTAATGTTGTTACATATGTGGCTCCACTACTATTAGATGCCCCTCAGAAGCAAATACTGGCCCCTTGACAAGAGTTACATGATACATATTATGTAAATTGATAAGAATCATAGGTAAGTAGGTAGGGAACCATATGTGATTATATCTTAGGTAAGAAATTACTGCACTTGGTGACTACAAGGTAGGTAGATGCAGCTGGATGGTTAGTAGTTAGTACAGAGCTAACTATGGTTGGTGTCAATAGGACAACACAATGGTTTCCTGTCCACACATCATCCATCTTGCATGGTGAGCTGGTGGGTTTGCTGGTCCACTATGGCCGTGCATTCACACTGGGCTCACGGTCCCTAGTACACTGCGTCCTAGTAGAGGCAGTGTCAACAGCCTCCAGCTGCATGAACCCACAATTTTAATGCAAAAAAAAATGGAGTTACATTCATTCAAAACCCATTCACCCAAAATTTACACATTTCCAATATGTTCTTTCTATGGGAGCTGTTTTTGTACTAAACACAGATTACAATTTTACTTGTGATTTACTGCAATACTATCAATGATAATATTAGTGATAAGTTATTCTGTTAGGGCAAGAAATTGAAATTGTGGTCTCTTTCCTTTTTCCTGTGTAACAGTTTTAAAGGTTTGATTTGTTTTTGTTCGAGGTGCTGTGGGAGAGGGGGTGGTAGCTGGGCCGGTTATATTTCCAGGAGCTATCCCAGTTCAGTGTTCTCCAGTCAGTGGCATCTGGCCAGGTCTGAGGGCATGTAAATAGTGTGGTTTTTCCTCAGCTGTTTTAGTTTATGTTTTGGTCTTTCGAAAGGCCCCTTATTTAATTTAATTTAATTTAAATTTCCTGTGTGATACCCATCTGCTATCCCAGAAAAAAATAATCAGAGCAGGTCTTTATACTCAGTCAAGTCCTAGGCAATGGGCTTTACCCACATCTGGCCCATGTGTGGATTCTGCCTCCACTGAATGAATGGCTACATTTTGAAACTTGTAGGAGCATATGGCCGGCCACAGTGAACCAGCACCCACCAGCGCCCCATGAAGGATGGATGTTAAGTGGTCAGGAAACAGTTTTCTGTTGGGTTCCAGTTACCTATCTAACCATGGTGTTTTACCTCAGTTGCTTTTTTTTTCCTACCTACTTACTAACAACCCACAAGCAGGTTTTTAATAGGTAGGTAGTAAAAACAGCCATTACCTATGTATGAACCATCTGCTTACCTCATAATTACCTATTTTCCTACCTATCTACCTATATATGAGACCTATTTCGTACAGATTTGATTACCAAGGTGAAACCAAATGTTAACTCAGTTGAGGTTCATCCACAACTGAGTAACAACAGGCATCCAGTGGATGGTTGCACTGGTGGGTGCTGGTTCACTGTGGCCCACATGTTAGTTGTTTGTGATTCATAGCAACTTTTCTTGAAATTGTTGAAGATGCATAAAACCAGCATTTTCTTTATGATTTGCCCAAGGTCCCTAGTTGGTTATATGTGTTGGCACTTGGAGGCAGTGCTACCGAGTAGTCTAAATTTTTGCTCAATACAGTGGGCAACTTGTAACAAGGTTTTGGCATTCTCAAGAAATGCATGATAGTGTAGAATTGCAATACAAAAAATTTTCTAGTATAGTAAGTAGGTTGACTACATTCTATTTTCACCAGTTAAAAAGTTGGCAATCCTTTCAATATCCATGTATGTGCATTAGCAAGCATTTTAACATAAGTGTACAAAATGTTGCAACAGTAAGTTTTGCTAAAAAATTTACAATTTTGCTAAAAGATTGAAGGCCCAAGGACAGGGTTGAACTCTGACCCTTTGGAATCATACCCATTGCATTTGAGATCAGATAAGCACAAGCAACACCCACTAAAACCTTCCTTACAATCCCACACAAGTTCAACAAAACAATCAAAAAATCAAACAATAAGCAATGAGCATATTAAAAAAAACAAAAGAATGACAAGCAAGTAGTCTACTTGCAAAACTTGTAATGTCTTTTGCTTACAGTACAAAACTAAAAATGTAACTAAAATAGAAAACTTGTAATACCTTCATTTGTTGCCTCATCACTTGAATACAAGTGGCAATGAGCTCAAAACAACGTGCAAAAACACCTTGTATCCAACAAGTTCTAGAAAGCAGAAGGCATTACAAGTTCTGCAAGTAGAAGGCATTATAAGTTTTCTATTTTAGCTGCATTTTTCTTCATTATTACTTCTACTTGTAGTGCAGCTGAAATACAAAACTTGTAATGCCTTATTGCTTGCCTAGCTACCTGCATACAAGTTGTAAAGAGCTCAAAAACAGCATGCAACACTAGAATCTCCGACATAATTTGATCATTCACTACATAATATGTTTCATATCCTACCAATCCTTGATGGCATTGTCAAATGTGGAAATACCTATCGTATAGTGATATTGAACAAACGTCTTGACAATCAAACCAAGATGATTTGTCATTCCGTTTATGACACAGAATGTGACAACGAGCTCCGTTGGTGAGCAACTCCCTTGTCACATTAGAGACTGGAAATATCAATTAGCTTGACATCTAGTCAGTTATCTCCTTAGTAAGGATTCAAGTTTAGTGACTGGAGGTGTTAGCAGAGTTGTTGGGAATGTTGTTCCAGTGAACTGTGGCTGGCTATTTCAGAAATGAGAGGAATGACATCATAGGTTTGAATGTCCAAGTGCTCAGTAGGTTGTTAGATGTAATTTTACTATTGTTGAGCATTTTGTTTGGATTGATAGAAGCTGGCAAATAACAGATTATTGTGGAGACAAATGCATGATAAATATGTGCAATATAAAATGCTAGAGTGCAGGTAGTTATTCATTGACATGGATAGGTGTGAGTTCTTGACCATGATCTTGCGAATGTGACCTTGGCTCCAGCCCTAAGGAGTGGGAGTTGCAAGCCATCATATTGAGAAAATAATGAGCACTAGCAATACTGCCCACACCTTCTGGGTCGCAATTGGCAACTTGAAGCTCAATTGTGGAACTGCTTATCAATGCCAGTTACAATTTTGAGGCCTGGGTACAACAGGTTTTCACATATTTCTTGTGGCCATCCTGAGGCACTGATGGGTTGGAGGCCTGGAGCTGGGCAGCTCTTCCAACTTGGCAGCTCCAGACCTGTATCAAATCTTACTCTGGAAGCTCAACACTGCATCTGAAAAGTTCTTGTTGGGACGGATGAGATTTGTGACAGCAGCTGCTTGCTCCAAGAGCTGGACCTGTCCATGAACCTCACTAAATACATGGGCAACTAACAACAAATTTGGATTGCCACCGGTCATATGATTTTTCCTTGGATATGGTGAAGAGTCCATTTGGACAGAGCTCTACTGCAGCAAATGGCCCCATTTGAGCAAGTAAAACAGATAAAACCAGCAAGTAAATATAAGACAAGAATGTCTGAAGTTTCAATTGCAGCCTTAAGTTTTTTCTACCCTTGTCATTTACCTTCATCATATGATTCATTCATCACCGTTCCAATTTTACTGCCAAAATTAATTATGGGCAATTTGTTCAACTAATCACTTAGCTGTTTATTTCATGACTCAAATAATTAAAACATCCAAGGACTGGAAAACTACAATTTTCAGCTGTGAAACTGAAATAAGTTTTCTTTTTTCTTTTTTCCCAATTCTGTTCAAAATGTATCGTCTAAGACTTCACACAAGTTTTACCATCACATGGAATCTCAATTTGCTATAAAAATAGACTACTCATGCCAGTTTGGTGGTGTACAGGTCCTGGCATCTTCATGGTTGGCAGAACTGCCAGGTCAGGTTCTGATGCTACTCCCCTGTTAGATCTCCTTGTCTGGGTTGTGGGGGATGTTGTAAAGGCTGAATATTCAAACAAAAAGCAAAAGAAAAGAAAAAGGGGTGATATTCTAACATGATCGAGGGGGTTCAAGTTTCTACACTTCTACAGAAACAAAACCTACTGTATTCATGCTGAATATATGCAGCAGCTATCCTAAACAAACAAGGCTTCATCTGTGATTTTACCGCATGATTTGATATGTCTATCACTCTTGTATGACCCAAGAGCCTAATAATTCTATTGGTACCACTCCTTTGATATGGGAAATTGGACACATGGGATTGTGGTAGGTAAACACTCAATCACAGTTCAGAGTTACAAAGAATACCAAGAACATTTGGAGTCCAAGTTTCTGTGGACATGATGTGACTGAAGCTGTGGAAAGCCTGAGTCTAAGATTTCTGCAATCCAAACATGAACACAATGATCAGAATGTTAGTTGTGCATTTTCAGAATTCAACTGTCCTCATGAACTTGGTACTTTGCAAGTGAGCATTATGTTGGCTTTACTGTGAGCTTGACAGGACATAAGCTTACAGAATCCAACTATTATTCCAGCATGTCACAAACCAAGATTTCCTGGGGATCTGAAAAATCTTAATCCCATTCAATGCCCTATGAGCATTCTGTCCCCTTGAAAATAGCAACTACTTGAAGATGTGAAAGCTTTTCCTTGGGTAGTACCTGAATGTTTCCGCACACGTCCAAAACTTCCTCTAAAGGTGCCCAATCACCAAAATTCCTCTCCACAAACTGGTAAGCAACTCCACCATTTCCTGCTCTGAGGATGTAAAGACCTCCCTTGATTGTACCCTCCCCTGTCAAATTGTATTCAATTCCGGTCTCTGTGGCACGTTTCCAGTTTGCTTTAGAAGCTGGATTGAGCAAAAATCCAGTTATAAAGCCTTCTTTGGCAAGCGTTCCACCTCCAAGTGCCTTGAAAAATTCTCTATTTTCATCAACCACCACCATACCTCCCCAATACCGTGGCCAAAATGCCCTCACCTGCACTTGGAGAAAAATAAACTAGGCTTAGAAAGAGAGAAATCCGATAAGCACTGGCATTTGGTCACAGCAAGAATTCTGCCAGTACAGAAATGCAGGCTTCTAGCATGGTGATTGAGACTTAAGAGTTGACTTGGTTTAAAGCAAAACTCTTTCAAGAGAAAAATTCCAGAACAGGGGGCATACCTCAGCATCAATATGCTCATTGAGACACACAACCAACTGAATACCCATGGCATCAAAAATAGGTTTCCTTGCATACAACTGATGTGCTTCTGCTCGGCACATAACACACCTGTATTACCCTCACCCGATATCAATCCCTGTCATCAGCAATTCACCTAGTATTTGGCCCCATCAGAGTTGCAATCCTTGAAAACAGAAGAGATTATAGAATCATTCTTCAGTGCACATTGCCTGCAGGCCTGATACATGCCCTTTTAACAGAGATTGAGCTGGACACATCTTCAACAGCCCTGTGACGTGCTTGCTAAGAGCTATCACCATCACAAAATTGGGTGCTCCAATAGTTTCATCCCCAGCACTTACTCCCATCCCACTCAGGAAAGAATTTGAACACAATGCAAGACCATATCAAGTAATTGGTGCTACAGACTATAAAACCCATCAACCCTTCCCCTCAATTTCATTGAATTCATTAGCAAATTATGGATTGCAAAAAAATCCACAATCAGTTGCAATTAAGCTGGTGATTATCAAATTCTGGACTTCAGAAAATCTGCAATCAGTTGCAAAGCTGGTGGGTGATGAACCCTAGCAGCATGGGGTTTGGTATATACTGTTCGGAACAAATGACAACAAGGGAGGAAGAAGAACAAGGGAGGAAGAAGAACAGGCACTTTGGATGACTTGATGACACACTTCTGGCTTGGGGACAACTCTTAAAAGCACTCATGGGAAAGAACTTGAGCCATCTGGGAATTATAAACATGAGACTTGAGCACTGAGGTACTAGAGCTTCTTGCAATACACATCAGAATGTGTTGTTGGAGACATTGAGCTATGGCTTCTTGATGTAGAAGGAAATGAAGAAAAGAAAAGTGAGTGGGGAGAAAGAAGACTTCACTGGCTTGGGGACAAACTCTTAAGAGCATTCATGGGAAAGAAGTTGAGCCATCTGGTGGGAATTACATACATGAGACTCAAGCACTTAGGTTCTAGAACTTCTTGCAATAAATACATCAGAATGTGTTGTTGGAGATGAGCTATGGCTTGTTGATGTAGAAGAAGATGAAGAAAAGCAAAGTGGGTGGTGAGAAAGAAGACACACCCAGGGCGGCGAAGGCACAAAATCAAAGTGGGTTGATCAGCCCAAAGCTCAGAAGCTCTGGTAGGAGGAGGCAATTTGATCGGGGCAGACGACTTCTTGAAAGGATTGTTGCCCTTGACATAGGCGGGTGTGAGTTTCCTGATCATGATCTTCTCCAGAACGGGCAGCTGAGTGACCTCCTCTCTGATAGGGCCGGGCATAGCCAAGCCACAGAAACGAGGAGTGACAGGTGCCGCTGAGAAAATCCCCTTGCTAACAGTGGCAGGACCACCCACAGGTCGGAGCACAACTGGGGACTTGAAGCCAGAGATGTCTGTGGTGGACTTGCCGTCGGCGCCGGAGACGAGCTTGACGCCCGGATATATCATTTCGACATCATTACGGGGGGATTCTTCAGCAGGCACAGGCGTTGAGGAGGGTTTCTTCTCTTCCAGCTTCGGCAGCTTGGTACTTTTGGGTTCCTTGATCTTCTTCACCTTTTCTTCCACCTCTGCCGGAGCTGCTGGCTCCGGCTCCTCCACACCGTGGTGCACTTTGGTGGTTACCCTGGCAGGAAGGTTGAGATTTCTGGGCAATTGGATGCTGCAAGCGCTGGCCCTGTCGATGAACCTGGCTACATGTCCTCTCTTCATGTGATAATCTGACATCAGGGTTTCAGGGCTGGTTTCGAGGAGCTCGTGAAGGGTTTTCCCTGACTTTTCCAGAGCGTCTGCGTACTGCATTAGGGATCTGTCGTGCAGGTATGTCCTTATCTCCAGTGCATCCTGTTCAAAAAGATTAATATTGCGATCTCAAGAGCGTCAGAGTTGCACAAGTCCCACTGTTGCTGCACATCGCCTGCTGGCGTCTTCTGAAACAAATCTAATGGAAAGAAAGCTTCTGAAAACAATCGAGTTTAACCAGGACACATGAGATCACAGAGAGCCAAAAAAATCCCGAGGCTTTTTTTTCCCCCCTATAAAAAGAGTTAGATTTAGAAACTAAAGCTTCGGAAGGAAGGAAGAAGCGACTAGTAGCAAAGAGGAGGTAGTAGTAGAGAGGAGAATACAGCAGCATATTACCCGATGAAACTGCGAAAGTTGCAAAAGATCCATGTCCTCCGGTGTCATCATCTTGAGAGTCGGCACATCGTCCCACCCATCGGCTAACAACATATCTACCTGATCCTTTAACACCCCATTTCCTACGAAATCCTCTAACAAATACGACGCCATCTCTCTCTTAGATCTCAACCAAAATCCACAGACCCCCGAACTACCCAACTCTCTGTGTGATCTCAACCAAAATCTGCAAGCACCCAAACCCCACGACTCTCAACTCAGCACCAAGGCTAGACTTCCTCCCGAGCAGAGCTTCAAATGCAAAGATGGAGCTCTAAAACCTTTAACCCGTGACGAACTCCTTAAGAAAGCTTGTAGATTTTAGCTCTGGTACTGAACTCGGAGTTCCTCGACAGCACAAGCACAACGAACCAAAAAAGACTTGATCCTGCAAGTGAGCTTGCTTGCAGCTGCGGACACAATTAGAGCAAAACCGCAAAATTTAGACCTAAAATCTGCTGAAATTCTCAAGTTTTGAACACGGAATTTGCGAGCGGTTATTTTTTTTCATACCCAAGTAAACGATTTATACCTCCGATATGATCCCGCCAGGAACCAAAAACCGCCTTTCTTATTACTTGGACTGCCCGCAAGCAAGAACCAGCGACAGTCTGTTACGACTTCTTCTTCCTTCGCCTGCGTGGATTTCGGCTGCCCGCTTTTTCCGGCTGCCCCCATTGTAGGCTGCCTTGGATGCAATCTCGGCGTATATGTAGGGATTTTTGGCGCGTAGTTTATTATTAAAATTATACTCTGCACGTATTACGGTTATTAATAGGCCAAATAATACGGTTTTTCAATTTCTTTGCACCAACTTATTTATTTTTAAAAAAGTGGTCTGGTTTTTAACCTTATCTGTAAGCTATGTGTATTTTTACAAATGTGAAATCTCGTCATGATCAAATTCAAAGTTCCTATGAATCCTGTGATAGATAGTTGCAAATATTTTAAAGTAAATATGTTTTAATATGATAAATAATTGGAAAAGTATATATATATATATATATATATAATTATTTTATAACGAAAAAAAGGCACAAAAAGGAATGTCAAAGACACCAACTTTAAATCAACCTAAAAAATAAAGAGGTGCCAAAAGCACTTAAACAAACAAAAACATAACATTTCTCACAAAAATGATAGATATTAATTAATTTGCAAGAGCTTTGTGGACAACAGTTAAATATACTTACGTACAGAGAGGCTGTTGAATAGACTTGTGTGTATGGTTCCCCTTCCTTCTTTGATATGCTTCTAGCAACCGGAAGGGGTTCGGGAACTTCATGTTCCCATTGTGGTTTGCTTTCTTAGGTAGTTCATTCTTGAATATGGGTCCTGCCATTTTGTTCCTTGTATTCCTTTTTTTTTGGTTCTCTCTCTTTTTTTTTTTTTTTTTTGTGGGGGTGCTTTGGTTTTTGTATTATTGTCTGCATCATTGTGTGTAAATGTGCCAAAAAAGATAAA
>Ga0116231_10001388_pt1 | contig 49235 bp, 34 predicted proteins | sample S1TSphgellanicum_2_FD_89695 | JGI IMG/M metagenome (GOLD analysis project Ga0116231, IMG submission 89695) | Host-associated microbial communities from peat moss isolated from Minnesota, USA - S1T2_Fd - Sphagnum magellanicum MG | ecosystem: Host-associated > Plants > Peat moss > Unclassified...
GTTTTTTTTTTTTTTTTTAAAAATTTTTTTTTTTTTAAAAACAAAAAAATTAAAAATATTTTAGAAAATAAAAAATACAATGTTAAAATTTTGTTATTTTTTTTTTTTTTTTTTTTAAACCCCCCCCCCCCCCCACACAACCCATTGATGAGGGGGCATGTTTAGAATAGTTTTGGGTAGGTACATCTTTTGTCTTGATATACCCATGGGTATACAATAAGTAAATATATACTATACTAGTTAGTAAATCAAACTTGTCCTATCTTTATTTTACTCAGCTAGCTAGTATATAATTGAAATTTACCCTTACCCAAAGGAGAGTAATTATTTTGACAGGATAAACAAAGGGTATATGTCAAAATCATTTTATAATACATATGCATTTTCATATTACAAGAATGCTTTCAATATATTTTTGTTAAGATTTTCTATTGGATATTAAGAATTTTACATGTAGTGCTAGTTGCACAAGTAATTGTCTTTCTCCACTTTGAAATGTGCAATAATTGCATACTTCACTGATATATTTCACTAGTATCATGTTTCACAGATGCAATTTCAAAATAAATGAAGAACCTTCACATATTCAAAAACCCAATTTATTTGTTTTCATATTCCTACTATGCCTAGTCTTAGTAAACAAGTTCTTGAACCAAATCCATTAAACCAAACCTCACATCTTTCACCACTCATTTCACTACTTCAAGTAGTGAGGCCTCTTGGGGACCATATTAAACCCAAGAAATTAGTGTTAGATTTGGACTTGAAAAAACGATTATAGTGGTAATTTGGCAAATTCAGGGACATTTTCTGATTTTCTGATAGAGTACAAACTCAGTTAGTGAATTCTACAAAATCCAAAATTTACCCCAACATTGACAAAAAATTCAACTAATGCCAGAAATGCTAACAAACACATGAAACAAGTGAAGAACTTTCACCTCAAATGGGCTGTGTAGAAATTTTTAAACAGCTACAATCAAAATCCGGATAGAATGAACACCAGACAAAGCATGTGAAGAAGAAACCTCCATTCTTCCCAAATACTCAACTCAACATCTTCCTAGAAAAATTGCACATGATCATTTACCAATCCAAATACCTGGCAGATTTTCCTCTCATATCAAAAGAAATCAGTAGAAGAAACCTAATACCTTGCCTCCGACATTTTTCCTCCTAGCTTCATCATGATCCATGATTCCCGCAGATGTAGTCAAAACAATGTATCCAAACTGTAAAGAGAGAGAAAATTGTCAGATCTTTAAAGAAATTATATTCAGATAAATGAACCCAAAGGCAGTTCATATTTCAATAGCTAGCAGTAGCAGCAATCTTCTCAAAGGATGATATGGTGAGAGAACATTTATAACAAAGAGATAAAGACAACACCACAGTTGAGGAATGTTCAAGTGTCATATATCTATGAGATTGCAGATAAATCTCCACAATAACACCTTGAGGCTCACATGAGAAAGAGTGCAGTCATAAGATTGTGAGAGTTGCCCACAAGGCATCAGACCATCACCTTCATCACAAATGGCAGTGATGAGCTGCCATGACTAACCACTCAAAAGATCTATTGTGAAAGATTCACAAATCAAAAACACTAGTTGGGTGTAGATAAGAGTATAATAATTCACCCAAAACTTGGGCAAACTGTTATACAAAATCTGCGTCCTGAGTTTGTGTCCCATTTTGGGTGGATTATTATATTTTGAGAAGATTCTTTCACAATGTTGGCTTGCACTCAATAGACATACCTAATTAAAAAAAAGTCAGTAGTATCCTAATTCAAGCTGCAGACATTCGTGAATGATGATTGAATGATGACTAACATCCAAAACAGCTGACTGAGTTGCATAGGACACTAAGAAATCTCTTCAAAAGTATTGAGAACTTTCTACACACTCACAATTCAACTCAACACCAAGTTAGAATTGAGAGATGACCAACCAATAAGGTTCTGTTGGACACACAAGATCCTAAGATCACAGAATCAAAGCTCCCTTATCATCCTAAATTTGACTCAATGTACTATAGATCAACAATTTCATATCAACCATTAATGAGTAGTCATTTCCAAGCAGGTGCATGCATGCAAAAAGGATCCCAAGTCAGTATTGGCTATTAAGGAAACTGCATCATTTCCATCATAAATGTGCTCACTACTATGCATATAACATAGCGAAACTGGAGATCTGAAAAATAAGTAGGGCTTAGGAGAGCAAACCTGGCGAGAAGGCAGCAGCCGGGCAGTCCAGTCTTCAAGCTCTGCAACTCCAATGTTGTAGCGGGGACTGATGACACCGCACTTGTTGAGCCTCCCATTGAGCTCTACTACAATCTTCCCTGCTCGGTGGTCATCAACTAGCTCAAACTCCCCAATGTAACCTGGTAGAAATATCATCATCACAACCAGGTCAGACTTTGCTAAGCTCACTTGTTAGTCATTCCGTTTCACAAAAGTCCAGCACAAAGTTTCCAGCCCAATCCATACATACTTCCATTCCTTGAAATGACTCTGCTTAGGGCCACCAGAACCTAAAGTATAGCCAACTAAAGATTAGTTCATCATGGATGATGTCCAAAACGATGGCCCCTCTCTTCATTGAAAGAGGCAGAAAACCAAATTCCAAAAACAATTTTCATTCAATCACTACCATACCATCTCCCAGCAGTGGGTGGAAAGTCCAATGTCACACTTGAACCAATGTACTGAGTTTGTGTCACAAGACCAGTATAATGGGAAGAAACTCAGTCATGATTACCAAGTAGTCAACAAAACACAAGGAAGAAGAGAGGAGCACAAAAGGATGGGAAAAAATTTTGGAAAAAAGGAAAGAGTAAGAGGAGATAAACAATCCTGAAAACTTTAAGGTCATGACCTTTTGAGGAGGAGAAAGTGGGCATTGAAAAGCTTGAAACTCAGATATAAGAAATCCTTGAAATGATTGTTTAAAGATTCCATATGCAGAAGCACCCCAAAAAAATTCTTCAATCTGAAAGCAAACCTCAGGTTTATCTTGGTTAAAGATTGGAAGTGTAACTTCTCACATCAGAAGACTTGTAGCAAGACACTGAGAAAGCTTTGGCAGAATTAGATTCCTGAGAGATTCAAGCACAAGAAGATGACTTCAATTGCTCCCCAAGAGTCAGTCTTTGAATCAAAGAGTTGAGAATTCAAAAGACTGCAACAGAAAGGGGCACAAGATTTGGCAGCATTAGAGCCTGAGAGATTCATGCACAACAAGAGGATTTCAATGATTCCCAGGCAGAAGTCTTCAAGAATCCAATTATTCCGAGGGAGAGGAAACATCAACTTTCTGCACCTTTGGGGCAACCCAAATGTCATTGATCATCAGCAGAATAGCTTTGTAGAAAAAGCTTGAAAAAGATTCTGAACTTCCAGCAGAAAAGTAGAACTGGCTGCATTTGCAAAACCTAACCTTCATGACATCCTTATGGGATGGAGAGATCCTGAGAGATTCAAGAACAAAAAGACATCAACTACCTGCCAGGAGTCTTCAAACAATACAACTATTCTGAGAGGAAAAAATCAGTTTTCTGCAACTTTGCAACCCAAAGATCATTCATCACCACCAGAGTAGCTTTCTAGAAGGGGCTTGAAAAAGATTCTGAACTTCCAGCAGAGAAGTAGAATTGAAGCTGCATCTGCAAAACCTAATAAGCTTCATGGTGTTCTTATGGAACTGAGATATCAATCCCCCACGATCAAAGAACACAAAGGTTTCAACTACCCCCCAGGTTTCTTTAAGAACTCCACTGACTATTCTGAGAGGAAAACATCAGCTTTCTGCAACTCTCTCAAGTGCCGCCAAAAGTCACAGATCGTGAGCTAGAATAGCATTGTAGAAACGAGCTTGAAAAGATTCGGAAGTTCAGAAACCCTAAAAACCCTAAACCCACTTTACTTCAAACTCATAAGCAGCATCAGAAGAAGAACTATGAAGAGCATTTTGCTGCTGCTGATGATGATGATTGTAGAGCTCTGGAAGAGACAGACACAGAGACAGAGACCGAGTGAGATTCTTAGATGTCGAGAAAGTACCGTGCTTCTGCATGACGCTCAAGAACTTGATGATGACTTTGGAAGAGGGCTTGAGAAGCACCTGCCGTTTGCCCCGCTTCTCGGCATTGAACATGTTCTTCAGCGCATCGTTGAGCACACTGATTCTCACCATTGCGCTCTTCCTGCCGCCACATCCATCACGCACATTATTCTTCTCCTCATCTTTCCCTTGCTGTTTTCAAGCATCGTCTTCACGAGAAACGGCCAACAACAGAAGAAGAATGGAAAAAATGATAGAAGAATTTGCTGTCGCCAAATCTCGACTCCACGCTAGGAAGCACGAGCGCAACATCCTACATCTTCCGAAACAAAGAACAAAACAACAAAGCTCGAACCCTAAGAGAGGATCGAAAGGCGATGATGAGGGGAGAAGAGAGACGAACCGGCGGAGCCGTGGAAGACGCAGGCGAGTACGAGTAGTGCAGCAAAGAATCGGATCCGAGAAGCAGCACCAGCAGCTGCAGCGACGACGCAGGCGAAAAAGGGAAGAAGTATAGCAATCGTAGCCTTCTTGTTCTTCGTCTTCGACGCGTTCCGTGACCTAAGCCCCGAGGTTCGGCGCTTGTTCGGTCTCTGGTTGTCCTCGTTACAGTCCGTGTTTCTCTCCGCGTGTTTTGCAGCTCCTTCTCAACAGCACGTTGCCATCCTGAAGCTTTTCTTCATAGCTGTCTGCAGTTTGCACAATTGTTGTTATTGTTGTTGTTGTTGTCTTTGTCCTTCTTTTGTTGCGTATCCGATCTGTGATCCACGAGCTTGGCAACGGTGGTAACCTGCTGTAGTTTGCATCTGGAATGCATGCTTGCAACAAGAGCGGAGGTTCGAGTGTGTATATGATGGCAATAAGCTTGCACAAGAGCGCGGTGAATTGAGATCTTTCTGGACCAAGAAGGAGAAGAGGAGAAGCTTTTCGGTCAATAACTTTCTCCTTGAAGGTGAGTAATCTTTTGTGGCATGAATGCAGTTTTATGAATTCCATATGCAGTCGCGATTCATTGATTGATGAAGCCGCCAATTCTTGGATCCTTGAGAATCGCTCGACAAACATCGATCCTCAAGGATTTGCAGTCAGAAAACCTAAGCGCCAGGTGATGCAACTCCTTGGGATGAGACACACCGACGAAGATCAATGGTCTTATTTTCCTCGAAAAGGACGCAAGACGAAGTGGTCAAGAGCAGTGTAAACTCTAGGCATAGTCCCTTCCTGGAAAGATCACAACAGATTTCTTACCGAGGTCTTGTCGATTCCTGCAAGCACAGAACAGATGTCTTTATTTGCTCGAGGTGTTGTTGATTCCTGCAAAGATCACAACAGATTTCTTACCTTGCTTGAGGTCTTGTTGATTCCTGCAAGCACAAAACAGATTTCTTCCCTTGCTTGAGGTGTTGCTGATTCCTGCAAGCATAAAACATATTCTTACTTGCTTGAGGTCTTGTTGATTCCTGCAAGAGCAGAACACATTTCTTACTTGCTCAAGTGTTGTTGATAGCTGCAAAGATCACAAGAGATTTTTTTTCCTTTCTCAAGGTGTTATTGATTCCTGCAAGAATAGAACAAATTTCTTACTTGCTCCAGGTGTTGTTGAATCCAGCAAGAGCAGAACAGATTTCTTGCTTGCTTGAGGTGTTGTTGATTCCTGGAAGAGCAGAACAGATTTCTTGCTTGCTCGAGGTGTTGTTGATTCCTGCATGCGCAGAACTTGCTTGAGGTCTTGTTGATTCCTGCAAGCACAAAACAGAATTCTTATTTGCTCAAGATCTTGTTGATTCCTGCAAGAAAAGAACAGTTTTCTTACTTGCTCAAGGTGTTGTCAATTCCTGCAAGCACAGAAGAGATTTCTTACTCGTTTGAGGTGTTGTGGTTGATCTCTGCAAGAGCAGAATGGATTTCTGAACAGTAGCTTTGCCTGTACAAATATCATGTGACTTTGTTTTGCAGGTTGTTGCAGTGGGTGTTGTCAGTGGTGCAAACTTCTTCTAGGTGCAAGTTGTGGAGAATAAAAAAACAAGTGGAAGAATGGGGACACCTGCTTTTCCAAACCTTGGTCAACACTGCTCGGTGTCAGATTGCCAACAAATTGATTTTCTTCCCTTCTCCTGTGATGCCTGCAACAAGGTGATCTACTTCATCCCCCTTGCATCATTTCATGGACAAAATGGTGTCCATTCCACACACAAAAGTTAGCATGTCAATTTCCACATTCCCAGGCATTCTACAGCTTGTTTGCCTGTTTTGAAAAACAGATACCATGATCCAGCATTTGATTGGGCTTGACTCTATCTGCAAAACATTGTTGCAAATGCACAGGTGTTCTGCTTGGAGCACCGGACATATGCAAATCATAAGTGTACAAAGGCAAATGACCAGGATGTCACTGTTCTGGTCTGCCCTATATGCTCACAGTCCGTGCGGTCAGTGCCAAATGAGGATCCCAATGTCACATGGGAGCATCATGTGCAGACAAATTGCAATCCCAGCAACTATGCCAAAGCTAATAAGAAGCCTCGGTATGCATTCTCAAACCAAACTGGTGTCTGACATTCAGATCTGTACATGGATTTCTGCAAGATGAAAAACAAAGATTCAGCTCCAACATATTCTGATGGCTATAAAAATTGACACAAACAACAGTTGTGTTGCTGTAGTTGCTTTTGAAAGTGAGATGTATTTTTGGGTGGCAATGCCAGACCTTTGACATGTTTCTAAGCACATCAGGCAGTCATCTTGCTCAATTGAAAGCAAGTCAATGTTCTGGGAGAAAGAAGCATGAAGGCAAGTTAGCCCTTGTGAGCCACCTTTTCAAGTGGTTGTCACAGGTTCAAGCTTTAAAGCCCATCAGGCAATGCTAGGTACCCATGAAGCCAACTCAGCAGCCTGTAATGGAGGTCACTGTGTTAACCAGTTAGTTTTTAAGTAAGAAACTTCAAGGGTTACTAGTTGTCATGGGAAGACTTGAGTCACAACATTGACCCATTCATGGCTGGTAGGATGTTTCCATGTCCACACAAAGAGGCAGTGGATCTTTAATGATGAAGAAGCAGGCTTTCACAAGCTTACCCTCACCAACCTTATCCTCCCGAGCATTTTGCAGCCTGAATGAGCATAGAATTGAGTTCTTTTGTTAGCAATGCCTCTTTTGTTAGCCAACATCACAATGAAGGCTTGCTGGTGCTTCTGGAAATGTGACAGAATGTTACAACATGGTCATTTTGGTTGAATTGTTTGTTCTAAGTTTTGAGAAGATTATTGTATACTTATTATTTACACCCATTGTTGGAATCTGATGAAGTCAGTGGAGAGTAATGACTGCTAGTCACTGTCATTCAGGATGAAGGTGATGGTGTAATGCTTGCTGAGTGGCTCTGGCAACATTATGACCACATTCATCTTTGTCATGTTTGTTCTGGTTTGACCAGGACTGACCCAGAATTTTATAGGCTACCTTAATTATCTTTGTGGAGTTTCATCTGCAATCACACTGACATATTTTCAGCAGACATGGTGGCAATCTTCTTCTTCCAGGCTAAAGAGGTACTCACATGAATTGGTATGCAGGTGCCCTGTTCCTGGTTGTAAAGAAATTCTTGTCTTCTCCAACAAGGTGCTATGCAACAGTTGTAAGCGAGAGGTGTGCCTGAAACATCGTTTTGGGCCAGATCACAACTGTGATGCCTATAGAAAACTTACTGAAAATAATAGGAGCCTTTCATCTTTTGGTAGCAAATTTCTGAATGGTTTCAAGGACAGAACATCATTTGGATCTGGGGCACAATCAAAAAATGTATCGAAAGGGTCATCATCCATGCAACTGGGAGCATTTAGCGGGGTGCTAACAGGGTTGCAATCAGCAGCATCCTCTGTCCGGACATCCATGGAAACAGGCATGAGCAGATTGAGTGAGAGCACAAGTGACTTCTTTAACAAAGTCCAACAAAATTCAGGCACAGAGACATACCATCCTCCACAGCAGTCAAGAGTCCAGACATCACCAAGGGAAGAGTGCCCACAGTGCCAGGCAAAGTTTGCTACAGTGGCACAGTTGATACAGCATGTGGAGAGTTTTCATGCAAGTGAGCCATCTGGGGAAGTACTGGATGTGTGCCCTAAGTGTGGAAAGGGGTTCCAAAATCCAATCATATTGGTGAACCATGTGGAGAGGGATCATGGTGGCAAATCCTAGCCTGAACTTGTTTGGATCTAGGGTTTTAGGTTTTCAGGAAATTCTCCACTGATTTGTTGAGATTTCTTTTGGATCATTGTTAGGATTTCGGGTACAGGATTGAGGAGGATATGTATTTCTGGGTTGGAGGAATTGCTGGATGACAGGTCATACGGCTACTTTTTCGCCAAGCATTTAGATTGCTTGCCTACTACTTCATCCCCCAGGTACTTTTTGAACACAGTTTTTAGCATCAACTTGATTTATGTTCATTTGTTGAACATGGCTGAAGCTCCTACCTTCACCCACTACAATAAGGCTTAGAGAATTGTAAGTGTTTCTAGCTTCTCATTATTTGTGGATCCGTTGAGTGCAAGGCTAATCAGATGCATCAACCAAATGGTGTTGCACCATTTACAAATCTCTGTTATCTTTCAGTTTGCTTGAGGGTTCATTTTTTATGTCATAATGTCTCTCAGTACAAGAATTAAATGACTTGATTAGTTGATATTGACATGATAAAGCCTTATGCAACTGTACAAGTGTTTTCTTTTAAGATGAAGTTGTTGTTGTTATATAGTATATATAGTTTAATTGCCATAGACAATCTTTAATTCTATATAACAGAGGTTTTGGGTGGTTAGTTTTGTCCAAGTCTAATGAGCAGATGCCTTCTGAGACCATATCTTGCCTAATGGCACCATGTTAGTTCAACAAATGTTTAAGAGCCATCATAATTGTTCATTTGTTTTCATTGGATTGCATAAGACTGAAAAAAATCCAAACATTCAACGATCCCCAATCCAAAACATCTAATGTACATGTAGAGGGTAAGAATACAAAACCAATGACAATCACAAAATTTGATGATTTGCTTGAAGGTTTGATTGTTGCATAAGATTGGGCAGATGATAGCAATATAGCATAATATATCTTTTAACTGAGGTAAATTAGTCAAAACTGGATTCGTAAACTAATCTATTGTGGGACATCACATCTGATTTAGAAGCTAGTTGTTAGTATACTTCATCATGAAAACTTCATCCTTGTCTTTACATTTATGGGTTCTATAAGCCACAAGCTGATAGCCCAAGTAATTGGGACTTTGTACTCAAAGCTCACATTGCAGCAGTCCTGAGTTCAGCTCTCCACTGAGCCATGTTAAATGCTAAAACCAACCCAATAAACCCCCAGCCCAGAAAGGAAATAATAATCATTGCTTGGGACCGCATGGGATTGCATTATTCAACCACTCCTCATTCCAATAATGCAATCCTCAAACCAATGTTGGTGGGATTTACTATCTTACACACCAACTGTACTTGTTTCACAGTTATAACCAAATCTGCCAATATGGACCCACACCCATTTACTGCAAATCTGACATAGACTACATCTAAAGAAAAATGTACCACCTTCTCCACTTTCATGATATTAAAAATTTGCAAAAACGTATCACACCTCAGCCCCAAGTATACTATGATACTTGTTGGGATTAGTGGGTTTAACATCTTTACATCTTTTGCAATCAAACAATGTCACAAACTGATAATTGTCTTCTTGACTCCTGACAAATTATGTTAGCTTGTACCTACAATTGCCCTTCTCAAGATTACACAATTCTTTTCAAAAAGATAACAGGCTGAACAGAAGGTCCCTTGGATCAGAAATTTCTGGGTTATTTTTTGTCTGTTTTGGTGTCCTCGGTCAAAATGGAGCATCTGGTATGTAAAGGGATTCATCTTGTTTTCAGTTGAAGCCTCTAAATGGTAGGCTCTCAAGAATTGCAGATCCCTGTGTTGTTTTGGCCTGCAGTATTATCCAATGTAGTGTCTACTTGTTTCTGCAGCTGCATGTTAGGGTTTGTAATGACGAAACCTCAGACCTGTTTATATGAGCTGTTGTGATATGGATGGTACCTTCTTGGATTTACCTCAATGAGTTTTGGTGGCAAGGTGTTGTGCATCTGAAGATTCCTATACAAGTCTTTGTTAAAAGAATTATTTGCTGGCAGTTGCAGGATTCTTGCACTTCTCGGTGAGTTGCATAGTCTTCGGAACATTCCTCTGATGTCAAGTAGCTCTGGACTCTAGTAAAACTTATGCAAACATAGCCGTTGCACTGTGCTGGATATGTCTTTGAATGTTGATGTGATGATCCTTGTTAAGACTTTCCACAATCCATTTTCTGCAAGAAAACACAAAATCATCAGCAGAAACATCCCTCATTGTTCACCATCATGCAGGAAATGGATGGGAGGAGAGATCTGATGAACATGCAAAAAGCATCAAAGAAAGATTGGAGTAAGACAGTTTATCCACTCAGTGAGATGTGAAAAATGAACTTCACCTTGAGAAGTGCTGTGATTCGTCCAAGTTATCATATGTATGCAAGCAGCTGCTGATAGAAGGCCAACTATAGCCAAGGTGAAAATGGTGCTGTTTTCCAAACTGAGAAACAATTCCCCCTGCATTGGCAGTAGCATCAATGTATGAAAGATTGATATATCTTCCCCCAGGAATGTCATCTTGGTCCAACATCACATACACCAGGCCAGAAGCAAGAGGAGGAAGAGATCAGTAAAAATGGGACATTAGAAGCATCGAGGCTATGAGGATCTTGAGCCCAACATTTCCCATTAAGGGACTCAGCTCAGGGAATAAGATACGTTCTGACCTCGAAGAGGACTAATACTTTATACATCTAAGGGAAACAATGGACCTCAGAAAGCCAATGCATTAACTGTGCTCAAAGGGAGAAACAATCACCATAGTCTCACCCTGACAATTATGAAGAGTATAGCACCGTGGACAGGAACTCGAAACAAGCTTAGCACAGCAGCACGCCGGTCATTAGGAATATATCTGCAAAATGGAAAAAAGATTCCTAAGCTTCCTGGGCAGTTTCAAAACCAGATGAGAGAATTGTGAAACTCTTGTGGCTAATTTGTGCAATAAGTTAATTTCCTTTTCATCAGCTGCTACAATATTTCAGTTGGCTAAGGTTTGAAAATATAATTCAAAGGTCCAATGCAGATGTTCAATGGTGATGATTCATAAAATTGGTTCTTTGATAAATCAACATTGCATTCCTCTCACAAGGTCAAAGTCATGGTTGCTTACATACTGCGAAGGTGAGCCAGAGAAGGCCAAATAATCCCAACACAAATGTGAAATACACAGAAGCAAGCAAGGAGCACTCCAATCTCCTGCAATGGTCACACATGAAAACACAATGTCCATGAGTCAGCTAACCTGTGCATTGATTGACTCCTCCTGCTCATACTATCATGAGCTCCATACATTCGTCCCTTTTATGCCTAGTTAAATAAGTGTTTATAGGATGCTCTTGCACCAGGATCCATCAAGATAGGCAATTGGGTCCAGTGCTTGGCATTTTCTCTAGGAAGCACTCAAATCCATGCCCAAAACCCTCTAGTAATTTGCCTATAGTAAATGTGTATCAACTACTATGACAGCAATTATTGACTTACTGTGCAGTCTATATTGGGCTCTTCTCACCTTGGACATCTTTACTGAGTCATACAGCCATCTCCAAATCTACCCTCACAGACTACTTGCAGGTCTGGATTCCTCTATCTCCATTGGGCCCCTGCTTTCCTAGAAGTGATGAGCATTGCACCTGGTAATCATAAGCTGGCAAGAACAAGGAGCCAGCAGCCACCAGGAAGATGTATGGGAGAAAGGCCCTGGGGGGGGTATTGAAGGGCCAGCACTGGAGCAAAGCAGCAATAGAGCTGCCTAGCATCCTTGAAGCCATCAGGCATGTGTAGATTAAGCCACACTGCACCTCTCGTCCATCTGCCTACAACATTGGGTAACAGTCAAAATAGCAATCGAAGATCTTAGGCATCCACACTTAGCAGTCTTCTGCATAAAAAGACAGTTGAGCTTCTGTTGGCTTCTTGGGAGAAACCTTTGCAGCACATTTGAGACTCTCCTCCAAGACTATCCCCTGGGTTTAAGACAAAATGGTGCAAGAAACAGCAGTGACATCCAGCGATGAAGTCATAAAACTAACCACAAGAGTGGGTATCCACAATAACCAGAAGATAGCAACTGCAAGGTCAAAGCATGCTTGTGCCCATCCCAGCAAAGCCACTCTTTTCTCTGCACATGCCCACAATTCCAACACACCTCCAAATCTGTTACTTCCTATGTCACTGTAAGAAGAACATCTCCTGACACATGGAACAAATCTTCCAGCCTTTCTGAAAGCACAAGGACTGCCCACAGACCCTGCTCCCATATTTAATGAAATTTTACCTTGGAGAGCTTGAAAAGCATTTGAAATTGGTCTTGAGAGACTGATATGACGAACCCCTACATTCTCCACCCATGTGCTTTTGATTATAAGAAAACACACTGTGGAAACTACAGCAGCTGCAAAAGAGGGTGCTCGTGCACCAACTCCCTCCCGTTCAACCAACAAGTTGGCCAGAGCTCCACTGCCTATAGCTACAACCCCCATGCCCAAAGACATCATCCAAAATGTCTCATTGAGCCACTCATGTCTAAATCCCATCTGCAATCATTTTTGCCAGCCAAAGCATCCAGTAACACTGTCAGATAATCACAGTGTCAAATGGGAGGATGTAAGAAACAATGAGATGATACAAGTCTTTCTTGTTGAGCTGCTTGGTGAGATTAGACATGAAGAGAATCTGGAAGATTGCACAACATTCACTGCTCATGATGGTATAGAGTGCAAATCCGTATCAAGTTAGATCAGCACAAGGGTACAGGTAAAAGGTGCAAAATGCAATAGCATTACACAGCAGCTTGCAAATGAATAGACGAACAACATGACTGTTGCATACATAACTGCACAAGAAAGACTGAAGAGAGAAAAGAATATCATACCTTCTCATGCTCTGTTGTCATCCATGCCTCAAAAGCTGAAAAATAAAGGGCAGCTGAGAGCCCAAGACAGACATGGGCAAAACATAGCACCTTGAAGTTATTCATCTGCTTGGCAAAGAACGCTAAAACTTGGAGGAAGCAATACAACATACACATCCTCTTGCGACCTCTGCATGCCAGACATAAAAAATTCCATGCTCAAAACAAATTATTCAGAGCAAGCCAGTGGACATTCTTCAGAGTGATCTGGGATCAGTGAATCCATTCACATCCATTCCAGCTCTTGAAAAGAAAAGGATTACTATGGATTCTTGTTCACATAGTCCATCATCTCAAACCATTTCTGCGTGCATGCGTAGATTTATGACCCACATACATAGTGTCAGCCGAGGCTCCAAGGAAAGTCCCCAGCGGTAAGGAAGTGGCATGTCCGACTGCCAACAACAATGCTATGTCTCGTCTCTTCAGCGCGTAGCTCTGATACAGCGCTTCACCATACACTTGTTGCAATCCATCTGCCACTGCCCTTTCACCCAACTCGCCCAAGCTATCAGTCTCTCTGGATTTTCACCAATGCTCTCTGAAAATGATGGCAGAGAGCACAGAACAAAAGAATCCAGTTCAGAAAGACGAACCAAAAAAATACCCTTCCTCCCCCCCTCCCGTGGATTCCCTATTATACTTACTTGAGGCAAGCAAGAAAACAGTCAGAAATGCACGCTGAAACACGATGAAGGCGGAGGAGGAGGTAACACGTCGTGGTGCTGCAATGGTCGCAGCAGTTTTCTCCATAGCTACTCCTCCTCCTCCTCCTCCTCCTCCTCCTCCTGCTTTCCGGATCACAAAGGCTCTGCTGCTGTACAGGACCAACGCACAAGCCAACACTTGGAAAGCATACAACCATCGCATCACCCCCTCCCACGCCATCTCCTCCATCTCCCCCCGTCTTCTTCCCTCCCAAGCCCTCCCCCTCTCACAACCACCAGCAACACCACCACTACTACTACTTCTTTGTGATCGTTTCTTCAAACCCTAACCCTAAATCTCCATCGCCATTTTCTCCATGCGCGCGACGCTCACAAAACCCTCTCTCGTGCACTAATCTTCCTTTATCTGTCTCTTTGCACGAGGCCAAACAACCGACCGCCGGTCGGCGACGAACTTTACACCCTTGTGATATGACTCGGCTAACCATTCTTCGGTCGGCCAAGATCTTTATGACTGACCGGAAGTCGTCCAAGGCGAACTTTGAGAACCTGCCGCCAAGTCAGTCGCTCACCATTTTCTCTCTGCTCTAAATTCAGGAGCAAATCTCTTCTACGTAAGCATTGAGCTTGCAGAGATTCTCTTGGTAAAAATATTATCTTTTTATGTATCTAGTGCTTGAATAGAGTTCCTGATCTTTGTCAAATCCTTTGCATTATTGCAATGAATGATCCCAACCCAAAATTCACCTGGTTTTCCAGATTTTTATCTTCTCTTGTGTGTGTGTGTGTGTGCGCGCGCGCGCGCGCTTTGGCAGACTAGATTTGCTCTTGTAGTGGTGGCGGTGGCGGTGGTGGTGATACATATTTCGGACCTTTCAGCAACGATTGTAAATTACTGCGACAATAATAATTCTGGAAACGACGACGATGGCGGCGGCAACAGCATTTGTTTGTTCTCGCAAATTGACAGGTTCAACACTAATCCACAATTTCATGCAACAGAATTTTACATATTTGCATCATTACAGTTTTGATATCACAATTCAGTGTACCAAATTCTTTCTCTCGTGTCAGATCATTTGTATTGATCTTAATAAGAACATAAAAAGTCAGAGATCGTTTGTTCACAAAGAATTAGAAAGGCTGCAACAAACATATTGAGAGAGAGAGAGAGAGAGAGAGTTACAAGACAGAAACAGAGAAATAGACAGAGAGAGACAGAACTGAAGCATGCAACCAAAATTGGTTTCTTATTTTCCTGATCTTCACGAAGAATTGGAAGGCAGCAACAAGATATTTAGACGGAGATACGAGAGAGAGAGAGAGAGAGAGAGAGAGAGAGATAAGAAACAAAGAGACAGACACAGAGACACATGCAGAGTTGACACGCAGAGACAGAGACAGAGCTTGAGAATGCAACTAAAATTGGATTTTGATTGATGTTAGCATCCCTTGATACAACAAGAATGTCAAGAAGAAGTAGTAATCCTAGCAGCAAGAATGAACAAGGTAACAATATCTTATTGAAAGAAAACAGGAGTGTATATATGCATCTGTACTACTCTTGAAACTCTGCAACTCCGATTTCTCTCATTAATGTGAATTCTTGTGGAATGCGATCTATCTAGCTATTTATCAACTATAGAATGTTAATGCCATTTTCAGAAGACCCTTCAAGATCAAGAATTTGTATAAGAACAGTGGCATTGCAGTACAGCTAGAGATGATGAAGCTTAGAATTGTGATGCTGCCAGAGAAGGAAAGAAGAAGAAGAAGCTTGGAGAGAGCATGATGAGGAGGTGCAGCAGATTTTGAAAGAGATTTGAATTCTGATGTAGCCAGAGAAGGAAAGGAGCTTAGAGAAGAACTGTAGAGAGAAGATAAGAAGAAGCACTGAATTTTGAGAGAGATTTCAGTTGCTTTGCAGCCAGAGAAGAAGAAGTTTAGAGAAGGAGCTTAAAGAGAGGGGATGAAGAAGAGGAGGGAGAGGACACAATCAAGATGTTTGGGCATTCAGGTTTGCTACGGAATTTCAGAAAGCAATGTGACCAGCCCTGCTGCTCGATTACTTGCTTGCTCGCTTGCTTCTCTCTTTGAATTTACAGATCAGAAGAGAAGTTTGGAGAAGTTCGAAAATCTCACAAGGATTTTCAACGAGCAATGTGACGTCAATCCAGGTGAAGAAGAAGCAGCAGCAGCAGTAGCAGCTGGGGCATTTTGTTGCACTGGTGGTACGAGTACACTACTATTCGTAGAAGTTGAGAAGCTCATCGATATTGAGTTGCCGCACAGCGGGATCGTCGTTGTTGAGGAGCCAGAGAATGTGTTCCAAGAGAATAGCATCGCAATCCAAGGAGATGATGCGGCACGACGGTTGTTTACTCCTCCTCCTCCTGCCGCCTCTGTTTTCTCTTCCATTCTCATCATTATTGTTCTCCTTCTCATCGCTGGACAACAATCCACTACTGTCTGCTGCTGCTGCTGCTGCTGCTCCTGCTCCTGTTACAGACTTAGAAGGAGGAGTCCTGGTCTTCTCCAACAACCGCTGCAGCAAAGTATGCTCCAGCATTTGCGGTTCCACCTTGAAGACTTGTCGCTCCTTGCCCACAAGCAACGTTACCAAGCTCTTCGGCTTCTTCGCAAAACGTACACACGACACCGCCGCGTTGTTGGATTCACACAAGGTACTTCTACTACAACAACTACTACCACTACCTACAACATTCCCCGCCATCTCCGAAGACGATTCCTCATCTTGTCTTGCTCTCTTATTATGCAACAGAAGTGGTGGTCGAAGATCGTCAATGTCCTGGTCGTTGTTGCTGCTGCTACTACCTTTGATTCCCCGCCTGCTCTCATCCCAGCATCGTAAGATCACTCGCTGCATTGCCTTTCCCTTCATACTCACGGCCTCTCTACTCTCATGGGGGGCAAGGAATTTCCTTTCTTCTTCTACAGCACAAAAGCTTAGAGAACAGCGACAGCAACAGCAATAGGTAGTCGACAAAACGGCAGAGAAAGAGTTGCAAAAGTGATCACTTTTTCTCCGAACTCATTCATTCCTGGCTGCTGCTGCTGCCGCATTTGCTGCTGTGGCGAGAATGGAAGGCGCCGCATTGTCATGTGCGCGCCACCGTGACCCCCATCGTCGTCGCTCACGAGTGAGCAGACAAGTGTGTTCGGAAGAGCCGTTGCAGCAACGGCTAGTGCACAGAGACGCACACGCGAGCCCATCCCCTATTTTCCGGCGCTGTCTATTTGCACCACCACCACCAGCAAGGACGCTGCTTCCAACAGTACAACTAGGCTACTACTCTCAACCGAGTGTGCGCCTCGCACGTCGCTCGCTCGCAACGTCAGTGCTTTGCAACAGTGGGATTTTGACGTACACGCTGTTGCCGCAAAACACCATCTTCATTTTTCTGCAATTCAGATTTTGGACATGATTTCTGTCTACTTTTTTCTCTTCTGACAAATTTGGGAAAAGTCTGCAGCTTGCATCCGCCACACATCATCTCTAAACACGAGATCCTTCACTCCACTGCAGAATCCTTCAATACTGACTTTGTTCACAGAACTTCATCATCATCGAAGTGTCCTCTGCATCTCCAAACACACAATCCTTCACTGACTTTGTTCACAGAACTTCATCATCATCTTCAATGTGTCACCACACATCATCTCAAGACACAGAACCCTTCACTGACTTTGCTCACAGATCTTCATCATCATCATCATCAAAGTGTGGCTTGATTATTGTTCAACAAAGAATGATTGATTGAATTGATTACAACCACAAACAAAATGTTTCTGCTACTGCACACATTATGCATAAAACTTCCAACAAGAGTAAACATGTATGAGATTATAGCTACTGTTTTGAACTGATGTATTTGATATGAATAAATACTAACTCTTGAATGCAACTGATGAAGTGAAGAAAGAGAGAGAGAGAGAGAGAGAGAGAGATTCATTCTATCATTTCTTTTCTGGTTCTACTAATTGCTGGACAGTTCAAAAGCTGCATAGCAAACTCTTAGTATGGTTCTTTCTTCTTCATGGGTATCAAGGAATCTCCATCAGCATGATCAAATGTAACCAGAACCAAGCTAAAAAACTTTACTTTTTGAGACAGAAAAAATCCTCAAAAGGGACTTAAGAACCAGGGAAGAAGAAGAAATTATTACATGGACAAAACTAACTAGCAACAAACAACCCATTTTGCTGCTGCTACAGGCCATAACATCTAGACCCAGAAACATCAATTCAGCAACATAGTACTCAATCAATAGAGACAACTGAAAAAACCTAAGCCTGAATCCAGAGCTCAAAGCTGCACACAAATCTCACACCAAAGTCCTTACCTAATGTAAGAAGAACAAAATGTACTAAAATCAATTGTCAAAAACTGAAAGTCCCTTAAAATTCCCAGTTATGATTAGAAACTTGGCATGTGCCAAAGCAGAATCTGTCAAAATACTCAGTTATCATATGCATTTAGCGGGCTCTGTCATTGGCTTCTCCAACTGATTTCTTCACATCCCATAGAAGAACCACAACTTATGTCAACAGTTCCCATACGTTCCAAAGAATTCAAATCGAGGTTGCACTTGCGTACCTCGCCCCCAACATAAACCACAGGATTGTCAAATCACAATTTCAGTTTTCACTTGCTAGCCCAATTTTGTCCCTCTCAGATCTTCCTCTCAAAACAAAAATGTCGACCTCCTGCAGATCCACCTACTGGTGCTACCTGATCAATAGTTCAGGTTGATAGATTGGAGATTAATAGTTTGCAAAATCTAGCAATGCTCAATTTGCAGTCATTGAAGGGGTGGTCAAAGTGAAGATCCTCCCAGAGGAAATTAATCTTGTACATAACCCCAAAAATTGCTGTCTTTGTGGGCCCTCCTGCAAGTCAGGGATCCAATCAAATAGGAAGATCCTCAACACAGGATCTTCCAACAGAGTGAAAATCTTGGATGGCAATTTCACACCTGCCTGACACAAAAGGAAACCAAAGTTATGCTCTATCTGCATTGATGAGAGATGTTCAAAAGGCACAGAAATGGAGAGTCAATAAAAAAAAAACAACAGTGCACAGACAAAAAAAGAGCAGAAGAGTGAGACATTCCATACCTAACCAGCATATCTCTATCACAATGCTCAAACAACCAAACTAACTTGCCTACTGTCTCTAACAGACTGGAGATGGTCAAAATCAAAAACATCCACTACAGTTAAGAGATGGTCCAAGGCTGATCCTACTGGGAGTATACAAACCATCAATCTACCTATCACAACCTACTGCCTCTGATAAATAGGAGTCTCATGGGAGGATGATCCCAGGCTGATCCTAGTGTGTCTCAAGGTCTGTATGAGTCTTTTGCTGTCACACTGACCAAGAACTACAATAAGAAATGTGGGCCAATTTCTTGCTGGTCCCTTGGACTTACCATAACATATTTTGAATCTACAGGGACTCCTGTTTTCTCTTTTTCCTAAACCAATGCTATCCACTGGGAAACACTCATACCCTTCATTAGGAACTCATATGGAGAAACTGCCAACAAATTTGTTATGTGTTTACAATCTTGCTATCAGGGAACTATGAGATCCTCTCGTACATTAAGCTGCATCAGCCAAGTCCAGATCTTGTGAAAAAAGTTTCATTTAAGAGAAAAGAATCAAGTAAAAATGCTCAGCACACTCAGGCATGCTTTGAATGCTGGGCCAGCATGTTTTAGTGAGCTTATATCTATGGATCCAACCCGTTGCAAAGATAATGGGGACAAATGAATAGGGAAAAATTTGTAAAACTCAGAACAGTTTTCACAAGAATGATTTGGAGTTGAGGCATCGGATTTACAGCAGCCACCTGCTTCACTGGTGGATCAAGCCAGGTCACCTTTTGGATTTATCTCAGCTTGCGCTTTTTGGCCTTTCTGGCTCGTTCTGCCCTTTCTTCAGCTTCAATTAGTTCCTGTTCCCGTTCATCTTCTTCCCTAGCAATTTTCGCACTGCAACACACACCTTGAATTCAGAGCACACCCAACATTTTCAAACAGCTTGCATGAACTTTACAGAAGCAGATAACCAATGCGACTTATCTACAAAATTGCAGAGAAACTTCACAACAACACTTTTGAAGTAAACTTTGTGTCCATTCTGGCCAACCCAAAACAAACACAACAAGAATGAATGTGGTCATAACCTTGTCATTGTCACCCACAAAGAATCAGACCGTCACCTTTGTCATGAATGACAGTGACCAGCTGTCATTACTCAAAACTGACTTCATTGTCTCCCAAGAGTGGGTGTATAGATAAGTATACTGTCTGCTCAAAATAACGGGCAACAAACATACAAAAATCTGCATCCTGAATTTTAATCACATTTCCAGAAGCAATGAGAGGCAACTTCAGTCATGCTGCTGCCGACAAAGTATTACAAGTGGCTCAACCATGACAGCAGATATAGTAACATTACCTGCGGCGTTCCTCTGCCTGTATTTTGCTGAATCCAACCTCCATATTCCGATCATCTTCATCATCCATATCACGATACTTGTTGGGATTGTACCTGTCATTCCCAACTTTATCCTTAGGATGTCTTCAACAATCTTCAACCATAGATAGATGAGAAATGCAAAAGCTAGCAAGTAATAATCTCTGTAATACGTTCCACCCAAATGATCACATCTGGAATCTCAGAACTGTACCGGAACATCTCCCGTATCATGCTAGATACACCACTGTAACCACGTGTGTCAGCCTCATCTTCATCAGAAATGAAGGAGTCCGATGATTCCACATCTTCAGACTGCCACCGTCTCTGGGTATCTGGCCTTTTGAATTTACTTGTGGTGATGGGGGTAGCTTTTGCAGGGACCTTGGTTTGTTTTTCTGGCACACTCTGAGATCCATTGATCCAGGGTGAGAAAACTGAAATCCCAAGTATTCTTGTGCAGTCAAAAGAATTTTCCTCATTTACCACTGGTAGGACACCAGAATACAGAGAACAAGTGAACATGCAAAGTAGGAAGACCAAAAAACACAGACCTGTCTACGATGTTCAGACTGCTGCCTCAACTCAGCTGCACTTGCTGGACGAGGCTTGTTTGATGGCCTTGCATATGTGTCCTTTCTCTGCACAACAGGGGCTTGCCCAGAAGCAGAGACTTTGTGTTGATTGCTCAATCTGTTCCTTTCAGATCCATTAATAGCTCCAGTGCTGTTTCTATTTGCCCCTTGCCTTCCTTCAACAATTTTTCTTTCAACAGGTTTTTGTTGACCAGAACCAGAGGTAACCTTGCTAGGTGGAAGCTTAGAGGGGGCTCTAGATGACTCAGGTTTCTTAAATCTGTCTAGGACAAGAGCTTCATGAGATGGGCCTGCCTTACCATTCCTCACAGGAAGTTTTGAGGATACTGGAGGCTTTAATTGTGGAGCAGGAGACTGCAATCTTGGATTGGGCTTTGGCCTTTCCTGTTGCAACTTAAGTGACTGCCGGGCTTGAATTTGCTGAGGCAGTCTTGATGATGAGGGTACTTTCGATACCGAAGCACTGGCATGCTTGCTGGATTTTGAGGGAGGACGACTGTCCCTTGAAGATTGAACAAGGTCTCGAATTTTAGAATTAGAGGTTAACTGCTTTGGACTTTCCAGCCTTGACTCCATTGCTGCAGCAACTACAAAAAGTCAAGTTCAGTGTCATCACACTATTGCCAGTGAATCATGTAGATAACAGTCTAACCAACCAGTGTATAAGCTGAAAACAATGTGAATCATGCAGCCAAGTGAAATCATGAATGTGATGCAAAGATGCAAAAACAGCATAAAATGGAGGAAACATTAGCATAGCAATGCAAAATTTGCTGCTTTTCCTCTGATCAAACAAGCAGTGTCTCAGTATAAGCTAACTCAAGTGCTGTTAACACTAGATCAGCACAGTAAAACACACAGATGTCTGAAATAGCAACCATGCAAGAGCAAGTACCCTAACACTGCAGCGTTTGTTCCAACTAAAACCAAGTTCCAGTCAGCATAACCCTGCCAGAAGGCCTACCAGGTTTCAAGGTTGTCAAGAGCTTCTTTGTTGGGACTTCATCAGGAGCATCCGACATTAAAAATGAATAGTCTCGGGCCTCTTTGAGCTTCTTCACTTTCAACAAAGCCTGAAGGATGATTACACTTATCAACAAGTGCCTAATTATTTGTGTACTCAGTAATTGCAAGAAAGTAATCAGTCTTCAGCTAAACCTGCAAGAATCTACATTAGAGAAAGCATACTACATTTCTCTTCTGGACAGAAATGATCACTCTGACTTGCAAGTCTCACAGATTTGCAAGGAAATTGTTCACCGTTGTCCCTTCATAGTGCACCAAGCATTGCAGAAAATGATGGATTAACCCCTATGGTACAACACTTCTTGTAGATAGCCCTATTGCAAAATGACTGCTGTAACAGATGCAGGCTTGGACCTACCTCACTGACTGGCTTTGGTGCCTTTGGGACTTGCCTATCTCCAGATTTATGGGCCACTGTTGCAGATGATTTGGATCCTGGCCTAGAAGATGCTGCAGAAGCCTTCTTCAATGCATTTTGGTCAGCCTACACAGCAGGGCATCTGGGGTTAACAGACACATGCACCCATAACATCGTCCTCAGCTGCATTAGACAAAAGATGAAGGTCTTGGCAGCTCCAGCAACATGGAGGTAAACCACAAGTTCTCTTGGGTCAGACATTATGTCATGACAGCCATGGGCACTTGATCTGTCATGTGATCATATATATATATATATATATATAGAGGATCAAAGTGCATGCAACAAACATCAGCAAATGGTATGAACCCTGAGGAGCAAAGCATCACCCAATTAAAGATTGAAGATCACCACATTGTCAATGACTACTCCAGAAACTACAAACTTTGTCAAATCACTTGCATGCAGCAGAAGAAGAGATTTTGGACAAAGGGGGGTCTGAGTTTCATCTGTAGTGTGTGTGCTCACAGAAGAATTGAAGCACTGTGAGAATCTAACATCGAGCAGACCTGAGCTTGCTTGGCAGCTCGAGCTGCAACCATCCTGGTAACCTCCCTAGCAGCGGCTTCATCAATGATGCGTTTTGCCACTATTGGCTCTGAAGGTCCGAAGAAGGAACCAAAGCTGCACAACATGACACAAAGAAAATTAGGCACCTGCCTCTGACAAGTTCTTCAGACAAGCTCTTCGCAATCAGTGTCTTGGCATTCAATCTGAGATGTGAAAGCCTATGACCTCGCATTCCCCTCATCCTCACTGAGAAGGGATTTTTTAATGGATTCTATGACCTAATTCAGTACCGATTGCATTGCAGCAGCTAGAAAGCTTGCTCCTTCAAAGAAGCTAACCTGTGATTCTTCGAATGCAGGCGTTTGTCAGGATCTTGTGCAGTTGGTAGAGTTTCTGGGACATCATGATGCAACAAAGGTCGAGACCCACTCTTGCCTTTCAACTTCTGTCGCTCAAGTTCCTTAAGTCTTTGTCTTCGGTCCAGATACTCCAACCTCTCGAGACTGACATCAGCAGAAGCCTTAGAAGTTTCTCTTTTACTACCACTAGTGCTGTTCCTTCTCCGCTCCTGCTGCTGCTCTTGTCGTGCTGCTTCATCTTCATCCAGCAAACAAGTGTAGTCGCGATTGTTGCGCAGATATTCCTGCCCTCCCACCAGAACAAAAAAATCTCCAATTGCCAAATCCCTTCAAACAAAAAAAGACTCAGAAACAAACCGACCTGCAACACAAACTGTGCAGGAATGCCGGCCAGAGAAACCAATTCTCGGTAACATTTCTGCAACTTCCATGACCCGAACAAGAACAAAACTCACAGAAACAAATAGTCAATTCCACCAAAAAGGGATTTTACTAACAGCTCTATCTTCTCTCCACATCTTCGACTGCTGCGGACAACGCGCGTTACCACAGAAGAACCAGTTTCTCTTGTCGGATCTTCTCCTGAGAGAAAAGGACAAAACCGCTGTTGTTTCGTTTGATGAACGTGGTGATTTTGCAAGAAATTCGAGTGGCGAGCATGCTCCAATTGCAACTCATTTTCTGCAAACGAACGAACGAACGAACGAAGAGTTCCCTGCAATCATCTCTCAGAGGAAGATCGTGCTGCAGCTATGGTGGAAGAAAAGGTCGCGAGCCTGCGGGGTCTGTAGATTAGGGTTAGGGTTTGAGAGAGCGAAAGCATTTCCATCTCCATACGTACAGTAGTTCTTCATTTCGTGAAGTAGGGAGGGGATCGAGCAGCAAGACATCTGCAGCTGCGTTTGGAGATTGTTGACAATGGAAGCAACAGAGCAGCAACAACAACGAGAATAAACTGAGAGGAGCAGAGCAGTACTTGCTGAAGCTTTGCCAGAAGGTACTATGGTTTAAACTAATGCTCTTGAGCTTGTGAGGTCCTCCCATTTCTTCCTCTGGAGATATTGTTTCTCCATTCTGTTTGCTCTGATGTTATTACACTGGTCCAGAGATGACTATATCTCCTGTACAACCTAAGATGATGCAAAACTCCAAAGACTGAGAGTGATCCTCCTCTCAGTGTCGAACACAAATTCTCCTACCCTGCAGTCACATGCATAGAGGGAAATCAAGGTAGTAGAATACAGACAGACATGGCATTCGTCTGCTCTCAAATCACATCTTCAACCTCCCTTGGCTGTTTGAACATCATCTTCAGCCTCTCTTGATGTTTGACATCATCTTTAACCTCCCTTTGGTGTTTGACAATTTTTCAACAAGAGTTCTCAGCCAGAATATCCAGGTATGAATGTAATTTGTATGTCCGATGCATAGTGCACACTTGGTCCCCAAAGATCACACATGCTCTTATAATTCTCCATGTGATTTCTGCATCTCTTTTATGTTTTGCTTGTTTTCATTCTTTCTTGGGTTCTTCCTACTCTTTGTGTTTCCAGTTTCTTCTGGGTTTCCTTGGGAATTGCCATCTCTTTATGCTTTGTTGAGCTAGCCAGCATCATGGTTGAGTCATTCTTGTTATTGCCAGTTGGTCTTGTGACGGAAACTCAGTTATCTGTAAATCATTGTGCATGTTCTTATTGTTTCCCATATTATTTGTCTCTCTTTTTCATGTTTCCTTGCTTTTGTTCTTTCAGGTTCTTCCTGGTCTTTGTGTTCCAGTTTCTTCTCAGTTTCTGTGTTAATCTCCATCTCTTTATGCTTTGTTGAGCTTGCCTGCATCATGGCTGAGTTTCCTTGTTACTGTTAGTCTTGTGATGAAAACTTACTTGAGATTATTGTTTGACATTGACCTCAATGGTGATGTTAGGGTAGTCAATCACTACCATACCATTTGTTGTTGAAGGTCTCATTGAACAATCTGATTGTTACTATCGTTAAAACTGCTCCTCAATTTTTCCCTTACCTTTGAGCATTGGGGTCTTGACATTTTATTGCTTGTTGAGATGACCTTGGATTTGGTATCTCCATGGGTTCCTTATTATTAGGTCACCTTCAACTTTATTTGGGTTGAATTAGAAATGTAAGTATACCAAAGTTTGCAATATTTATCATGACATACTTCATTTTTGTACTCAACAGGATAGCACCAAAGGAAACAAGCAAAGGGGTCCAAGCACTAAACAAGGCAAGCTAGAGCTCAAGAATGCATGGCTTCTATTCAGAAGGCTATGAGGCATATTCATCACAAACAAAAAATGGGTTTGCAAAAAACTTCTTGAGAATGTTAGAAGTAAAAATTCATAAAGATAGAGGATTGGAAAACAAAAAAGAAAACAAAATGAATAGGAAAGATTTTTATTTCATCAAACTTTCAATATTCAAAATGCTTGATACATCAACTCCTTCCCTTGCTAACCTCACTATTTCACCACTCTACAAATTCCTTTTAAAAATCAGGGTAAAAAATTTTGTCTCATAATTGCATGTTTATAAAGACATAGAATAAAGAAGAAGACAACGAATTATTGAGACTGAATGTATTTGAATGTACTCCAATTTCTTTCACATGAGGATGTAGAAAGAATTTGAGCAAGAGTTCTAATAGCAATTTTTTGAAGCTTCAAAGTTTGTGTCTCACTTAAGGTGACTTGGAAGTTCTTTGGTCATGACCAATGGAAGTAGATAAAAACTTGATTCATCCATATTATGAAATGTGGGCAATTACCTCTCAATCGAAATTTAAATCTTAACAGTTTAATAGAATTTCTCTCATCTTATGCAAAATCTTTTTACATCCTCCTTGTTTCTTTATAAACCTTTTCATCTCCACTCAAGGATTAAAGCACATCCAACACAAGATAATTCACTAAAAAGTCATCTCTCTTGTGAAAAATCTCTTATGAAAGTTGTGTCATGAGTTGCATGTTATTATCAAATAATCTGTTTTTTTAATAGAATTTTTTTCCATGATTGGCATGTGACACATCTTCAAATGCTTGCTATAGGGTATTCAAGTAAAATATTTAATACAATGTGTTATGGAAGACTTGGAAGTTTTATGTTTGTTCTTTAATTCATCACATCAAATTAGGTTAAAAAAGTGTTGTGGTGTTTTAAGATTACAAGTAAAGATTAATCATGATAAATTTAATAATTTTTTTACTTTAATTATCTACTTGAAATAAAAATGAAAAGTAACTTTTAAATGTAATTTTTGATTGTTCTAATTTGAATGGTCAAAAACCAAGATAGTTTTTCATTATTGTGCAATAGTTTTCAAATTTCACATTGTATAATTTTTATTTTTTTTTATTAAATATTTGTGAAACTTTTTGTTGTTTGGTATATTGTTCAAATATGTGTTAGGTAGGTTTTTAAATAGAGAAATTATTATATATGTTTTTATGGTGTTTTCAAGAATACAATGTTCTTCATATTTTAATTTAATATAACTATATTTCATTAAGTATTTTGGGTTGAAAATTTCCCAAACATCCATTTTTATAAAAAAAATTTAAATTTTAAGACCAAAATTTAATTTATTTTTAAAAATAAAATATCATATTTGTAATTAAAAATATTGTGAATTTTTTATTGTACATTGCCACCCATTTTGATGTTATTTTATTCCTTTCATATGCATGCTACAAGATAAAAGTGGAGTATTGTTGAATATATTTTTTTTTTCAAAGTATGTAAATTTTTTCAGATTTTGTATTTCATCTTAACAAATTTTATCATAATTTTGAATTGTATAAATAGGTTAATTTTTTTAGGTTTTCTTCTCTTGTATTATAAACGTTAACTTTGTTTTATGTCATGGACATGTGGTAAAGGACTTTTTAGACTTTTGCAAAAATATTTTAACTTTCAAAAATTACAAATTTCATATATTTTAAATTGTGAATGTTTTTTGAATGTGGGTAGTAAGTTACTATCATTTTATTTTTTACCATCAAAATTATTTTATTAATAAATTCATTTTCTTAGTCCTTTGCAAAATTAATCACATCTTACATAATTATTATTCAAGTTCAAACATCTTCTATTAAAACCAAAATTCAAAATTAAATTTAATATTTTTTAATTTGAGTCATTAACATTCATAAATGCTTGAGGATTATTGAAAAATCATTCAATATTTAAATGGTATGAGGTTTCCAATTAAAGTCACAAATGCAATATTCACACCTTTGAATGTGAATGTGATTCAATCATTAATGTGTAATGTAATTGATTGGTGTTACATGAAGTGCAAGGTGATTTATTTATCTTTGAATCATGCACAAAAGTGAGAACATGGATCAAAAAAATTCAACTTATAATGATGAAAAATTATGAAAAACAAACCAAGTTGAATTTCATGCACAATTGAATGTTTAAAAAACATCATCATGAATAAGTTATTAAAATTAACATTTATATAATTAAATAAGTAACAAGCTCTATTAATATCACTCCTAAACTCATTATAGATTTTGTCATTATATAATATGCATGTAATTTAATGTCAATATCTTATTATTTATGTAATTATTTAAAGTTAATATTGGTAACTTATTGGCTACTGGGGTTTTATAGTTTAACAATGGTTTGGTGAATCATCATTAATTAATTATGGCTCCAATTAATATGCATGATTCAAACATGATAATTCATTATGTAAGTCTTCGCACATTAATACTCATAATTCAAAAATAGTGATTCATTAAAAAAATATTTACACAAATTCATGTGCATGATTCAAATATATTGATTCACAAAAAAAGTCTTTGAATAAATTATTATGTATAATTGAAAGAAAAGTGATTGACAAAAAAAAAATCATTTACACAAATTAATGTGCATGATTCAAAGATGAAGATTTTTGAAAAAAAATCTTTACACAAATTAATGTGTACGAATCAAAAATATGATTTGTGAGAAAAAATTTGCATAAATTAATGTGTATGACTCAAAAATAATGATTTGTGAAAAAAATCTTTGCACAAATTAATGTGCATGAATTAAGTATAATGATTCACAAATAATGTCTTTGCACAAATTAGTATGCATGACTCAAAAATGATGACTAAAATATATATATATATATATATATATATATATATATATATATTCACACAAACTAATGTGCATGATTCAAATATGTTGATTCATTAAAAAAAACATGTTACAAATTAACGTGTATATTGAGTCACATGTTGAATCATGCGATGTGTAAGAATTTAGAAATTTTCTTGTTTAATTTCCTTTTGTTTTCGATTTAAGTGGGTGTTTGGGACTTTTGAAAATATTTTCAATTGACAAAAAAACTTGATGAAATTTTTTAACGTAATTTATGAATGTGCAGAATCCATGGTAGGAAAATGATTATGGCATAATGGTTATAAATAGAAAATAGACATGTGAGTATTTTGTTAAAATACAAATATAGATTTTCATGTCCATGCAATAAAAATACATAATTTTTATCATATACCCATTTATATTCCACATCTTTTGGTTCCGTAATTTGGACACAAGTCTATATTCTTTAAGTTATGAAATTTAGTTTTGTTATCAAAAATTTTGAAAAAAATAGAACCATTAGTCATTTAACATAATTTGGATTAATTAACATAATTTTTAAATGTTATGAAACAAAACATGTGTAAAAAAAATTCACAATTTTTACCACTATTTAACATGATTTTTAGAACATAGATGTGTGTTTATGTCCCAAAGATTTTTTTGGGGTTATTTTGGAATTTATTTTGGAGGTGTTTAAAACTACTTAGGAGGCAAAGCAACTCAAAAGCAACTTGAAAAAGAAAGAAACGAAGAGGAAAAATAACTACGAGAAGTGACTTTCTTCCACTCTAACCCCTCCAAACCAACAATGGTGGTAAAGGTTTGATGTCATTACCATGTGTTCTTTCTTACACAAATGGTTTACTGCTTTCAATAAGATTTTTTGTTTTTTTTTCTTTTAACTATTTTTTTTTAAATTAATTTTTTTGCTTCTAGTTTTTTTCATGTCGTTTAGTTAGCTTTTTTAATATTATTTTTATGGCATTTCTATTTTTGTAGAGTGTTTTTCTTTATATCCCTTGTGCTTTATTTTTTTTGTATTCTTTTTCAATATTTTATTTGGTTTTGGTTTTATATACCTTTTTTTAAAAAAATTATACCCTTTTTAAATTTTATTTCTATCTTTTTCTTTTTTGGTTTTAAAGTTGTTGTTCTATTGGATTTTTTCCTTTTTTTAATTTATTTTTAGATTTCTACAAACCTCAACCTAAATTAAATTGAAAACCTAGGAGCAACAACATGAAGCAATTCAACTTAAGGCCAATAATCACTTGAGAAAATCTTGTCGAAAAAGCTTCAAAACATAGTTCCAAGAATAAATGATTTGAAGATATATGCAAACACACCTTCGTTCTGCTCCCAAAGCACTTTCCTTTCTACAATTACGACAAGGAATATGGCCACCCACGGGGCAGCATGTGTTGCAAGAAAGAAGATGAAACCAATTTAAGAAAAAAAAACATTGTCAAAAGAAATGAACAAAAATGGATTGAAAGTGGATCCGTGTTTTTCCACAAATCATTGAAACATCGACATTGAACAACATCCAAAATGAAACTTCCATTTGTTAATGTAACATCAAGTTTTTTTTTTAAATTTAAAATGACCAAAGTAGCAAATTGACTCATGTGTGAATATATAAGGTTTCATCTTCCTGGGTTTATAAAAGAAAAAGTGATTATATATATATATATATATATATATATGTTAGTGAGAAAACAAGAAAAGAGGGTTGTGGTAATCTAGCAGAAGACTTTCCTTCAACAAAATTTAATAAAAGAATCCATCAAACCTTCTAATCATGATCTAGTTTCTTCTTAATGTCTATTCTCCAGGGTCTTGAAGTTTCTTTAGTTTTTTTAATGGTTCTAATTTCTCTATGGTTGGCTCAAGGTTCTTTTGTTCCTATAAAGAAACTTTGAGAATTTCTCAAAACTCCTCAATTTTTTCTCTCATAATACCTCGTGTTAAACTTGCTAGGTTACTCTAGTATTTTTGTGCAGAATTTTGTTAAAGCTTTCTTTTACCTATTAATTTTAGCCAAATGCTGACTTGAAAAAATGATTTTCAATTATATCGACGATTTTTTAGAGGAACACAATGGCTTGAAATAGCTAGATTTTAAAGAAAATAAAATTCGTATCGTCGTTTATTTTAATAATAAGTTCTCGTATGTGGCTGACAATGTACCAGGATTTTGTTTTTTGATTTTTCGTTTTCCATCCAAAATTTGGCTAAATTATTTTCTACAGGATCGGCACTTTGAGTACGCCACAATTTCCTTCGATGAAACTTTGATTTCTCTCCAATAATATTAGCAATACATTTGCGGTGTAGATTTCTACTCATGTGACATTCAGATTGAAACAAAACGTATCCATCGGCACTATTTGATTAGGAATGATGATGTGGACTTGAATACTTGTTTCCTTATTTGTCCTTCATAGGGTTTGGATCCCATAACATCCGTTGCCATGGATTCAATGGCTACTGAGGGACATCGTTATGAAATATGTGCTTGGAAATTTTGGCCAGGCACGAATCTCGAACAACATAACTTCGGACTAGTCCATCGGACTTTGCTCAAGGCCTCCTCGAAAACTTCAAAGGATTTCAAAACAACATGATGTTAAATGGTTGCAAAAGAGGCAAATTTTGGTTCAAGCAAGAATTATGGGCTGCACTACAGGTCTAGCTTGTTTTTAAAGTGATGTTTTAAGTTTTGATGCGTTGTTTGTCTGAACAATCTCATCCGTGCATATTGACGTTGTTCCGTGTTAAGGTCAATGTCCACAACCTGTAGCACTTGCATTGTGGGAAGAACCCCAACCCTTGGCAACGAGAGACCAAGATGCGCTCCAAATGCCGAATGAACTATCTGACAACATCATGACGACGAAAGAGCCTCCGGATTGGTTAGCACCTCTTTACCCGTGCCCATCTTGAACGTAGATGTTGGGTTAATCACGGGGTTTCTAACTTGAAATTCGCTTGTAAGCAGATTGCATCTAATCGAATGTGAATTATTCACAGGAACACCAAATTACCTTTTACCAAACATTGGGGTGTGGACGACAATGTTTGGATAATCCGACATTTCCGTGGCAAAGGGCACAATGTCCTTAATTTAGTGTAAAAAGTAATAAAGCTCGAGCTCACAATGTCACATGAAGTGCAAAACAAGGGAAACTATTTGTTTCTCGATGATTTTTAGGAGATTCATGAAGATTCCATGTTGATTCACCACGGGGAGATGGTGGCCATCATTTTACACGAATTTGTTCCACTAATAGAAGCATAAGAGCATGTTCGAACGTTGGGAGATTTATTTCGATACGGTGGCACCATCCTACGATCCTATTTTTGAAAGTCCAGAATGGCGTTATTTGGGCATAGGTTCAGTCACGTCAATTTTATTATGGACGGGTCAGTACCCTTCAACAGCCCAAACTTGTGCATGGATGTTCATTCATAAAATCTTTTTTTCTCATGACATTTGGTTTTTTTTTCCTCAGGTACCGACACACTACTAAAAATGTCAAAAACAAAAAAACTTGGTTGCAAGAAAAACTTGAGCACTCCGCAAATACTTGGGCAACTGAATTCGTGCAGGCAAATCTACATCCGTAGCTAACATCGTAACTCCGAAAGTTAAATAACTTCTTCCACGAAAAGTTGCCATTTGGCACTTCTCGAATTGGGAAAAGTTGTTTTACAACTATGGCAATTATGGAAAACTACTAGTCTACACCACATGTAGACATGGACTTGTCTAATTCCGTGATTGCATGGTTCTTAGAGGGTAAACGTTCATTGCCACATTTGTCCATTTTGAACACTTCAAACTTTGTGAGAATTTTTTTTGCAAAACTATATACTAACACCACAATTATGAACCTAATTGAAGTTGGATAGGAGAAGTAAGATCCGGAGGGCAATTTGTATTTCCTATGCACATAATGTTTTTCCAACCTCGACACGGGATTGTCATATTGTTCCAATCTGCATGGCTGCAACACTACACCATGCCCATCCAAGACCAGAAACGCTAAACTGGGTTGTGCCTTGTATCTTCAGAACCCGATGTTGTCCTAGTATGTCACTCGACAAGCCAATTTATGTTGCATTAATCAAGCTCTAAATGAATCCATGCGAAGGAAAAATTCCACTCGAAGGCAAGGGAAGAGGAAAATCAGTTTGCTTGCTTGAAGGTGTTTTACTTGTAACCTGTTGTAGTAACATTGTCGATGTCTCTGATGAAGTTTAATCCCATGATCAACTCTTGATACCAGTACTTATTTAGTAACATGTTTTTCTTTCGTAGATAATCTTATGGTCCTTCTGCCCTTCGTGGGATGTTGAACATGGTCCTTGATGTATTATAGGAATATTTTTTAAGAATCGAGACTTTGCTGTTGTTAAGGTTTATGTGTTTGATCGATATCATGATAGATACATGTGTTCACTATTTGTAGCAACACAGAAGAATTGTAGCACTCATTGTAAGTGCCCACACCAATGGGTTCAAACCTCCTCTAGACTTTCTTCTTTTTCCTTCAGAGATTATTCGAATAATATTTGGACCATCTGCAACTTCACGGCAATAGGTGCAAGAAAAAATAAAAATCAGAACTTTTTTATTAGCAATGAACTCTTTTTCCTCATGTAGCAGGTAATAACTTAATAAATTTGCTGCTACTACAATTGATAACTATGCATTCGTTAGTCTACAAGCTTGTTTCTTGTCGACATCATCACATTGTTTTCTAAATGCCATCTTCAAGTTGATTTCTTCTGTAGACTTTCTGTGTTTGACAATCAACTGAAGTTGTCATGATTGTTGTTATTTAATGATGTAATACATTTTTGCCTAAATGCCATACAACCTATGCAAACAAAGCATGTGAGGCATTAATTAGAAACAATATTGAGATCACCCATCTTGCAAAAAAAAAGCTCGACGAACATCAAAGAAGAGTTCATGACATGAACTCACCAATGATAAAAAGGTCCATTTCAAGTCCAACACGCTCCAGAATTTTAAAGCCATCCATGTTAAGCACTTACACATCATTGACAACTGGATCAAACTTGTCTATGTCTTCCTTCGGTAATTCCGATGCCTTGGCTACCCTCCCACATGATGTAACTGAAAGAAAATACAGAGATGTGTACCAATCACACAACCCCGACTCTTCACCATTTCTATTTCTGCATGCAATCCCCGTTGAATAAGACTCATTGCTAACTCATTGGACCTTTCTAAAAAGCTTAAAATCCTTCTAGAAGCACATGTTATGCTCTTGAGACATTTGCACTGGCTACTAAAATAATTTGGGAATAATTGCGTCCAAATTACAACCCAATTCAACCACTAACAACCATTCTTGATGATAATATAAAAGTCAGTTGTCGAAAATGGGGTAAACATTTGACAGCACAGAGCAAAGCTCTAGAGGAAGGAATCACTTGCAAATCATGGAGACTTCACTGTGTTGTATGCACATAAACTCCCGGACCATCAAATTGAGGACATGAATTCTTGCTCACGAATATGAAGGACACATCAAAAACAAAAACTAGCAAAGAAACAGACCTTGATAGGAACATTGGTGTGACATCCATTCCAAAATCACAAGACAAATTAGATCATCGTCGATTACAAGAACACGTAGGCCACTAGGAAATTTGTCCACAGAGTTTACATCTTTATGATAAATGTGTGCCTGCATGTGTGCCTACATGTGTGCTTAATAAATGATAAAGACGGAAGGCAAACTTCAGTTGTACTTGAGAGTGCCCTGAGCTTCTATTCTTCTCTCCAAATTGCACACAAACACGGTCAAGGATCAAGTGTGGATTAGCAGAAGAAACAAATATCCAAATGGAAGGCAAATTTCGGTTGTACTTGAGAGCACCCTAAGCTTATGTTTTTCTCTCCAAATTGCAAACAAACATGGTCAAGGATCAAGCGTGGATCAGCAGAAGCAGCAAATGTCTAGACTAAAGGCAAACTTCAGTTGTACTTGAAAGCGTCCTGAGCTTTTGTTTTTATTTCTAAATTGCAAACAAACACACTCAAGGATCAAGTGTGGATCAGCAGAAGCAGCAAATGTCTAGACAGAAGGCAAACTTCGGTTGTATTCGAGAGCGTCTTGAGCTTTTGTTCTTCTCTCTAAATTGCAAACAAACACGATTAAGGATCAAGCGTGGATTAGCAGAGGCAACATATGTCAAGAAAGTAGCCTTCAAAAAATACCTTTCGACAGGTTTCCCTGATGAACAAAGGAGCCTCTAAAAACACACAAACTTTTTCCATGTGTGCAAGTTTCCTCCCTTGTAACACGACCTCATCGAAAGTTGCTCCAAGAGCAACAACTTAGAAAGAAAGAAAGAAACACACGACAAAACCTTGAACACTAGAGCTTTGAAACACTTAAGGAGAGCTTTTCCTCTAGATCACAAAAGAAGGATTTGAGATAGAAGACTTCTGCAAAAGAAGAAGAAAACCGCAAATCGCCGCGAAAAAAAATAGGGAAACAGAAATAAGAAGTTAACATTTTTTTGTTACGTCAAGGTTTATGAAGTTAGATGTTGGATTTTCAAAATAGGTAGTGCCAAATGCCATTTAGGGATTGTTTATTCCCAATACTCGTTAAAGTAAATACATATATTACCTTTCCTTAACATTTAAAGGTCTTGAAAGGTTTCTATTCCACTTCACATCCATGTGAACAAGCTAAAAAAAGACAAATATGCTCCTATGGTTCCTTCTGTTTGTTTGGGGTGGGATCTAAATGTTTAACAAGGTATTTTTAAGTTGATAATGAAGTTTAATGTTCTTCAAGCCATGGCTAAAATATTAACCTTTGCATTTAATATAGCAATCCAATCATTATTAATCCCCTTGAGCACATGTATATAAGGAATCATCAATGCATCACTGTTATTTTTTATTTTTTTTCTAGAGTTAAAGTTGGCCAAGATTGCTATGGTGCATTATGGAAGATGAATGACGATTCAACTCAATTTCTTTCTTTAAAAGCAAATAGTGCAATCACTTGAACCTTCATTTTACAACTTGTTGTTATTATACGCACAAAAGTTTTTCAAATTTGACAACTTTCCATCCCAAGTTGCTTGTGATTTGTGGTCAAATGTCCAAGTAACACTAGTTGGGGCCAAAATGACATTTAAAAAAAATTCTTAAAATCATGTTGCAAAATCAAGATTTGTTTATTGTCCCACAACTTTCAAGAAAAACTTTCAATTCGATATCAAGTTGTTTGATCAAACATCATTTTGTCCCCAAAATTTGGTCACAATTGTTCAAGTGACCATGCTTTATCCAATAAAATAAAAAATTCAAAACACAAATACATTAGATTAATCCCTAATATGATAATAAGTCCAATGTTTTGCTTTCATTTTCTCTTGGGAATTTCACCTTCACTTTGCAATACTTCTTAAAATTCCACAAATTGGGACCCAAACTCAAAATAAAAAATGAATAGAAGGTCAAATTTTTAATGACACCTAAATTAAAATAAACATTTTACATGCCTAAGGGGTCTACTTATTTTACATAAATGAAATCTAGTTATCCCATGAATTCATTTGGGTGTCCCATGAGATAAAGTGACATTTTGATGACAAAATTTCAAAAATGAGCTTAATGTACATCCAATGAAGAAAATTTCAACAAGATTTCAAAGAGACCATTATTCAATCAACATTTATTTTTCTTGAAAGCATTTTTTATATCATTATTTTCACATGAGAAAAATCCACCTTTGGATTTGTAAAAATGATCATATTAAAAAAAATTCAAAGTGCTTATTTGGATAATTATTTAGGGTTTTCCAAAAAAATAATTATATCATTATTTAAGGATGGAACAAAATTTCTTTTAATAAATTTTTCACATATGAACAATACGGTGAATTCCTCAAACACCTTTAATTATTTTAACATCTTTAATGTTGAAGAGTTTATTGATGTTATGGACATTGAACCTTTTATCATTTTCAAGTGACATTAGTTGATATTACTAGTTCAAAAAAAAAAATTCACAACAACAAAAATAGTATTGGGTGCTAGTCAATCAATGGATTTGAATGTTGAAGTTAGGGATGTGCTAAGAACAACACCCCTGACACATAAATTATTCAAAACTTAAGCTTATTTAACTTAATCCAAATTTAAAGATTTAATTATGTTGGTGATGTTACCTATTAATGCCAATGCAGAATCTATTAAAAACATTCATAGGCTTTCTAAATGACCATGCTAATTGACGTCAAAATTACATCTTTTGAATTTCATTTTATCTTTCAAGCATGACAATGTGATCATGCATGATGCATTCATGTGAAATTGGTCGAAGTTGAAGAGTGCATTGTGCATCGATGCACTTTTCATTTTGTCATGCATTAATGTGATTATTATAAACAAGAATCTAATGACTGACAATTAAAAAGAAGTAACTTACATTGATTTAGTGGATTCAAGAATTTTCGAATCACATTGGATTCATTGATGGAACTTTGGTGAAGATTTGCATGTTATGAAATAATATGACATATGAAGCTTAATTCAACGATAAATGTATATATTATATATATTCAATCAACAACACAATGAGGTCACTGGGGTCTTTTCATTTACATCAAACATCAAATACCCAAGAAACTACACAAGAAACATAATTAATTTTTTTTAAAAATCAAAATTATGAAGGTTAATTATGTTATGCAAACTTGCCAACAATTTTGTTGCAAGTGTTGCATCAAAATGAGCCTAACTTTGTTCGTGGGGAGAAGTGATCAGCTTTCTCGATGCAGAGAATTAGAAGCTTATCCTCTCCAGAATCTGTACAAATCAAATTGGAAAAAGTTTGGATGCTTCCAAAGCTTCACAGAGCCCTGCTGCCATTTTGGGTTTTTTCTGAAGATCTAAGAATCAATCTCTTGTACTCATCCTCGGAAAATACAATCAAGGATGAGCTCATCTTACTTTGAGAAGAAGCGTAATTGGATATATGATTGACGATGAGAGGATGATCTTCCTTTGCTTGCAATCCTGGGCTGTTCAAGGGATCAGCAGGCTTTTTCAGCGCTCCAACAATATCCTCTGCCACTTTCTTGGAGATGAAAAGGGGAGCTCGACATCTGAGAGCCAGTGCAATCCCATCAGATGGCCGCATGTCAACACTTCTGAGTCCACGACTAGCAGGGACCACCACATTCTCACTCTGCACAGAAGGCATTGTTGATGGCTCCAGAGAAAGCACCAGTCGGCTATAAAATACATCACTCTCCATGCTTGTAATTGTTACTCTGGCAACCTGTAGCAAGGACACGACACTCATTGCCATAAATGAATCTTGGGTTATAAACCTAAACCTATGAAATCAAATAACACTGAAATAGCACTCATGCACTTGAACTACATTTTGACACTATTTCAATGCTCAGTTCTTTTTCATTACCTTCCACCCCACAGCTGAAAGAGAAGATCCCCAAGCTTCATGTGTAACTGGTCTCCTACTCCGACGTTCTTGAGCTGCTGCAAGAATTGCCATTGCTTCAGCAGCTCCCACCATCATCCGCAATGGCAAATCAAATCCATCTACACTGCACACACCAACAGATACCTCAACAGAGACATTTGAATCTTCTACCTCCTGAGTCCCAATCCATACATAAACCCTTGTGAACTGAAAGCATGCATGATCTACAAAATTGCAGGGAAACCTCTGCAACAACAATGACAGAAAACCACACAATACTGGAGAAGAAGATGAAGCCAAGTGAAAGAGACAAGAAAAATGCACAAAGCACAAAATAGAGACAAAGATGGCTGACCTTACAAAAAGAACAGCACCATCTCCGGATTGTGCAAGTGCAACAACCTTGCCAGCTGCATAATCTTCCTCAGTTTCACCAAGTCCATCAAATCCAAAAGTGTCAATCTCCTCTGCTTCTTCTTCATTGCTACCATCCTCTGCTTCTTCTTCTGTTATCTGATCTGGCACAACAGCAAAAGACAAAAGGAAAAAAAAACTCATGTGAAAGAGAATCTGGCAGAGCTCCAAAACCACCCTCTGAGAGAAGAAGATCACAAAAACCTGAACAATTCATGTCTGCAAAGAATACCAAAACTTTCTGCATGATGAAACTTTCTGCCTCGAGCTTCATAATGCTATCCCTGCAGCAAAGAACTATGAACAGAGATGTGTGAGCATGTATCCAAAAACAACACAACCCACACAAAGTCTCCAACTCTCTGCTACCAAAGTCTCAAGCACAAATTGAATCTACAATTTGCAAGAAACAAATTACCTGCCATAGAGCTTCTTCCATGATCCATCAAGGAAAAAGACAAGAAGCAGCCAAAGAAAAGATGGCGTCTGGTAAAGGCTGTTGTTGTTGGAAATTCATCGCTGCCTGGCTCCCTTCTTCCTCTTCTTCTTCTTGTTCTGCCGCTTCTGCTTCTCCCTTCTTCTTCTTCTTCTTCTTCACCATTTCGTACCTGCCTTTGCTCCGAGTCCTTCTTGGCCGTGGGACGAATTTGCGATCTCTGAGGAGGAGGCGTAGGCAGGAACTTCGAGCCACCAGATGCACAAGGCGATTCAGTTTCAGATACAGCGAAGGAGGAGGAGGAGGAGGAGGAGTCCACTGCTTGCGTGATCAAAGAGGCTCTTGCTCTATTACAACTCTGGGATCCATCATTCCTGAAATCCAACCGAGATTCTTGCTTCAAAAACATACGCAAAGCTCATGGCAGCAAGACGACAAACACACACACACACACACACAAGCACAACAGTCTCGAAGCAAGGGAAGCAAGTGCGTTACCGTCCACAAGCGACAGCTGCTGCGGTGACAGTCGGAAGGTGTGCAGCCGTAATAGCCACCGCAGGCACGATGCCTGCAACAGCAATCATCGTTCTCTCTTCTTCTGTCTCTGTGTCTCTCTGTTGCGAGCTCGGTCTTTTGATCGATGATCGATCGCTCCTGTTGCAAATCTGTCGAGGAAGTATATGGCTCGAATTGTGCAGGAGATTGACAGGAATCGCCACAGACAAGGGAGGTGGAAGAGAGAAGAACACGTGAGAAATGCAGCACTGTGAGTCGAAAGCGTGCGTTTGGAAGGCTTTGCAGCTTCGGAAACAAACCTCGGTAGCCTATCTTTGTAGGGTAGGAGAGAAGACCTGTATCGTCTCGGCGTCTCTCGCTCTCTCTCAGGAGCGAGCTTCAGGAGCTTGGTGTTTTGGACGGGAGAAATGCTGGGGGGTTTGTATGGCGACTTGCCGCCTCCATCTGCTGCAGCAAGCGAGGATGAAGGAGGAGGAGCAAGAGGAGGAGGGAGTAACAAAGCTCCTGGATCATCGGTTTCTGGATCCGGATCTGCTTCCTCCATGTGGTCTAACAGCAGTACAAAGCTTGCACCACCAACTGTAAGAAAGCCGTCGCTGTTTGCATCTCCTTCTGTATTGCGTAACGCAACAGCAACAGCAGCGGTGGCGGCGATCAAGCCTAATAAGGTTACGATTACTACTCCTGGACGAGGACTCGTGCTTTCTGCTGCAGCACCGTCCAGATGGTTGTCGGATGATGCAGAGAGACCTCTATCACCTGCTGTTGCTCAACCACCACCAGCATTAGTCGCAGTAAGCGCTGCGGTGGTAGAGGAATATGATCCGGCAAGGCCGAATGACTATGATGAGTATTGTCGAGAGCGGAGGAGGAGGAAAATGGAGGAGGAGATGCGAGAAGAGATGGAGAGAAGAAGACTAGAAGAAGAGGAGAGGGAGCGAGAGCGTGAATTGCATAGACAGCGGGAGATTGACAGGGAAAGAGACGCACAGAGAGAGAAAGACGAAGCTCCTCCTGAGACACGAGCTTCAGCATTGCATATCAGTGGAGAAGAAGCCTGGAAGCGCCGTGCTATGCTCTCAGCAGCAAGAGCAGCAGAAGCCAACAACAACAGCAACACCGGCAACCCTAATCCTGCTAGAACGAGGTCACCATCACCACCTCCTCGTACCAGCGAGGGATTCAGCATCAGCAAGCAGAGCTCAATGACAGCAGCTCAAAGGATGATGGCACGAATGGGTTGGAAGGAGGGCCAAGGTTTAGGCAAGCAGGAGCAAGGCATCACTGTGCCTCTTATGGCTCGCAAGACAGACAAGCGTGCTGGAGTGATTGTCAATGCTGCAGCAGCAGCAGCAGCTGCTGCTCCTGCTCCTGCTTCTATGGCCATGGAAAAGAAACAAATTCCAAAGCAGGGTGTCTCCATCTCCAGTCCTCCCACACGGGTTGTTTTGCTCCGCAATATGGTATGTGAATTTCTTGCACCTTTTCTACTCAATACTCTTAACCATCTCTCTAATAGAAACAGTGTTCGCAATGCAAACCTCAAGTCTCCAGGCAATGAAGAATCTGGGACTTTGAGAGGAATCTGAGAATGAACTGCACTAGGTATCATCAAGAAGCATATTTGCGGTGTTTCTTCATGAAATCTCAAATGCATCTGCAAGATGGATCTTGCAAAATGATGGATTGTGCAGAATGAACTGCGAGCTCGAATGTTGCCGGTTTTCTCATGAATTGTGGCAACTGTGGATGAGAAATACAATTCTGGGTAGAAATTACATTTCTGGGTTTAAGGAAGGTTTTTGTTGGAGTCTGTATTGATGAAGATATTGCAATGCAGTCTTTGGTTTAGTGTTGAACATCAAGGTATGTGTGAGATCATTTTTGCTATGCAGCTACATAGCCAGTAACAGAAGTGAGATGCAATTGCTCCACAGATCCTGCCAAGTTACATTTATGGATTTATATCCACCATTGGGATGAAGTTAAGTGAGTAGTCATGGCACCTTGTCACAGCTGTTCATGGTGAAAGTGATGATGGTCTGACACTTTGTGAGTGACTCTTACAAGGTTATGACTGCACTCATTATCATATTATCTTGACAGTGCTGTTTTCGAGATATTTCTGCAAATATATTCTCATAGATATGCAATATATTCTTGGCTTTAAGGTTGGAAGTTAACATATGTGCAAGTTGATTTCTGCTATGCAGCTAGATAGCTGTTAACAAATGCAATTGCTCCATAGAATATGCACCAAGACTTTTGTCATGACATGTTTGATTTGGTCCTTACCTCTTGATTCTTCTTCTTGCAGCTGAAGTTAATGGATTTACATTTGAAAAACTTGCATTGAACCATTTTGCTTCACTATTTTGTTTTGCCTCATAATAGATCTTGCAGTCTTTTATTTTCAACAGGATGAGCTTTCTGTGTAGACAACAAACATGTTTTAATGAGATGGTAATGATGCCCCCCTAGTTTTGCACTTCAAAAGCTGGTTACAAAACTCATTATGATGTGCTGAGGTTGCATTTTGATTGTTTGCAAAAATTGCCTGTGCAGGTGGGGCCTGGGGAAGTTGATTCAGATCTTGAGGATGAAGTTGCATCAGAATGCACCAAGTATGGAACAGTGACACGGGTACTTATTTTTGAAATCACTGAACCTGACTTCCCAGTAACAGAGGCAGTACGAATCTTTGTGCAGTTCGAGAGGCCTGAGCAAGCAACTAAAGCACTGGTGGACTTGGATGGCCGTTTCTTTGGAGGTCGTGTAGTGCGAGCTAGCTTCTATGATGAGGACCATTTCAGTCGAAATGAATTGGCACCTGCTGCTGGGGAAGTGCCTGCTGCTACACCTGGCTCCTAACACATCATCTCCTTCAAATTTTTTGTCTCTAGTGTAAAGCTCCAATTATACTAATGCATTGATTGTTCAAGAGCCTTAGTTTGTGCAAATCTCTTGCAGATCTTGAGATACACTCTTGAATGGCTTGCAAATAGATTTCTGAACTGCTTAAATCACCCAAATACATATGCCCATTGGATCCATGGGGAAGAGAGCCATCAATCCAAAGTCCGATATTCATCGATTTCGTTGGCCCATGGTGTCACGGTTTGCTGATCATTGTTTGTTGACTCAGCCTGTAATTCAGACACTACAGAACGATGTAGTATTGATTTGGTCCCAACTTTTGAGGAATGTTCCACTGGGCCTTACTGCAAACTGTTCAATTTGAGGAATCTATCTACAAGAAGAGAGAGAGAGAGAAAGAGAGAGAGAGAGTTTATTGGCTCTCCTTGTAAGGGAGAGATTATCAAATGGTGTAGTTCTCATCTGGTCCTGCATTTTGAGGAATGTTCACCAGATGTTACCGGAACTGTGAGTTCAATTTTTGAGAGCTTCAAGGAACATTTACCATTTAAATGTTTAGGGTTTAGGATTTGCACTTGCCGCAAGAGGCAGGGTGATCACAGGATGAGCTGCTTGTTATTTTTGCAAATGAGTTGTTTTCTAGTCATGTATCTCTCTCTATGCATCACTCAAGAGGGAATAAATCTACCCAAAGGAAGGGCGACAGAGTACACCTCAAAATAGAGGAATGTGTATGAGTTTGTTGCAAGTTTCTGCAACATTTGGAAAGTTGGTACTTACTTAGGTTTATTGTGCCATGTACATTGGAAAGGCATGCATTTGAAAATGTGCAAAAGGATATATTTCTTGACACAACAAGGGGTGTGTCACACCCTGGCCTTGCCATTTACGTCAAAAAAGTATCAAAAGAAGAATTATGGAAGTTCAAATATTTCACCATACTAAAATATAATCTTGGAAAAAATCCTCTGAAAGAAACCAAAATCCTTCAAGATATCATCATAACTATAGAACTAATCTCAAGTTTCAACACAAGCCAAAATATCAGCTTTCAAAAATCCTAGTATAAAAATAGACCTACTAACTAGGGGCCAAAATCCCTTAAGCTACTATACTCTATAATGAATCTAAACACAATATCCTTAATGGCCTTGGTAGGCAAGGCCAACAAACACACAACTTAATGAATGTTGGATGAAGCCAAAGGGGCACTTTTGAAAGTGGTCAATGTTGCATATGAATGATATGAGGAAGCTTTAACACTCTTTCATCCGTGAAGGCACGCTCACTAGTTAGTAATCAGAAGGGCTTAGTCCTATTTGTTCGTCTTCACAATTACCTTTGTAGAGGTGTAGACCTCCTCACCACTGTTGCGTCGCGCGCGCTCTCTCTCGGGTGCGCGCAGGTCAGGCCGGGCGGGCGATGGAGCTTTGGAGGTGCGGGGATGTGCAGGGCGAGCAGTGCGGGAGAAGGAATGGCAAAGCGCAAGAAGTGTAGGGTTGTCGTGTCGGACGATGAAGACGAGCAGCCAGTTGTTGCGAAAAAAACTCCTGCTCCTTCTTCTTCTTCTTTCAAGGTTCCTTCCTTTCGTCCCCTAGTAGAAGAAGATTATACGTCTTTGAAAGCTGAGAATTCTGGACAGGAGAATCGGAAATCGAACAGCAATGATAGAACACGATCATCCTGTGCTGTACATGCGTCTTCGTTGCGGACAAATAGTAGGAGCAAGAAGGGCTTGAATGCCAAGCAACGGAGAGGATTGTTGCCATTTCTCAAACCAAGCGATGTTGCCTCGGCAGATTTTCAGAGTGGTAGCAATAGGTCTGATGCGGCGGAGGCGAAGGTTGAAGGGGAAGAGTGCGTAGCGGTTTCGGAGTCGTTGCTCTGGACGGAAAAATACTCTCCGCACAGTATTGGCGATTTGGCTGTACACACTAAGAAGATTGCTGAAGTGCGATCATGGCTGGAGGGACAAGTACTTTCTTGTCAGACTCTCGGCAATCGTCGCAGCAACCGAATGTTGATACTTACAGGACCAGCAGGAGTGGGCAAGACAGCTGTTATTCGCGTGCTGGCAAAAGCTCTGACTCTGGAGATCCTCGAGTGGAAAACTCCCACTCCGACACTGTGGCAAGAGCACATCAAGCATCAGGTTTCTTCCGGTTCCAGTGTGCCCTACATGTCGAAGCTGGATGAGTTCCAGTCTTTCTTGGAAAACGCTCGCAAGTTTCCGTTGCTGCCCGTTGTGTCCACATCGGTTTCTTCTTTTTCGGAGAAGAAGAAGACGGACCCGTTGCAGTCGCAGCAGAGCAGCCATAGTCAAACCAAAGGTGTCAAGCTTCTTGTCATCGATGACCTACCTATGGCCAATGACAGAGAACGGCAACAGCAACTGTGCAGGTCATTGCAAACCCTTGCACTATCTGTCAATTTCATTACAGTTTTGTTGATGACAGACATGGCTGAGACTGCTGAAGGAGACGGGAGACAACAAGGGCGGCTTGTGGAAATCCAGCGAGTTCTGGAAGCTGCGGGTGCCACCAAAATTGCATTTAATCCAATTACTGCAAATGTTATAAAGAAGCTTCTTGTGAAGATTGCTGTAGTAGAGCAATGCCGTGTGCCAGCAGATTTAGTAGAGGCGATTGCTGATAGCTGTGGGGGAGATGTTCGAAATGCCATTCTATCACTCCAGTTTCTTTGCCTGGGTTTGGAGCAGGATAGCCTCCACCAGGGTCGGCAAAAGGTGCGAAGGATATCATGTAAACAAGAGGTCACTGCTTGTGAAGAATATGGTTCCTTGTACACTGGGAGCTTGGTCCGGAAGAAGAGTAGCTCTTGTTCGATTGCTGGTCGAGATGGCATCCTTTCTCTCTATCATGCTCTTGGAAAATTCTTGTACAATAAAAGACAGGCAGTGCAAGCTCATACTGAAGGTGAAGGGACTATCATGGAGCTTGGAGAAAGATTTAGGAGGCCTCCTCTGAATATGGAAGTTCCTGAGATGATTCTCTCCAAAGCTCGCACAGAGACTTCAAGTATATTGGCCTTCCTTCATGAAAACGTTTTGCAGTTTGTAGACGAGGATGCAATTGATGATGTTGCAGCAATTGAAGGCTATCTGAGTGATGCTGATATGTTGCTCAAGGCTCCAGGAAACTGGCGCCTGCAGAGCTCCTCATATCAGTTTTCTATGGACTCAGATGATGTGAATCCTTCCCACATTGCAGCAATGGCAGCAGACTCTGTAGCTGCGCGTGGAGTTCTGTTTGCAAACATGCACCCTGCTCCACGCAAGTGGCAATCTCTGCGAGCCCCAGCACTCAGGCAGGTTGAGTATCACCTTGCTGAGAAGAAGATGGAAATTAGAGCTCAAGCTTGGTGTTCAGGTTCACAGAGGAATTTTTTTGCAGCCACAGAGCAACCAGGTGACCACTACCAAGTACGTAAAATTCCACTGTCCTTTCTCCTTTATTTTTATGTTTTCAATGGTGTAATTAACTGAGAATTTCTTTTTGTGGGTTGCAGTTCAATGGTGAAGGAGTTACATATCGGCCACAAAAGAATTTAGTCTCTTTTGACTCAAGCTGCCTAAATAGAGATTTTATGGGTGCAAAGTCATGCAGCACTTTTGATATGCTACCATTAGAGACTTCATTGGAAGAAGAGGATGAAATTGAAGATGTTTAGTCAGGTGCGTATCACTGCATGGTACACAATTCTTTGGTCGTATTGGAAACTGCAGAGTTAACAATTACCATTCCAAAACCAAGGGTGTAGTCATATGCAGATCAGTTGCAGAGTTTGCACACCAATATTTGGTACTCACTTGGGACACTAACATTCAAAGCCTCACAGGTTTCACAGCTCCTGCACACTCTGTTGACAATTGTGGTTGTTCTCTTCCATTTGCAAATAGAGGTTTATGCACAGACACAATGCAAACTAACTTTTAACCTTATTGATACCCCAACTCCTGGGAACCCAAGAGACAAATGAAATCATGTGGGCAAATGTGACCCAATGTCTTCCCGGGGACTTTCAGGACAGCTAAATCATAGATTCTCCTGATTCAGAGGTCAATGCTAGAAACTGACTCAAATTATGCCATTTCCAATCCTTATTAGGTATCTGAAACCATTTTAACACCCAAATACATCAACCAGAAAGTTAGGGTATCTGTTCCCAGTTAGAGAAGTCAATCCAAAGATTTAGGGCAAGCAGTAGGGGGAAACTAGAATCATGCCATCCTTGTAGGGAATTTGGTGGTCTATGTCATATGTGTTTTTCCATCCTTCAGCAATGCAGCCAGGGTTTTTCATTGCCATCAGTTTTGGAAGAAAGTGGGAGCTAAGGGCCACTTCCAATTCAGATGGCAACTCTTTCTGGACTGTTTTCCATGAGTTTCTCACATCCCTACATATTCTCCAATTCTTAGCTCTTGACCCTAAACATAAACCTGTAAACTGGTCCCTCAAGACCCTTATTCCCCTGTCAATTGAGCTTGGTGAACTTCAGTGGTGTGGGAAAATGAGGTTTCCTTGGCTTCAGGATAAGAGGATCATGGCAATTTGTTGTGGCACCATTCACTTTCTTGATGTAAGGTGTATGGTCAGGTCTAAATACTCCTCTAGTTGTTCCTATCATCATCTGAGTGAACACATTTTGAAAGCCATGGTGTTTTAAGTGGTTTATTTATTGCAGTTCACTACTATGATACTTGACCTCACCAGGGGCTCATTTGCAATCAGGTCTCCTGACATCTTTGACAGACAATGCTGTGGTTCCAAGTCCTTCTCAAAAGCCTGGAAATAGCACATGGATTCTTGTGAGATCCTTGAGGAGTACTGCAGGGATTACAGATTTTACATGTGAGGTAGGAGTGTCATGTTCCGGTGCAGGTATCAGGGTTGTAGGTTCCAAGATTGGCTTGGACTGGAATGGATCTTTTTACAGGATGGAGCTTTCAACATTTGTGGAACGACCTTCCATGTGGCAAGTTGAAAGTGTTTTTGCAAGCCAAACAATATCATGAGTGGTGTATCCTCATGATCACTAATTGCATTCCTCCTTGTAAGTTTCAAAGTCATCTCTCTCTATATTGAATGTACTGGAAAGATTTGAGCCAATGTTGCTCTGTGGAATAGATAGATTTTTCCTTTTTAGCATTCAAGACTTAATACTCCATAGTTCCTGATGCAGAGATTTAAAAACCTGTAATCTCAGTGTGTTAGATGTTTACAATTAAGGCTGGGTTGCGATGAGTGTTAACTTTTTTTTTTAGCAGGTGGTGCAAACAGCTGTGCTGGACAGTTCATCAATCCCTCCAGTAGCCATCAGAGTACCTTTGAAGTTTGTTATTGTTACCAGATCTGATACAAGAACTGGAGGAACAGCACTTGGAAGACCACTAGAGAGATTCTTTTGTCATCCTGGGAGTAATGGTTGTGAATACACATCTGATGAGCATCTGAAGCTGGACTCTGCATCCAATCTCACTGGTCAGTTTTCAAAGGGAATTCAATCCCCACAATGGTTCCAGTCTTTCTTTTTGCAGTCAATAACCCTGGAAGAATCTCTGAAGCTTAAGCACCACTGCATAATATAGCTGAGAGTTTCTCTTTTGGCAGAAGCAGCTGGCAAGTATGGCCATGCATTAGTCTGCCCTTGTCTACTGCATTTCTTCATGATCATTTTGGCTTCCAGGTGAATACCTTAGCATTACCAAATGCATATACCCTGTATCATTTTTTGAGCTTCATTGTACTTCTAATTTCTTCTCTCTTAATTTGTTGGATCTAGCATTAGCCCAAGATTTCAAAGGCTTTTGTTGACATTTTTGATGAGTGTTCTCAGCCAGAGTATGCAGGTATGTTCCATATTCTTCATCTGGATTCCAATGTTTCAGATTCTGTGAAATTGGAGTAGTGTGTTCTGTGAAATTCGAGTTCTTCAGAGGCCAAATGGCAACTTAATCCTGCTGAAGAGAAAAGGTCAATCTTTAGAGTCCCTTTTAAGTTCAATCAGAGATTTGCTTAGAAAAGAGAAATGTATATTTGGGGTTTCTGCATTTCAAACCTTCAAAATGATAATCTCAGAGAGCTTCTAAGTTCTTAATCCTATGTGGGGATCTTTTGTCCTCTAAAGACCTTGCCCTTCGAGTTCTCAATTTCTTTCCCTCTCCTTTTTCTTTTGCTGTTCTTGTTTGGTTTTTCTTTTTCTTGTCAACCCTTTTCCTTTTTTTCTCTTTTTTTTCTTTTGCTTTTCTTGTTTGGTTTTCCTTTTTCTTTTCAACCCTTTTCCTTTTTTTCTCTTTTTCATTCTGTCTTTTTTAGTCTTGGGTTTCACAGCCCTCTCATTCTCTTTTATGTTTTTTTAAGGTTGCCAGCATCATGCCTGAGTTCTCTCATTATCATAAACTATTCCATTTGATTTAATTTTAGATCTTCATTTTCACAAATAGGTATCAACATAGATTGACTATGAAAGTTTCATCCGTGAAGGCATGGTCACAACTAAACAATGTGTCAAAACACTTGCAAAGGAGCCAAAAAGGGTGTGGAATGTGAAAAGCTACCATAAATAGTTTTTTTTTAAAAATTGCCTTTCAAAACCATGATAATCATGGCAAGTTAGTCCTTTATAGTACATAAGAATGTTAAGAAACTTAATGAGGACAAATGAAATAGTTTATGATTATTAACTAGTGAACATACCTTTTTGGATGAAAAATTATTAGTAGCACTTTGCTACATTATATTCATGAAGAGGATAAAATGTGAGAGCATGTCATTATTTACGAGTGAGCATTGATTTCATGGATGAAAACAAGACAAATGCACTTTACTACTATTTGTTTGTGAAGAGAGACAAATGTGAGAGGTCGTGATTATTAATTAACTAATAAATATGCCTTTTATGGATGAAACCATGACAATGGCACTTTGTTACCGCATCTTATATATTAAATCTACAGTGGTGTTTGTCTGTCTATCTGTCCGGGCAGTTTCCAGGCACTGCCCGGACCTTTGTTTTTTTTTTTTTGATGGGTTTTGTTTTCTGTGACAGTTATTACCCAACTGACAGGGGGGGCCAGCA
>Ga0116231_10001389_pt1 | contig 49220 bp, 45 predicted proteins | sample S1TSphgellanicum_2_FD_89695 | JGI IMG/M metagenome (GOLD analysis project Ga0116231, IMG submission 89695) | Host-associated microbial communities from peat moss isolated from Minnesota, USA - S1T2_Fd - Sphagnum magellanicum MG | ecosystem: Host-associated > Plants > Peat moss > Unclassified...
CGTATGTGCAAATCGATCGAGTCGAGGCGCTCGCCGCGGCCGCTCAGATCGGCGCCGTCGAGATTCATCCCTGGAACTGCGCACCCAATGCTGCGCAGATTGCCGGCCGCCTCGTGTTCGATCTGGATCCTGCGCCGGACGTGAAATTTGCCGCGGTGATTGCCGCCGCGCTCGAGATCCGGGAGCGACTGCGGAAACTCGGCTTGGAGTCATTCTGTAAGACCACGGGAGGCCGCGGCTTGCACGTGGTCACGCCGCTGGCGGGCGAAACGGAGGCGGTGGCATGGCCGGCCGCGAAGAATTTCGCGCACTTGATCTGCGCGCAGATGGTAGGAGATTCGCCGCAAAAGTATCTCGATACGATCGCGAAGAAAGCTCGCGTCGGACGAATTTTCCTCGACTACTTGCGCAACGATCGGACCGCGACTGCGGTCGCCGTGCTGTCCTCGCGCGGCCGCGCGGGTGCGCCGATTGCCATGCCCGTGCACTGGCAAGATCTCAAGGGCGGACTCGATCCCGCCCGCTATACCGTGCGGACCGGCGCCGCGTTGCTGGCAAAATCGCGGCCCTGGGAGGACTACGCTGAGTCGGCACGGTCCTTGGCAATGGCGATTCGGCGAGTCACGGCCTGAGAGTCGATGTCATGGTCGCGGTTTGGCGCGCAATTCTTGAGTATCAGTTCTTGATCTTGGTCGTACGGGGCCGCACCGCAGCGCAGAACGTCGGCGCGTTCTGCGCGCATCACGCAGCGCGACACAAGTCATGACTCCGTGCGAGGCTTGGCGCAGCCTAAGAAAACTGTGTTGACGAACGCATTCGATTTTTGATAAAAAATTTGTGAGTCCTTGCCCGCTCGATTTTTTTTGCAGTCGGCGCGCACGACGATCCCCTCGAAGTTTTGTGGCTTGAGTACAGATCCCCGCGTCATCACGGCACGTTCGATCAGGAAGCTCACATGACACATCGATCCCGTTTTTTAATCGGACCGCTCGCGCTCTGCGTGCTGTACGCGCCGGCCGGTGCGCAGATGCCGGCCGAAGGACTCTCGGTCACTGCCAATCAGGGTCAAAGCCTGAAACAGCAGGCCACCGATCGATATGAATGCCACAGCTGGGCAAGCGCACAAAGCGGCTTCGATTCGACGCTGCCCGGTGGTGGCGTTGCGGTAAGCGAGTACGCATCGCGCCGCGTCGAATATCGGCGCGCGATGACGGCTTGTCTCGAGGCGCGTGGTTACAGCGTCCGGATCGCAGATCCGGTCGCGCCGACTACGCCGCTCCCCGCGCCGACCGTACCGACGCCCGGCTCGCCCGTGCTGCCGCTTGCGCCGCCCCGTTATGCCATACCGGGAACCGCGGCGACCGCCGTGCCGGCCGCGCCTGAACTCAAATATCATCCGCTGCAAGTGCAGATCGACGGTGGCTACAGTCTCGCGGCCGGTAGTACCAGTCCGAGCTTGAACGACGGACCGAACGTGGGACTCGGTCTTACCTGGACGCCGACGGCGGCCTTGCCGATCGGTGTGCGGGTCGACGGCAGCTACAGTTGGTTCGACGATCGTGGTCAATCGCTCGGCGGCGGATACACCTCTGGGCATGAGGATATCTACGGCGGCGACACCGACTTGCAGCTCGATCTCGCGCATCGTTCCGCGCGTTCGAAGCTGTACCTGTTTGGCGGCGCGGGTTGGTATCGCGAGTCGAGCGAGCTGCGACGCGAATCGCTCGTCAACGGATTGCTTTGCGGTTACTGGTACTGCGTACCCGGCACCTTTCCCGCGGTGACCGCGGAACAGCGCAGCACCAGCAACTGGCATCAATCCTGGAATGCGGGCCTCGGATGGGAAACCGCCATCGCCGATAGCGCATCGTTCTTCATCGAAGCGCGTTACTTACGGATCGAACCGAACGACAGCAAGATGCAATTCGTGCCGATCAGCATAGGACTGCGTTTCTAGAGACAAGGAGCGGATCATGGCCATCATTGCCTGCCTGGAATGCAACCACAAGGTCTCACAGCTAGCGGCTACTTGTCCCGGTTGCGGCGCGCCGATCGCCGTTACGAGTGCCGTGTTGCAGCGAGGACAGCGTACGATCATCGCTGCGGTAATCGTCTTGGCGGCACTTGCTCTGCTCGGCAGCGAACTGCTGGAGCGTACGTCCCGCACTTCGATCCGCTCGGACGCGAACCTGAGGGCGGCGGGTGCGAGCCTCGAGCCGGTCGGCCCGAGCGGGCAGGCACCCAGCGGGTCGGTGCGCACGGTTTATCAAACGACCGCTGAGCAGCCCTATCTGGACTACCTGGCGAACGGTGTCGCGACGCAGACCAAGATCTCGGGCAGTCGCGTGCGCGTCACCGGCAAGATCTTGGCGATCGACGAGGACGCGGCCGGCGAACCGGTGCTCAAGCTCGCCGCGAACAACACCGACAGCGTCAACATGACCCTGGGTCAAGACGAAATCGCGGCGGCGGCGCAGCTTGCTCGGGGTCAAACAGTGGATGTTCAATGTGACAGCATGCGACGTGTCATGGGATCGCCGGAGGGCAGCCGTTGCAGCCTGGTGCTCGTTCAAGGCGGTGCCCCGACCGTGGTCGTCGCGGCTTCTTCCCCCGTCGTAGTTCCCGCGGCGGCAGCGGATGCCGCGGCGAGCGCCCCGCATCGCGAAGCGAGCCTATCGCGTGGGCTCGCTCCGGTTCGCGTCGCTGCATCGAGTCGAAAATCGCACAATTCGGTTCCGCCGCCGATCACGATTGCCATGGTGCCGGCGGTGCCGAGCTTTGGCGTCGCTCATACAGCCGAGTCGACGCCGCTGCCGCCGCTCGAGACGACGGCGATATCGCCGCTGCCGATGACAGAGGTTCAAGCGACGGCAACGGCGACCCCTGCGAGCCCAGCGCCCACCGGTGTCGCAGCGCCCACCGGTGTCGCAGTGCCCACAGTAGGCGCATTGCCTGCAGTAGGCACATTACCCACAATAGGCACGGCGCCGGATGCGAGCATCTCATCTGCGCATGATACGCCGTCACTGGTCACGCCTTCGCCATCGACACGTACCGCTGACGATCTGGAATTGGTTCGGGCGGCGGACCCGCAAGCGGCCGAACATATCGCCGCCTATTGCGCGCGTACCGCGAGCGCTACCAGCGCGGCCAATTGCCTGCGCGACGAGCGCGAAGCCTGGACCCGGTTCGTGCGGAACAATGAATTTCCGACGCTCAACGAGGCGACGCGAATCAAGTGCAGTCAGCCGCCCTTCCCCGACAGTTATCGCGCGAAAGAGATCTGCGCTAAGTACGAGTTGCGGGTCTATTGAAGGCGGCTGCCGACGGTCGCGATCACGCCGTCGGCCCGATCGAGAGCACTGCGCGCACGTTCCCACAGAATCGAGACTCTCGTATCCTGGCTCGTCGCTCGCAGGACATCGGCCAGTTGCTCGAGGTTTGGGTAGGGAACTTGCTTTGGGGTATCGACAGCCGGATGCGCTTCGAGCAGCAAGGTGCGTGCGCTCCAGGCGAGCTTCACGGGTAAGTTGATCAGACGTACCGGCGTGCCGACGGAAATCAGCGCATACAGCACCGCCAAATCCTCCGGGTACATGCCGAGGCAGCCATGCGTCGCCGCCATCCCCACCGAGGCGGGGTTGTTGGTGCCATGAATCTCGTAAGTACCGTCCGCAAAGCCGAGCCGCATTTTGAAGTCGCCGATGGGATTGTCCGGACCGGGACCTATCACCCTCGGCAAGGGATCGCCGCGCTCAGCGTGTTCAAGACGAATCGACTGCGTCGGAACCCAGACCGGATGTTCGACTTTTTCGGTGATGCGGGTCTGTCCCAGCGGCGTACTGTCGCCGTCCTTGCCGATGCTCACCGGGAAAGTCATGACTACCGGCACTTCGTGACCGGCCGGTTTCGGATAGTAGTAGAGCCGGTGCTCGGGCAAGTTCACGACGATACCTTCGCGTGCCCCGGGCGGGAGAATGCGGCGTATCGGCAGCAAAATGCGCGTGCCCTCGCCCGGCAACCAAATGTCGATGCCGGGATTGGCGCGAATGATTTCCTCGAAACCGAGCGCGTAGCGTCGAGCAATGTCGAACAGCGTGTCTTGAGTATGGGCCAATACGATCCGGTCATTGCCGACCACCGGGGATCCGTCGGTCGGCAATTCCAGCAGTGCGCGTCCGGGCGGCGCGGCCTGGGAGCGGACCAGCGGCGCTTGGCAGCCGAGCACGGCACAGACGATGAGCGCGCGGGTGCCTTTGATGCTTGCAGGTCGAGGGCGCATGCAGACGTTCGCGCGCCGCGCCCTTGGGCTAGAGCGCCCTTCCCGGCGTCGCGATTTGCGGAATGAGGTGGCGCCTGGCAATCGCCTCGACGTCCGGCGCGGTCAGCGCCGAGAGATCCACGATCTCGGTGGCGACGACTCGGCCCAAGACATCGGCACGATGCTTGCTCAAGTATTCGCGCAGCGCCTCTACGGCGCTGCTCTTACCCGCACCATGGCCGATCAGCACGATTTCCGTCGCTGGTATCAAGGCCGCGGTGACTTCCTCGTAAAACGCCGTCTCTTCCGGAGCGCGATCGCCGCGGTAGTGCGCTTCCTTGCGGTGCACCAGATGATGGTGGAAGTGATGCGGATCGTAGGGCTCGATCGTGCTCGCATCGCCCGGCCGCTCGCCGTGCGGATCGCCGCGCAAGTGGCGGTACACGTGCGCGGCGTGATGATCGATCACGACGACCATCCTTCCGGTCGGCGGCAAGTCGGCCGCAGCGGGTTCCGCTATCGCGGCCTTGAGCAATCGACGCAGACGCGACACCTCTTCGACGCCCAATTCGGAGCCGTGAGGTGTCTTGAAGAACTCCCGCTGCGTGCCGACGACGAAGGCGTATTCGTTGCCGCTGGTCGGTTGCACCTGCCCGACCGAGGCGATCAGCTCGAGCGCGTCGGTCCAATGCAGACTACGCGGTAACTTACCGTGCAACAAAGTTTGATGGAGCGCGGCAATTTTTTGATGGTGGTGCTCGCTCATGCGGCACGCCCAGACGCACGGAGGGAAATTCTGACCATGAGTGGGTCTCGATCCGGTTACAGGCTAGGGTGAGGATAGTCGTGATAGCGAGACGGCCTGTCCGTACGCTAGCCCACGCTGGCGCCGCCGGTGGTTCAGCCATTTCTTCGCCAATTGCATCGCCTCACCGAGCGCTTGCTCCAGAGGCGCGGACAAGCTCGTCGACTGGGCGATGCGCTTCGGCTGAAGGCACAGCAGCGCGCGCCGCTGCGGCAGACAACCGAGCAGTCGGGCGGCGCCCAATAAGTCCATGAGTCCATCCTCGTGCATGGCGTGGCGGCGCGCGCATGCCAAGAACCCATCCATGGCGTGTCCTTCGAACAGCGCCAGCGCGCCGGCCGGTAGTTGGATATTGGCGGCGTCGATCACGAGCAGCGAGGCGGCGGTCTCGACATGGGCGAGCAAATCGAAATTCATCGTGCCGCCGTCGAAGCACTCCGCGTCGACTTGAGCCTTCAGCCCGTCCATGACGCGGATGCCGGCGCCATCATCGCCCAGTTGCACGTTGCCGTAGCCCAGCACGAGAGCGGTCGAATGTGTCGGCATGCCGTTCCTGCGTCGTTTCGGCCTAGGATCATTGTCGCGGGCCGGGGCGTCTGTTCGCTACCGCACATGCGAGCCGGGATTGGCCGAGATCCGAAAACGTGAACAGGAACAGCACGAGTACCAGGGCGGAGGCGCCGCCCGCGAACGTCCAGATCGCAGCCCAATCGTGGCCCGGTTCACCGAACGGACCCGGCCGGGTGAATCGGTCGACGACTCTGCCCGAGAGCCAGGAACCGACGAGCATTCCCGCGCCATAGGTCAAGAGCGTGATCAATCCCTGGGTTGCCGCCCGCAGCGCGACCGGCGATTCCCGATCGATGTAGATCTGTCCGACCACGAAGAAGAAGTCGTAGCAGATGCCGTGCAACAGGATCCCGGCATAGATCATCCAGACAAGTGTCCCGGCATCTCCATAGGCAAACAGGAAATAACGCAAAGCCCAGGCGAGCATGCCCACGCCGAGCATGGCTTTGACGCCGAGCCGTCGGAAGAACCACGGGATCAGCAGCATGCAGAAGAGCTCCGACATCTGGCCGCCGGTCATTTTCCCGGCCGCGTTGTGGATGCCGATCTCGTTCAAGTAAAGATTCGTGAAGGCATAGTAAAACTGCAGCGGAATGCAGATCAGGAATGAGGCTAGCGCAAATACCGCCATCGAGCGTGCGCGAAACAACTGCAAGGCCTCGACCGGGACGATCTGAGCGAGTTTGAATTCTCCCGCAGCGGCGAGCGGCAAGGTCCGGGGCAGCGTGAAGCAATACAGACCGAGAACCAACGAACAGGCGGCCGCAAGGCGCATCGGCATCGCGGTCGCTTCGATTCCGAGATTGCCTACGATCATTCCGGCGACGATCCAGCCGAAGGTGCCGAACACGCGGATTGGTCCGAATTCCAGTTGCGGCTGCTGCATCTGGCGGAATGCCAGAGAGTTCGTCAGGGCCAGAGTCGGCATGTAGCACAGGCAGTATGCGAGCACGCCGTCATACAGGGGCCCGAACGAGGTCGCACGCGAACTCAGCCAGAGGATCATGGCCCCGGTCACGTGCAGCACACCGAGCAGTTTCTCGGTTGCAAACCAGCGGTCGGCGATCAGCCCGACGAAGAACGGCGAGATGATCGCGCCGATTGCCGTGCTGCCCGCGGCCCAGGCGATCTGCTGCCCCGTGAAGTGCAGCGAGGTCGCAAGCCAGGTGCCGAGCGTCACGTACCAGGCGCCCCAGACGAAATATTGCAGGAACATCATCAGTCCGAGACGCGACTGCAAATGCAAGTTCACGTTTGCGCGGTCTCGCCGGCGACCGCGCCGTCGCCGGTCACGGCTTGCCAGACGCCGCCCGCTGCGTGGCTGCTCAGCATCGCGTCGATGACGCACTGGCAGCGATAACCATCGACGAAGCTCGGCAGCGGCACGGGCTTGGCCTGCGGCGCGGCGCCATCCCGTATCCACTGATAGGCATCGGCAATGATGTTGCGAAATGCGTCACTCCAGCCTTCTTGATGCCCGGCCGGCAGTTGTGCGTAGCGCCGCGCATCGCCTCGCAGCAGCGACGGATCCTTGCGCAGCAAGGCATCCGGGGCGTCATGGCGCCCATGCCAGAGCTCGTTCTGCTGCTCCTGGCGCCATCGCAAAGAGCCACGACGGCCGTTTACCTCGAGCTGCAGATCGTTCTTGTGTCCGGGCAGCACCTGGCCAACCTGGAAGCAACCCCGGGCGCCGTTTTCGAAGCGCAGCAAGATACTGGCAAGATCCTCACTGCGAACCTCGATCCGCGTGCGCGGCGCGTCCGGGTTCCGCGCAAAGGTCGTCGTCGGGTCCGCAGGCGCGTAACGCTCCGGCACGACCGTCGCAAGGTCCGCAAGCACGGCCGCAATACGCGACCCGCATACGTGTTCGGCTAGGTCGCACCAGTGCGAGCCGATGTCGGCGAGCGCCGAACTCGCGCCGCCGCGACGTGGATCCAGCCGCCAGGAATAAACCGCCGGATCGCTCAGCCAGTCTTGTAGATAATGGCCGTGAACGAAGCTGATAGGACCGAGTTCTTGGGCGGCGATCATCAGCCGCGCCTGTTGCACGAGCGGATTGCCACGGTAATTGAAAGTCACGACGTGCGCGAGTCCGGCGCCGACCGCCGCGTCGCGCAATTCGCGCGCCTGCGCGCGGTCGAGGGCCAGCGGCTTGTCGCAAATCACGTGCTTGCCGGCACGCAAGGCCGCCATCGTCACCGCATGATGCAAATCGTTCGGCGTCGTGTTGTGAACGACATCGATGCTCGGATCGGCGAGCAGATCCTGATAACGTCCATGGCTCTGCGGGACTCGCAGCGCCGCTGCCCTGCTCTCGGCGGACGCCTTGCTCGAACAGGCGAACGCGACGACGTCGACGTCGCCCAAGCGGCGCACCGCGTCGACATGATGCGCGGCTATGAAGCCGGGACCGATCAAGCCCATGCGCAGTTTGCGTTTTATAGCGCCGCCTCCCCTCATGCGTGTTCGCGGTCGGAGTGTACCCGGTTACCGGCCGACCCACAAAGAGCCGCATGTACCGTACATCGGTGTATCGGTTAGACTCGCAGCTGAGCATCAACAGCGAGCGAGTTGCAGTGATCACTCTGCGAGGTCCCGCGATATTTCTGGCGCAATTCGTCGGCGACGCTGCGCCGTTCGATTCGCTGCCACGGATCTCGGCTTGGGCCGCCGGACTCGGGTTTCGCGGCCTGCAGATCCCCTGCGGCGATGCCAGACTGTTCGATCTCGAGCTCGCCGCAACGAGTCAGGATTATTGCGACGAGCTGCGCGGCCGGCTGCGCGCTCAGAATCTCGAGATCACCGAACTCGCCACTCATCTTTACGGTCAGCTCGTCGCCGTCCATCCGGCTTACCAAGAGCTGTTCAAAGGATTCGCGCCGAGGGAGCTGCGGGATCGCCCCGAGACTTGGTCTGAATGGGCGACGGGCCGCATGCTGCTCGCCGCCCGGGCAAGCCGCCGGCTTGGGCTCACCGCGCATGCGACGTTTTCCGGTGCACTCGCCTGGCACCTGTTCTATCCCTGGCCGCAGAGGCCTGCGCATTTGATCGAGGATGCGTTCACCGAGCTCGGCAGGCGGTGGCTGCCGATCCTCGATGCGTTCGACGACGCCGGTGTCGATGTCTGCTTCGAGTTGCATCCGGGCGAGGATCTTTTCGACGGCTCGACGTTCGAGCGCTTCCTCGCGTCCGTCGGCGATCATCGGCGCGCGAATATACTGTATGACCCCAGCCATTTCCTGTTGCAACGGCTGGACTACCTCGCGTTCATCGACCTATACCACGAGCGCATACGTGCCTTTCACGTCAAGGATGCCGAATTCCGCCCGACCGGACGCGCCGGCGTCTATGGCGGTTACCTGGACTGGCAGCAGCGCCCCGGGCGCTTCCGCTCGCTCGGCGATGGACAAATCGATTTCGGCGCGATTTTCAGCAAACTCGCGCAATACGACTTCCCGGGCTGGGCGGTGCTGGAATGGGAGTGCTGCCTCAAGCACCCCGACGATGGCGCCGCGCAGGGAGCGGTGTTCATTCGCGATCACATCATTCGCGTCACCGATCGAGCCTTCGACGACTTTGCGGCGACGAAGCCCGATCCGGCATTCAATCGACGCGTGCTCGGCCTCGATTAGCGGCGGCGCCGGCCTCGTAGCAAACGAGCCTTGCCGCGATTCAGACCGCTCAAGTCTGCGAATCGACGAGGACGAGACCGTGGCAGCGTACGCTGAGGTCGATTGCCCCTAGCTCGAGCCGCAGCAACTGCGGCGGCGGTAAGACGGCCGCCCGCCGTAGTTGCTCGATCTGCTCCCGGTTGGGGAATGCGGGTCTGCCCAAAGCATCGAAGCTCGCGAGTGCGCTGCCGTGGTCCGCATCGAGCGTCCAGACTCGCACCGGGGCGGATGGCCCGAGTCCATCAATGACCAGGCGAAATCGCTTCGTCGCGCAGCTGTCGGCGACATCGGCGGCGGCATAGTTCCATAGTGCGATTGCGAGACTACCGCCGGGGCGCTCGGTCGCGAGGACCGAATCGGAAGGGACGGCGATCCGTTGCTCACCCAATTGATGCAGCAATGCAAAGGCGTTGAAGGCGGGCTTCGGGATTCCGTGCTCCGCGACCAGACCGAAGCCACCGTAGAAGGGGCTGCGCGGCACGCCGCTTTCCTCGAAGACATCGGAAAACGTCCAGTAGCTCATGCTCGCGACCAGGCCATCACACTGCGAGATCGTGCTCGCCAACCAGGGACCCATGTACACGGCGTCGGTCACGGCCGTCTCGTTCTTGTAGCTCGCGTTGTACTCGCTGAGGATCAGCGGGAGGTCCGGCCGCGACGAGGCGCGGATCTCATCATGCAGCTTGCGCGCGGCTCGGCACACGAGGCGCTCCTCGGAGACAGGCGCTGCGCTGCCAAACACGGGCTGCACTGGATCGTTGCCGTATACATGCGAAGACACGAAGTCCATCGGCACGGAATTTTCTTGTGCGAACTGCAGGAACTCCGGTATCCAGGCCGCCTGGGCCGTGGCGGGTCCGCCGACACGCAGCCGCGGACTGATCAACTTGATGTCGCGCGCGGTATGCGCATAGAGCTCAAAGTAGGAGCGCTGTTTGGGCACGCCGGTCCAAAAGTCGAGATTCGGTTCGTTCCAGACCTCGAAATACCATTGCGCGACCTCGTCGAGGCCGTAACGGTCCACCAGGTGCGCGACCAGCGCCTGGATCAAGGCGTCCCAATCCGCGTAATTGCCCGGCGGCGCAACGTTTGGGCGATACCGAAATGCTTGCACGCTCGCGACATCGGCACTCAATTCGCTCGGCATGAAGCTGAGCTCCACAAACGGCCGGACTCCATTGGCGAGCAGACCATCGTAGATCTGATCGACGTAGGAGAAGTTGTAGCGCAACCGATTGCGCTCGCGGTAAACGACACCGACTTCGTCGTGCAGGATATTGTGGAACCGGACATAGGCTAAGCCGGTGACGGCTTTGACCGCGCGCAGATCCTGCCGATAACTCTCCCGCAGGGAGAGTATGGCGCGGCCGGAGCCGAACATCGTCTCCCAGAAATGCGGCAGCGGAGTCAGTGGACCGCTCGCCGACACGCGCACTTCCTCGCGGTTCGTGCCAGCTTGGGCAATCGCGACGCCCCTGGCCTCGACCAGGATCACGACGAGGATCAAGACCAAGATCGCCGCCGGTGCGCGAAACCGCCCTGGGCACTGCTGCGAACCATGCTGCGTGGCACGCGTGTTCATATCGCATGCATCACAATGGAAGTGCAATGAACCGTCAAGTGCAAAGCTTCGACAGTTCGATGCCAGTGCGGCCGAGTTGTCGAATGGCTTGGATTCCGCCCGCGGCGATTCGCCGCTCGATTGGCCCAAGGCGAAACCGGCCGTCGAAGCAGCCTGGTATCAAGTGCGCGACTTGGCGGAGCGAGCACGATCGGAGCGCGCCCTGTTGCTGTCGAGTTCGCCGGCGGCGCACATAACGCCGGGCCGGCAGGGCTCACGGTCGGATCAGCGGAATGTGTGCGGCTGCGGTGATCGGCACGAGTCCCGTGAGGCGCGGGTCATCCGCGACTTCGATCTGCCGCGCATAGGCGCGGAAGCCCGACCGCTGGTAAAAGGTCAATGCCGCCGGGTGATCCAGCGTGCAGGTATGAACCCAGAATCGCTGGATCGGTCGCGCCCACGCGCGTTCGATCGCCCGATTCATGAGCCAGCGCCCCGCACCTCGGCCTTGCACGGTCTGCTCGAGTCCGAAGAAGGCGAGTTCGCATTCACCCGCGACCCGAAAATCCAGTTCCAGCAAGCCCTCCTGCCGATCGCCGACTGCGAGCACGTAGACCTCGTTGTCCGGGTGCTGAAGAATGGCCACGAGCCGGTCCTGGCTCAACGCGAGGCGCGAATACCAGAGCCACTCCGCCCCGATGCGGCTGAACAGCTTGCGATACCACTCCGGTTCGGGACGTGCTATGCGGCGCAATTCCCAGGGCTCTTGCGTACGTTCGGGCCGCATCGCCGCGGGCGCCAACATCTCGAGACAGGTGACAACGGCTGCCAACTTGCCGGGTGGTACATCTCCATAACCGTCCCGCAGCTGCATGGCGGTCTCGGCGTCGTGCGGCAAACGGCGATCGGCCGTTTTCTCGTCAGTGCCCAACTTGGATCGACGGATCCAGCAGCCGTAAGGCCTCACCCGAGGTGGTCGCGCCCGTTTCATCGAGCTGTTCGTGCGTAAAGCTCCGACCGTACCCACGACATTTCTCATTTGGATCCGCAATTCGGCTGCCGGTATCGTGCAGGCAGCTCGGATCTTGCGCAGCCGTTTTCGAATTCGGGGTCGTTGCACAGGCTGCAATCAGCGTCGTGGCCGCCCAAACTCCCAGCCAAGATTTCTGCGCGTTCATGACCGCCCTCCGGATTGTGCGCGATTCGTCGGCCATTTTGCGGTTGTGCGCGCCACATCGCAAGCCCGGTGGACGAATCGGCCACCACCAGCACCTGAATCGGGTTACCGCGCCTCCTCGAGCGCATCGGCGGCGACGGCAGCAAGGGCGATATCACTGGCCACGGCAGCTCCCGAGGGCCTGAGGCCGGTTGCGGCACGCTCCTTTGCTCGCTGGCCGGTGGTTGACTTCGCCGGCTCCCTGGGCGCCGTCGGGGATTTGCCACCGTTGAGCTTGAAAAACGCCATGGTGCTCAGTAGCTGTTCGGCTTGAGCGCTCATTTCCTCGGAAGTCGCGGCAAGTTCTTCAGAACTCGCGGCATTCTGCTGCGTGGTCTGGCTCATCTGATTGACCGCCGCATTGATCTGGCTAACCCCCGAGGTTTGCTCGGTCGAGGCGGCAGTGATTTCTTGCACGAGATCCGAGGTCTTCTTGATATTGGGCACGATCGTATCGAGTAAACGGCCGGCTTTTTCAGCGAGTAGCACGCTCGAGGTCGCCACCGTGCCGATTTCCTGCGCGGCGATCTGGCTGCGCTCAGCGAGTTTTCGGACCTCGGCGGCCACGACCGCAAAGCCCTTGCCATGCTCGCCGGCGCGCGCCGCTTCGATCGCGGCGTTCAGCGCCAAGAGGTTGGTCTGATAGGCGATGTCGTCGATGATGCTGATCTTCTGCGCGATCTGTTTCATGGCTACGACGGTCTGGCGCACCGCGTCGCCGCCTTCGATCGCTTCCGTGGACGACTTCACGGCCATGCCGTCCGTGATCTTCGCGTTCTCGCCGGTCTGGGTGATCGATGCCGTCATCTGTTCCATCGCGGCGCTGGTCTGCTCGACCGAAGCCGCCTGCTCGTTCGAAGCCTGTGACAGCGACTGCGCCGTGGCGCTGACTTGTTCGGAGGCACTCGACAGCGATTCGGCGGCCCCGCTGACCTCGGCAACGATTCCCGAGAGCTTCACGACCGTACCGTTCACATAGGTCCGCATCTCTTCAAACGAACCCTGGTACTGTTTGTCGATTTTCTGCGCGAGGTCTCCCTGCGCGATGGCGCCCATCACACGAACCACGTCGTCGATGCTCTGGCCCGCCGAATGCACCATCTGCTTGATCGTGAAAAGCAGGCTGGTTTGATCGCCGTCTCGGGTGATCACTTCGACGGTGAAGTCACCGAGTGCCACCTTTTTCATGACCGCCGCGGCGTAGGAGGGCTCGCCTCCCAGGGTCTTCAGCAGGTTACGGGTGATGACAAAGCCCAGCAGGACGGCCATCAGCACGGCACCCGTCGACATCACGATGACTAGCGTGCGGGTAGAGACGTAAACGGCGCCGCCCTCGGCATTGGCCGCCTCCATCTCCTCGCTCTGAAATTTGGTGAAATCCTCGGCTGCAGCGATGAAGGCATTGTTGGTCGGCGCGAAATCTGACTTCAGGTAATCGATGGCCTTGGCCTTGTCGCTCTTGTTGAGTTCATGAATGAGCGCAAATTTCGGCGCCAGCAGGGAGCGGCGGTCCATGACGGTTTTGAAAAGGTCCTTGCCTTTGGCCGTGGACAGCATCGCTTCGAGCTTTTTCATCGACTCGCTGTTCACCGTGCGATTCTGCTCCACCTCGGTCCACGCGCTCTCACCGTCCGCGGCGGTTCTTGCCAGCAGCGCATTGCGCACCAGACGGCCATTGTTGAGCGCCGCCTTTTCGATGGCTTCCGCCAACATCACCTTCGGATAAAACTCCTCCATGATGACGGCGGAGGCCTGGTGTACCGTGGCCAGACGCAGCACGCTGGTGAGGGCGATGACGAGAAGCAGCGCAACAATGATGCCGAAGCCGAACGCGAGACGCGTGCCGACTTTCATGGTCTTGAACATAGGTTTTCCCGGGAATTTGGAACGATTTTCAGGTCGATATGCTGCAGAAAGGCGACCCTTGCATGGTGTTAACGGCATTGCGGTCGGAATCTTGACGAGTTGCCACTCATAGGACCTGCTCGAGGAGATTGCCGCCGCGTCCGTGCCGCACGCGCTATCGCGAACTACTGCGCGCTCACCGGTACGGCGCCTGCCGCAGGCTTGACGCCGGAGCGCTTCCAGCGGATCAATTCGCCAAGCGCGGCCGCCGTCTCGGGTCCGCCGATGTTGCAGTGGCCATCGTGCTTGACGTATTGCTGGACGAACTCCTCGGTGCTCGCCGACCGAACCACGGCGTCGGCATAATAGGCAACGGTATTGGCGGGAATGATCGGATCGTAGGTCGTGTGCACCGCAAGCGTCGGCTTCAACAGCAAGCCCGTGGGCGTATACCAGGTTTTCAGATAGCTGAGCGCCGCGGTCGGTGCGGTGTAGCGCTTGACCCCGTCATTGAGCGCATTGTCGTCGGCCCCCCCGGCATAGATCGTCTCGGCGTTGTCGATGACCGGTACGCCAAGTTTCTGCTCGAGATCGCGCTGGATGTAGGTACTGAAGACGACATTGTCGGCGAGATCTTCCTGCCGTTTGAAACGCGTCAAGGCCATCATCTCCGCGAGTCCAGTCGGGTTCGACGGCAATGCAGCCAGCACCTTCTTGACCAGCGTCTCATCGAGCGGCGTCGCCGGATCGATGCCGACCGGTCCCGGCAGCACTTGAGGATAATAAAAGTGAAAGGCGGCGAGCAGAGCGCCGCCGCGACCTATCGCCAAGCTCGCCGGCTCGAGCAAGCCGCAGAGCGGCAAAGCGCCGTCGTAGCGGTTCGGATAGCGTTCGATGGTCGCAATCGTCAACTCTCCCCCCATGGAGTGTCCGACGACATAGGTCTCCTTGGGCTGGCCGTAGCGAGCGATCGTGTAGCGGCGCAAGTCTTCGGTTTCTGCGATCGCCTGCTCGAGCGCCCATCCCGTGACGGAATATCCGGATTGTGCGACGGCGAACCCGGCGTTTGCGAAGCCCGTACCCATCGGATTCGGTTTATCCGTGGAAAAAACCACGGGTTCCTCGGAGTAACCGTGATAGTAGACGAGCAGCACTCCGTTCCATTTCGCGGGCATGTCGATGCGATACGAGGCTCCGTCGAGCGTGCCGATGTCCACATGAATCGCGGGCTGGGCCGCATTGGCGACCGTCTTGGGCGCCGCCGCGGCATTTGCCGATACAGCCATGCCCAACGCAGCCAAGGCCAGCAGTCCGGGCGCGAACCGGGCGCCGCTTGATCCGGCGCGGCGCGGGTGTCGCAGAGTAAATTCATTCATGTCGAGCTAGCCTCCCGTTGACGAGGCGCACAGTGTACGGCTGTCGTTTGGAATTGACAGCAGCACGGAAGCTGCGTGTCGGCCGCGGATGAGCCGACTCCGAATGCTTTTGTCGATGGAAAGCAACACACGTCCATTGAAAACTGGGCCGTATTGCGCCAAGATGACGATGTAAAAACAACACATGACGGGCAGAGCTAGCCAACTAGCTTTGGGGGGAGTGGTAATGAATCGATGCACATTAACCACACACTTGAGGGATCAAAACGATGAAAATGCATTGGAAAGGAGCGCTGCCCCTTTGCGCCGCAGTCGCCTTGGCCCATCCGGCGCTAGTACTCGCTGACACCGCCGACGCGACCGCCGCGGCCGGGTCCGGTGACTTGGACGAGGTCATCGTCACCGGCACCCGCGAGACCGGCCTGAAGGCAGCCGACAGCCCGTCGCCGATTCAAGTCGTCAGCGCGGAGGAACTGAAGGCCGTCGGCGGAGCCGGCGATTTGATGTCCGCCTTGGCGCAGCTCGTGCCCTCCCTGCAACTGCAGGCGTTCGGCTTCGACATGGCCGGACAGACCCTGCAGGCGCGCCTGCGCGGCGTCAGTCCGAACGACGTGCTCGTGCTCGTCAACGGCAAGCGTCGGCATACGACGGCGAATCTCGCGATCGATGGCGGCTCGCCGTTTCAAGGCGGCGCCGGAGTCGATCTGAATTTCATCCCCTTGGACGCGATCGACCACGTCGAAGTGCTCACCGACGGCGCGGCTGCTCAATACGGCTCCGACGCGATCTCGGGCGTGATCAACATCATCTTGAAGAAGAACAATTCGGGCGGCGTGCTCAATGGCACTTACGGTCAGTATGGCAACGATGGCGGTGGCAAGACCGAGGATGTCAGCGGCAACGCCGGCTTCGGGGCCGGCGCCGGCGGCTACTTCAGCCTGACCGGTGATTTTCGCAACCACGGCCACAGCAACGTCGGCGAGGAAGATCCGCGCTTGCTGCCGCAGAACCTCACCTCCTATCCGGATACGAATGCGATTTATACCCCGGGGTATCCCGATCTCAATCGCATTTCGGGCGATGCAGCGGTGCAGCAGAAAATTGCGGCGATCAACACCGGCTTCGCGTTCGAAGACGGCACGGAAGTCTATGCCGTGATCACGTATGGCCACAAGGAAGCGGCGTCCTACGAGAATTATCGCATGCCGAGCAAGCAGAATTACACCGATCCGACGACCGGCGTGACGACCTACCCGCTGCCGCTGGGCTTCAATCCGCAGGAAGCCGACGACGAGGACGATTATCAATTGACGGGCGGCGTCAAAGGATCGATCCTAGGCTGGGACTGGGATCTCACGACCGGCTACGGCGCGGACCATGACGCGCTGTCGACCTTGTCCACGGTGAACACCGGTCTCTATAACATCACGGGCAATCCCGCGGTTGCCAACCTGTCCGACATCTATGACGGCTTTCTGCAGGCGACGCAGTGGACCTCGACTGCGGACTTCCGTCATCAGTTCGATGTCGGTCTCGCCGGGCCCCTGAACGTCGCCTTCGGCGGCGAGCACCGCCGCGACAGCTACGAGATCGGTGCGGGACCGCCGCTGTCTTACGTCGACGGCGGCGCGTCGTCGTACCCCGGCTTCACGCCGTTGGACGCAGCCTCGCATTCGCGCACCAACGACGCGGGCTACCTCGATTTCGCGGTGAAGCCGATCGATCCCTTGTTCGTCGATGCAGCCGTACGCTTCGAGCATTACAGCGATTTCGGCAGTACCACCCTCGGCAAGATCAATGCCCGTTGGGATTTCTCGCCGCAATTCGCGATCCGCGGCACGGTCAACAACGGCTTCCGCGCCCCGACACTCGCCGAAGAGTACTACTCCTCGACGAACGTCGGGCCGACGACGGCTTTCGTGCAACTGCCGCCGAACTCCCCGGCCGGCAAACTGCTCGGGCTCGGCGACGGTCTGCAACCCGAGAAATCCGTCGACTTCAGCATCGGCTTCGTGTGGCGGCCCATCGAGCACATGAGTGCGACCTTGGATCTCTACCAGATTGGCATCACGAATCGCATCGTCGGCAGCGGCAATGTCTATGGTCAGGTCAATGGAGTGCCGACCGCGGCCTATGCCGGCGTCGGCGCGGCCATCAATGCCTACGCCAACGGCTCCGACGTGATCGATCCCTCCGTGCTCAAGACAGGATCCTACGGTGTCAACGTATTCGCGAACGGCATCGATACGCGGACCGACGGCGCAGATCTCGTGTTCAACTTTCCGTTCACCTACGACTTCGGCAAGGTGACTTATATGGTCAGCGCGAACGTGAACACGACTTCGATCACCAAGTACGCTTCGACACCGGCCAGTTTGACCGGCGCCACATTGTACGATCAAACGGCTTACTCCGAACTGACGACGGCGAGTCCGAAGTACGTGATCAATCTCGGCGCCCTGATCGAGGTTGAGAAGCTGACGGTGAACGTCGCGGAGAAGATCTACGGGCCTACCGCGGATTACGAGAATGACGACGGCGACAACGGACCGGGAACTCCGTATGCGGTCTGCCCGTATGGGGCCTGCACGGGCGCACCGGCTTACTACAAGGACTCCATCGGCGTCACACCGATCACGAACCTGGACATCGGCTACAATTTCACCGACAGCCTGAAGTTCTCGATCGGCGCTCAAAACTTGTTCAATCGTTTCCCGAACAAGTTGAACGGCAACATCCTGGAGCGGGAAATCGCTGCTTCCGACAACGCGGGCGTCACGCAGTACCCGGGCTTCTCGCCATTCGGCATCAACGGCGGGTTCTACTACGTGAAGGCGTCTTATAAGTTCTGATATGCCCCCCCTCGTGTCAGCTGGCGCGAGGGGGTTTCTCAAGGGGATAGGAGCGTAGCGGGTCGGCTAATGGCACAACCCTGCAGATCGTGTTGGGGCTTCCCCCTTAGCGCGGTTTGACCGCAATGACTTCGATTTCCAACAAGGCGCCCGGCGCGACCAGTGCAGCGACTTGGACGGCGCTTCGTGCCGGCTTGTTGGGCTGCTCCGTGGTGCCGAAAAACTTCGTGTACCCGGCCATGAAACCGGCAAAGTCGAGTTTGTTGTCCTTGGCGGGATCCGCGACCATGAACACCGTCATCTTGACGATGTCGCCCATGCCCAAGCCTAAGCGGGCGAGCGTGCCCTTGATCGACGTCAGCGCTCCCGTTGCCTGGGTTTCCATATCGCCGTAGGCCGCTACCGATCCTTTGGCCGCCTCCTTGTTGATCACCGGCGGGAGCGCGCCGCTGACATAAACGGTGTCGAGATCGCCGCGCACGGTCACGGCCGCTGAAATTGGAAAAGGATTATTGTCCGGCAGCGGCAGCCGTGCGACGTCCTCGGCGCCGACGGCGGGATGCGCAGCCACCATCAACCAAGCGCCGGTCGCAGCCAGCGCAGCGGCCGATGGCCGCAGGAATCGAATGCTAATTGTCTCGGTACTCCCTTGCAAGAAGCTCAAGCGTTGTTCATCTGGACGGCGCGTTCGCCAAGCATGCTGATCGTCCGATGCGCGGAAAGCGCGGCGCCCTCCTGCCAGCCGGGTGTCTGGCTCAAATTCGCGGTCGCGAAGTAGATGCGACCGTCGGGGCGATTGAGCAGGGCATAGTCGGCCAGGTCGTTGCCATTCGGCTCGCCCCAAGCCTTGACCCAGGGACCGAGGTTGTAGGGAATCATCGCCCATGTCACGTTGATGCCGTGGCGCAGTGACTGCGACTGGCCGGGGTGCAGCCGCTCGATCGCGGCGCTCGCGCCCGCGATTCGTTCGGCGAGCGGCAGCTCGCCGATGCGCACGGCCGCGTCGCCGTTGGCATAGGTGCCGATCACGATGCCGCTCGGAGCATTGAAGCCGTGGCTCGGATACCAGACCACCGAGGCATCGCCCTTTAGATAGGAAATGCCGCCATAGATCTGCTCGCGCTCCCAAAACCGCGGCGCCTCGAAGGCGACCTTGAGAGAGTGATCGTAGCGCACGCGCTTGAGTGCGGTCTTGACCGGAGCAGAGAAGTCGGCGTCGATTCCGGCGAGGATATTGAACGGCAGCGTCGAGATCACGTAGTCCCCGGCGATCGTGCCACGTTCACCCGTCTTGGTGTCCCGATAGCTGACTGTGACGCCATTCGGTCCTTGACGGATTGCGCTCACCTCTTTTCCGCGCCGAATCTTGTCACCGAGGCGCATCTCGAACGCATGCGGAATGCGGTCCATGCCGCCGACCGGCTGCATCATCGTCGCCTGCCAGTCGATGAACTCGTCGAACAGGATCGCCACCCACAAGTCGGCGTTGAGGAGTTCGTGCATCGGCATCGGATCGACGCTGACGCCCTTTTGGTCGAACGCGCCCGGGACGACCCGGTACCCCGCCCGATCCGAGCCCACATAGGCATAGTTCTTGTCTAGATCGCCGTAGGCACGCACAAACTCGACCATGCGGTCGCGGTCCTCGAGCGTCAATTGATCATCCAGTCGTCCCCGATTGATGGCTTTCGCGAGCAATTCCGACATGTGTCCGCGCGTATCGCTCATGGCCTGGCGGATCCGGAAAGGTTTGCCGCCGTTGGCGCGGTCGGATTGCATGTAGGCGCTGTGACTGAGGTTCACTTCCGTTTCGAGGGCGACGCCGAATTTCCGGCAATAGCCGAGCATGGTCTGGTGATGGCTGGGCAGTCGCGCGGGACCCGCGTTGAAGTACTCCCCGGCTGAGAATTCGCAGGTCTGCAGCGTGCCGTCGGTCATTTCGACCTTCGTTCCACGCCGCACGCTCCAATTGCGGCCGCCGACCCGCTGGCGTGCCTCGACGACGGTGACCTCGTAGCCCGCCTCGCTGAGTTCCCAAGCCGAAACCAGTCCCGCGATACCGGCGCCGAGGATCACGACACGCGTCGCGGGCGTCCGTGAGCGGGCGAGTCGCAGCGGCGCCGTGTAGTCCGGCTCGGCCGCGAGTCCCATGGCGCGCAGCGACGCGAATGCGGCACCGAAGCCGGCGGTCGCGGCCACCGCTTCGATGAATCGTCGGCGGCTCGTCACTGGGCCGGCTCGGCCGCCGGATGCGGCAATCCGGCGACCTGCCGGGCCGTGACGTTCTGTTTGAAGTGATTACCGAAATGCTGGCGAACGTAGTTCACGACGTCGGCGATCTGCGCATCGGTCAGGTGCACCGCGCGAGTTTCTTCCGCTTCGTCCGTCGGCAGTGCAAATGACGGCATGCCATTGCGTCCGCGTAAAACCGTGAGCGCCGCGTATTCCCAGGAAACCAATTTCGGATCGCCGGCGAGCGCCGGATAATGGCCGGCGCCGACCGCGCCCTGGGCCTGGGGCATGTGGCAGCCCTGGCAGATGTGGCTGTAAATCTCCGCCCCGCTCTGCGTCTCGAGTCCCGCCTTGGACGTAAACGCCGAGTCGTCGGCCAGCGCGAGCGACGTCGGGAGGACCATGGCCGCCATCAGCGCGCTGAAGCTCGTGCGGCGGAACCTATAACGGGTGAAAAAAAAGCAGCTCACGCCTTGTCTCCCTGTGCGACGGCGCGCTCATGCAACCGGCCGATGGCATCGAGCGCCGAGGTGACGCCACCCTCCTGCCAACCGCCGACGAACGAAGCGTGTTCCCCTGCGAGCACGATACGATTATCGAAGCGGCACAAGTCATCGTAATGCGCCGCGCGTGACTCCGCGCTCCACATGCCGAAGCAACCCATCGTGAACGGCGAGCGGTGCCAGGCAACCGCCATGCCGTTGTCGAATTCCTTTTGATATTGCGGGTGAATTTGGCTGCCGTATTCCAAGGCCTTGGCGATGCGCTCCTCGGGCGCCATGGAGGTGAACTCCATGGCGTTCAAGCCCCAGATATAGGCACCGAGCAGCACGCCCTTGCCGCTGCTGAAGTAACCGGAATTCGGGTACCCGATGTTCGTAATGGGTAAATCAGTGTAGGTGATGCCGCCGTAAATGTGCTCATCCTCCTCCCAGAAGCGCCGTTTGAACTGCAGCCCGACCTTGATCGCCGAGGCGTAGGGTACGGCGGCGATCGCGCTCGCGAGCGGCGTGCCGACGTTCATCGGAATCTGTGCGAGGATCGACAGGGGAATCGTGCACACACACCAGTCCGCGCTGAGTTTCTGCGGACTACCGGATGCCTGCGTGTCCTCGTAAGTCACCGTCACACCGTGCTCATCTTGATGGATGTCGACGACCTTGGCGTTGTAGCGAATCAACGGGCCCAACTCGCGGCCCCAGGCTTCGCCGATCCGCCCCATGCCACCGACCGGTTGGAATAGTGAGGTCTGCATGTCGTAGTCGTCACCGGCCGAGACGCCTTCCCACAGGCCGGAACTGAGAATGTGCTGCAAACCCATCGGCTCCGAGGGAATGGGGCGCGCGCTCAAGCCACCACCCGGCTTCTTTTTCCAGCCTCGCCGGACACTAGCGGCGTCACTGCTCGTATAGCTGTAGTTCTTGTCGAGCGCACCCCAGTGGCGCAGAGACTCGAGCAGTTTTTCGCGGTCTTCGGTGCTGACCGCCGCATCGAGTTCGCTTTGACGCGTGGCTTTGGCCAACAACTCGGCTACATGTCCCTGGTAGTCGGCTTTGACCTCGCGAAAGCGTTGCGGTTTGCCGCCGAAAGCCTTGCTGCTGTGCAGATAGGCGTTGTAGTTGACTTGAAAGAACGGCTCGAGAGGTACACCCAAGCGCTTCGCATAGCTCAAGATGCCGCGGTGGTGATAAGGAATACGCCAAGGGCCCGGGTTGATGTACAGGTCCTTGTCGAAATGACATTCCTGCGTGAGGCCGCCAAGCTCGGTGTAGCGGTCTCCGCCCCGCAGGGTCCAGTTCCGGCCACCCGCGCGAGCGTTGTATTCGAGCACATTGACCTTGTAGCCCGCGTCGCGCAGTTCGATCGCCGCGGTCATGCCCGCGACGCCGGCTCCCAAAACCAGGACCGAGGCGCCACGTGGCGCACCGTGCAGATCGATCGGCCCTTGGTACGGCGAGTCGGCGGCCAAGCCTAGAGAGCTCATCGCCTGGTACATGGTCGCACTACCGGCGACCGTTCCGATCATGCGCAACAAGTCGCGACGACTCACTCTCGAACCGGTCGAATCAGTTCCCATTGCTACCTCGGGTGTCGGCGCTCCGCGGGCGCGGGCATAACCATATAACGAATAGTTATCACAGAGCGAGTAGCGCAACAAGCCGAAACGCAAGACCTTTTCACCGAGGCTTCCGATGCGTGATCCTGGTGCAATCGCTGCGCCAAACTGGAGCGGGCGCGCGCGGCGGGCGCGCGCAGAGGGCGCGCGCAGAGGAGCGTGTTAAGAAGCGGTTTTCAATGACGCCATGTCGATCACGAAGCGATAGCGTACGTCGGCTTTGAGCAAGCGCGCGTAGACGGTGTTGATGTCCTGAATATTCACCAACTCGATGTCGCTGACGATGTCATGCGCCGCGCAGAAGTCGAGCATTTCCTGAGTCTCGGGCATGCCGCCGATCGCGGATCCCGCGATCCGCCGCCGACCGCCGATGATGCTGTAGCCGGCGAGCGCCGGTTCCAGGGATGTGATCGCGCCAACCAAGGTCATCGTTGCATCGCGCTTGAGCAGAGCGCAATAGGGATTCAAATCGTGGCCGACCGGCACGGTGTTCAAGAGAAAATCGAAGCTCCGCGCATGCTGGGCCATCTGCGCCGCATCGTTTGACAACAGCACTTCATCAGCCCCGAGACGACGGGCATCCACGCTCTTGCCCGGCGACCTCGTGATCATCACCACTTGCGCACCGAGCGCGTGTGCGAACTTGATGCCCATGTGACCGAGGCCCCCGAGCCCGATGATGCCGACCTTTTGTCCCGGACCGACGCGCCAATGTTTGAGCGGCGAATAGGTCGTGATGCCGGCGCACAACAGAGGGGCGGCGGCGGCCAGATTCAGATTCGCGTCGATGCGCACGACGAAGCGTTCCGCGACGACGATCTGCTCGGAGTAGCCGCCGAAGGTCAATTCCGTACCGCCTCGTTCCGTGCCGTTGTAGGTAAGCGTCGCACCCAGCTCGCAGTATTGTTCCAATCCTTCCCGGCATGAGGTGCAGGTGCGGCATGAGTCCACCATGCAGCCGACGCCCGCGTAATCCCCGACCCGGAAATTGCTGACCTGCGCGCCGACCCGCAGGACGCGACCGACGATCTCGTGGCCGGGAACCATGGGGTAGAGAGCATTCCCCCAGTCATTGCGCGCTTGATGCAGATCGCTGTGGCATACGCCGCAATAGAGGATCTCGATTTGCGCATCGAGCGGCCCGGGCTCGCGCCGTGTCAGCGAAAACGGTGCCAATGGGGCGACGGCACTGTGCGCCGCATAAGCCTTGATCCCGGTCGTCATGGGCATTCCTTTACAGAGCAAAAATAGCTGCTAAAAAGCGAAGAGCGATTCGGCTCGCGGTACTACCAGATCAAATCGTCGGGGACCACGAAGGCCGCATAGGGGTCATCGGCGGCGCTCGCCGGAGCGGAACTCGCAGCGGCGCCGGAATGGACGAAGATTCGCTCGTCGCGCTCGTGCACGCGCGCGGCGATCTCGGGCGGTAGCAAGTGATAACGACCGTCGAAGCGCAGGATCAGCAGTTCACCCCGGCCGAGCAGCAGGCGCTGTGCCGGGTCGATCCGAATCTGCCGGATTTTCGTGGCGTCCAGAAAATTGTATGCCTCGCCATCGACCGGCCGCGCCACCACGTGCCGCTCGATCAGCTGTTTGATCTCGGCATGTCGCGCGCGCTTTTCCGCCTTCGCACGTTGTTTCTGGTTGGCGGCCAGGTCTCGTGCGATCTTCGCAGCCTGTGCGCTGTGCGCGGCGGACGTGGGATTCGTGCGCGCATGCGACTGTTGCACGGCTTGCGGCGGCTGCGGCTGCCTGGCCGGCGCTGCCGGCGGCGGCGCCTGCTTCCCCCGCGGCACTTGAGACTGCGGTTTGTGCGGCTGACGCTGCGGACGCTCGCGCCGCTGTTGCTGGCGCTCTGCCTCGTTGACCTGGGCTTTGTTGACCAGACCCAGCTGCAGCAATTGATCCCGGAGTGATGAACTCATGGCGATGCGCTCACCGCGGCTCAGGCCGTCGGTACGAAACCCTCGTCACCGTGAAAAGTGCGTTCGAAGCGCAGAAATCCGTAATAGCCGCAGGTGTTGCCGTAGGGATATTTCCGGCACACGGCGGGACGCGCGCTGTAGACCGTGCACTGCCGCTTGCTGCGGTCGAAAAAACGGCAGACGGTTTTGTATACCGTATCCTTGTGATGCCGCAGAATCTGCTCGCTGACGTCCTTCGTCTCGTAGCGGTACGTGAAGCGCTTGCGCGCAGCGCGCACCGAGATACCGAAATGTCCCGCAAGGCGCTCGATGTCCTTGGCGGTGACCTCGATGCGCGAGTGGCTGCAACAATAGCCGGGGCACTTCAGACAATCGAAACTCATTGGCAGACCCTGACCCCCATGCAAATATTATACGCGTAGACGCTCAACGCAGCTGACTGTCCTTGCTGCCGCGACGATTGTAGCCGGCGAACTTCGCGCCCTCCGTATCGTGTTCCGACTGACAGCGCACGCACATCCGCACGCCGGGAATTGCCTCACGGCGTGCCGCGGGAATTTCCGCGCCACATTCTGCGCAGTGGGGCAGAGATCTGCCCTGCGGTAATTGACTTTGCACGCGACGAATCGCGTCCTTGACCGTTGCGTCGATCTGGTCCTGTACCGCGCCGTCGCCGGCCCAACCCGTTGCCATGCTGCGCTCCTGCTTGCCGCACTTCCGACAGTATACCGAACCCACCGCGCTGTCTTGATATCATGGCGATGGCGCAGGCGAAGCCTGCATGCGAGGCGAAATGGCATGAGAGCATTGGCGATGGGCTTGCTGCTGCTCGTGGCCGGAGTGCTCACCGTTTCCCTGTTGCAGCGCTACCGGCAGCGTAACGCCATCGATGTGCCGATCTACGCTAATTTGCAGCAGATCGAGGTCGAACATCGGGCCGCGAAACTCTCCGGCCCCTTGTTTCTCCTCGGCGCCGGCGCCGCCGGCGACGTGAGCGGCATGCCGACCCGAGACCCAGGGTTTCCGAATGCCTGGCTGGCCGCGGACAAGACGCTGCCGGGGGGAGCGGTCTATCTCGTGCCCCGCAATGCCGCACTCTCGGCGCCGTGCGCAAGAGTGCAGCGCTTGCTGTCGGCTCTCGCCGACACCCGGCCCGTCTCGCCGCTCGTCCGGGATTTTCTTTCGCGCCATTGCGTCGCCTGAGCGGGGCGCCCCGCCCGCACGAACTCGTGCCCGAATCAGGCTGCGCTCTGTCGTCCCAAGTTCAGGCCCGTGCGCGCAATCCAATACCGGTCGCGCAGCCAGGCCGCGCGGCGCGCGCACCAGAGAATCAGCGTCGTGTGCAGATCGGCAACGGGCGCCGCATAGGGCAGGAAATAGCTGTAGCCAGGCAGTTCCTTGGAGCCATGCAGACCCCAGGCGCCGAGCCGCGGACTGAACTCCACGTGCTCGAGTTCCATGGCATTGAGCCGGCGGCATAAATCGGCGCCGTTTGGAGTCTCTGCGCGAATCGGCAGCAAGATCGTCGCCAGATAGCCGGCGCCCGCGATCGGATGCGGGACCGCCGTGTTGACTTGCAGCAAGGCGGTGTCCGCGTCCGGATCGATGTTGCGCGACGGGCAGTCGCCGCTCATCGGAAATTCCGCCCAGACCGATGTCGCATCGTGGGCGGCCGCGAAGCCCCGCTGCCGCAAGATCTCTGCCGCCTGCTCCAGCGCCGCGGGTTCAATAGGCTCTTTCCAGTGGGGCGGCATGGCGTGATGGACGCGTTGTTGCTCGAGCGAGGTCGCCGAACTGGCCGCGAGCAGGATCGATCGGCCGATCGGCAATTGCGCGCCGAAGGCGTTCAAAATCGTCTGCGTCACGAAATGCACCGCCGATTCGTTCGCGAACAGGGACACGTGGGCCTGCTGCCGAATGCGACCACCGTGAATCTGAAAGGCGCCGTGCACCGCGAGCGCGTTGAGCCGCTGGACGCCCGTCGCATGCAGATTCGGCAGCCCGGGACCGCCGTGCTCGGCGACGATTTCCGCGATCCCGACGACCCGCAGACCATTGCGTGTCTCGTCCACGGGGCGAATGCGCAGCGTACTCGTACCGACGTTGCCGGGATGCACGAGCCGATAGCCGCCGTCGATGCGCTCGAGCGGGTGCGAGCCCAAGGCCCGGTGTAGACGCTGTTCGACTTCGCTGGACAAGCGGCTTACGCGATTAGGCCGGAGGCGCGGCCACGCCTGGTAGAACCTTGAGTACGAAGACGAGTTGCGCCCCTTCGCCGGCGCTCGTGCTCATCTCTCGGGTCAAGACCTGCATCAGGTGGTCCAACTCGCCCCAGAGCTGGGTCGAGAGCGAATTGCTGCGAACGACGAGGGCCGGATCGGCCTTGATGCGATCGATGAACGCCCGGATGCGCGTACGATAATCGGCGACCAAGGGATACATGCTGATTTCGACAGCAGCGCGCATGCACGCGAGCATAGCACAGCATGCCGTGATCACCGCCGCGGGCGGATACACAGCGGGATCGAGGGCGGTGAGCGGATCGAGCCGCGATGCCAGCCAGCTCAGGGCTTCTTGCAACAGCGCGAGCCAGAGTGTCCCCAGTTCCATCGCGACGGCATACCGCGCGATGTCCTAGGAAGCAATCGTCGCCGCCAAGGCGGCTTCGAAGCCTCGATGGTTCGCCCGCAAGGCTCGGATCTCGGCCGCGCTCCACTCGCGCCGCAGCCGACCGTCGAGCAAGAGGCCGGCACGGTCCGCCTGATGTTCGACGATGTCGATGGCATGCGTGGCGAGCAGCAGGCTCGCGCCGGCCGCAAGGCGATTGCGCAGATGGCCTTTGAGGACCACGGCGCTGGCCGGATCGAGTCTATTGAAGGCCTCGTCGAGAACGATCAGGCCGGGATCGCCGACCAGGGCAAGGAGGATTGCGAGCTTCTGACGCGTGCCCAACGACAAGGTATCGACGAAGGATTCGAGGTACGGCAAGAAGCGCAGTTCTTCGGCCAAGCCCATCAGGTCGGCGCCGACCCGCGGCAAGCCCTTCGCGTACGCATGGATTTCCAGGCACTGCCGCGCCGTCAGCAGTGCGGGCAGCGCATCCGGCGCACAGCCAAACCCGAGCCGATGCTTTGCTGCGAGCGGATCGCTCGACAAGTCATGCCCCGTGATCGCAATCCGTCCGGCCGCGGGCCGCAGACGACCCGCCACACAATCGAGCAGCGTACTCTTGCCGCAACCATTCGGACCCAGCAAGGCATACCATTGGCCGGGCTCGATCGAGAACGAGACCTCGCTGAGTACCGTCTGTCGTCCATAGCCTGCGCGCAATCCGTCGAGCTGCAAGGCCGCGACGCTCATGGTGCACTTCGGCGGCGAGTCGCGAGCCAGCTGAGGCCGACGGCGAGCGCCGTGCACAGCGCCCAAAGCGCGAGACTCCGTTGCCAAGCGTCGCGCAGTGGCATGCCGGCGACCCAGACCAAATCACCCCAAACGCCGGTGAGTGCGGCGAGCGCGAGGAATGTCCGTCCTAGCAGCGCACGGCGCAGCACCGCCAGGCGCAGCGGCACGGGCTGCAGCCAGCGGTAACTGCAACGGCCGACCGCATGGAGGCTGACCAGCAGCAGCATCAGCGCGCCGCTCGCGGCCACGACCCCGAGCAGCAACAGGGCCGCATCGGCGTTCGTGCCGAGCGGTACCGCGAATAGGACCGGCACGATGGCACGTACAACGACTTTGGGCCGCAAGGTCGCGAAAAGCCGACGCGTCGGCCACCGTCCCAGACCCGCCAAAGACGCGCGGGGCAGCGGCGGTCCGCGGCGGCGCCGATGCGGGACGTAGCGCGATCCGGGCGGCAGATCCTCATCGCGGCCCGGCGGAATCAGATAGCTCGACAGCGCGCCGAGGAGGACCGCGACTGCCAGACTGCCCGCGGTGCTCGCCAGACCCTGCCAGGCGCCGACCTCACGAAACCCGGCTACGCCGAGCAGGCTCACGCAGGCGAGGGTGAGGGCGGCGAGCAACAGCAAGGCGGGCGTCAGTTCGAGCAGGCGCGCCTCGAGAAACGCCGGACCGCGCGCTGATCCCAAGGCGGCGAGCCAGGAGCGCGCGGCGTCGGCACGCACCACCGCGCGCCGCCGGCTGACCAGCACCAGTGCGATCCCAAAAGCCGCTGCGTCGAGCGTGAGCCCGTGGTTGCTGCACCACTGACCAGCGGCGATCAAGGCCGGCAGCGAAACGCGCGCGAGCAGCGTGACGGCGCACACCCAGAGCGCGATCAGCGCTGCAACGAAACGCCGGTCGCGTCCTGTGCGTCGCCGCCAACGATTGCCGACGGCGTAATACGCGGCCAACAGACGCGGCGTCGCGGCGAGCCAATGTCTGCGATGTTCCGGCACGCCGTGCTGCGCTCCGCCCTACTCGACGATGCCCAGTGCGCAGCCGAGCCACAGGGCCAGCATCCCGAGCGAGCGGCGCAGATCGTTCAATTGCATAGTTCGAGAGAATACACTGCGGGCAAGCAAGGGAGGAAAACGCAGATGAAACCACTGGTTGCCTTGGTCACGGGCGCGTCGCGCGGCATCGGCCGTGTGATCGCCGAACAGCTCGCGACGCGCGGCGTCCGGGTCGCGCTTCACTATCGCCGCAACTCGGCAGCGGCAGCCGAGGCGCTGGCCGCCCTGCCCGGCTCGGGCCATGCGTCATACGCCGCGGATCTTGCCGACCCGGAGGCCGCGGCGCGGCTGTGGCGGGACGTGAGCGAGCAACTCGGCGCGATCGACATTCTCGTCAACAATGCGGGAATCTATACGTTCCATTCCCCGCTGACGACGTCGCTCGCCGACTGGCATGCCGCTTGGGCTGAAACGCTGGCGACCAATTTGCAAGGACCCGCGATTCTTTCAGTGTTGGCGGCACAGGCCATGTCGGCCAGAGCGGAGGCCGTCGACCCGGCATTCGGCCGCGGCCGCATCGTCAATATATCGTCGCGCGGCGCGTTTCGTGGCGAACCCGATGCCCCGGCCTACGGCGCCAGCAAGGCGGGCCTCAATGCGATGTCGCAATCTCTGGCAAAGGCGCTCGCGCCACGGGAGATCTATGTGTACTGCATCGCCCCGGGCTGGGTCGAGACCGAGATGGCGCGCGAACACCTCGCGGGACCGGAGGGCGCGGCCATTCTCGCGCAGCACCCGCTGGGCAGGGTCAATCGCAGCGACGAAATTGCACATACGGCCGTGTACTGTGCGCTCGCGGCGCCGGCGGCGATGACCGGAGGCGTGATCGACGTGAACGGTGCCAGTTACTTGAGAACCTGATTTCCGGCGGGCGGGTGTCCCGAGGCGCGCAGCGCGAGCACCGCTTCGCGGTGGTCGCGCCAAACGCGCTCCCATTCGAGCATGAACCAAGGCGTGAATCTCGCGGTGCCCTGGTCTGCGAGTTCCTCGCTGAGCCGTTCGGGGCTGACCCAGCGCCACGCGGCGATCTCGCTGTGGTCGATTCGCGGCGGCTGATCCGTGACTCCGATGAATACCGAACAAAGCTCGTTCTCCGAGCCGGCGGTCTGGAACGCAACTTGGTATTGAAACTTGTAGAGAAACTGCAGCCGACAGCTGAGCCCGAGTTCCTCGCGCAGACGGCGCGCAGTCGCCACGGCGATGCTCTCGAAGCGGCGCGGATGGCTGCAGCAGCTGTTCGACCAATAACGCGGCCAAAGGCGCTTGGACGCCGCGCGTTGCTGGAGGAGCAGTTCGCCCCGCCCATTGAAAATCAGCAGCGAAAACGCACGGTGCAAGATACCGCCACCGTCATGGCACGAGCGTTTGCTCAGATGACCCACTTCGTTGTCGGCCGGATCGACGAGAATCAACATGTCCGAATCCGAGCGACTCTCGATCGGATCGCGAACCTGAACATCGAGCATCATGACCACCCCGCGATACCTGCGACGTTCGGCCGAACCTCTCCCGGCCGCCGCGCGTTTGACAAAATCTGGTTTCGATCATAGCGGCTTCCCGCTGCGGTTCGCCAGAGCGGCAGCAGCTGGTACGCATTCATAGCAGCCCCCTTGAGTCGAACCAGGCAATCGCATCCTCGAATGCCGCGACCGGCGGGCGCCAGCGATACCCGAGCTCGTGCCTGGCCTTGTCGCTCGCGAAGTACATGCGCTTGCGCGACATGCGCAAGCCTTCGAGCGTGAGCCGGCCGCTGCGACCGGAGAGGGCTGCATAGGCCTCGGCAACATAGGCCATGGGCAACACGGCCGCATAAGGCAGGCGGATCCGCGGCGGCGGCCGCCGCACGAGCGCGGCGATGGCCACGAGGATCTGCTGCAGGGTCAGGTCCTCGCCGCCCAAAATATATCGCTCACCGATGCGACCGCGATCAAAGGCAAGCAAATGTCCGGTCGCGACATCGTCCACGTGCACGACATTGAGGCCGGTGTCGACATAAGCGGGCATACGGCCGGCAGCGGCGTCGAGGACGATGCGCCCGGTCGGCGTCGGTTTGATGTCGGCGGGACCGATCGGCGTCGATGGGTTGACGATCACGATCGGGCTGCCCGCACGCGCAGCCTCGAGCGCAACTTGCTCGCCGAGATACTTGGAGCGCTTGTAATGGCCGATCATTTGCGCAAGGGCGACCGGCGTGGCTTCGTTGCCCGGTGAGCCATCGGTGGGGATACCGATGGTCGCGACGCTGCTCGTGTAAACGATCCGCTCGACGCCGGCGGCTCGCGCGGCGCCCAAGATATTGCGTGTCCCATCGACGTTCGTCCGATACAGCGCGCCCCAATCGCGTGCACCCAGCCGGTAGTCGGCCGCAACATGGAACAGCGCACGGCAGTCTTGCAAAGCGCGCACCAGGGACTCGGGATCCGTAAGGTCCCCCGCGGCGACGTCGACGGGGAGCGCTGCGATGTTGGCCCGCTCGGAGCCCGCGCGTGCGAGCACGCGCACCTGCCAGCCGGCCGCAAGCAGAGCCCTTGCGACGGCGGCTCCCACGAAGCCCGTGGCTCCGGTCACGAGCGCCTTCAAGCCGACTCCGCGTCGGTACCGGGCGGCAGCCGCCAGCCCAACGCGGCGACCCTGCCGAGGGTGTGCGTTGCCGCTCGATAACGCCGGGCGAGACCGAGCAAGGGCGCAATCTCGCCGGGTGCTCGAACGAGTGCACCGAGCAAGCGACCGATGCGCACCTCGCCGCCATGGCTCGCCGCCATGACGGCCGCAGGCAGCACGTCGGCGGCCGCATCGACGATCACGCGCACCACGAGGAAGGGAACACACCCCTCGGACGCGGCCCGACCGATCGCGAAACTTTCCATGTCGACCGCCAGGGCGCCGCTGGTGCGAAAAGCCAGCGCTTTGGCGGCGACCGAACAGAGCGCCTCCGGCGTCGTCAACAAGCTGCCCTCAGTGATCGGTGCTCGTCCGGCGAGCTGTGCGGCAAGCGCGGAGCGCCAGATCGCCGACGGCAACACAAACGCGCCATCCGGGGCGAGTACTCGGCTCGCGAGCACCAGATCCCCGGCCCGCAAACGTGGGTCCAAGCCGCCCGCGACACCCCAGCTGATCAGGCCGCCGGCACCCGCCGCAAGGAGTGCCCGGGCGGCACGGGCCGCGGCCTCCTGGCCCATGCCGCTGATCGCTACCAGCGTGCCGTCCGCGAGGCGCTGGCGAGACCCTTCTGTGCGGGCCGTGCGGCCGAGGATCTTGGCCTCCGGTGCTAGCGCCGCGACGATCCCGACCGCGGCCAAGGGCCGCGTCTCAATGCGGCGCGTACCGTTTGAGAGTCGCGCGATGCGCGGCCAGGGCCCATAGCGGGAAGAAGGCGGAATAGCCGTGATAACGAAGATAAAACACGCGCGGAAATCCCGGTGCCGTGAAACTCGGGTCCCGCCATAGGCCGTGCGCCTCCTGGCGCTGCAGCAAGTAGCTCACCGCGCGCCGCGACGCATCCGAAGTGCCCTCGCCGACGGCGTTGAGGCCGAGCAAGGCCCACGCCGTCTGGTAAGCGGTACTCGCCATGCACGCGACCTCGGGCGCCGCCGACAAATATGAATCGTTACTCTCGCCCCAACCGCCATCCTCGTTTTGGCGGGCCTTCAGCCAGGAGACGGCGCGCCGCACGCTGGGGTCTTGGGCCGTCAAGCCGGCCTGACCGAGCGCGGTGAGTACCGACCAAGTGCCATAGACATAATTCGTGCCCCAGCGGCCGAACCACGAGCCATCGTCTTCCTGTTCGCGGCGCAGATAGGCGATCGCCCGCGCGAGGGGCTCGCGGTCCTGCGAGCGGCCGACTCGCGCCAGCAGCGTGACGACGCGTGCGGTGACATCGCTGGTCGGCGGATCGAGCAAGGCACCGTGATCGGCGAACGGGATGGCGTTCAGATAGTACGCAGTGTTGTCGACGTCGAACGCGGCGAAGCCGCCGTTGCTGCTCTGCATGCCGACCAGCCAATCGAGCGCGCGCTGCAGGCTGTCCCCGTAGCGCTGTTCGTCCGCGGCCTGATGCATCGCCCAGGCGACCACGGCGGTATCGTCGAGATCGGGATAATGGCCGTTCGCGAACTGAAATGGCCAGCCGCCGCCGCTAAGATTCGGGCGCCTCACCCGCCAGTCGCCCGGCTCGTCACGCAACTGCTTCAGCTTGAGCCAGTCGAGCGCGCGCGCCGCCGATTTGCGCGAGCCGTTGCAACCGGTTTCCTGCAGCGCGAGTGCGGCAAGGCCGGTGTCCCAAATCGGCGATACGCAGGGCTGACAATAGGCGCTTGCGCCGTCGATCACGAGCAGCTTTTGCAGGGCCTTCTTGGCAGTCATGCGTCGCGGATCGTCGGGCGGACGACCCAGCAGAACCATCACTTCGAGCGCGTTGACCATGGCCGGAAAAATCGCGCCCAGACCGTCTTCGCCGTTCAAACGCTCGTCGATCCAGCTTTCCGCGCGCCGCGTCGCCCGCGTGCGCACGGCTTTCGGGACCAGCGGGTCGATCAGTCGCCCGATGCGATCCAGCACGAGAAAGACACGCGGCAGCCAGCCGCCGCGCAGGCGCACGTCACGGAAATAATCACGCTCCTTCTCGGGGGCGGTGACGAACAATTCGCGTATTTGCACCCGCCGCGGATTCTTGGCGAGCGGTTTGTAAGTGCAGAGGATGAACAGCGGCACCATGACCGTACGCGACCAATACGAGACCCTGTCCAGATGGAACGGGAACCACCGCGGCAGCAGCATGATCTCGACCGGGATGTAGGGAACGCCACGCCAGGGGAGCTGGCCAAACAGTGCAAGCGCGATGCGGGTGAACACATTGGCGCGCGCGGCACCTCCGCGGCTCAGGATCGCATGGCGCGCGCGGCGCATGTGCGGCGCATCCGGGTCGTCGCCCGCGAGCTTGAGCGCGTAATAGGCCTTGACCGAGCAACTCATGTTGAAGTCGCCATCCGTGTAGAGCGGCCAACCGTCATGCTCCGCCGTCTGCCGCGAGCGCAAATAAGCGGCGAGCTTCGGCTCGAGAGCGGGGTCGATCTCATCGAGGAAGTGCATCATCATGATGTACTCGGCCGGAATCGTGCAATCCGCCTCGAGTTCGAACAACCAATGGCCATCGGCGTGTTGCCGGTGCAGCAGCGCATCGCGTGCGGCGGCGATCGCCGCATCGAGACTCGCGGCATCGACGCTGTCGACCGCAACCAGGCCACGTTGATCTTGCCGGGCTGCCGCGGCTGAGTTAATCATCGGCGCGCATGTCCGTAGGTAACGGTTCGCTCCGCTGCATCGCTCGGCACGTCCCGATCCGCGGCCGGCGGCACCGCGTGCAGCTCCCCGCGATGCCTCCGCAGGGCGCCGAGCTGCGCGAGCGGCAACCCGCGCCCGGCGTAGCGGAACATCGCCCGCAGCAGCCAGTTGCGCCGCAATCCGATATCCGTGCAGATGCGCGTCATGGCCACCGCCGAACGGGCAACCTTGACCTGGTTGCCTGCCGTATAGCGCGGATTTTCTTCGATCTTGCGCAAGGTGAGCACCGCGAGCCCGACCGCCCAGAGCAAAAAGCGGCGGATTCCCGGTTCATTCGCGGGAATGAGCAGGGTGTACTCCAGGGCATTGCGCAAATGCGCATGGGCGATGCCGACCAACTCGCGCAGGCCCGCCGCGAAACGCGGATCGTGAGGTTCGGGCGAAACGTCGGCGAGGTCGACGCCATAGCGACTGAAGATGGACTGGGGAAACCAGCATACACCGCGGCTGCGATCCTCCCAGACGTCCTTGAGGATATTGGTCATCTGCAGGCCTTGCGCAAAGGACTCGGCCAGCGATTCCAGTTGTTCCCGGTGGCGGGCGATTGCCGGCGAATGACTACAGAACAACTCCGTGAGCATTTCACCGACGACGCCGGCGACGTAATAGCAATAATCGTCGAGGTCGCTCATGCGTGGCAGACCACGCAGACTCGCGTTGAATTGGAAGTGCGGCATACCGTGGCACATCAGTTCCACGCAGCGTTCGATCGCTTTTCGCTGCACCGCATCAAAACTCATCGTGACGGCAATGACCCGCTCCATGTTGATGACCAAATCCCGTTCCGCCGGCAAGGTACGATCGGAAAACAAGGGGGCGAGATCACGGACCAGGGCTGCCGCGTCGGCGCGCCCCGCCACCGCTTCCTTGAACCGATGCATGAGGGCGATCGTCTCCGGCGGCGAAACGGCGGGCTCGTCCTCGATCGTGTCGGCAATCCGGCACAACAAGTAAGCATTGGTCACCGGGGAGCGCAGCGACGCGGGCAACTGCGGAATGGTCAACGCGAAGGTTCGCGAAACGAACGGGAGCGTTTGATTTTGATAGTCTTCGGCGGTCTGAGGGGCGGTCATCCGGCGAGTATATCGTGTTGCTGGTGACTCGCTAGCCCCGCGCGAGGGGCCTGCCATCACCTCTAGGATCGCTTAGCGTTGCGTGAACGCATCACTGCGAGTCGTCCCGACGGATGTGCGTGGCGCGGCCATCCCCGGCGAGCCTCGAACTAGGTTACACTCGTGGTGTTACAAGACACTCGACCCGGGCGCGTGGCGCATAGGATATGCCGCTCATGACGGAGCCGATGACGACCGACGGATGGAACCGCACTGCAACGTGCGCACCGAGTTCTTGATCGGCGGCCCTCTCATGCTCGTCAACTCCACCCAATCCCTGATTCTGACCGCACCGGCCGACCGCCCGGGTGCGCGCCTCGGCACGACCGGTTTTGCGGCACGCGGCAACGGTTCTTCGCTCGGCGGCGAGCCCCTCGACGTGAGTTGGACCGAAGTCGACGGTGCCGAGGGTTTTGCCGCGGATGTCAGCCCGGACGCTGCGATGCCGGTTCAGCAATCGAGCGCCGGCAGCGCCGCGCGTGGTTTCGCCACCCTGGATCGGGCGCAGCAGTACCTGCTGCCAAGCACCCTCGCTTCGGCCGCCAAGGGCACCTATCTCGACGTTCACGCCTGATTCCGCCCCGCTCGGGCGCATCCGCCGAGTGCGTTGCAGCATTACGATCCCGACAAGCTTTGCTGTCCTTATGTACGCTAGCGTACCGAAGCTGCGCATGCAGCCCTGCTTAATACTCCCAGTTTAATGCAGCTCGACATCCTCTTGCGGCTCTTGGGAGTTCGGGAATGATTCGATCCGTTGGCGGCGATGGACAGAGCTCGGAGCGACGGACGGCCGCGCGCGAACTCGAAGCGCAACTGGTGCGGCACATCAACGAGGTGCTGGCGGCGACGGTGGAGCCGGTCGCGCAGGCCAAGATGCGACCGTTGCAGGCAAAGATCGCTCAATGCATTGATGCGCTCGACCACGTGAGTCGCAAGCTTGCGTCGGAATCGGAGTGCCGCCGTCGCCTCGAAGCCCAGGTCGCCGAAGTCGAAGCGGCGCTGACTCAAACCCGCGCAACGCTCGCGGGCGCGCAGGCGCAGGAGCGCCGCGCCCGTTACCTGGCGATGCACGATTCGGTCACATCCCTCCCCAACCAGCGCTTTTTGCGAGAATCCATCGATTCTGCGATTGCTGCGAGCGGCGGGGCGCCGCCGGTCATGGCGCTGTTCTATCTCGATCTCGACGGTTTCAAGTCGATCAACGATGAGTTAGGTCACGGTAGCGGCGATGATTTGTTGCGCACCGTTGCGGCACGACTGCGGCGTGCGGTGCGTTCCGGCGATATCGTGAGCCGCCTGGGTGGTGATGAGTTCGCCTGTTTGTTGCCCGATCTCGATGCACCGGAACAGCTTGCGGAAGTCGCGCGCAAATTGCTCGCCGTCGTGTCCGCACCGCACACGCTCGGCCAATTGACGGTCAGTGTGCGCGCGAGCATCGGCATCGCCACTTGCCCGCTGCATGGCACGACCACGGACGCGTTGCTCACGGCGGCGGACAGCGCGATGTATCTGTCGAAGCGGGCCGGCTCGGGATTTGCGTTTTTCGATGCGACCGTCGCCGTAAATGACCGCCGCAAGACCTCGCGCGATCGCCAGCCACTGCGGCTCATCGATTGAACGCAGCCTGAAGCCGCCCCCTGCATCCAAACAACGGCCGGTCTCGTATGAGTCCGGCGATAGAACCGGTTTGCCCTGGCGTGATTTCAATTAAAGGGGAAGTTCATGCGGAAGTACCAGTGGACCATTGCAGCCGCCTTGGGGCTGCCGCTCGTTGCCTTTGCCTCGAGCCATCGCGAGGCGCCGAATATCACGCGCTATCCGACGCTCGATGCGACCGATCTGTACCTGTTCAACAGCTATGAAACCGGGCGCGCGGGCTACGTGACGATCCTCGCGAACTACATCCCTCTGCAAGATCCCTACGGAGCACCGAACTACTTCGCGCTCGATCCAGCCGGTCTTTACGAGATCAAGATCGACAACACCGGCGATGCGGTCGAGGATCTGACCTTTCAGTTTCAATTCACGAATACGCTCGGCAACAACAACGCCGGCATCGCCTTGACCGTCCCGGCAACGGGCAGCACCGACAGCATCCCGATTCCGCTGAAGCAAGCCGGGACGATCAGCGCCTCCAGCAACGCGAACTTGAACTTCAACGAAACCTACACTTTGACCGTGGTCAGCGGCCCCGCGCGAACGGGCACGGCGACCCCGGTGACCAATACGTCGACCGGCAGCACGACGTTCACGCGACCGATGGACAACATCGGTGAGAAGACTTTCGGGTCGCTTGCCGGTTACGCCGCCTACGCAGCCCAGTACATCTACACGATCAACATCCCGGGCTGCAGCGCACCGGGCCGTGTCTTCGTCGGTCAGCGGCAAGAAGGCTTTGCCGCCAACCTCGGCGAGATCTTCGACCTCGTGGATTTTGTGCCGATCGAGGGTGACGTCAACGCCACCTACAATCCGGCTCCGGGCACGGCGTTTCCGGGCGGTATCACGCAAAGCGCGAGCAACAACCAGTTGGCGCACAAGAATGTCACGACCCTCGCGCTCGAAGTGGCCGCCGCGTGCCTCAAGGGTACCGGTAACGGCGTGATCGGTGCCTGGACGAATGCGAGCACGCGTCAAGTCCGCATCTTCAACGAGAACCCGACCTTCGCCAAACCCGAGGTCAACGGCGGGGCGTGGACCCAGGTCTCGCGCCTCGGCATGCCCTTGGTCAACGAGCTCGTGATCGGACTGCCAGACAAGGATGCATTCAATGCGAGCGCACCCGCGAACGATGCGATCTTCCTGAAGTATGTGACCAATCCGAGCCTGCCTGCCCTGTTGAACACCTTGTTCCTCGCTCCCGTCAACGCAGCCCTCGGCGCGACGCTCACCAACCTCGCGCCGAACAATTTCCCGCGCAACGATCTGGTCGCCGCCTTCCTGACGGGCTTCAAGGGACTCAATCAGCTGAGCACCGTGACTCCGTCGGAGATGTTGCGCCTGAACACGGCAGTCGCGGCAACGCCGGCTGCGAGCCAGAATCCGCTCGGCGTCGCGGCCGGCGATCTCGCCGGATTTCCGAACGGCCGCCGCCCGGGGGACGATGTGGTCGACGTCGCGCTGCGCGTCGTCATGGGCGCGCTGTGTTACCCGCTGCCCATCGGTACGAACGGCGCACCGACCAATCTCGGTCTGTGCACGCCCGCCAATGCCCCGGTCGGGGCTGCCGCGTTCACCGATGGCGCACCCATCAGCGCCGCGAGCTTTGGCACCGCCTTCCCCTATCTGAACACTCCCTTGCCGGGCTCACCGCTCGGCGCGCAATGAGGACCGATCATGAGCAAGCTCGTCAATCACGGCAAAGCGTTGGCGGCGGCCGCATTAGCCGCCGCCTTGATCGCCGGCTGCGATAGCGGTGCGACGACGCATACCGAACCGGTGCCGACCTCGCCGCCGAGTTCGACCATCGACTTCACGGTGTTCGCGACCCAGGCGTTCTCGAACAGCGCCAATTCGACGCCCGTCGCGATCAATAACCTGACATTCAATTTCGATGCGAACGACGACCCGACCGCATTCGAAACCTTGATCGCCGCGGGCAGCTTTTAAGACAGATGCGCAGATCACCCGAAGCTGCGCACCGCGCTCGCGCACAGTGCGATACCGAGCAGTGTCATCAGCACCGCACTGCCGATGGGCAGTAGCTTGGCCCAGCGAGCTGCGGTGCGCGGACCGCGAAAGCGATTGCGCGCGTAGAGGAACGCGAGTCCCACGAGCGTCAGCGTAATCGCCAATCCGCAGCTGAAGGCGACGACGAGCAGCATGCCCAACGCGGTCTTGCCGAGTGCAACCGCGGCCAGGAGGATCACCATCGCCGAAGGACACGGCACGAGTCCGCCGGAAATACCGAGCGCCAAGAGTCCGCGCCAGGTGATCTTTTCACCCGCCGCTCCAGGCGGTAGATGCGAGTGCAGCCTGCCCCCGTGCGCATGCACGGTCGCATCGAGTGGCCGGAACTCCCGGGACGCCAACAGCGCCCGACCTTGGGGCGCGACACCGGCCGCAACCGGATAGAAGGCCGGCGCCCGGTCGAACGCGAGGCGGGTCCGCTGGAAGATGAGCACGGCGCCCATGATCAGCACCAAGAGCGCGCAGATCAGACTCAAGATCGGAAACAAGCGCTCGGGAACGATGTAGCGCGACGCGTACAGCGTCGCGAACCCGAGGACGAAGACTCCGGCCGTATGCGTGAGGGTCACGGTCAGCCCGAGGAACACGGCGTGTCGCGGCGTGCCGCGCGAGCCGATCAAGTATGCCCCGACGATGGTCTTGCCATGGCCCGGCGAGAGCGCATGGACGGCGCCGAGCAAGATGGCGCCGAGGAAAGCAAAGGCCACCACACCGGGCGCGAGCGTCGCAGCGGAGATCGACCCAACCAGTTCTTTGGTCTTGCGCTCGATCCAGGCGACCTCGAAGCCCCCGCTGCTGCGCGAGTCGCTAGCAGCGGGCGGCTTCGCGCCCGCGCTCCCGGGGCGCGCGCCGAGCGGCTTGGCCCCCGCCGGTACCGCGCCAGCGCTGACGCGCAAGTGTACGGTGCGCTCATCGAGCGGTCCGGCCGCGGGCAAGGTTTGCAGAGCTTGGGTCAAGGCACCAGTCAGCGAGGAGTCGAACGCATTGGTATCGTAGGCGCTCAGGCCGGCGGCCGGTTCGACCACGATCTCGTGCCAACCCATCGCGCCGGAATAGTTATCGTTGCGCAATTCAATGTGATGCGCACCGCCGTCGGCGAGCGCGGCGGCCGCGCGAAACTCGACCTCGACCCGCAGCGAGAAGCCGCCTTGCTCGACCGGCAGACTGCTGGTCCAGCGTGTCGCGTGCAGCGGCAGCTGCAGCCCATCGATGCTGAGCTTCAATCCGCGGCCCAAGCTCGGTGCGAGCTTTTCGACATATGCGTCGCGCTCGGCCTGGGTGGTGGCGCCGTCCCCGTTCGCGTCGGCCGCATGCAATTCGCGCAAAGCCGGCAGCTGTCCGAAGACCACGACGTAGCGCAGGCTCGCGGCGTCCGCCCCGAGGCGGAGGCCGCAGTATTGGTTGATCGTGAAGTTGCCGAGCAGACTCGCCACCGTATCGGCGCGGCTGTGCAGCGGCGCGAGCAGCGCGCCTGCGCCAAGCAGCCCCAGGATCAATGCGGCCGTCAGTGATCGTGCAGATGCGTGTGCGCGTGGGAATGTTGCTCGCCGTCCGTATGCACGTGTGCATGGACGTGCGGTGCCGCCCGCAGCAACTGGCGCTGTTCGAAGCGACCGAATTTCCATATTGCCACCGAGAGTGTCCAGGCAAACAAAAACAGCCCGACGATGAGGTAACCGAGGATGCCGAAATCGAGACTGGCGAGAAAATCGGCGGCCGTCCCGTGCAGACGCAGCGTACCGATCAACACTTGCAGCAATTCTATCGTACCGATGAGCAGGGCAACCAGCACCGTCAAACCCGTCGTCGTGACGTTGTAAAAAATCTTGCGCAAGGGATTGAGGAGGGCCCAGTCGTAAGCCATGCACATGAGCACGCCGTCGGTCGTGTCCATCAGCGTCATGCCGGCAGCGAACAGCAGAGGCAGGCACAGGATCGCCCCTAGGGGCAGATTACCGGTGGAAGCCCCGGCCGTCATCGCGAGCAAACCGACCTCCGAGGCGGTGTCGAAACCAAGCCCGAACAGCAGACCCAGGGGGTACATGTGCCAACTGGCGTTCAGGAGGCCGCGCAGGCGGCGCCCGAACAGGCGATTGAGCAGGCCGCGCTTCTGCAGCATCGCCTCGAGATGTGCATGATCATGGCTGGCACTGCGGCTACGACGCCAGATGTGCAGCAGATCGAGCAGCACGAGCAGGTTCAATACTCCGATGATCCACAGGAACGCGCCTGAAACGCCAGCGCCGATGACCGCGCCCATGCTCTTCAGCACGGGCAGATGCGCGCCCATGGTGGTCGCTGCAAGGGCAATAGCGATCGCGAGCGCGAGTACCACGGTCGAGTGGCCGAGCGAGAAGAAAAAACCGACGCCGAGGGGTTTGCGGCCACTTTGCAGGAGCAGCCTCACGGTATCGTCGACGGCAGCGATGTGATCGGCGTCGAACGCGTGCCGCAGGCCGAACAGATAGGCGACCAAGCCCAAACCGACGAGTTGCGGATGGTGGCTCGAAAATTTTAGATAAAGACTCCAGCCGAGCAAGTGCAGGACCATGATGCATCCGTACAGACCCGCCAGCCGCCAGCATTCCGCAACGGAGAAGCTGAGCCGCCACGATCGGTGGGACGCCGGCCGTTCAACGTAGACGAACTCAGCCAATGAACCTCGCTTTCCTTCAGGACGGGTCTACTCGCGCGAATCTATGCGCAGCAAGCATGTACGCATATCGAGCAGCTACGTAATTCGAGCCGCAGCGGATGCAAGCTCCATGCACCCCCCGTACTATAGCGCCATGCGCCCGCTGTCCGCCCTCCTCGGCCTCTCGATCATACTCGCAACGGGCGATTCTTCGGCGGGTTCCGCCGCACTGACGGCGCCGACCGCGGCCGATCTCGCCACCCCGGCGCCGCCTTATCGCGCGCCCTATCAGCCGACGCGCGACGACGAGGTCTTGCAGGAAGTACCCGCGATCAGCGACCCGGCGGTCGCACGCATGACGCAGTTGCGCAAGGCATTTAATGCGACGCCGCAGGACCTACGCAGCGCGATCGCGCTCGCGACCGCCTATGTCGACTATGGTCGACAGGTCGGCGATGCGCATTACGCGGGATATGCGGAAGCCGTGATCGCACCCTGGTTGGCTGCGCAGCCGGTGCCGAGCTCGGTGTTGCTCGCCGAAGCGACGATTTTGCAGTACCGGCACCAATTTCCGGAGGCGCGCAAACTGTTGCACGCGAGCTTGAATGAGGATCCGCGCAGCGCACAGGCCTGGCTCACGCTCGCGACCCTCGACATGGTCCAGGGCGACTATACCGCGGCCGGCAAGGAGTGCGTGCAGGTCACGAACACCGCGGATGTTGCGCTCGGGCTCGCTTGTTCGGCCAATCTGCGTTCTTACACGGGCCATGCCGCGCAGAGCCTGGCCTTGCTCGCGCAGGTACAGGCGCAGGGCGGCGCGCAGAGCGTTGGGCTTCGCGCCTGGATCGAGGGCCTGATGGCCGAGGCCGCCCTGCGCCTCGGGGATTGGCCGCTCGCGGAAGCTCACTACCGGGCGGCGCTGCAACTAATGCCTCGGGACAATTTCCTGCTGGTTGCCTATGCCGACTTCTTACTCGACCGGTTGCGGCCGCGCGAAGTGCTCGCGCTGCTCGCCGGTGCCGTTCAATCCGATACGGCTTTCCTGCGCATCGCCCTGGCACAGGCCGCCTTGCACAGCGCGGATGCCGCTCGCTATACCTGGATCATGGCGGCGCGCTTCGCAGCTCTGAGTGCGCGCGGCAGCGACTTTTTCGGACGAGAGCAAGCCCGCTTCGCGCTGCAGCTGCAACAGGATCCGCAGGTAGCGCTCGATCTTGCGCGCAGGAACTGGCAAGTGCAGCGGGAACCCTGGGACACGCGCCTGGTGCTCGCGGCAGCCTTGGCGGCCGCAGAGCCGCGCGCGGCGGACGAGGTGCTCGAGTTCCGGCGGCGAGTAAAGCTCGAGGACCCGATCATCGATGACCTCGCTCAGGAATTGCGCATCGCCGCCGGCAAGCTGGCCGGAGCCAAACCGTGAGATCGCCGGCATCGCCGCGGCCCCGCCGGCTCGGCGTGAATGGCCGCTGGCGGGCGAGCCTCTGCGCCGCATTGATTCAGGGCTCGCCGTACGCCGCGGCGCACTCGGCGAGCGATGCGTACTTGAATCTGTCGATCCGCGAGTCGGCCCACGGTGCCCCGGTCATCGAGGGCCAATGGGACATCGCCTTGCGGGATCTTGCCTTCGTGCTCGATTTGGATGCCGACGGCGATGGACGGCTGACTTGGGGTGAAGTGCGGCGGCGGTGGACCGAGATCGAGACTTATGCTTATCGGCAGCTACACTTCGACGCTGGCCCGGGCAATGCCTGCAGCGTCGAGCCGCGACGGCAATCGATCGACGACCATGCGGATGGCGCCTACGCCGCGCTGTTCTTCGAGGTGCAATGCGCCCATGCGCCGCAACGGCTGAACCTCGACTACCGCCTGTTCTTCGCGGTCGATCCTTCCCATCGCGGCATCTTCACCCTGCAATCCGGCCGCGACACGACCACCGCGGTACTCTCACCGCAGAACGCGAGCCTGCACCTCGCACTGTGAACCGGTTCGAGGCTAGACGGCGAGCTCGAGCAACGGTTCGCTTGCGGCGACATGCTGCGCGAAAGACTCGAAGCCGGCGAGCGGAACGGGTCGGCTGAAGTAGAAGCCCTGAAAATAGCGGCAACCCGACCGCGCAAGGAAATCGCGTTGCCCGGCGGTCTCGACGCCCTCGGCAATCACCTCCAAGCCCAGGGTTTGACCCAACGCGACGATCATCCGGGCGATCGCCGCATCGTTCGGATCGGTCAACACATGACGCACGAACGAGCGGTCGATTTTCAACTGATTGAGCGGCAGGCGCTTCAAGACATCCAGCGAGGAATAGCCGGTCCCGAAGTCATCGAGCGCGAAGGAGACCCCCGCCGCCTGCAACTCTTCCATTCTGCCGATCACCGCCTCCACGCTGTGCAGGAGCTGACTTTCGGTGAGCTCGAGGGTCAGCCGGCGCGGATTCGCGCCGGTCCTTTGCAGCACCGTCAGCACTTGATCGACGAAGTCATGCTGCTGCAGTTGCAGCGCGCTGACGTTGATGGCGAGCCTCAACCCGGCCGTCTGCGAGCGGCGCGCCCACGAGGCCAGCTGCTCGCAGGCTGTTTCGAGCACCCACCGGCCGAGCGGCAATATCAAGCCGGTCTCCTCGGCGAGCGGGATGAAATCGTTCGGCGACACCAGGCCGCGCCCGGGATGCTGCCAGCGCAAGAGGGCTTCCGCCCCGATGACTTCACCTTCCAGCCCGATGTGCGGTTGGTAATGCAGCTTGAACTGCGCTGCGCCGAGCGCGGTGTGCAGCTCGCGCTCGAGCGTTGCACGTTGTTTGGCCATCGCTTCCATCTGGGTGTCGAAAAAGGTGCAAGCATCCCGGCCGCAATTCTTGGACTTGCGCATCGCCAGGTCGACCTGTTTCAACAGCTCCTCCGGGGAAGCGCCATCCCCCATGCCGAGCGCGATGCCGATGCTTGCCGTGCTCCGGCACGTCACCCCGCCGCTATGGCACGGCTGCTTGATCGCGGACAATATCTTCTTGCCGATCGTCTCGACCGCGGCGGCGGCTTCCTGTTCCGAACGGCCGACATCGACGAGGATGACGATGAACTGATCGCCGCCCAAGCGCGCCACGGTGTCGCCCTCGCGCACCGTGGCCGACAGGCGCACCGCGACTTCGCACAGCAGCTCGTCGCCGAGTTCGTGGCCGTGCGCATCGTTGTGCTCCCTGAAGCGGTCGATGTCGATGAGCATCAGACCGACACGGCTGCCGCTGCGCGCGCTGCGCGCCGTGGCCTGCTTGAGACGATCCATCATCAGTTTGCGTGTCGGCAATCCGGTCAGCTCATCGAGCCGCAGTTCCGCCGCCTCACGGCTGGTGTCACGCAGCACCAGCAGCGCCCGAGCCATCATCCCAACCTCGTCGGCACGGTCGACATCGGGTACATCGCCGTCCAACTCTCCCTTCGCGACGCCGGCGACGCGCCGGGTCAGCCGGTCCATCGCCACCGACAGGTCCCGGCCGAGCACGAAGGTCGCCGCTCCGGCCACGCCGATCAGAGCCAGAAATACCATCAGCAGGGACATGGCCCGTGCCTTGAATGCGATGTCGATGTCATCGACATAGGCGCCGGTGCCGACGGACCATCCCCAGGGCTCGAACAGCCGCGAATAGGCGATCTTGTCGAGCGGCTGGGTTTGACCGCTTTTCGGAATGCGATAAGTCGTGACGCCTTCCTTCTGCGCGCTCTTGGCCACTGCGATCAGCCGGCCGACCATGTAGGCGACGACCGGATTGTCGTGCGCGTCCGCCGAGTTCATGAAGGTCTTGCCCTCGAGCGCGGGCTTCGCCCCGTGCGCAATGCCCTTGCCATTCAGGTCCCAGATGAAGAAATAGTTGCCGTCGTCGTAGTGCATGGCGCGCACGGCGTCGGCCGCGGCGCGACGCGCGGCGGCGTCGGTCATGACGCCCTTCGCCGCCAGATCATGGTAGAAAACGACGCTGCTATAGGCGGTATCGAGCAGATGTTTGACCTCGCTGATGCGGTCCTGCACGAGGGAGCGCTTGAATTCGAGCAGCGAGGCGACGGAAATGCACGCCTGAAACGTGACGCCGATCAGCAGCACGAGCATGAAGCGCGACGCCACGCTGATGCGGCCAAGGGACAGAATACGGTAAGCCTCCGTAGCGATTCCAGGGGTGTTCCTGCTGCTGCTCACCTGCGATTTATCGGCACGGGGCGCAGCTACCGCATGGACCGAACTGAGCGCTCGGTCACATGTGAACCCCGTGTGGCGATTCCCGGCGTCGCCATGAAGGGATGCCCCTAGCGGGGGTCGCGGGTAAAATAGGCGCGATGATCATCATGCAATGGCCATCCAGTGTTTCGCTGAACGACGCAACTGCGAGGGGGCTGGACGATGCGTTATGACACTCGGCGTGCGTGGGTTTGCCTGCTTGCCGCGCTGCCGCTGCTGGTCGCGGCGGCGGGCGAATCGGCGGGCCCGGCCGACACGGTCGGGCCGCGGGTCGATGCCGCCTGGATCCGCTGGTTACCCGGCGGGATCCCGGCTGCGGGCTATCTGACGCTCACGAATCTCGGCGCTCGACCGGTAACGCTGCTGTCGGCGTCGAGCCCGGCTTTTGGCGACATCTCCTTGCACCGTACCGTGAGCCGTGGCGCCAGCATGGAGATGCAGAGCGTGGCGAGAATCACGGTCCCGCCCCACGCCACCCTCGCGTTCGAGACGACGGGCTATCACCTCATGCTCATGCACCCTGCCGGGTCCGTCAAGCCCGGTATGCACCTGACCCTCACGCTGCGATTTGCGGATGCGCCGCCCCAGCCGGTCGATTTCGAGGTGCGCAATCCCGATGGCAGCCGCGCACCACCGAGCGGCCAGGGCGGACCAAGCTAGAACAATCCAATGACGCGCCCGTCGGCGTCGATGTCGATACGATTCGCCGACGGAATTTTCGGCAGACCGGGCATGGTCAGAATCTCGCCGCAGATCATCACGATGAACTCGGCGCCGGCCGCGAGCCGCACCTCGCGCACGTGCACGACATGACCGGTCGGCGCGCCGCGACGGTCGGGATCGGTCGAAAAGGAATACTGAGTCTTGGCGATGCAGATCGGGTAATGGCCGAAGCCGTCATCCTGGAGCCGCTGAATCTGCGCGCGCACCGGCGGTTCGGCAGCGATCTCGGCCGCGCCGTAGATCTTGGTCGCGACCGCGCGCAGCTTCTCCCAGAGCGGCAGGTCGTCCTGATAGACGAAGCGAAAGCGGGCCGCGGGGCGCTCGGCAAGTGCGACGACGGCTTCGGCAACGGCTTGCGCGCCGACGCTGCCCTCGGCCCAGTGCCGTGCGCTGATGGCCTGTACGCCGAGGCTCGCGATCCGCGCCTCCAGCAGCCGCAACTCCGCTGCCGTGTCCTCGGCAAAATGATTGACCGAGACGACGCAGGGCAGCCCGTAGTGCTCACGGACGTTGTGCACGTGGCGCTCGAGATTGGCCATGCCGCGCTCCAGGGCGGCGAGATTTTCACGCGAGACTTCGGCGAGGGTACAGCCGCCATGAAACTTGAGCGCACGCAAGGTTGCGACGATGACCACCGCCGCCGGCCTGAGACCGGACTTTCGGCATTTGATGTCGACGAACTTTTCCGCGCCGAGATCCGCACCGAAACCAGCCTCCGTGACCACGTAGTCGGCGAGCTTCAGGCCGGCCCGCGTCGCGATCACCGAGTTGCAGCCGTGCGCGATGTTCGCGAACGGGCCGCCATGGATGAGCGCGGGATTGTTCTCCAGCGTTTGCACGAGATTGGGCTTCAAGGCCTCGCGCAGCAATACGGTCATCGCGCCCTGAGCCTGTAGATCGCGCGCCTGCACTGGCCGGTCGCCGCGCGTGTAGCCCACGACGATGTTGGCCAGTCGCTGTTTGAGATCCTTGAGGCTGGTCGCGAGACACAGGATCGCCATGACTTCCGAGGCAACGACGATGTCGAAGCCGTCCTGTCGTGGGAAGCCGTTCGCCTTGCCGCCGAGCGCCACGACGATCTCGCGCAAAGCGCGGTCGTTCATATCCATGACGCGCCGCCAAGCGATCCGGCGCACGTCGAGATCCAAGTCGTTGCCATGGTGCACATGATTGTCGAGCAGCGCGGCGAGCAGATTGTGGGCGAGCGCCACCGCGCTGAAATCGCCCGTGAAATGCAGATTGATGTCCTCCATGGGCACGACCTGCGCATGGCCGCCGCCCGCGGCACCGCCCTTGAGTCCGAAGACCGGCCCGAGACTCGGTTCGCGCAGGCAAATCAACGTGCGCTTGCCGATCCGATTCAAGGCGTCCCCGAGTCCGACCGTGGTCGTCGTCTTGCCCTCGCCGGCAGGCGTCGGACTCATCGCCGTGACGAGGATCAATCGGCCGTCCTGCCGCTGTTCGAGTCCGGCGAGATAGTCGAGCGACAGCTTCGCCTTGTAGCGGCCGTAGGTCTCGAGTGCCGAGTCCGGCACGCCGAGCCGCTCGGCGACGGTTTGGATCGGCAACAACCGTGCCGCTTGAGCGATTGCGATGTCCGACTCCATCAAGACCCCCTGTCGAGAACTCCCATGTCAAGAACGCACGAACAGCGCCACGGTCAGTACCAGCCCGATCAGTGTAATGCCCACACGCAGTGCCGTCTCGTTGATCCTGCGCAGCAGATAAACGCCGAGTTGGCCGCCGCTGATGGCCGCGATCGCGACCGCGCCGACGATACGCCAATCGAACTTCATCTGGAACAGGAACACGAGCACGGAGGAGCCGCCCATCATGGCGGCGAGCAAGTTCTTGGTCGCGCCCGCGTGGCGCACCGCCATGCCCACGGCGGTCAAGGCGGCCAGCATGAGAATACCGATGCCGCCGCCGAAATAGCCGCCGTAGATTCCGATCAACAGCTGGATCGAGGCCGCTGCGCGCGGACTCAAGCTGGCATGGCCCGGCATCGCGGCCTGCTTGCGAAAAAAGCTGCCCCAGGCGAACACCGCGGTCGCGAACAGGACCAAGAACGGGACGAGATGCGTGAAAACCGAAACCGGTGTCGCCATCAACAAGAACGCGCCCAAGGCGCCGCCGACCAGGCTCAAGATCACGAGCAGCTTGACGGACAGGCCGGCGACCCCGGTGACGAGACTCAAGCCCGAGACACCGGTGGTCACCTGGCCCGGGAACAGCGCGACCGCCGAGGTGATGTTCGCGGCGCGCGGATCGAGACCCGCGTACAGCAGTGCCGGAAAGGTGATGAAGGTTCCGCCGCCCGCAAGCGCGTTTTGCGCGCCGGCCGCGAACGCGGCGAGCACCAGAACTGCGAATGCCGGAGTCATCGTGAAAATGGTAGCACGGTGATCGTCAGGCCAAGCATCCTGTGATCTAATTGGCGCCATGGATTCAATCAGAGGCACGCGCGAACGCACCGTCCATGCGGCTTGTCCGCACGATTGCCCGGACACCTGCGCCATCCGTGTCACCGTTGTCGATGGCGTTGCGACACGCGTGCAGGGCGACCCCGATCATCCGCCGACGCACGGCGCGCTATGCACCAAGGTCGCGCGCTATCC